>Ga0247781_1000053_pt1 | contig 31660 bp, 27 predicted proteins | sample UWRJL184509B5_FD_179922 | JGI IMG/M metagenome (GOLD analysis project Ga0247781, IMG submission 179922) | Plant litter microbial communities from Arlington Agricultural Research Station in Wisconsin, United States - UWRJ-L184-509B-5 | ecosystem: Environmental > Terrestrial > Plant litter >...
GTAGGTGGCGACGCGGGCCAGGGCACGCACCGCTTCCTCGACCGAGGGATAGGCCGGGACGCGCGGCGGGAGGCTGCCGAGCAGGAAGGTGGCGACGGTGGGTTTCTCGCCGGCGAGCGCGACACTGGCCAGGGCCACGGCGAAGTCGGCGTCGTCGTCGGAGAGCTGGCCGGGCAGCGGGGGCGCGAAGACCACGACCAGGGCGTCGGCGCGGTCGTCGAGGGCGGCGTCGGCCAGGGCGTCGGCGAAGTCGTGGGCGCCGGCCTGAGGGCTGATGTCGATCGGGTAGCCGTCGGCGACGAGCAGGTCGTTGGCCCGGCACGCGGCCACCGCCAACTCCGACAGAGCGGACGAGTTGCCCACAACGGCCACCCGGCGGCCGGCCGGCAACGGCTGGTGAGCGAGGAGCAGACCGACGTCGAAGAGCTCCCGTACGGTGTCGACCCGGATCACGCCCGAGCGGGCGAACAGAGCGGTGACGGCGTGCACGTCGGGACCGGGCAGATCGCCGGCGAGACCGGGCGGACGGGTGGCCGAGGCGACCGCGACCACCGGTTTCACCCGGCTCATGCGGCGAGCCAGGCGGGCGAACTTGCGCGGGTTGCCGAACGTTTCCAGGTAGAGCAGGACGGCGTCGGTGGCGGGGTCGTCGCGCCAATACTGCAGCAGGTCGTTGCCGGAGACGTCGGCGCGGTTGCCGGCCGAGACGAAGCTGGACAGGCCCAGGCCGCGACGGTCGGCCTCGGCCAGCAGGGCGACCCCGAGAGCGCCGCTCTGGCTGAAGAATCCGACCCGCCCGGCAGCCGGCAGGCGTGGGGCGAGTGTGGCGTTCAGCCGCAGGCCCGGGTCGGTGTTGGCCACTCCCATGCTGTTCGGCCCCACGACCCGCAACCCCGCGGCGTGTGCGCCCTCGATCAGCGCACGTTGCGCGGCGGCTCCCGCGGCCCCGGCCTCGGCGAACCCCGCGGAGATGACCACCAGCCCGCTCGCGCCACTGGCGGCGGCGTCGGCCAGCGCGGCGGCGACCCCCTCGGGTGGGACGGCGACGAGAGCGAGATCGATCGGCACGCCGGCCTCGGTGGCGGAACGGTAGGCGCGCAGGCCGGCCACCCGCTCGGCGCCGCGGTGCACGGGGACGACGGTCCCGGTGAAGCCGCCGTCGCGCAGGTGGCCGAGCAGGGCCGCGCCGATGCCCTGGCCGCTCGCGCTGGCGCCGTAGACCGCGACGGCGCGCGGTGACAGGAGGCGGGCGATCGACCGGGACTCGGTGAGGTGCTCGCGGGATTCCTGCACCTCACGGGATTTCTCGGTGGTCGCGATCGGGAAGCTGAGATGGACGACGCCGTCGGCATATTTGCGCTGGACCTGATAACCGAAGTCGCTGAAGACACGGAGCATCCCGGCGTTCTCGGGGAGAACCTCGGCGACGAAGCGGGTGAGACCGTTGGCCCGGGCGGCCTCGGCGAGATGTTCGAGCAGGACCGAGCCGATCCCCCGGCCCTGATGCGCGTCCTCGACGACGAACGCGACCTCGGCCTCGGGCGAATCAGGGCCGAGACGCTCGTAGCGGCCGACCGCCATGATCCGCGGGCCGCTGACGGTGACGAAGGCCTCGCGGTCGTGGTGATCGACGTTGACGAAGCGTTCGAGGTCGCGCTCGGGGATGCGCGGATAAGGGGAGAAATAGCGCAGGTAGCGGGTGCGGTCGCTCATCCGGGAGTGGAACTCCACGATCGCGGGCGCGTCGGAGGGCTGGATCTGTCGCAGGCGGACGGCGGTCCCGTCGGAGAGCAGGACGTCGGCGCTGATGTCCATGCCGCTCTCCTCCTCTCGGCGGTCGGTCCCGGGGGTCGTGAAATGTCAGTCGCGGGGGTCGTGCGGATCCAGGCCGTGCAGCGGGAAGACCGCGACCCGGCTGGCCAGGATGGCCCGGTCGACCGCGTCGGGGGTGGTGCCGGGCTGCCAGCGCTCGAAAGGTGGTGTGGTGCCGTCGGTCATCGTCTCGGGAACGACGGCGCCGGGGCAACGCTCGGCGGCGAACTCGCGCCACACCGCCGGGATGCGGGTGAGCGGGTCGAGCGGCTCGCCGGTGACGGTGGCGAGCAGGTGGGTCCAGGTGCGGGGCACGACCTCGACCAGCGCGTAGCCCCCGCCCCCCATCGTGACCCAGCGGCCCTCGCACAACTCGTCGGCCAGGTCGCGCATTGCCAGGTGGGCCGCGCGCTGACCGTCGACGGAGAGGCGCAGATCGGCCAGCGGGTCGAGGCGGTGCGCATCGGCGCCGCACTGACTGAAGATGATCTCGGGTGCGAACGCGCGGAGCACCGACGGGACGATCGCGTTGAAGGCACGCAGCCAGCCGGCATCCCCCGTACCCGGGGGAAGGGGGACGTTGACCGCCGTGCCCTCGGCGCCCGGGCCGCCGGTCTCGTCGGCGAAGCCCGTGCCGGGAAAGAGGCTCAACGGCGTCTCGTGCAGGCTGATCGTCAGGACCCGGGGATCGTGGTAGAAGGCGGCCTGCACCCCGTCGCCGTGGTGCACGTCGACGTCCACATAGGCCACCCGCTGGGCGCCCTGGTCGAGCAGGCGCGCGATGGCCACCGCGGGATCGTTGTAGACGCAGAAGCCGGAGGCCCGAGCGGTCATGGCGTGGTGCAGGCCGCCGGCGATGTTGACAGCGCGTGTCGTCGTCCCGTGCCAGACAGCCTCGGCCGCGGCGATGGTCGCGCCGCAGATGCGAGCGGACGCCTCGTGCATTCGGTCGAAAACCGGATTGTCGGGAGTGTTGAGACCCCAGCCGCGGAAGAACGGGTCGAGCGGGGCGTGGCGGACGGCGTCGAGATAGTCGGCCCGGTGGACCCGGGTGAGGTCGGCGTCGGTGGCGGGCTCGGGCGTGACCATGCGCACCCCCGGACGATCGAGAACGCCCAAGGCGCGCGCGAGCGCCATAGTGAGCTCGACCCGCACCGGGTTGAGCGGGTGGTCGCCCATGTCGTAGTCGAGCAGCGCTCGGTCCCACACCACCGTAGTCGTCGGATCCGCCATGCAGGTCATGCTGCCACGCGCCTGGCGGCGAACCGGCTTCCCCTGCCCTGCTCCGCAGGGAATCCGTTTCCTCTCCGGCCTGAAGGCGGGGAGCATCCAGGGAGGTTTCCGATGACGCCGCGAAGGGGCCTGGGCTCACCCACGGCTCCTCCTCCCATGCGCCCGGCGGGGCGCGGTGGATCTGCCCGACCGTCTCACCCGGTCCTGGTCATCGGCTTGGGAATGCCCGGGAGCGCCCTCCGGGTCGAGGTGGCCGCTTGGTGGTCGTCGTGAGACACTTGGGTCCTCCGGTACGGCTCGCACAGACGGGGTGGCAAAGATAACTTTGAATGATCTCGTCGACACCACCGAGATGTACCTGCGCACCATCCTCGAGCTCGAGGAGGAAGGTGTGCCGCCGCTCCGAGCACGTATCGCCGAGCGGCTCCACCAGAGCGGCCCCACGGTCAGCCAGACGGTCGCGCGCATGGAGCGCGACGGTCTGCTGACGGTCGAGAACGACCGACACCTGGTGCTGACCGAGGACGGCCGGGCGGTCGCGGTCTCAGTCATGCGCAAGCACCGCCTGGCCGAGTTGCTGTTGGTCAACGTCATCGGCATGCCCTACGAGGAGGCCCACGAAGAGGCCTGCCGCTGGGAGCACGTGATGAGCGACTCGGTCGAGAAGAAGGTCTACGAGCTGCTCAACAAGCCGACCCGCTCGCCTTACGGGAACCCGATCCCGGGTCTGGAGGCGCTCGGCCTTCCCGACGAATTGCACAGCGGCCTCGAGCCGGTCAGCACCGGTGAGCGCAACCTGGCGTTCCCCGGCCTCTCCGGCAGCGTCGTGGTCCAGCGCATTTGCGAGAGCGTGCAGACCAACGCGGACGTGCTCCGTCAGCTGCACGAGGCGGGCATCGACCCGGGGACGACGGTGACCGTGGCGCAGGAGCGCGACGGGGTGACCATCGACCGCCTGGGTGACAAGATCCGGCTGCCTCGTGAAGTGGCGTCACGGGTGTTCGTCGCCGCTCACTGAGGGCGTTCTCAGCCGCCTGTCGTGTCCATCGCCTTGGCGAGAGTGATGAGCTTCGGGTTCATCGCGGACACGACGGCGGTTGTCGCCTTTTTGTCGAAGGTGTAACGCACCGTCTGCAGCTGCTTCGCCTCGCTGAGCCAGCCGATCTCGATGACCGGGCCGCGCCCGGCGGCCGGCGGGGTATAGAGGCGGTAAGCGGCCCGGCCGAGCCCCTTGAGCGTCGTCGCCTTAGCCGGCTTGAGGTCGTCGAGGAACTGGTCCGGGGTGGCCTGGGTACTCTCCACGACCGCAAGCGTGAGATCGGGGTAATCGCCGGCCGAGGTCTGCACGACACAGGTCGAGGTGTCGTCGACCTGGTCGGAGGCGGCCACGTTGAAAGTGACGCCGATATTTTCCTTGATGAACGGATAATCCCAGAGGATGCAGGCACCTCCCGCGGAAGCAGCAGACTGCTCGACGGCGGTGACGGGAGGCACGTCCGGGGAAGCGCTCTCCTCCTCATGCTTGTCGCAACCGGTCAGCGCGAGAAGCAGGACAGCGCCGAATACGACGGAACGCGAACGCACGAGTGATCCTCCCGAGAGATCCGGGGCACACCGTACTTGCCCGGCAAGACGAGCGAAAGCCCGTGTCAGGCACCATTGGTGTACGGACAGTGACGACAACCGCGACCACAGCAGGTACCGCGCCGGGCCAGGAAGCCGGCCGTCAGCACGAAAAGTCCGGTGTCGGGATCGGGGTAGCCGGGTTGATCGGCTTGAAGGGCCGCGGTGTGGGCGACGAGGATCTCGGTGCGGCGAGGATGGTCGAGCGGGAGGCGGGACGGATGTGGCTCGGTCAACTCCCTCGGCGCGCGCTCGTCCACGAGGCGAACTCTACGTACCTGGCCATCGGTGGGCGCTCGTCGGCCGACGTTCGGATCCGCCCGGCCCTTCAGATCCGCCCGGCCCCTGAGATCCACTCGGCTTTTTCGGATTCGTCTGGCTCTTCGGAACTTCTAGGAGATGAACATGATCAATGACCGGCTGATCGATGCGGGCGACGTGCCGCTCGCGGTGCGCGACTTCGGCGGGGACCAGCCGCCGCTGCTGCTGCTGCACGGCGTCGGGGGCAACCTGGCGACGATGACGACGCTGGCCCGAGCTCTGCGGCCGAACCACCGAGTGATCACCGTGGACCTGCGGGGGTACGGGCGATCGGGTGAGGGCACCTGGACGTGGGACTCGGCCCTGGGCGATCTGGCAGCGGTCTGCGTGCAGCTGGAGATCGCGCGCCCGGCGGTGGTCGGCCACTCGCTGGGGGGCATGCTGGCGGCGCTCTGGGGACAGCGGCATCCCGAAGCACCGGGCGTCGTGACCCTGGACGGAAACCCGCCGCCTACTCGCGTCGAGCAGTTGCCGGGGCTGGACCCGGAGAAGGCGGCCGCCGAACTGGCGCGGCTGCACGCGGTTTTCGACCAGATCGATGCCCAGGCGGGCAGGGTGATCGAGGCCGACCAGTTGGCCGACCTGGTCGAGCGCCAGCAGGCGGCGGCCCGCGACATGGGCGCGAACGAAAAGGTGTGGATCGAGGGCTTCCGCCGGAACCTCGCACACGAGAACGGCGAAACGTCGACGCGGCCGTCCGCGGCCACGACGACCCAATTGCGTACGCTGATCAATGGTCTTGATCTTGGCCCGGTTTACGCGGGAACGTCCTGCCCCGAGCTGGTCGTGCTCGCCACCCGGGACCTGCCCGAGCAGGAGCCGTTCGCGGAGCTCTATGAGGCCTATCGCCGCTTCCAACTGGAGCAGGTACGGGCGGCGGGCCATCCGAGCTACATCCAGCTGGCGGACACCTCCCAGGCGATGGTGATCGAACAGCCCACGGTGCTGGCCGGCTTGATCACCGAGTTCCTGCGAGCGCGTTGACCCTCGCCCGATCCGTCACGCCTCGTCGCGCGACCCCTCGTCGCGCGACCCCTCGTCGCGCGACCCTGACCGCTCGCGTCGCATCGCTCGCTCCGCACCCGTCACCGCTCGGCACTCAATCGCTGGTCGGAGGAGTGGGCTTGGTGGCGCTGGAGGCGAACAGGCCGATGGCCAGAGCACCGAAGACGCAGAGGATCGCGCGGAGCACGCCCACATGTTCGGCCAGCACGCCGATGAGGGGCGGGCCGGCGAGGAACGCGCCGTAGCCGATCGAGCCGGCGACGGAGACGCGGATCGCGGCGCGGGTGGGGTCGTCGGCGGCTGCGCTCATGCCGATCGGGAAGCCGAGGGAGGCCCCCGCACCCCAGAGCAGCGCTCCGACGATGGCTACCGGCACGCCTACGCCGGTGACGACGAGCAGCAGGCCGAAGGCGGCCGACACTGCGGTGACGCGCAGGGTTTTCACTCGGCCCCAGCGTTCGATGGCGTAGCCGCCGAAGAGCCGGCCCAGCGTCATGGCGGTGACGAAACCGCCGAAGGCGATCGCGCCGATGGTGTCGCTGGCTCGGTAGCCGTCGACGAGGCTGATCGCCAGCCAGTCGTTCGCGGTGCCTTCGGTGAAGCCGAAACCGAGCATGACCAGGCCGATGAGAACGGTGCGCGGCTCGCGCCAGGCACGGCGGACGCTCATCGCGGGCTTCTGACCGGCGGGAAGCGGGTGGTAGGGCAGGAACCTGCGGACGGTCGGGGCCGTGACGGCCGCCGTGAGCGCGGCCGTGATGTATAGCTGTGCCCAGATGGGAAGTCCCACGGCCGCGGCGACGGCGCTGAAGGCGGCGCCGAGCACCGTGCCGAGGCTGAAGCCCGCGTGGAAGCGGGGCATTACCGTGCGCCCGAGGCGGCGCTCGACGTCGGCGCCTTCGACGTTCATGGCGACGTCCCAGGTGCTGTTGCCCATGCCGACCAGCACGAGACCGAGACCGGCCAGCGGAACGGAGCCGAGGAGCGTGCCGGTAGCGAGGCCGGTGAGGCCGACGACCATCGATGTGCTGCCGAGGAGGATGGCCCGGGCCGGGCCGACGCGTTGCACGAGCGGGCCGGCCAGCGGGATCGCGGCGATCGCGGCGGCGGAGACACAGAGCAGAAGCAGTCCGAACCCGGCGGCCGAAAGATCCAGACCGGCGCGGACGGCGGGCGCCCGGGCCAGCCACCCGGCATAGGCGAGCCCGTTGGTCGCGAACGTGAAGCCGACGGCGACCTTGGCTCGGTCGAGGTGCTGACGATCGAGCTCCGTAGCGGTCACCCATCCGAACTTACACGTTAAACCTGACGCTTCCGACGAGCCGGGAAACAGGAGCGGAGCTCGATCTCGTAATCAAGGTGCTGTTCGGACAGGGCCCATCAGTGTGGATGGTGGAGGACCGAACCGCTAACGGATCGTGTCGCTGATCCGGCTGACCGACTCGCCCCACGAGGGTTACGTTCTGGGCTTACCCGGTGCACCGACGCGCCTAGGCGCCAGGAGCGTCGATCACCGGACTCCGGAGATGCAAGGGAGCATCGCCATGACCGACCGCTTCGATCCCAACATCCCACCCGCCGGCCCGACCGACCCCGCCATCGAAGGCGAGTTCCTGGGCATCGTCGGTATCACCGACCGGCCGACACTCGGAAAGTCCAACCTGGTCGTCAACCGGGCCAAGCCGTTCGACATCGACGTCACCTGGCACGTGTTCGGCAATCTGGTGCCGCTCTGGCTGACGGCGCTGTCGGTACGCACGCGGGACTGGGTCGTCACCGCGTTCGCGGAGTCGCAGGGCCCCGGCGACGAGGTGTCCCTCGGCGAGGTACGGGTCCCGGTTGGTGGCCCGTTCTTCACCCAGGACGAGACATACTCGGCCAAGATCTCCATCCCGGCCTTCACCCTGCCCGAGGGCGACCCCGGCAACACCGCGCAAGCCGGCGTATACAAGATCGTCGTCACGACGTTCCTCGATTCCGACCTCGGGCCGGTCGGCTACGACATGATGGGCTACGCCGAAGGCCCCATCATCAAGGTGGAAGATCCCGAGTAACAGCCTGGCCGGTCGGCCGACCCGGACAACGGCATCCGGTCGAGCCGGCCGGCCCCACGGCTACGTCACATCGACGGCACCCATGCTGATGCCGCCCATGGATCCGACATGCCGAGCGCCGAAATCGCCTCGGTCGATCACGGTGAGCCGGGGACGTGACTTACCAACGACGACCCGGCGGCCACACGCCTCGGCGGAGCAGACGAAGAGCACCTCAGCAGCGTTTTCGGCTTCACAGATCATCTCGTGAAATGCCATGTCAACCTCATTTCTGGCCGGAAACCACAAATGCCCGAATCCACCGGCCTGAACCCACCCGTTTGCCCACCGCCACTGAATTGGCACATCCTCGTGGAGCGAACCATGGACGAAACCACCCGAATGACACCGGCGGCGCGCGCCGCTCTGGTGGCGTACTCCCAAGGCAGTTGCGACTTCCCGGGCTGCCGCACCCCCGTCATGGTCTTCCTCGGCTACGGACCCGAGGTCAACCTCGAGCCGGTCCGCATTCGCGGCACCGACCCGGACGGCCCGCGTCACACGCCCGGACTGACGCCCGAGGAACGCGACAGTTTCGACAATCTGCTGCTGGTCTGCGTTCCGCATCGCAAGACGATCGACCGGGACGAGGCGGCACACCCCGTTGACCTGCTCCGGACCTGGAAGCCGAAGGCGGCCGGGCCACTTTCGGAACTCCGGGGTCTGACCGAGAAACGCCTGGACACGTTGCTGACCACGGCCTTCACCGCGGCCCGCGAAGAGATCGACGAGGCGTTGAGCACCTTCGAGAAGTCCGACCCCGCCGCAGCCCAGCTTCTGCGGGAGCTGACGGACACGCTGCACCACCAACGGAGCCGGTACGGGGCCGATCCGCACCTCGCCGAGAACTTGACCACACTCAACCGGCAGATGGACACCCTGATCCACCAGCTCGCGGAGAAGCCTCCGCGCTCGCCGCGCATCAACATCGGCTGGCGATCCACCGCTTCGGCCCAACCGGCCCCTTGAAAGAGCGGGAACAGAGTGGAGGGGTTCGGCCACGAAGCCGAACCCCTCCACACTCGTCCCATGTCCGGTAACGTTCGACGGCCTGCAGGCTTCCTGAGTCATCGGATCCTCGAAACTCCGCACCAACATCGGGCGGGTGGACTACCCCGGGAACGGTTATCAGGCCGCGGAGCGGAACGGGGACGGAGATCTCGCTGCCGCCGTATCGCATCTCGACGGTGGTGACGGCTCGGCTTGCCATGACGCTCAGTTCTGCCAACCGGTAGCAGTACCGGTGTCGAACCGGGCGGCGACAGGTGGCAGTACGGAAGTTTGACGATCGCGCGGGTGTCGAACTGCAGCGGGTCAGGTCGCTCCCGCCGCCGGCAGAAGGCGAAGTGGAGTATGTCGGACTGCTCGATCGTCACGCCGGCCAGAGGTGAGCAGCTACGGGTCATTCGCCGTCGTGGTCAGCACCAGGCGCCACTGTCGTGGGAGGCGGTCACCTCGACCCCGAAGGTGGCGTAGAGGGTCGCTGGTGCCGGTGCGCCCGGCACGAGCAGGTCATCCGGGAACCAGACCGCAAGGTATGCGGTCGTGCCCTCCACCTGCTTCGAGTAACAACTGGCGGAGCCGCTGACCACCAAGCCCGCCGTCGGCGGTGGTGGGGTTTCGCCGTCGAGGTGCCAGCCGTCTGCCACTGCCGCATGCCGGTAGAAGGCGAGGATTCCGGACCGCGCGAAGGAAACGCGGTAGGTGCGGCCGGCGTACGCGAAACCGTCGTCCGGGTCACAGCCGGCATAAGCCTCGGCCGACTCGACGTCGGCGGGGTGCTCCGCCAGGATCGCAAGGTCGGCGAGGGTGCTGCTGAATGCGCTGTCGCGGTCGCTGCAGCCATACGAAATGCCCTGCCAGGTGCATCCCTGCAAAGCGGAAACGGCTGACACCATGGCGAGCAGGCTGGCGACGGCACGACGGCGGCGGTGACCCATGATCGAATCCTATGGACTAGCCGCGGGGTCAACGGTCGTCCGTGGCGGCTGGCTGAGCCACCGGCCGGGCGGTAGATCTGTCCCGTCGGTGCTCGGCGGGGTCGATGCGGTGTCGAACCACGCGCAGGTACCGAATCCGGGCTGCAAGTCGACGGACGTGGGCAACGGTCGTGTCCATCACCGGTCGTCGCTGGTGCTTGCGACGCAGCCAATGCGACGCGGTCGTGCGATAGCGACCGTCGGTAAGGATGGAGGGCTGTCCACGTGCTCAACCAATAGCAACGGCTCGCCGAGCATCTGCCCGAGCAGGTCGTGATCGATGGGACGCGGAGGGATGAAACTCACCGACGCGTTCACCGTTCCCTAGGACGCCCAAAATGCAGATGCCTCCCACCCCGCAATCGGGTGGGAGGCATCCTTTGTAGGGCTTCACCAGGAGCGATGTCAACCAGTGATTCCTCTTAGGAAGTACTCACAGGAGACATGCCCTAACTTCTCATTTTCAGCTGCAGCCGGAGGTGGAGCCGCAGCCCTCGCAGACGTAGCAGCTGCCGGCGCGGCGCATCTTGGTGCCGCAGGTGAAGCAGAGCGGCGCGTCGGCCGAGTGGCCCGTCACGATCTCGAGGAGTTCGGTGGAGGAGCCGGCCGAGATCGGGGCTGCCTTCTCGGGCTCGACGACCGGGGTGGCCTTCGGCTCGACGGGGGCGGCGATGACCGCGGGGGCCGAGACCGGTGCGGAGGCGGCCATGCCGACCAGGTCGATGCCGGCGGCCTCGGCGGCAGCCTCGGCCTGCACCTGGGCGACGCGCTCCTTCGCCGTGAAGATGCCTAGGTCGGCGCGGGTGTCGTACGGCAGGAAGTCGAGCGCCAGGCGACGGAAGATGTAGTCCATCACCGAGGTCGCCATGCGTACGTCCGGGTCGTCGGTCATTCCGGCCGGCTCGAAGCGCATGTTGGTGAACTTGCTGACATACGTCTCGAGCGGGACGCCGTACTGCAGCCCTATCGAGATCGCTACCGAGAAGGCGTCCATCACGCCGGCCAGCGTGGAACCCTGCTTCGACATCTTGAGGAAGACCTCGCCGAGGCCGTCGTCGGGGTAGGACGACGCGGTCAGGTAGCCCTCGGCGCCGCCGACCGAGAAGGACACCGTCTCCGACGAACGCTTCTTCGGCAGGCGCTTGCGTACCGGGCGGTACTCGATGACCTTTTCGACGACCTTCTCGACCTGGGCCGAAGCCGAGGCGACCGGCGCCTCGACGGAGGCGGTCGCGGTGGCGGTCTTCTTCGACGCCACTGAGAGCGGCTGACCCACCTTGCAGTTGTCGCGGTAGATCGCGAGCGCCTTCAGGCCGAGCTTCCAGCCCTGGTAGTGGATCTCCTCGATCTCCTCGATGGTCGCCGTCTCGGGCATGTTGACCGTCTTGGAGATGGCGCCCGAGATGAACGGCTGCACCGAAGCCATCATGCGCACATGGCCGAGCGGGGCGATCACGCGCTCGCCCATCGCGCAGTCGAAGACCGCGTAGTGCTCGGGCTTGAGGCCCGGCGCGTCGACGACGTTGCCGTTCTCGGCGATGTGCTCGACGATCGCCTCGACCTGCTCCTCGGGGTAGCCGAGGGTGCGCAGGGCGCGCGGCACCGTCTGGTTGACGATCTGCATCGAGCCGCCGCCGACGAGCTTCTTGAACTTGACCAGGGCGAGGTCGGGCTCGATGCCGGTGGTGTCACAGTCCATCATCAGGCCGATGGTGCCGGTCGGGGCGAGCACTGACGCCTGGGCGTTGCGCCAGCCGTTCTTCTCACCGATCTTGTTGCCGTTCTGCCACTGCTTGGTGGCCTCGCGGACGATCTCGGTGGCAACGACGCTGGTGGGGCTCAGCTTTGGCCGGCTCAGTTCGTCGTTGGCGGCGGCGTGCTTGCGCATGACCCGCTTGTGCGCCTCGGCGTTGCGGGCGTAGCCCTCGTACGGTCCGACGACGCCGGCGATCTCGGCGGAGCGGCGGTAGGCCGTGCCGGTCATCAGCGAGGTGATGGCGGCGGCGAGGTTGCGACCACCATCCGAGTCATACGGCAGACCCGAGGCCATCAGCAGCGCACCGATGTTCGCGTAGCCGATCCCGAGCTGACGGTAGGCCCGGGTGGTGACGCCGATCTTCTCGGTCGGGAAGTCGGCGAACGCGATCGAGATCTCCATCGCGGTGATGATGAACTCGACGCTCTTGACGAACTTCTCGACCTCGAAGCCGCCGTCGGCCTTGAGGAACTTCATGAGGTTGAGCGACGCCAGGTTGCAGGACGAGTCGTCCAGCGACATGTACTCCGAGCAGGGGTTGGACGCGGTGATCCGGCCCGTCTCGGGGTTGGTGTGCCAGTCGTTGATCGTGTCGTCGTACTGCAGGCCGGGGTCGGCGCACTCCCACGCGGCCTGGGCGATGCCGCGGAACAGCTTCTTGGCGTCGATGGTCTCGATGACCTCGCCGTCGAGCCGGCCACGCAGGCCGAACTCGGCGTCCTCTTCGTAGGCGCGCATGAACTCGTCGCTGACGCGGACCGAGTTGTTGGCGTTCTGATACTGCACCGAGACGATGTCGGAGCCGCCCAGGTCCATGTCGAAGCCGGCGTCCCGCAGCGCGCGGATCTTGTCTTCCTCACGCGCCTTGGTCGACACGAACTCTTCGATATCAGGGTGGTCGACGTCGAGGATGACCATCTTGGCGGCCCGGCGGGTGGCGCCACCGGACTTTATGGTGCCCGCGCTCGCGTCGGCACCGCGCATGAAGCTCACCGGCCCGCTGGCGGTCCCCCCGGACGACAGCAGTTCCTTGGACGAGCGGATGCGGGAGAGGTTGACGCCGGAGCCGGAGCCCCCCTTGAAGATGAGCCCCTCCTCCTTGTACCAGTCGAGGATGGAGTCCATCGAGTCGTCGACCGAGAGGATGAAGCAGGCGCTGACCTGCTGCGGCGACTTGGTGCCGACGTTGAACCAGACCGGCGAGTTGAAGCTGAACACCTGGTGCAGCAGCATCCGGGTCAGCTCGTGCTCGAAGACCTCGGCGTCGGCCTTGGTGGCGAAGTAACCGTGCTCCTCGCCCGCCTTGCGGTACGTCGAGACGACCCGGTCGATGAGCTGCTTGAGTGACCACTCGCGCTCCGGCGTGCCGACCGCGCCCCGGAAGTATTTGGTGGTGACGATGTTCGCCGCGTTGACGCTCCACGCGGTCGGGAACTCGACGCCCCGCTGCTCGAAGTTGATCGAGCCGTCGCGCCAGTTCGTCATGACGACGTCGCGACGCTCCCACTCGACCTCGTCGTACGGGTGAACGCCCTCGGTCGTCCAGACCCGCTCGACCCGCAGCCCCCCGGTGGCCGCGCTGCTGCCGTTCGCACGGCTGCGCTGCCGACCTGCTGTGATGCCGTCCCCGGCCATACTGCTCCCCCTCGAAAGTACTTCGTCTGCCACTCGTCGCTTCTTCGCCATCTCAGTTGATCTTGGGACCGCGACTGCCGGATCGAGGTGCCACGGGATGCCGCGCCCCCGCCTCACGGGCGATCGCCGCCTCACGCAGCGCGCTGATCTCCTTCTCGAACGCCTCGATCGAGTCGAAAGACTTGTAGACGCTGGCGAATCGGAGGTAAGCCACCTGGTCGAGCTCCCGCAGCGGGGTGAGGATCGCCAGCCCCACCTCATGACTGGGCACCTCGGCCGCGCCCTTGGCCCGGACGGTCTCCTCGACCTTCTGCGCGAGCAGCGCGATCGAGTCCTCGTCGACGGGCCGGCCCTGACAGGCCTTGCGGACGCCACTCATGATCTTGGTGCGGCTGAACGGCTCGGTGACGCCACTGCGCTTCACGACGGCGAGGACGGCTTCCTCGACCGTGGTGAACCGCTTGCCGCACTCGGGGCACGATCGACGGCGACGAATCAGCTGACCGTCGTCGGCCTCGCGTGAGTCGACCACCCTGGAATCGGCGTGGCGACAGTACGGACAGCGCACCGAGAAGACCCCCTCCGGAGAACCTCGCAAGGTCATCAGGGCACGCGAAAGCACGGCCACTCGTCAGCTGATCGCCGACTCGCGCCGCACACGGCCTGTGGATAACCGGGGAGGTAAACCCCAACCTGTGGATGACTTACACCCTTGTAACTACTAGATGTTGGGGTAGACGCTATGCCTCGGCGGACGCAGGCGCAAGCTCAGCGGCACCGTGACGCGCCGTATTTTGCACCTCAATACGAGCGGTCGATCGTCACCTCACAGACCGCTTCGATCACGCGGCTCGCGGCAGGATCAAAACATCACCGGGCTGCACGACGGAGCCCGACAGGCCGTTGAGACGGCGCAACTCGTCGACGGCGAACCGACCATCGCGCCCCGGCAGCATGCGCGCCGCGATATCCCAGAGCGTGTCACCCGACCGGACGACGATAGTAGGCGGCGGACCGACCGGCGGCCCCTCGGCCCGCGACGCGGTGGTGAACAACACGGCACTGGCAAGCGAGGCCACGAGGATCAGGAATCCGAGCACCACGACGCGACCGCGCCGGGTCAGTCGCAAGGAAGTCTCTTCGCGCCTGAAACCGTTCGCCACCATGACGTTTCTCCCCGCCAAAGACGATCTTCGGACAGGCGTTCGATCGAACACCTGTCCGACGGTTTATCAGAACAGACGTACGGAAGTCGAGCACTTCCGGGCGACACGCCGGTGGAATGTCGTACAGATGTTTGAATATGTCGCACCCCACGATTACGGTTCTCCCTCAAAGGGGTCAGCCGGGCACCCGCCATCCCCACGGCGTTTGCTCGGCTCCGCGAAGCGAGCACCACGTGCCGAGAGGCACTGGCCGACAGGGAGGGCGGACGTGTCGACCGACGACCGGACGAGCAGCCGGCAACAACCGACGAAGCCAGACAACGGGGCCGCTCTGCGCCGCCGCACACCGAGCCGCGCTCGTGCTGCCGACGCGCCGCAACTGCGGTCCGTTACCCCGGTGGTCAGCCAGTTCCCCGAGCCGGTCACCGCCGACCTCACCGCGCGCCAGCGCCGCATCCTCGAGTTCATCCGCGACTGGGTCGAGCGCTACGGCTATCCGCCCAGCGTCCGTGAGATCGGCGAGGCGGTCGGCCTGGTCTCCCCCTCCAGCGTGGCCTATCAGCTGAAGGCGCTGGAGTCCAAGGGCTTCCTGCGCCGCGACCCCAACCGACCGCGCGCCGTCGACGTCCGCTCCCCCAACGATCTGGTCGACGACGAGGCGCTACGCTCGGCCCGGCCGCAGCCGGCCTACGTGCCACTCCTCGGCCGGATCGCCGCCGGTGGCCCGATCCTGGCCGAGCAGGCCGTCGAGGAGTTCTTCCCGCTGCCGCGCGAGCTGGTCGGCGAGGGTGACGTCTTCATGCTCGAGGTCAAGGGCGACTCGATGATCGACGCCGCGATCTGCAACGGCGACTGGGTCGTCGTGCGCCAGCAGCCGACGGCCAACGCGGGCGACATCGTGGCCGCGATGATCGACGGCGAGGCGACGGTGAAGCGTTACCGCCAGCGCGAGGGGCACGTGTGGCTGATGCCGGCGAACCCGGCCTTCGACCCGATCCCCGGCGACGACGCGACCATCATGGGCCGCGTCGTGGCCGTCCTGCGCCGGGTCTGAGGCCCAGAGATCTGAATATCGGGGAAGAGAGTTACCGGGGGCCGTAACCCGGAGCGTCGTAACGGCCCCCGGGACTCCGCCAGGAGTCGTCGTTGCCGGCGTTGCGCCCGGCCGGCGGCTGACTCTGCCCGCCGCCGCCGTAGACACCGTTGCCGCCCCCACCGCGCGGCGGCTGCCCACCACGAGGCGGCTGACCCTGAGGACCGCGCGGCGGCTGACCTTGGGGTCCGCGCGGCGGCTGACCCTGGGGTCCGCGCGGCGGCTGACCTTGCGGCCCACGGGGCGGCTGACCCTGCGGCCCACGCGGCGGCTGACCCTGGGGTCCACGCGGCGGCTGCCCCTGGGGTCCGCGCGGCGGTTGACCTTGCGGCCCACGCGGCGGCTGGCCAGCCCCGCCATAGACACCGGCGCGAGCGGGCTGCTGCCCGCCGGCCGGACCTGCACCGCGCTGGCCGCCGTAGACGCCCGACCCGGACGACCCGCCGCCGGGACCCGACCGAGCCCCGCCATAGGCGGCCCCGGCCCGCTGCGACACCCCGCCGATGCTGATCATCTCGGTCTCGGGCTCCCCCGCGAGCGGGTTCTTGAAGTCATCGTCGTCCGATGCGACCGGCGAGGCGGCCACCCGCTTGCGGTGCCGCACGATCCCCAGGACGCCCGCGCCGACCAGGATCAGCCCGATCAGGCCGATCGCGCCAACCGCGTACGTGATGTCGCTCAGCTCGATGTTCGCGTACCACTTGTCGCCCGCGGCCTCTTCGCCGTTCTTGCTGGCGACGGCAACCGTGGTCGCCGGCGTGTAGCGAAGGACGTAGTTGTCCGGTTCCTTCTCGCCGTTCATGTCGGAGACCGTGTAGAAGTATTTGCCGTCGGGGCTGTAGGTGATCGCCTCACCGGCGAGCTCGTTCGGCAGGCCGGTCGTCCGTGGCTTGTTCTTGAGCGCGCCCAGCACGTCACCGTTGGAGACGTCCCACTCGAGCGCGTCGGTGTAGGTGCGCAAGGCGACCTTGCCGCCGCCGGGCGCGATCGCGCCGCCGCTGACCGTCTGCTTGCCGATCCGGGCGAACGGGTTGCCGTCGGTCACTGTCGGCGAGAGGTCGAGCTCGGCGACGCGCTTCATCGGCACGCCGACCTCGTTGTTCGCCTTCAGCGGGGCGGTCGGCTGGTAGACGTAGGTCGGCCGGCCGATCTCGCGGGTGACGATCAGCGGGGTGCCGTCACCGTTCAGCAGCAGCGCCTCGGCGTCGTGCGGGTCGCCCTGGGGGTAGCTGAGCCGGTGGAGCACCGGGGCGGCCGAGCCGTTGGCCGGCATCGACCAGAGACCGATCGCCTCGCGGCGGTCCTCCTGGTCGAACCTGTTGTCGCCGATGTCAGCGATCCATAGCTTCGCGCCGTCGGCCGAGAGGACGATATCCTCGGGGTCGAACGGACCCTTGCCCGAGTAGGCGACCGACTTCGTGACCGCACACTTGGTGTTGAGGAAGAAGATCCGCTTGTGGCTGGCGATGTCGGTGCTGTCGTTGACGACGACGTAGCCCGACTTGGTGGCGACCAGGCCGGACGCCTCGTCGATCTTGTCGCTGCCGATCTTGCACATCTTCTTGCCCGCCACGGCGGGAGCACTGACCGTCGGTGCCGGATCCTCGGCAAAAGCAGTGGACGGGCCGATCATCACCAGCCCGGAGGCCACGATCGCCGGGAACACGAAACGCCGCATCCGATCAGTGTCGCATGCGGCGTCCCGTGCCGGTGTTACGCGTCAGTCAAGCCAAGTTACGAGATCTGGCGTAGTCGTACGCTCAGTTGCGGAACGACTCCAGCTCGGTAGCGAGCTGGTCGTCGACCAGGACCCGGAGCTCGGTTCCCTCGTCCACATGGCGGGTTTGCAACACCTGACCGGATCGATGAATTCGGGCGACGAGATCACCTCGGTCATAGGGCAGCAGAACTCGCAGATCGACCGCCGGCTTCGGCAGCCGCTCGGCGATCGCCTGGTGCAGCTCCGCGATGCCCTGCCCGGACCGGGCCGACACGAAGACGGCGTCGGGCCACGTGCGTTTCAGCCGCAGGATCGTCTCCTCGTCGGCCGCGTCGGTCTTGTTGATGACCAGCAGCTCGGGGATGCGGTCGGCGCTGACCTCGGCCAGCACCTCACGCACGGCGCTGACCTGACCCTCGGGGTCGGGGTGCGCGCCGTCAACGACGTGCACGACGAGATCGGCGAACGACACCTCCTCGAGCGTGGAGCGGAACGCCTCCACGATCTGGTGCGGTAGGTGGCGAACGAAGCCGACCGTGTCGGAGAGCGTGTAGACGCGCCCGTCCTCGGCGGCCGTGCGGCGGGTGGTCGGGTCGAGGGTGGCGAAGAGCGCGTCCTCGACCAGCACGCCCGCCTGCGTCAGACAGTTGAGCAGACTGGACTTGCCGGCGTTGGTGTAACCGGCGATGGCCACGGCCGGCGTGCCGCTGCTCGCCCGCCGGGAACGCTTGGTCTGCCGTACGGTCCGCATGCCCTTGATCTCGCGGCGCAGTTTCGCGATGCGCTGGTTGATGCGTCGACGGTCAGTCTCGATCTTGGTTTCACCGGGACCACGCGTGCCGACGCCGCCACCGGCGCCGCCACCCGCTCCACCGCCCTGGCGGGACAGCGAGTCACCCCAGCCACGCAAGCGCGGCAGGAGATATTGCAGCTGGGCCAGCTCGACCTGTGCCTTGCCCTCTTTGCTCTTCGCGTGCTGGGCGAAGATGTCGAGGATCAGCGCCGTCCGGTCGACGACCTTGACCTTGGTCTGCTGCTCGAGATTACGCAGCTGGGACGGGGAGAGCTCGCCGTCGCAGATGACCGTGTCGGCGCCGGTGGCGACGACCGCGTCCCGCAGCTCCTCGACCTTGCCTCGCCCGATGAACGTGGCGGTGTCGGGACGCGAGCGGCGCTGGATGAGTCCCTCGAGCACCTGGGAGCCGGCGGTCTCGGCGAGTGCGGCCAGCTCGGCCAGAGAGTTCTCCGCGTCGGCGACGCTGCCCTCTGTCCAGACGCCGACCAGGACGACCCGCTCGAGCCTCAGCTGACGGTACTCGACCTCGGTGATGTCGGTGAGCTCGGTGGAAAGACCGGCGACCCGGCGCAGCGAGCGCCGCTCCTCGAGCTCAAGTTCGCCCGATGTCACTTCCGGCTCGTCAAGTTCAAGTACGGGTGCCTGGTGAGTGTTTCGCAAAAGGTGACCTCCTAGGCCTCGATCGTGGCACGTTTCCCTGCTCGGGCGCATCCACATAACGCGGCCAGGCATTCTCGGAGATTGGCGGGAGATCTGGCACAACGACCCGGATGGAGGCCGATATTCCGCGGGGGCAAGATTACGGGGACGCACCCATCCAATGTCGGAGGGAACACCGTGGTGACGACCCGCCTGCCGAGCGCAGGATTCTCGATCACGATCCGGATAGCCGTGACCGCGGACGCCTCGTCCATCGGCCGCCTCACCACCTGTGTCGGCGAGGCCGGCGCGATCGTGACAGCACTCGATGTCGTCGATTCCGACCCGACCCGCGTGCTGGTCGACCTCACCTGCGACACCGCCGACTCGAACCACGCCGACCAGGTCGTCAAGCAGCTGGAGGAGCAGGACGGGGTCGACGTCCGCAAGGTCAGCGACCGCACCTTCCTGCTGCACCTGGGCGGCAAGATCGAGGTCACGCCGAAGGTCGCGCTCCGCACCCGTGACGAGCTCTCCCGGGCGTACACCCCTGGGGTGGCCCGGGTCTGCATGGCGATCGCCGAGAACCCGGCCGACGCCCGGCGGCTCACGATCAAGCGCAACACGGTCGCCGTGGTCAGCGACGGTTCGGCCGTGCTCGGTCTCGGCAACATCGGCCCCGCCGCGGCGATGCCGGTCATGGAGGGCAAGGCCGCCCTGTTCAAGCGGTTCGGCGGCGTGGACGCCTGGCCGGTCGTGCTCGACACGCAGGACACCGACGAGATCGTCCGGATCGTGAAGGCGATCGCCCCGGCCTACGGCGGCATCAACCTCGAGGACATCGCCGCGCCGCGCTGCTTCGAGATCGAGGCACGCCTGCGTGCACAGTTGGACATTCCGGTCTTCCACGACGATCAGCACGGCACCGCGATCTGCGTGCTCGCCGCACTGACCAACGCGCTGCGCGTCGTCGACAAACGCCTGGAGGACGTCCGCGTGGTCGTCTCTGGCGCGGGCGCCGCCGGCACGGCGATCATGAAGCTGCTGCTGCGCCAGGGCGTGGGCGACATCATCGCGTACGACCGGAAGGGCGCCCTGCACCGCGGCCTGGCCGACATGTCGGAAACGTGGCAGTGGCTGGCCGACCACACGAACAAGAACAACTACTCGGGTGACCTGCCCGGCGCGATCGTCGGCGCCGACGTCTTCATCGGCGTGAGCGCACCCAACCTGCTGACCGGCGACGACATCGCCCGGATGGCCGACAAGTCGATCGTCTTCGCGCTGGCCAACCCCGACCCCGAGGTCGACCCGCGCGCCGCCCGCCAGCACGCCGCGGTCGTCGCCACGGGCCGCTCCGACCAGCCCAACCAGATCAACAACGTGCTGGCCTTCCCCGGCGTCTTCCGCGGCATGCTCGACGTGAGCGCCACGGAGTTCACCGAGGAGATGGCCCTGGCCGCGGCCCGAGCGATCGCCAACGTCGTCGGCGACGACAAACTCAACCCCACGGTGATCGTCCCTAGCGTCTTCGACCCGAAGGTCACCCCGGCGGTGGCAGCGGCGATCCGGGCAGTCGTCCGGGGGCCAGGCGGGTCGTCCCACAACGCGGCCGCGCTGCCCGAGGCGGAACTCGACACGGCCCCCGAAGAGACGTTCTGAACCTCAGATCAAGAGCAAGACCTTGAGGTACGGGATAGCGGAAGTTCAGTGGGAGGCGACGGCCTGATCAGTGGTCCGGGCCGTCGCGACGACCGGCTGAAGCGAAACGAACGCCTGACGGCGGTGGCCCGCCAGGCGCAGTGGCGGCGAACCAGCCGGTCAACTCGGCGACGCGGTCGGTGATCAGGCCGGCGATTCCGGCGGCGGCCAGGGCCGGCCACTCGGTCGGGTCGTTGGCCGTCCAGGGCATGACGTCGATCTTGCGGTCGGTCAGTTCGGCCACCGTGGTGGGGTCGCCCAGGACGTCCCGGACGGCCGGGTTGCAGCAGGTGACCTCCAACTCGTCGACCAGCGGCAACGTGTCGGCCTCGAAGCGCAGGCGCAGGAGGCCGCGCCGGACCGCGGGGGCGGCCTCGCGGACCAGGCGGACGACCTCGGGGTCGAAGCTCTGCACGATCGTGCGGTCGAGCAGGCCGTACGACGTGACCATCTCCATGATTGTCTTGACCTGGGACAGCGTCGCGGGGGGCTTGATCTCCAGCAGGAGGTCGGGGCCGGGTGGCGACAACAACTCCAGCGTCGCGGCGAGCGTGGGGACCCCGACTCCGGCATAGGCGGGCGAGAACCAGGAGCCGGCCTCGAGGGCTGCCACCGACGCGTACGAAAGGTCCCAGATGTGCCCGGAGCCGGAAGTGGTGCGGTCGACCGTGCGGTCGTGGATCACCACGGGGACGTCGTCGGCCGTGGTGCGGACGTCGAACTCGACCAGCGTGGCGCCGGCCCGGACGGCCGCGGCGAAGGCGGGCAGCGTGTTCTCGGGGGCTACGGCCGAATAGCCCCGGTGCGCGACGTTCCACATCAGAAGACGGTCCGCATCAGAACAGGTCGACCTCGCCGGAAGCGATCAGCACGGCCGGTCCGGCCAGCCACCAGCAGTCCGCGTCGTCGTGGGTCACGGTCAGGCGTCCGCCGGGCAGGTCGATCGCGACCACGCCCGTCGCCAGGCCGGCGTCGCGCAGGGCGACCGCTCCGACCGCCAACGCGCCCGTGCCGCAGGCCAGCGTCTCGCCGGAGCCGCGCTCGTAGACGCGCATCGCGACGTGCAGGTCGGCCCCCTCGACCGGTGCGGCGGGGACCACGAACTCCACGTTCGCCCCGGCCGGGAAGAGTGCGCGGTCGAAGCCGGGCGACACGTGCAGGTCGAGCGAGGACAGCGTCAGGCCGTCGTGCAGGGCGCAGACCAGGTGCGGGTTGCCGCAGTCGACGGCCACCCCGGGGATCGTCAGCGGGCCGGTCGTCGCGGTGCCGGCCCCGTACACCCGGGGGCTTCTCATCCGCACCCGGATCTCGTCACCCTCAAGGAACGCGATCATGACGCCCGCTCGGGTCGCCACCGCGATCCCGGCGGAAGTCGGTGTGGCCAGACCGCGCGACACCAGGTAGCGGACGAAGACGCGCACGCCGTTGCCGCACATCTCGGCGATCGAGCCGTCACCGTTGCGGTAGTCCATGAACCATTCGGCCTCGGCGGCCATCTCGACGGCCGCCTGGTCCTTCGCGCTGCGCACGACGCGCAGCACGCCGTCGGCGCCCAGGCCGAACCGCCGGTGACACAGCGCGGCGACTTGCGAAGCGGTCAGGTCGAGCGCGCCGTCGACGTCCTCGACGATCACGAAGTCGTTGCCGGCGCCGTGGCCCTTGGTGAAATGCACCGGACCATCATCCCGTAAGTGCGAGCGCCTCCGCCACCAACGTCGGCGACGCGCCGTCGAGCCAGGTGACGGACGGGTCACGCCGGAACCAGGAGCGCTGGCGACGCACGAAGCGGCGGGTCCCTCGTACGGTGTCGGCCTTGGCCTCTTGCTCCCCGAGCAAGCCGTCGATCTCGGCGAGGGCCTGTTGGTAGCCGAGCGCGCGACTCGCCGTGCGCCCCTCGCGCAGGCCCTGGGGAAGAAGAGCGCGCACCTCGTCGAGCAGGCCGGCCGCCCACATCCCGTCCACCCGCGTCAAAATTCGCTCGTCCAGCGCCGCCACGTCCCGGTCGATGCCGATCTGGGTGGCCGGGTAGTAGGGCGTCGGCGAGGGCAGCGCCGCGGTGAACGGCTTCCCGGTCAGCTCGATGACCTCCAGCGCCCGCACGATCCGCCGCCCGTTCGACGGAAGGATCTTCTCGGCCGCCGCCGGGTCGGCCGCCCGGAGCCGGTCGTGCAGCGTCTGGCCCCCGACGGCCACCAGTTCGTCCTCGAGCCGTGCCCGAATGCCGGGATCGGTGCCCGGGAACTCGAACTCCTCGAGAACCGCCCGCACGTAAAGCCCGGAACCCCCGACCAGCAGCGGCATTCGCCCGCGCGAGTGAATGTCGTCGATCGCGGCGCGGGCCAGGCCCTGATATTCGGCGACCGCCGCCGGGAAGCCGACGTCCCAGATGTCGAGCAGATGATGCGGCACGCCCCGGCGCTCGTCGAGAGTGAGTTTGGCCGTGCCGAGGTCCATCCCGCGATAGAGCTGCATGGAGTCGGCGTTGACGACCTCGCCGCCCAGCTCCTGGGCGAGAGCGATGCTCAGGGCGGACTTGCCGGCCGCCGTGGGCCCGACGACAGTGATCACGCGCGGGGCTGTCTCGAACGGCACGGAGCAACGGTAGGACAAGGTTGTGTCACGGTCATCGGCGGGCGCTTCCCCGTAACCGGGTTGGACCTGTGACAATGCGCGAGAAAGAATGCCGTAGAGAAGCTTGGCGTTCGACTGTGCTGTGGCGGTGGTCACCGATCAGGAGCGATCGGTGACGCCGGGAAGACGAGGATGGGTCATGAACGACTGGACGGCCTTCGGGCGCGTGGATGCCGACGGCACCGTGTACGTGAAGACCGCGGAGGGCGACCGTGTGGTCGGCTCCTGGCAGGCGGGCACGCCCGAGGAGGGACTGGCCCACTTCGCGCGGCGCTTCGCCGACCTGGTGACCGAGGTCGACCTCGTCGAGGCCCGGCTCAAGTCCGGTGCGGCCGACGCGTCGCATTCGCTGAGCAGCGTCAAGCGGCTGCGGCAGCAGCTCGACGAGGCGCACACGGTGGGCGACCTCGAGGGGCTCGCCCGGCGGCTCGACCGCCTCGCCGCGCTGGCCGAGGAGAAGGCCGGTGAGGCCCGTGCGGCCCGCGAGGTTGCCCGCACCGAGGCGCTGGCCCGCAAGACCGCGCTGGTCGAAGAGGCCGAGAAGATCGCCGCCGACTCCACCGGCTGGAAGTCCGCCGGCGATCGGCTCAAGGAGATCCTCGACGAGTGGAAGACGATCCGCGGCGTCGACAAGAAGACCGACGGCGAGCTGTGGAAGCGCTTCGCGACGGCCCGGGACGGCTTCACCCGCCGCCGCGGAGCACACTTCGCCACCCTCGACGGCCAGCGCAAGCAGGCGCAGACCGCCAAGGACGAACTGGTCAAGGAGGCCGAGAGCCTCGCCGAGTCGACCGAGTGGGCGGCCACGGCGAACCGGCTCAAGGAGCTGATGGCCGAGTGGAAGGCCGCGCCGCGCGCCGCGAAGGAGGCCGAGCAGCGCCTCTGGGAACGTTTCCGGGCCGCGCAGGACGCCTTCTTCACCCGCCGCAGCGAGGTGTTCTCGGCCCGCGACGCCGAGTACAAGGGCAACCTCGACCGTAAGCAGGAGATCCTGGTCGAGATCGAGGCTCTGGACGTCGATGCCGACCCGCGTGGCGCCCAGAACAAGCTCCGCGACGCGCAGGCGGCGTGGCACGAGGCCGGCCGGGTTCCGCGCGAGTCGTCCGCGTCGCTGGACCGTCGCTGGCGGGCCGCCGAGGAGCGCATCCGCCTGGCGATGGACTCGGCCTGGCGCAAGACCACCCCGCAGGACAACCCGCTGTTGCAGCAGATGCGCGGGCAGGTCGCCGAGGCCGAGCAGCGGCTCGAGCGGGCCAAGTCGGCCGGCGACCAGCGCCGCATCAAGGAAGCCGAGCAGGCACTCAACTCGAAGAAGCAGTTCCTCGCTCTCGCCGAGCAGGCCAACTGAAGAGACCGGATCAGAGGGCGCAGCCCTCCGCAGCCGGCAGGGGAGCGGGGACACCGATCGTCGGCAGGCCCAGCGACACGCCCTTGAGCTTCGGGGTGCGCCCGGCCTCGAACGCGTCGCCGGCCCGGGTGCGCCGGTAGCTCAGCGGGGTGCCGTCGGCGTTCAGGTGGTGCGGCGCGGCATAGGTCACGACGGTCTCGATGACGTCGCCGGGGCGCGGCGTGGTGTCGCCGACGGCGAAGTGCACGAGCCGCCCGTCGCGGGCCCGGCCGCTCAGCCGGCCCGTACGCTCGTCCTTGCGGCCCTCGCCGACCGCGACGAGCACCTCGACCTTCTCGCCGACGAGCTGCTTGTTCTCGGCCCAGGTGATCTCTTCGAGCAGCTTGATCAGGCGTTCGTAGCGCTCCTGCACCACGGCCTTGGGCAACTGCTCGGCCATGGTGGCGGCAGGCGTGCCGGGTCGCTTCGAGTATTGGAACGTGAACGCGTTCGAGAAGCGGGCCCGGCGCACGACCTCGAGGGTCTGCTCGAAGTCGTCCTCGGTCTCGCCGGGGAAGCCGACGATGATGTCGGTGGTGATCGCGGCGTCGGGCATCGCGGCCCGCACCTTGTCGATGATGCCGAGGTATTTCTCCTGGCGGTAGCTGCGGCGCATGGCCTTGAGCACCCGGTCGGAACCGGACTGCAGCGGCATGTGCAGCGAGTGGCAGACGTTCGGCGTCTCGGCCATCGCGGCGATCACGTCATCGGTGAAGTCTTTCGGGTGCGGGCTGGTGAAGCGCACCCGCTCGAGACCCTCGATCTCGCCGGTGGCGCGCAGCAGTTTGCCGAAGGCGAGCCGGTCGCCGAACTCGACGCCGTACGAGTTCACGTTCTGGCCGAGCAGGGTGACCTCGAGCACACCCTCGGTGACCAGCGCCTCGACCTCGGCGAGGATCTCGCCCGGGCGGCGGTCCTTCTCCTTGCCGCGCAGCGCCGGCACGATGCAGAACGTGCAGGTGTTGTTGCACCCGACCGAGATCGAGACCCACCCGGCGTACGTCGATTCGCGCTTGGTCGGCAGCGTCGACGGGAACACCTCGAGCGACTCGAGGATCTCGACCTCGGCCTCGGAGTTGTGCCGGGCCCGTTCGAGCAGCGCGGGCAGCGAGCCGATGTTGTGGGTGCCGAAGACGACGTCGACCCAGGGTGCCTTCTTGACGATGTCGCCGCGGTCCTTCTGGGCCAGGCAGCCGCCGACCGCGATCTGCATGTCGGGGTTCCGCACCTTGGTGGGGCGCAGGTGGCCGAGGTTGCCGTACAGGCGGTTGTCGGCGTTCTCCCGTACCGCGCAGGTGTTGAAGACCACGACGTCAGCCGCGTCCGGATCGGCGGCACGCACGTAGCCCGCGTCCTCCATCAGGCCGGAGATGCGCTCGCTGTCGTGCACGTTCATCTGGCAGCCGTAGGTGCGCACGTCATAGGTGCGCGGGCCGCCCTGCGTCTCGGTAGTCATGGCAATTGACCAGGGTACTGCGTCCTGCTCCCGGCGGTCAGGCGGCAGCGGGACGATCCGGGTCGGCGTCCGGCTCGAACAGGGATCCGGCACCCGCACAATCGGCGGCGGTGCACGGGCGTACCCGTCGTCGTTCCGGGCCGTCGTCCGTCTCGACCTCGTCGACGTGCACCGGACGCAGGCCGCCGTCCGGCGCCGCCAGCACGTACCGCGTCGGGTCGAGCGTGTCGTCCGGGAACATGATCTCGATCTCCAGCCGGACGGCGACCGCGCTCGCCGCGGTGGACTCGGCGATCGTCTCCGGGGCGAGGTAGACATCGATCAGCGTCGGGAAGTCGCCGCCGACCGGGTAGACGTCACAGAGCACCGCACCGTCCGCCGGAGCGGGGCCGAGCGGCGCTACCGTACGCTCCAGCGCGCCGGCGAGCGCGCCGTGGACCCGGTCCGGGGAAAGGGACGCGGCGGCCGCCCAGTTCCAGAGGCCGCTTGTCGGATCCGTGTCAGCCATACCGAACATGGTGGACAAGCCCTTCGTAACGCGCCCGCTGTGTTATCGCTCCGTGACCATTCTCGGTGTGAACCGATACAAGGGCCCACATAGAGTGTGCCCATCCGGGTGATCCGCTAGTACAGGACGGTGGTCCAGCAGTGTCCGACGAGGCTCTCATCGTCCTCGACAAGGTGAACAAGTGGTTCGGTCCGCTCCACGTTCTCGACGACGTGAGCCTCTCCGTCGCCAAGGGCGAGGTGGTGGTCGTGATCGGACCATCCGGTTCCGGCAAGTCCACGCTTTGTCGTTCCATCAACCGCCTCGAGCCGATCAACGACGGCACGATCACCTTCGACGGCCGGCCGTTGCCGGCCGAGGGGCGCCCGCTCGCGCGCCTGCGCAGCGAGGTCGGCATGGTCTTCCAGTCCTTCAACCTGTTCGCGCACAAGACGATCCTGCAGAACGTCATGCTCGGCCCGGTGAAGGTGCGCAAGGAGAAGACCGCCGTCGTCCGCGAACGCGCCATGTCGCTGCTCGACCGGGTCGGCATCGGCAACCAGGCCGACAAATACCCCGCCCAGCTCTCCGGCGGTCAGCAGCAGCGCGTGGCGATCGCCCGGGCGCTGGCCATGCAGCCCAAGGCACTGCTCTTCGACGAGCCCACCAGCGCCCTCGACCCCGAGATGGTCGGCGAGGTGCTCGACGTGATGACCTCGCTCGCCAAGGAGGGGATGACGATGGTCGTCGTCACGCACGAGATGGGCTTCGCCCGGCACGCCGCCAACCGGGTGGTCTTCATGGCCGACGGTCAGCTCGTCGAGTCCGCTCCCCCGGCCGAGTTCTTCGCCAACCCGAAGAGCGACCGCGCCAAGGACTTCCTCTCCAAAATCCTCACGCACTGAGTCCTGCAGTCCGTAAGACGAATTCGAACTCGAGGAGCGACATCATGCGCATCACCCGAATCGCCGCCACTCTGGGGGCGATCACCATGGCGCTGGCCGTGGCCGCATGCGGCGGAGACGACAAGGGCAGCGGCTCCGGCAGCGGCGCGGCCGGCATCGTCGGCAAGGCCGCGGGGGGCAAGCTCGTGATCGGCGTCAAGGCCGACCAGCCCGGCCTCGGCCTGCAGACCGGCTCGACCTACACGGGCTTCGACGTCGAGATCGGCAAGATCATCGCGAAGGGCCTGCAGGTTCCGGAGAGCGGCATCGAGTGGAAGACCACGGTCTCCGCCAACCGCGAGCCGTTCATCCAGCAGGGTCAGGTCGACCTGGTCGTGGCGACCTACACGATCAACGACGAGCGCAAGAAGGTCGTCAACTTCGGCGGTCCCTACTACGTCGCCGGCCAGGACCTCCTCGTCCCGACCAACTCGACGATCACCGGCCCCGAGGCGCTCGCAGGCAAGCGGGTCTGCTCGGTGAGCGGCTCGACGCCGGCCAAGCGCATCCAGACCGACTACAAGGACGCCAAGCTCCAGCAGTTCGACTCGTACTCGAAGTGCGTGACGGCGCTGGCCGGCGGTCAGGTCGACGCGGTCACCACCGACGACATCATCCTCGCCGGCTACGCCGCGCAGGAGCAGTACGCGGGCAAGTTCAAGGTCGTCGGCAAGCCGTTCAGCGAGGAGCCGTACGGCATCGGCCTCAAGAAGGACGACAGCGCCGGCTGCAACAAGATCAACGACATCCTGAAGGCGGCTGCCGCCGACGGGTCGTACAAGAAGGCGTGGGACGACACGCTGGGCAAGAGCGGCAAGGCGGCGCCGGAGCTCGACACCGCCAAGCTCACCAACTGCAGCTGATCTTTTATTGAGTCGGCGGGGCCGGGACACCGGCCCCGCCGCCTTTTGTCTCACTCCAAGCCGAAGGTGCCGATGGACGTCTTCTCCGACCCCCTGAACCGGGACGTATACCTCACCGGGTTCCTCTGGATCCTGAAGCTCACGCTCGCCGGCGGCGTCGGCGCTGTGGCGCTCGGCGTCCTCCTCGCCGCGATGCGCGTGTCACCGGTCCCGGTACTGCGGGGCTTCGGCACCGCCTGGGTCAACACTTTCCGGAACACCCCGCTCACGCTGATCATCTTTTTCTGCTACTTCGGTCTCTTCTCGACGCTGGGCCTCTCGCTCGCCGACGACATCGACGTCAACAACTTCTGGCTCGGCGTGATCGGCCTGTCGGTCTACACCGCGGCCTTCGTCTGCGAGGCGATCCGGTCCGGCATCAACACGGTGCCCGCGGGCCAGGCCGAGGCGGCCCGGGCGATCGGCATGACGTTCTGGCAAACCCTGACGATCATCATCCTGCCGCAGGCCGGGCGGGCGGTGATCGCGCCGCTGGGCAGCATCCTCATCGCACTCTGCAAGAACTCGACCATCGTCGGCACGATCGGCCTGATGGAGTCCTCCAACGCGATGAAGGAACTGATCAACGCGAACGGCAACGCGGTCATCCCGATCTTCCTCGTCTTCGCGGGCACGTTCGCGATCGTCCTGATCCCCACCGGCTACGCGTTCGGCTGGCTGGCCAACCGCCTGGCGGTGAAGCGGTGAGCTCCGATGCCGTTCTCTACGACTACCCGGGCCCCCGGGCCAAGGTCCGCAACCTCGCCCTGACGATCGTCTTCGGTGTCGGGCTGCTCGCGCTGCTCTGGTGGATCTACTCCCGCTTCGACCAGAAGGGCCAGTGGGCCGGCGCTCTCTGGAAGCCGTTCACCTACGGAAGTACGTGGACCGACTACATCCTGCCGGGCCTGCAACACACGCTCGAGGCGGCCGCGGTCGCGATGGTGCTCTCGCTCGTGTTCGGCGTGCTCTTCGCCGTCGGGCGGCTCTCCGACCACTGGTGGATACGTTGGCCAGCCGGGGCGGTCGTCGAGTTCTTCCGGGCCGTACCGCTGCTGCTGTTGATGTTCTTCATCTTCTTCGGGCTGCCGTTCATCACCGAGAAGCCGATGTCGGTCTTCTGGGCCGTGGTGATCGGCCTGACGCTCTACAACGGGTCGGTGCTGGCCGAGGCGTTCCGGTCCGGTGTCTACTCGGTGCCCCGAGGGCAGAGCGAGGCGGCTTACGCGGTCGGCATGCGCAAGGGCCAGGTGATGACCCACATCCTCATCCCGCAGGCGGCCCGTGCGATGCTGCCGGTGATCGTCAGCCAGCTCGTCGTGCTGGTCAAGGACACCGCGCTCGGCTACATCATCTCGTACAACGAGCTGCTGCAGCTCGGCGTCAACAACCTGTCGGCCAACTACGGCAACGTGTTGCAGGCCGCGATCGTGGCCGCCGCCATCTACATCGTCGTCAACTCACTCCTCACCGCCTTCGCCGGCTGGCTCAGCCGCCGCACCCGCCGCAAGGGGCGTGCTCCCCGGGCGGCCGCGGCGACCGTTCAGCAGGCGACCATCGAGCCCGGCCTGGGCGGCGGTGGCGGAGCGCTGTAGTCCCACGGTTTGTGTGATGGCCCCGGCTTGCCCCGGGGCCATCGTGCTTGACATGCTTCCGTCGTGATCTCCGCGGACGACGCCATCAACGAGCCGTTGCCAGCCCAGTTCGAGGTCTTCCTCGACGAGCACCGGCGGGCTCTGCACGACTGTCTCGACGATCTGACCGAGGAGCAGGTGCGTCGCTCGCTCGTGCCGTCCCGCACCACCCTGCTCGGCCTGGTGAAGCACGCGACGTTCGTCGAGAAAGTCTGGTTCGACGAGGCCGTCTCCGGTCGGCCGCGGCTCTCCATCGGGATCCCCGAGAACCCCGACGAATCGTTCGTCCTGGACGACCTGGACACCATTGCCAGCGTACGTTCGTCCTACCTGACGGCTTGCGAGTCGTCCCGCCGGGCGGTCGCCGACCTCGATCTCGACGACAAGCTGCCCGGCAACCGGCGCGGCCCGGTCCCGCTGCGCTGGGTCTACCTGCACATGCTGCGCGAGATGGCCCAGCACTGCGGCCACGCCGACATCCTGCGCGAACAGCTCGGCCTAACGAGCGAGCTCGGTGACGCGTGACTCGCGGACGACCGTGACCCGGATCTGCCCCGGATAGGTCAGCTCTTCCTCGATCTGCTTGGCGACGTCGCGGGCCAACACCGCGGCGCCGATGTCGTCGATGTCGTCCGGGCGCACCATCACCCTGATCTCGCGCCCAGCCTGCATCGCGAACACCTTCTCGACGCCCACCTTGCTGGCGGCGATCTCCTCGATGCGTTCCAACCTCTTCACGTACGCCTCGAGGCTCTCCCGACGTGCCCCCGGCCGGCCGCCCGAACAGGCGTCCGCGGCCTGGGTCAGGACCGCCTCGATCGTCTGCGGCTGCACCTCGTTGTGGTGCGCCTCGATCGCGTGCACCACGTCCTCGGACTCGCCGTACTTGCGGGCCAGGTCGGCGCCGATCAGCGCGTGGCTGCCCTCGACCTCATGGGTGAGCGCCTTGCCGATGTCGTGCAGGAACGCGGCGCGCTTCATCGACGGGATGTCCAGGCCGAGCTCGGCGGCCATGATGCCGGCGATGTGCGCGGTCTCGACCAGATGCTTGAGCACGTTCTGGCCGTAGCTGGTGCGATAGCGCAGCCGGCCCAGCAGCCGGACGAGCTCGGGGTGCAGGTTGGTGATGCCGACGTCGACGAGCGCGTCCTCGGCGGCCCGGTCGCAGAGCTGGTCGACCTCGTTCTTGGCGGTCTCGTAGACCTCCTCGATGCGGTGCGGGTGGATCCGCCCGTCGAGGACCAGCTTCTCCAGGGTCAACCGGCCGACCTCGCGGCGCACCGGGTCGAAGCAGCTGAGCAGTACCGCCTCCGGGGTGTCGTCGATGATCAGGTTGACCCCGGTCACCGACTCGAACGCCCGGATGTTGCGGCCCTCGCGGCCGATGATCCGGCCCTTCATCTCGTCGCTCGGCAGGTGCAGCACGCTGACCACGCTCTCGGCGGTCTGCTCGCTGGCGATCCGCTGGATGGCGTCGACCACGATGTGCCGGGCCCGGGTGTCGGCGGTGTTCTTGGCTTCGCTCTCGATGTCGCGCACCAGGAGGGCGGCCTCGCGCTTGGCCTGCGCCTCGATGCCCTCGACCAGCTCGGTGCGGGCGGCCTCGGCGGTCAGCCCGGCGATCCGCTCCAGCTCGCGGCGCTTCGA
>Ga0247781_1000054_pt1 | contig 31333 bp, 15 predicted proteins | sample UWRJL184509B5_FD_179922 | JGI IMG/M metagenome (GOLD analysis project Ga0247781, IMG submission 179922) | Plant litter microbial communities from Arlington Agricultural Research Station in Wisconsin, United States - UWRJ-L184-509B-5 | ecosystem: Environmental > Terrestrial > Plant litter >...
AACCCCTTTTTTTCTTCCCCCCCCCCCCCTCTCCTACCTCCTTTTGGAGACTCGGAGATATAAGGGGGATGGAGAGGAAAGGGGAGTATGAATGAGTTCGCCGCTAATACTAAGTTAAAGCAAAGAGGGTAATATTGATAACTATTAAGCTTTACCCTTTCTTACCACCATCTTCTTTTTGTTTTTTGTTTTTTCTTCTATTAAGGCGGTGAGGAAAATAATAAATTGCCCCGGGAGAGAATTGAACTCCCATATCTATATCTTCAGAATAGCGCTTTGACCACTAAGCAACCGAGGCTAAAAAAAAATATATTTAATATTGATCCTTATCAGATTTGAACTGATCCCGACTCCTTGAAGGGGAGTTGTACGAACCACTATACTAAAGGACCTAAATTCGCCCTTACTAAGTTAAAGCACCGGGCAAAGAATAGAATTTATTTTTGCGAAATCAGGACTTGAACCCAAAGTGAAAGCTCATGAGGCTTTTGTGTTAACCAATTACACCATTTCGCAACTATTTTTTTTTCCTTATTATTGTTCTTCGCTAGAAAGGAAAGATTAAGGGTTGGAGGGTAGGGGGTTATAGTAATTATATTTTTTTAATAGGCCTTAAGAGGAATTGAACCCCTGTAAAAAGTATTAACAGTACTTCGCTTAAACCACTCAGCCATAAGACCTTATTTTATCCCCTCCCATAACACCTTTCCTAAAAAAAGATAAGGAGTCCTTCTTACTCTAAGAGAGGGGGGGTATATGTTGCCTCTTTTTTTGTTTTTATTTATCCTATCCCTCTTCTTGCCCTTAAGGGGAAAAAAAAAGAGGAAAGGGTGGGTTATTATTTTAATTATAGACACCATTTCCTCCCGCCTCCAATAGGAGTCCTTCTTACTCTTAGAGAGAGGGGAGGGCTAAAGGATAGATAGCCAAATGCATTGAAAAAGAGTATATTTTTATAATTTGAGGGAGACACGACTCGAACGCGCAGCTTCTTACTCCCAAAGTAAGCTCCTTAACCAATTAGAATACTCCCTCTTTATAAAAAGTTTTATATAATTATCTTTCTTTTAATCTTTCTTTTCATTCTTCCCTCGCCTTTCTTTACCCCCTAGTCTTAAGGCAAGGGAGGTAGAGGATAGGGGTTAATAAGGTGATATATTAAAGGCAATTAATATGCTAGGAATTAATATAATAAAGGCTACACATACTGGTAATAAATTTAACCAACATAAATCAATTAATTGATCATATCTTAATCTAGGTAAAGTAGCTCTAAACCAAACAAAAAAGAAACAGAATATACATGTTTTTAAACCTAAAATAATAGCTTGTAAATTAATAATTGTATTATTAACAAATAATTCAGGGAATTGATATCCTCCTAAAAATAATATAGATGTTATACAACTAAATAAAACTATTGATGAATATTCTCCTAAAAAGAAAAATACGAATGGTACAGAAGAATGTTCAGTAAAGAAACCAGCAACTAATTCAGATTCTGCTTCTTGTAAATCAAAAGGAGTTCTAGAAGTTTCAGCTAAAATAGCAATAAAATAAAAAATAAATACAGGTAATAATGGTATAATAAACCATACTGATATTTGTGTTTCTATTATTGTAATATAATTTAAAGATCCAGTTAATAATATTATTATTAATATTGCTGAACTTAATATTAATTCATATGATATCATTGCTGCTGTTGATCTTAATGATCCTAAAAAGGCATATTTAGAATTAGCTGACCATCCTGCTAATAATACTCCATATACTCCTAAAGATGAAAGAGCTAAAGTATATATTATTCCCATTGAAAAATCAGATATAGCTATACCTTGACCAAAAGGTATAACTCCCCAACCTAATAAACTAAAAATTAAAGTTGATACTGGAGCCAAATAAAAAATTACTTTATTTGATTGTGAAGGTATAACTGTTTCTTTTAATATTAATTTTAAAGCATCTGCAAAGGGTTGTAATACTCCATAATATCCTACTGTATTAGGTCCTACTCTTCTTTGATGTGCGGCTAATTGTTTTCTTTCTATAATTGTCATAAAAGCAACTGCTAATAAAACAGGAACTATTATACTAACTACATCTATTAAATTAAATAATAAAGATTTTAAAAAGCTAATATTACTATTGATCATTTTACTTTATTTTTTTTTTTCTTTAAATTTTTTTTAGAAAAGGTCAATATTAGTATATTATTTCGGGTGTCTATCCTCTCCTTCCTGCCTCCATCCCCTTTCTCCGCATGGAGGCAGGGGGTAAAAGAGATAAAGGGTAAGGGAGAGATAAAAATAATGGTGAGTAATAGTATATAAGGCATTACCGATTGATAATTTATTCTATTTATAATTATAAAGGTTAAATTTTTATTGACTATCATAAAAAAACATATAACTATATTTGTAAATAAAAATATTTACCTAACGCTAAACCAATAAAAAAAGGGGATAAGAAAAAGCTTAGTTATTTTTTTTAGTAGTCATAGGCAATTAAGTATTTTTATAAATACAAAAAATTGAAACTTTTTTCTCCCTGCCGTCCCTCTTTTGTTTTTTTTCCTTAAGGTAAGGGATGAGGATAAGGCTAGGGGTGATAAGGCAAGTACCCCTTTAGGGAAAGGGTTATACAAGGATTAGCTACTTGCTGAATCAATCCAAATTAAGAAATCAGGAGAAGATACAGCTTCTACTACTATAGGCATAAATCCATGCCATACTCCACATATTTCACTACATTGACCATAGAATGTACCTGGTCTTTCAGCTAAGAAAGATACTTGATTTAATCTACCAGGAACAGCATCTAATTTTAAACCTAATGAAGGAACAGCGAAAGAATGTAATACATCCGCACCTGTAATAATTAATCTAATATGGCAATCAACAGGTATAATTAATTTATTATCTACGTCTAATAATCTAAATTGACCTAATTCTAAGTCAGATTCAGGTATCATATAAGAATCAAAATCAATAGAATTTCCACTATCTGTAACAAAATCTGAATATTCATAAGACCAATACCATTGATGTCCTACAACTTTAATAGTTAAAGTAGGAGATATAACTTCATCCATTAAGTATAATAATCTAAATGAAGGGAAGGCTATAGCAATTAAAATTAATGCTGGTGTAATAGTCCATACTAATTCTAAAACTGTACCATGTGTTAAATATTTATGAGCTATAGGATTTTTATTATTGCTGTAATAATATATTATTGAAAATAATACCCAAGCAACTGATAAAAATATTACTATTAAATAAAATCCGATAGTATTATGTAAAGTTACTAATCCTGTAAAACCTGGTGCAGCACTATCTTGGAAACCTAATTGCCAAGGTTGAGGTGCATCATTAAAAATAGTATTAAAATATGAAAATAATAAATCCATTATTTATTTATAAGTTAATCTATTTATTATCCTCTTAATTTTTTAATACCGGACGGCAGTTAATTCTACTCCTCCCATCGGGGGGAGAAGGACCCCTACCCTTCTTTCCCATACGGGGGGGTAAAAGAGTAGGGGGGGGTGTAAGGTATAATTTTATAAGCACAGTTGCCCCTGTTTCCCACATCTCCTAAGATAAAGGAGTAGCCTTATAGGACTAGGGGGAACTAATATCTACCTTTGCTTTAAGGCAAAGAAGACAAGGGGCGAGTGATAACGGAATTTAAACTTAAGATGATCTTTAAAATAAATAAAAAAGAGTTAAGAAGGAATTGAACCTTAAATTTAAAGACTTTGCAGGTCTTCTACAGAACCATCTGTAAACTTAACCCTCTTTACCATTACCTTTTTCCCCTAGTGGAAGGGGCAGTTAACCCTAACTTTCTTTTCTTCCTATCCTTTACTTATCCTCCCCCTCTCTCCGATAGGAGATATAAGGGGGAGGGCTACAGTAGAATTATTCTTTTCCGGATTCGAACCAGAATGTGCACTTTAGAAGAATGCCGTTCTAACCATTGAACTAAAAGAATTATTTACTAAAGAAGGGGGTCCTTCTACCCTCCCCGTAGGGGGAGAAGGTACCCTAGCCTTCCTTCTTACTCCACCCCCCCCTTGCCTAAAGGTTAGGGGAGAAAGGAGAGAGGCAAGGGAAAGATAGACTACCGTAAGGCAAGTATTATAAGGCAAGGCAAAAGGAGTAAATATTATATTTTTATTACATCTTTAGCTTAATGGTAAAGCAATTACTTCCGAAGTAATAGATTATTGGTTCAAATCCATTAAGATGTTATTTACTTTATCCTCCCCCCTCTCCATCAGGAGGTAAGGGGACCCTTGCTTTGTCTTGCCATAACTTATAAAAAGTTATGGAAACCTAAGACAATGGGGAGAGTAAATTAAAAAAGGTAGGTAGCAAATTAAGTTTAGCTGCCCCTATTTCCTTTCTCCTTAATAAAAAAAAGAGGAGAGGAGTAGCCCTGCCTCCTTTCTCCCCTTGCGGGGGTGGAGATATAGGGCTAGGGGGATAGAACAGAAGCTGCTTTAGCTACTCGGGCACTGTCGGATTCGAACCGACGACTTTTTTTAGAAGTACTCGTTTTCAAGACGAGCGCCATAAACCACTCGACCAAGTACCCTTATCTCTCTCCTTTCTCCCCTAACCTTTAGGCAAGGGGGGGGGGTGGAGTAAGAAGGAAGCCTAGCCCTCATTTTACTTTGCCCTCCCCGTAGGGGGAGAAGGAATCCTCCCTCCCCCTTTGCTTTAAGATAAAGCAAAGGAGATTTAGGTTAAGAATAAAAAAGCAAGGGGTGGTTAAAGTAAAATAAATTACGAGTAATCAGATTCGAACTGATGATGTCTACTTGGAAGGTAGAAGTTATACCACTTTACTATACTCGTAGAGAAATTACCTCCTATCCCTTTGTTTGCCTCATATTATCTCTTTTACCCCCGAAGGGGATAGAGGCAGGGGTAAGCATAGCCTTAGGCTAAGAAAAATAACACTATTTTTGAAACAAATTAAATTACGAACAAAGAGACTTGAACTCTTAAGGGATTACTCCCACTTCTGCTTAAGAGAAGATTGTTTACCAATTTCAACATGTTCGTCACTATCTTTATTTATCCCCTAACCTAAAGGCTAGGGGACCCTAGGAGACAAGAGCGAGGCGAATCGAACGCCTACAAACAGTTTTGGAGACCGTTATACTACCATTATACTACGCTCTTAATTAAATGATTATTACTTAATTTAATCCTTCCTTTATCTCCCCTTGCTTTTTTATTCCCTCTCTCTAAGAGAAAGGAGTAGGAGATATGAAAATAGAATAGAGGTTAAGATACTGAATATTTTGGAGAAAGATAGATTCGAACTATCATAATTATATTGCAAATATAACCGATTAACCATTATCAGATTTCCCCTTTATTATTCCTTAAAAACCTACTAGTACTAGATTTACTTTTACCATTCCCCTCTATCCCTTAAAGAAGTAAGGGGATAAGGTTAGTTAGGATAGCTTTTTTTATTCTTTCTTTTATTTTCCTTTACTTGCCTACTATAACCTCACCTGCCTAGCCTTTTTATATCCTTCCCCCTAATAGGGGGGAAGGAAGGCAAGTAGGAGATAATATGGGGGCAAAGTAAGATAAGGTATCCCCTAGCCTTTAAGGCTAGGGGAAAGAGGAGAAATAGGGGTAATTGGAAACACCTGGATTCGAACCAGAACTTTCCCATTAAAAGTGAGACACTCCACCACTCGAGTTCTGCTTCCTATTTTTTTCTTACCTTGCTTTTTACTTTGTTTCTTTTTAACCCCTCCCCATTTCCTATAACCCTAGCCCTATTGGGGAAAGGGTTATAATTTATTATTATGAGTATAATAATAAGAAAGCCATCATTAATGCGAATAATCCTGTAGCTTCTGCTAAAGCAAATCCTAAGATTGCATAAGTAAATAATTGTCCTCTTAATTGAGGATTTCTAGCTGTAGCTAAGATTAATGATCCGAAAACTGTTCCGATTCCGGCTCCGGCTCCAATTAAACCTGAACAAGCTAAACCTGCTCCAATGTATTTTGCTGCTGCTAACATAATAAAGTAAATTTATTTTAAATAATAGTGTCTAACATATTAAATTTACATTCCTTTCTTACTCCGCTTAAATACCTACATTAAAGAGGCTAAAGGGTAGTGAAAAAAAGGAAGTCTATTAATTAATACTCTTTTACTCTTTCTCCTCCCCCTATCTCCTTTCTCTAAGAGAAGTATAAAGTGTTAAGGCATCAGTCTGGAGAAAAAAAGAGGAGAGGAAACAAATAAAAATAAAAGAGGAAAAAAATTTTTAAGACTATTAAGATTAAATAAGACATAATTAAATTAATATTTTTTCTAACTCACTATTGTCTTACCTTTACCGCGTTACCCTCCTCTAGCCTTAGGGCAATGGGAGAAGTAGTTGTCCCTAAAGGAAGATAGTGATAATATAAAAATACTGCCTAATTTATACCATTTTTTCTATTTTATCCTAAAAAAGGACAGGAAGAAAAGTTGTGAAAATAAATTAAATTATTTTTCTAAACGTAAAATAACAGGCTATATAATTAATTTAAAAATAATATTTTCCTTTCCTCAAAAAAACAAAGAGGAGTCCCCCCCCCCCCCTTTTACCTTGCCTTCCCATTAGCCTTAGGTTATGGGTAACCGCTATCGCGGTAAAAAAGAAACAAAAGGTAAAGATAGAGGTAAGGAAAATAAAAACAAAACAAAAAAACAAATAATTTACTTTGAGTTGGTTAAATTCTACGAATGCTAAAGAAATAGGTACTTTATATTTAATATTTTCAGTATTTTCTGGAATGATAGGAACAGCTTTTTCTGTGTTAATCAGATTAGAGTTATCTAGTCCAGGAGTACAATTTTTACAAGGAGATCATCAATTATTTAATGTAATAATATCTGCTCATGCATTTATTATGATATTTTATATGGTAATGCCAGGTTTAGTAGGAGGATTTGGTAATTATTTTTTACCAATCCATTGTGGTAGTCCAGATATGGCTTTCCCAAGATTAAATAATATTTCATTTTGGTTATTGCCTCCAGCATTAATTTTATTATTATTAAGTTCTTTAGTAGAAAATGGTGCAGGTACAGGTTGGACAGTTTATCCTCCTTTAGCTGGAATACAATCACATTCAGGTGGTTCAGTAGATTTAGCTATTTTTAGTTTACACTTAGCAGGTATATCTTCATTATTAGGAGCTATAAATTTCATAAGTACAACATTAAATATGAGAACTAATGGAATGTCATTACATAAATTACCTTTATTTGTATGGGCTATATTTATTACTGCTATATTATTATTATTATCTTTACCTGTTTTAGCTGGAGCTATTACAATGTTATTAACAGATAGAAATTTCAATACTAGTTTCTATGATCCAGCAGGAGGAGGAGATCCTATATTATATCAACATTTATTCTGGTTCTTCGGACATCCTGAAGTTTATATTTTAATTATACCTGGTTTTGGTATAGTTAGTCATATAGTATCTACTTTCTCAGGTAAACCAATATTTGGTTATATAGGTATGGTTTATGCTATGTTCTCTATTGGAATTTTAGGTTTCTTAGTTTGGTCACATCATATGTTCTCAGTTGGATTAGATGTTGATACAAGAGCTTACTTTACAGCAGCTACAATGGTAATTGCTGTACCAACAGGAATAAAAATATTCTCATGGTTAGCTACATTATATGGTGGAAGTTTAAAATATAATACACCATTATTATTTGTTTTAGGATTCTTAGCTTTATTCACTATAGGTGGTTTAACTGGAGTTGTTTTATCTAATGCTTCATTAGATATTGCTTTCCATGATACTTATTATGTTGTTGCTCACTTCCATTATGTTTTATCAATGGGAGCTGTTTTTGCTTTATTTGCTGGTTTCTATTATTGGACACCTAAAATAGTAGGTAGATCATTTAATGATTTATTAGGTAAAATACATTTCTGGACTTTATTTATTGGAGTTAATTTAACTTTCTTCCCTCAACACTTCTTAGGATTAGCGGGAATGCCTAGAAGAATTCCTGATTATGCAGATGCATTTAGTGGATGGAATGCTATATCTAGTTTTGGATCATTAATTTCTGTAGTTGCTACAGTATTATTTGGTTATATTATTTATGATATATTTGCTAACCAACCAACTAGTTCTAATAATCCTTGGGCAGTTGTTCCTTATTTCACAAGTGAAAATCAATTTAAAGATAATCAAGGTGTAAATACTATAGAATGGACATTAGCTAGTCCTATTCCATTCCACGCATTTAAAATGTTACCTGTTCAATCTTAAATACTACTTAAACCCTTTCCCTCTCTCTACCCCTGCAAGGGGAGAAGGACTATCTCCCCCATTAGGGGGGAAGAGTAAGAAGGAGCCCTTTACCCCCGTAGGGGAAGGGACGAAGGGCTACTCCTTTTTATATTCAGCCATTGCCTAAGGGCTAGGGATATGAGTAAAGGGGAAAAAAATAAAAGTATAATTATAGAAGCAATCTAGTTTTATATTAGTTAATATAAAGGTTATAACCTGCTAGATACTTTACATGTCTTTCTTTTTTCTTACTTATTAACTTATCTCCCTTTTTTTCAAGGGGAGATAAGTGGGTAGTATTGTAAAGGTAGGAAAATAAGAATATAAAGCTAATATTTTATTTCGAAGGAGTGCAAAATAATATAATTAAATTTCAACATTTCCCTTTTCATTTAGTAGATCCTTCTCCATGGCCTATTTTAACTTCTTTTTCATTGTTAAATTTAACAATAGGAGCAGTTTTATATATGCATGGATATAATAATGGAGGATATATATTAAGTATAGGTTTTGTATTAACAACATATGCTATGATATTATGGTTTAAAGATGTTATAACAGAAGCTACTTATTTAGGACATCATACAAAAGAAGTAAAAAATGGATTAATGATAGGAATAGTATTATTTATCATAAGTGAAGTTTTTGCTTTTATATCAGTATTTTGGGCTTATTTCCATTCTAGCTTATCACCTGCTATAGAAATAGGAGGAGTATGGCCACCTATGGGTATAACACCTTTAGATCCATTTGCAATACCTTTATTAAATACTTTTTTATTATTATCAAGTGGTGCTTTTATTACTTATGGACATCATGCTTTAATAGCTGGTAATAGAAAAGGTGCTATAGACGGTGTTATTTTAACTATTGTTTTAGCTACTGTATTTACTGCTTTACAATATTATGAATATTCTGAAGCAGGTTTCACTATAGCTGATGGTGTATATGGTTCAGCATTCTTTGCTTCAACAGGATTACATGGAATTCATGTAATAATTGGAACTTTATTTATTGCAGTAGCTTTAGTTAGATTAATTAATTATCAATTAACTAATAAACATCATAATGGATTTGAATCAAGTATTTTATACTGGCACTTCGTTGATGTTGTTTGGTTATTCTTATTTGTTGCTGTTTACTTCTGGGGTAATGCCTAATATTATAACATTAACCTAAAAACCCTTACCCTCCCCTCCCTCTCCTATCTCCCCCATTAGGGGGGGAAGAGTAAGAAGGGGAAACCTAGCCTAAGGGCTAGTAGTAGGAAGGGATTAGTGGGACCAAATAAATGAAGTAATATAACTATCTTAGGAAAATATAAAAATATAAAAAGTAATAAAAATAGTAAAATAATAAATCTAGAAACATGAAAGTGAAATTTATTAAAATTTATTAATTATAACATTAGTATGACTTTATACATTAAAGTCAAATAGAGGGGTAGTTTGATAAAACTAGATATCCTACCTCTTTATTATAAGTCAATTCATCTAAGGATATTATAGAGGTCTTTCTCCCCTAGGAGGAGAAATAAACTTAAAAATATTTACTTCCCTCCTCTTCTTACCTTCGGTTATCCTAAGGGGCAGGTAAAATGACTTATAATCACCTAGTAGAAGGGAATAATACAAATAAGACATAAGTGAAATTAAAAAAGAGAGGGTTAATTAAATTTTTGTTATTATCCAGCGGCACTTTCCAGTACAGCTACCTTGCTATGACTTTTGAGATGTTACTTAGAAGAGTTCACTAATATTAAAAATATAAAACAAAATATAAGTTTTTAATAAAAAAAACAAAACACTTTTTAATTATATTCATAGTAGTTTCTCTCTCTCCAAGCTTCTTCCCAGCGACAGACAGTTAGTTCATCCCGAATATAAGCTTCACCGTTGCGTAGTGATCAACGATTACTCGAAATTCCTCCTTCATGTTGTCGAATTTCAGACAACAATCCGTCTAAAAAAATAAATTAACTTTTTTTAATGATTTGCTTTTTTCTATAAAGAAATTTTGCGTCACTTTGTAAAAGTTATTATAGCACGTCGATAGCCCAGTTCATTAGGGCCATAACGACTTGTCTTAGTCCCAAATGAATTTATTTAAAACTCACAAATTGTTAAGTAAAAATTAACAACAGGGATTGCGTCCGTTAGTGGAGTTAACCTAACTTTTCACAATACGGACTGACGACAGCCATGCAACACCTGTAAACGAATTCCTATAAAAAAATATAGAAATTACTCACCTATAATAAAAATAAATTTTTAAAATAAATGGCTATTCAAGAACTGGTAAGATTATACGCGTACTCTCGTATTAAATAACATGCTTCACTTCGTTTGCTTCGAGACCGACTAATTTTTTTGGTTTCAGTTTTGCAACCGTACTCTCAAGGCGGAATGGTTAACGCGTTAGCATCGCTATCAATTTCATTAAAAATTAACAAACTACCATTCATCGTTGACAGTGAGAGGTATCTGGGTATCTAATCCTATTTCCTATTCTCACCTTCGTTTCTCAGCGTCAATCATTATTAGATAAAAAGCTTTCACCATTAGTATTCCACTTAATATCTGAGGATATCATCCCTACACTAAGTATTATTTGGTTTATCCTCAATATGATTCTAGCTTATATTCATCTTATTTTTAACAAAAAGAGCTAATAAAAATAAGATTTTAGTAAGCTGCCTACACACCCTTTACGCCTTTTTAAGACGACTAACGTTCGCGTTTCTGGCGTTACCGAGTCTTCTGGCACCAGTAATTTAGACAACACTTATAGTAAAGTAACATCATTTTTTTCCTTTACGTTATCATAAATAACATCTATAAAATGTCTTCATGATTTCAGTTAGCTAGTTCACTCTTGCGAGCATTGACTAATATTCTTGACTGCAGATTGCTTATGCAATTTGGGACTTCTCATTCCCAATGTGGCCAGCGGTTCTTTCAAACTTGACTATTGATCGTAGGCTTGGTAGGCTTTTACCCTACCAACTACCATTAAACAAAATAAATCAACTCTTATAGTGGAAAATTTCCTTTATTATAGATAGCTTATCTATGTTTTATTTTTTATAATAAAACTATCCTCTATTTAAGAGGTCTATAAGGTATCTAATTTATTATTACTCACCTGTACACCTTGTTCCTTCCCTTAAAATATTATATATTTTATAGGTAATAGAACAAACGATTTGCATGTCTTAAAACTACTGAAAAACGTTCAATCAGAACCAAAATTAAATTCTTACTGATAATTTAATAAAATAAACTTATCTTTACACCTTACTATCCTTAGGAGACTAAGGGGAATAAGGGAAGAATAACTTTAATTATCGTATTTTATATGCTCTTCGCAATTTTTATTTGTTTTTTTTTATTTCTTTTAAATATTTTAATTTTTTTTAAGACTTAAATGTAAAAAGCCGAAAAAAGGAATTGAACCTTTATTTTACCGTCATGAGTGGTAAGTTTTAACCTTTTAAACTATTTCAGCATTTACCTTCTTGCCCTTTGCCTCCTTCCCCCTGCCTCCATTAGGAGATAAGGGGTAAAGGAAGGCTAGGGGTCCTTCTCCCCCCGATGGGATGAGTAAGGAAAGGGGTCCTTCTCCCCCTACGGGGTAGTAGTTAGATATAAAAACAATTACTATTTTATGAGCAGTAAAGGAATCGAACCTTTTACGGCGTTAACCAATTCTTTTACAGAGAATCACCATTACCAATCGGATCACCTGCCCTTGTATTTAACTTAAATCTAACATAATAATACTCCCTATCCCTGGTATAAAAATTACGGAATAAGGGCGAGTCGAACGCCCAAGGGTACTACCCAAACGATTAGCAATCGTGTTATCTTACCAATGACGATTATTCCTTCGGTTCTCCACCCCCTCTCTCCGATAGGAGATATAAGGGGATAAAGGAGAGTATTACCTAGAGAAGAGGATACCCAGCAGCTCTAGCTTAAACTTAAAAAAGTACTCTTTTATTTATTTTTTACCGTGATAGCGGTTACCTCTCTCTTAGAGAAAGGAGTAAGAAGGACCCCCTCCTTTTTTTCCTTAAGGTAAAGAGAGATGGAGAAGGGCAAATAAAGTAAGGGTAAGGGTTAATAGAGTAAATATTATTGTTTTTTAGAAATAACTATAGTAGCAAACATAGCTAATAATAAAATAAAACTTAATATTATTAATAAAATAGCATCATAAGTATAAAGATTATGTCCTAAAACTTCAATTTGTAAGAAATTTAAAATATTAAAATCTGTATTTCCTGCAACTATATTTCCTTTACCAGTAGGTAAAAATGAAATATTATTTCCTAAAGAGAATAAGTTACTGTTAGATAAAGTAGAAATAAATAAATTATTATTAAAAATATTTAAAGCAGCCGGTCCCCAAGTATAAGTAGTCTGTTGGAAAGATGAAATTAATAAACTAGGTACATTATAAAAATTAAATGGTAAAACACCATAAATTATATATAAAAATAAAGAACCTATACTTATAGCTAAAGGTAAATTTTTAGTATATTGAGTACCTGTTTCTAAAATATCTGTAAGTTTTATATTTATCATCATAATTACAAATAAAAATAATACTGCTATGGCTCCAACATATATTACTATATATGATATACCTATAAATTGTATTCCTATTAATATAATATATCCTGCTGCAAATACAAAAGTAAATATTAAATATATTACTGAAATTACAGGATTTTTAGCTGTAATAGTTAATACACCTGATAATAAAGTACCAAATGCTGATAAATTCATAAATAGTGCTGTCATTTATTTTTGTTTTTTTTTCCTCCAATCTTTCTTTCCATAAGGAAGAACGAGGTGGATAATAGCCTTTCAATTATTCTATACATATTTCCTATCCCTCCCCCTTAAGGAAAAGGGATAAAATAAATAGAAGGCTTTAAACTAAAAAAAGAAATTTTTTATTTACTCTTGCCCTCTCCTATATCCCCCTGCCTAGCCTTAAGGCAACTCGGAGATAGGGGGGGGGGGGAAGGAGATAAGGGGCTACTCCTTTTTTATGGAAAGGTAGAGTAATTTATTTTTAATTTACCCCTACCGTCATCCCTTTTCTATTTTTTTCTCTCCATCCCCTATCTAGCCTAAGGGCAAGTAGGAGGCAGAGGGAGTAAGGAGGAAGAAGGATAAGGGGTATAATGCGGTTAGAAGGGGATAGTAGGTTTAACCTTGAATAATTTTACCTTAAATATACCTCACCCTTTTTTTTTAATATTAAAACTTAGTATAAAAATATAAAGCAGGAATATTAAGTTTAGTATACCTCTTCTCGCTTTATCCTCTCCTAGCCTTTAGGTAAAGGGGGATGGAGGCGCCTAATTCCCCTCCCCTAAGGGCGAGGGGATACTTAAAAAAAAAGGGGGTAGAACATTGGAAAATAGGTAAAGATGACTAAGCAATCTTTTATTAATTTTACCTCCGAATGAGATAGGGGGGGGGGGAAAGAAGGAAAGGTAAAATTATAATTATTCTTTAGAATAGAATAATTTTATTCACTTCCACTTTTATATTATAGATAAGTATCTCCTCCTTCCCCTAATGGGGGGGGGGGGAGATAGGCGAAAGAAAAGGTATTAAGGAGGGGGTATAGGAAAGGGATAAAGGGTTTAGATATTATTTAAACATAAAATTTTGTGCAAAAGCAATTTTAATAGTATAAGCACCTTTTTTATTTTTTTTAGTAATTCTAGCTGTATCTACAAAATTTACTTTACCTGTAGCAATAGCTCCTTTTTCAAATTTTTTAGTTGTTTTTCTAGGTATAATAGGTTCTCTCATTAATCTACCTCCAATGTGAATATATAAACCTGAAATATAAGCTGGAATAGAATTATCCGAAGGATATACCTCTTCTCCTTTTTTACCTGAATCTAAAGGTAAATTTAATGGTTTAGGAGAAGTAGAAAATTTATTTTTAGTATATAAATTATGGATAGCTGATCTAATATTTTTCTTTTTTAAGATAAGATAAAATAATTGAGCTAATATATTACTATCATAATTAGATTTATGTAATCTAATTAAATTAAATTCAATAGGTTTTTTAAAATAAGAACTTAATAATTTAAATAGAATAATAAATTTATTAAAGTATAATTTAGTTATATTAGTATTATTTAAATTAAATAATGTTTTTTTGATTAAATTATTTTTTCTTAGTATTAATTTTATAGATTTATTTCTTCTTTTTATATTTCTACCTTCAATTATAGCTTTTCCTCCAATTCCGTTAGGAGTAGGAGAATTATAAATAAAATTATACCATTTAAAAATTTTAAAATCAGGTATAGTAATAAAGTATAATATTTCTATAATTATTTTATCAGGTGTATTTATAAATTTAGGTTTACTTATTAAACAATAAATAGATTTAAAGAAAGCACTTATTAATTTTATTAAGTCTTCAGATAAGTACCAATTTTTTTTTTCAACTATATGAGTTTCCTGTGTAGAATGGCTAAAGATTGATTGGTTAGAGAAAGAATTAAAATTATAACTACTATTACCTAACTTTGCCCCATTAGTTAAAGTTAATTTTGAATCTATAACCGTAGGTAAAAGCAATGGAGAAAGTAATAATTTTTTATTTTTTAAATCTAAACCTATACCATTTTGATTATTATTAGTTATTAAATAATTAAATAATAAAGGTTTTAATTCTGTCCACTCTCTATCTTTTTTTTCAGAAAAAGCGGATAAATTAGGACTCTCCTTTTGTTTTTGTGCCTTACCACCTTCTATAGCAACTTTAGGCAATGGGAACATTTCTTTTTCTCTAAATAATTTTAATACTTCAATTTCACTTTCATTTTTGTTTATAGTTATAAATTCTTCCTGTCCAATTAAGTTTCTTCCGTTAGAATTTAATACCATTTTTCCTGTTACATTGTCGCTTAATAAAGGAGAAGAAGGCAAGAATAAATTATCTACAACTGCTGCAATATTGTCTATAATATAAGACAATACACCTACATAAAACAAGCAATATATACCAGTCCATGAAGGAGAGGTAAATCCTTTAGGAATTAATTTAGTAAATTTAATTAAACTAAATTCTTTTTTTTGTAATAATATTATATTCTGTTTGAAGGTTACTAGTCCTACAAAAAAAATAATACTATTGCAAAAGGCAATATTATTTTTTATCATTTTCATTTTCATTCGTTTAATTTTTATTTTTGTTTTTTTTTCCTTATATAAACATAACCATACCCTTCCTTTCTTCAATAATAAAGGGTGTAAAGAGCTGGTTAGAAAATAAGGCTATATAAGATTTAAGGGAATTGAACCCCTATAATATCCATTATGAGTGAACTGCATTAACCGTTATGCTAAAATCTTTTCTAGGCCCCCTCTCCCCGTAGGGGGAGAAGGAATCCTTCACTTAAAATAAGGTGTCCTTTACCTTTAAGGTAAGGAGGGAAAATATTATTTATTATTACTTTTAAAAATTTTCATTTCCTTATATTTTATTCTGTTTCGTTTTAACTCCTATCGCCGTCCTTATCCTAGCCCATAACAGGCTAGTGAGTAAGGATTCCTTCTTACTCTTCCCCCTAATGGGGGAGATAGTCCTTCTTCCTCCTATCGGAGAGAGAGAGGATGGGAAATAATACTATTTTATATTTAGTTGCGCAGCCTTCCTTAAGAAAGTTAAGGAAAGGGTTATAGTTAATAGTAAATAAAAATGGAGAGGGGGGGTGTTAGTCTACTTAGAATTAGCTTTATTACTAAAGCTAGAAGGCTGATCAAAATTTGTTAAAGCAATAGCACCTGAACCAATTTCTAAAATAAAACCAATAGTTAAAATTATAAAGAATATAATACCTATAGAGAATCCAAATATAGAAACTTGATATAAAGAAACAGCTAATGGGAATAATAATAAAATTTCAAGATCAAAAATTAAGAATAGTAAAGCAACTATCATAAAATGAATTTGAAATGTAGATCTAGTTTGTTCAGGTAAAGCTAAGAATCCACATTCATAAGCAGAAATTTTAGATTCATCCGGTCTATGAGGAGCTAATAAAATATTTAATGCTAATAAAATAAATGATAATATTGGAATAAAAATAAATAAAAATAATAAATTACTCATTATATCTTAAATAAAGTTAAAGAAAGTACTTGAGTACTACTTAAAATTAATGTAGGTTTTAATATAAATAATAATATAAATAAACTTAAAGAAGATATTATAAAACTATGAACTGTAGATGTTGTTCCTTCTAATACCCCTTCTCCGAAGGACTCAGATTTAGGTAATTCTTCTTTTCCTTGGCTAGGAGAAATTTGAGGAGAAGTATGAAGTATTTTAATAATTTTTAAATAATAAGAAGCACTTATTACACTTACTATTATAGCTAATATACTAATAAAATAATAACCTTGATCTAAAGCAGAATATAATACGAATTGTTTAGAGAAAAAACCAATTAAAGGTGGAATACCTGCCATAGAGAATAAAGAAATAGAAAAAGTTAAACTTAATAAAGGATTAGCAAAAAATAAACCTTGTAATTCTTTAATAAATTTAATATCTCCTCCTTGCCCATTATTAATAGTTAAATTAGATTCCTTTGAAGTATTATAATTATAATAACTTATAGCTAATAATATTAAGAATATATTTAAATTAGTAATAATATATTGTATTAAATAAAATAAAAAAGAATCTATTGATTGTTCAGTATTTATAGCTAAAGCTAATAACATAAAACCAATATGTGATATAGTACTATAAGCTAATAATCTTTTGATTTTAATTTGAGCTAAACCTACAACAGTACCTATAATTAAAGATAAAACTGAACTAATTAAAAAGATATTTTTTACAACACCATCTGTAAATATATTAGATATTGCACCTAATACAGGTAAATCTGTTGGAGATATACCATAAATATTAATTTGAGTATATATTTCTAATAATAATATTAAAATAGATATTTTAGGCATTATTGTTAACCATATTGTTACTATAGTAGGTGTTTCATCATAAACATCAGGAGACCAATTATGTAAAGGTGCTGCAGAAATTTTAAATAATAACCCTATAAAAATTAATATTATTCCTAATAAAGTTCCTTGTAATATATAATCTATATTAGTAGAAGAAATTAAAGTATATATTGATTCTAATTGAGTTAATCCAGTATAAGCATAAATAATACCTGTTCCTAATAAAATAATACAAGAAGATAATCCTCCTAATAAAAAATATTTTAAACCTGCATTAGTTGATGATTCTGAATTTCTATATAAAGTAGATAAAATATATAAACCAAATGATTGTAATTCTATACTTAAATATAATGATATTAAATCAAAACTTGAAACTAATAAACTTGAACCTAAAGTACTAAATAAAATTATAATTGAATAATCTATAGAATATTTATTTTCTTTAAATCCAGCATCCTTACCTAAAGATTGTGGGATAGTAGGCCAACCTATTAATATTATTGAACCTATTATTAATAAAAATAATTCAATAGTTTGACTTATATTTGTTATTTGAAATAATCCACTATATATTCCTATTCCGGATCCAATTGACTGAATATATAATATATTAAAACTTAATATACCAGATAGTATTAATATTATAGCAGATATTCTTGTAAAATGTATAGATGATATTTTAATTAAAGGTAGGGCTTTAGCCACTATTAATATTAAAATTGATGAAAATAACATCTCAAATACCTAGAGGGAAATTGTTTACATAAATAAAGATAAGGAAAGGGTTACTTGGTTAAGTTACTTTTAACACTCCTCTTTTGTTTTTTAAGGGTAAGGGTTAAGTTAAGGGTAATTAGTTATTTATTTTGGTTAGAAATATATAAAACAAAGAAAGTAGATGCTAAATATATAATAAATAATCTCATTTCAATAAACATAGAAGTATCCATTAACATAGGTGTAAATACTAAGAATAATAAAGATAATAAACCTATAGTAATATATAAAGAATAAGTAGTAATAATCCCTGTATCTAATTTAGCAATATTAATACCAGTGTTATATAAATTATTAGATAAACCATAAGGTCCAATTAATTCAATAGCACCTCTATCAATTTCTTTAGAAATTTTATAACCTAATTTAAATCCTTTATTTACTAAAATATGGTTATATAAAACATCAAAATAATATTTACCATTAAAGAAAGCATATAATTTTCTTAATGAATTATTATTAGTTAAACTAATTAAGAAATGAGGTTGTCCTCCTACATGATAAAAATATACAGCAGTAAATGCACCTAAGAAACTTATAATAGCAGGTAATAATTTAATTAAAGGATTTAAAGAGAATTCAGCTTCAATTAAAGTTAAATTATTAGGATGAGTAAATAAAGAGTTAGCAAAGAAATTTGAACCTACACCAACATAAATATCTGATACAATATAACCAAAGAATATACTAAATAAAGCTAATATTAATAAAGGTATAATAGTAGCTATATTACTTTCATGACTATTTAAATAAGAATTTTTAGGTCCATTAGGATAAGTTAAAAATACTAAACTTATTAATCTAAAACTATAAAAAGCTGTTATTCCTGCTGTTATAGTTCCTAAAATATAAGCAAACATACCACTAAAACTATAAGTACCAAATGCTAATTCTAATATTAAATCTTTACTATAAAATCCTGTTAAATATGGTGTAGCTAATAAACTTAAAGTACCAGTTAACATAACAGCATAAGTAAATGGTAAAAATTTAATTAATCCACCCATTTTTCTTACATCTTGTTCATCTGCAAATGAATGTATTACAGCTCCAGCTCCTAAGAATAATAATGCTTTAAAGAATGCATGATTTACTGTATGCATTAAAGCTACATTATATTGACTTAAACCTATAGCCATCATCATATAACCTAATTGAGATATTGTACTGAAAGCAATGATTCTTTTTAAATCATTTTGTAATAATCCACATGTAGCTGCAAAAAATGCTGTACTACTTCCTATTATTGTTATTATTAATAAAGCTGTACTACTATATTCTAATATAGGTGAACATCTTAATAATAAATATATCCCAGCTGTAACTAGAGTTGCAGCATGTAATAATGCACTAACTGGTGTAGGAGCTTCCATACTTCCAGGTAACCATGAATGTAATGGTATATTAGCACTTTTAGCTAAAGCACCCCCTAATAATAATAAAGATATAATAGTTATAGCAGTTTCATTCATATAAGGTATTAAAGAAAATACTTGTGAATAATTTAATGAACCTAATAAAGAAAATATAGAGAAAAATCCTATACTCATTAACATATCACCTCCTCTATTCATAGTAAAGGCTAAAATAGCAGCTTTATTAGCTTGTATTCTAGTAAAATAATAATTAATTAATAAATAAGATACTACTCCAATAGCTTCCCATCCTATAAACATTACAAAAAAATTACCTCCACATATTAAAAATAACATACCAGCTGTAAAGGCTGATAAATATGAAAAGAATCTTTGATTATGAGGATCTGATGATAAATAATCTATTGTATAAATATGTATTAATGTTGAACAATATACAACAGCTAAACCTAATGATACTGTTAATTGATCAAAATAAAATTCCCATTTTATATTCATTATTTCAGATTCTATCCAACTTCCTAAATCTATAGTTACTACTGATCCTATTAAACCTACTTCATAATAAGCTATACTTATTAATAATGATGTTATTATTAAACATGTACAAGTTATTATTTTTGATCCTGTTACTCCTACTTTTCTTCCCATAAATCCTGATACTATTGAACCTAATAAAGGTAATAAAATTATTGATAAATACATGTTATTTTAATTATTTAATGATATTGTACCTCTTAATCTATAATATGCTACTAATATACTTAATCCTATAACTGATTCTGCTCCTGCTATTGATATTATAAATATACTAAATGTTTGACCTATACTATCATCAAAACCATATGACATTATTAATACTAATAAAGTTACTGATAATAACATTATTTCTATCGCTATTATCATTAAGATTATATTTCTTCTATTTAATATAAAACCTAATATTCCTATTAAAAATAATATTAAAGCTAAATTCATTTTTTTTATTGTTTTCTTTTTAGTTAAGTAATATTTAATTATTAGGAAGTAGAGTAATCGAAACTCTGTCTGCAATGTGTAAAATTGCTGCTAAACCACTCAGCTAACCTCCTTTTGTTTTTTGTTTCTATATTACCCCTTTCTTTTCTTTGCTTCCTAGTTTTTAATCTAAAGCTATTGCTCTCTACCTTAAGGATTCCATAGGGAAAATGCTAGAAGGACAGATAAAACGGCGGGTAAATAAGTAAGGATAGTTTTAAATAAACAAAAAATTTCGTTTAAATTATTAATTTATATTAAGCCCGAGAAGATTTGAACTTCTACAAATTCCTCATCAAGAAATCATTCTACCATTAAATTAAAGGCTTGTTAATAACCTTATAAAAATTAAGATAATCTTTATATACTTATATATACTTATATTTATTGCCCTCCCTAGCCTTCCCTTCCCAATCTCCTTTACCCCCTGCCTAGCCTAATGGCAAGTAGGAGATAAGGGGATGGAGGCACGGGGATAAATATGGAAAGGGATATGTGAAATATTAAATAAAATATAATAAAGAAGAAACAGAGAAATGTAAAGAATCTAATAAAACATTAGGGAATATTCCTAAAATAACAGTAGGAATTAATAAAGCTAATAATAAAAAGTATTCTCTTCTATTAATATCTTTAATTATACCTCTACCTTCTACTCCTCCTATAGGAGATTCTAAGTTATCTGATTTTTTTAAATAAGGAGAATAATCACCATAAGATAATCTATTATATAAAAAAATAGAGTAAATAGCAGATAAAACTATTCCAGTTGCACCTAAAGCTGCAATAATAGGATTTTGTTGCCAAATACCTAATAAAGAAAGTTGTTCTCCTAAGAAATTTAAAGTTAAAGGAATTCCTGTATTAGCTAAAGTAAAAATAAAGAATAAAATAGTAAATACTGGCATATAAGTTACTAATCCTCTAATATATTTAATAATTCTTGTACCTGTTCTATCATATATTATACCTCCTACACAAATAAATAATGCTGGACTTACAAAACCATGAGCTAAACCTAATAAAATAGCACCTTCAATACCTTGTATTGTATTAGAAAATAATCCTAAAACTACAACAGCCATATGACATACACTACTATAAGCTATTAATCTTTTAGTATCTTGTTGTATAATAGTTGAAAAACTAGCATAAATTAAAGAAATTATAGCTATACTTTGTATTAAAGGACTAAAATAATGAGTAGCATCAGGTAATATTTGAATTAAAACTCTTAAATATCCATAAGTAGCTAATTTTAATATTGTAGCTGCTAATAATATTGATCCTGCTAAAGGTGAATCACTATGTGCTTTAGGTAACCAAATAATAAATGGATATAAAGGTGTTTTTACAGCAAAAGCTATAAAGAAACCTAACCATAATAATTTTTGACTATCTAAACTTATTTCATATAATGATATTAATTGAAAATCTGTTGATCCTATATAATTATATATCATTAATATACTTAATAACATAGGTAAACTACCTGCTAATGTATATAAAAATAATAAAAATGCTGATCTAAATCTATCCATACCATGTCCAAATATTATTATTACTATAAATAATATTGGTAATACACTTTCGAAAAAGATATAGAATAATAATAAATCTAATGATACAAAGGCACATATTTGTAAACTTTCTAATAATAATAAAGATATTAAAAATAATTTAATTGGTTGCTGTTCATCTTGAATATTAGTATAATTTGATAATATTGCTATAGGACTTACAAATGTAGTTAATAATAAGAAATATAAAGATATTCCATCTACTCCAAAATTTAAATGACAAAATTGTAAACTATTAAACTCCGTTACAAATTGATATTGAGTTGTATTTGAATCAAAATTATACCATACAAATAAAGATATTATAAAATTTATTATTGTAGTATTTAAAGCAAATTTTTTCATTTGAGATTTATCCTCCATAGGTATGATAATTAATGAAGCTATAATAGGTATTAATATTAATATTGATAACATTTTTTTTCTTTTTTTTTAGTTTTTTTGTTTTTTTACTACCTTGCACTTGCCCCCTTTTCATTCTTATTCTAACCCTCCCCTCTAGCCTAATGGCAAGTAGGAGATAAGGGGAACCTAGCCTTCCTATCACCATAGGGATGGATATAAAAAGGGGAAAGGAATAAAGGGTTAGGGGATTAGGAGGCTGAGGTTATAAAAAGGGAAAGTATAATATTTTCAACCTTAATCAAACTACAGCAGTTTCTCTATAAATAAAAATGGAAAACTGAGAACTAAAATATTTTACGAGCCCTCCCAGATTCGAACTGAGACCTTTCTAATTGACAATTAGGGACTCTACCAGTTAAGCTAAGGGCCCTTATAAAAATAAATTGCTCTCTCCCCTCTCCGATAGGAGAAAAAAATTGGAGAATCAAATAGAAACATCTAGTGTTTTTATAAATTAGTATTGCTAAACTTATTACTAATAGCTAGTAATTTAATATACTTTACAGTATTTACATTTGCAACCTATTTAGAAATGATCTATTTCTTAATTATAATTTAAGTTAAAATCCTAATCCGAAATGAGAAGGATAAACTAAATTTATTAGTATCTAGGGATTAGATTCTTGCTTTATAGACATTCAGCACTTATCTATTATGTTTGTGGCTACCCAACTATGCATTTATATTTAATATCTTTTTTTAATTAGTGCAAATTGCACTAAGTTAATAAAATAAATACTACAAACAATTGGTACACTATGGAAACACAGCCTATTGGTCCTTTCGTACTGGAAGGTCTGTCCCTTTTTACTAAATTTTCCACCAGAAGATAGGGACCATACTGACTCACGTCGTATTAAACCCAACTCACGTACCCTTTTAATCGGCGAACAGCCGAACCCTTCCAAGCTTCTTCCCCCGGAGGATAGGATGAGTCGACATCGAGGTGCCAAACAGCCGAGACAATGTGTACTCTCGTCGGCTATCAGCCTGTTATCCCTAGCGTAACTTTTATTAATTGATCCCCGTCTATCCCATATTATAGCGAGGGGTCACTATGCCCTACTTACGTATCTGTTTGACTTTTGAGTCTCTCAGTTAAGCATGCTTACCGCCATTGAACTTTGCGCAACCCTTCACTGGTTGATTGATCTCCATTCAATTTCTAGCTATACCTTAAAAATAAATTAATAAAAATAACTTACTTAAAAAAAAGTAAGAGAATTAATAATTTTTGTTGTTATAATAAAATATTATATTAAAGATTAAAAATATTTGGATGTACTTTGCTACTCTATTAAAGACGACCGCCCCAGTCAAACTGCCAATTAGTCAACTCTCCCTTTATATTTTAATTTTAAGGTAAACATAAACCCAACTGAAATTATAAGGTTTCCACTATTAGTCTTTCGACTTCCCTATTCACTATTAATTAAAGTTGTTTTAGATCTATATGATAACTAATTACAGTAAAGCTGCATAGGGTCTTCCCGTCCCCCTGGTGGTAACGCGCATCTGCACGCGTAATTCAATTTCACTGAGCAAGTTGTAGAGACAGCGAGACCATCGTTACATTATTGATACCGGACCACATTTAATGGCCAATTGATTTTGCTACCTTAGGATCCTCATAGTTAAGACCGCTATTAACCAGAATTTCGATAAATCACAGTTTTATTCCTTGCGGAGCCATGATTTTTCTTATATTAATGGCATTGGGCAAATTTCACACAGTATACTATCACATTAATGATTGCACTGTGTTGTGTTTTTAGTAAACAGTCGTGGCCTCCGATTATGTGCCACCTTAGAATAAAGTAAATTTATAATAAGGTACCTCTTGTCGTCAAACTTATGAGGTGAATTTGCCGAGTTCCTTAACAACTTTTAGCTCTACGCCTTAGTATTCTCAACTAACGAACCTGTGTCGGTTTAGGGTACGGTAGTATTCCTTGCCTATTAAGGGCAAGGTAAAATTATATTAATTTCCTGATTATTTAAATAGTTTTATCTATAAATAATTTTCTATAATATACTCATCAGTAGTAGCTATTGCTACATTCCTTAGAGACCGCATTAACACAAAGAGGATCAACCTTTCTTATGTAACCCTTTCGTATTCGGCGAATTCCATTATAGGAATTTTTTACGTTACTCATGTCAGCATTCTCTCTTCAGTAACCTAATAAATAATGAAACACTATTATTTCAACAGTTATACTGAATGTTCTACTACCTAGATTAAGAATAATAATTACTTTCTAACCTTTCGGAAAAAGTGGATTAATTATATCTTAATCAACACAATATCGGTTGATTGTTTAGACCCGTTAAATTTTCGGCGCTGCTATCTTTAATATTTAATAAAAAATATAATACTGCTGTTGCGTTGTTACATACGTTCATTATAAGTAGCGACTGCCAGGCTCACTTCACAGCTGTATTTGATATTGCTACGTCCTTAATTTCACTTAACAATCATTTGGGACCTTGATTAGTGTTCTCGGCTGTTTCCGTCTTGACTGTCCAACTTAGCATGTACAGTCTGAATATCTATTATCAATTTATGTAATTCCGAGATTCACTTCCAAAGGTAAGATTTGCTAGATCCCCGCAACCTAAACGCATTAAAAAATTACTTTTTTAACTTGTTGGGAATTGCCTTGCTGTACCTCCATAAATCTCTTTTATAGACATCATACTAAAATATGTTTCGGTAGAAAACCAGCTAGCACCAGGTTAGATTGGCATTTCACCTCTTACCAAAACTCATCGGAGAATTATGCAACATTCAACCGTTCGATCCATTATAATCTGGTCTTGGTAAGATCACCTGGCTTCGGGTCTAATAGAAGTAACTTACCCATTACTATTTAAAACAATAAAGTTTATAGTATAGTCGCTTTCGCTAAGGTTATTAACCTTGCTACTCCTATTAACTTGCTGACCCATTATGCAAAAGGTACGCCGTCATTCTTAAATAAGAATTTCGACTGCTTATAGAATTACTAATTCAAGATCTATTTCACCTAATTTTAATATTGAATCTAATACCTAAACTTCTACCCTAATCTCCTTTCGGAGAAGAGAATAAAAAGCAGGGTAAGTAGAAACAATAAATTAAAATATTATGTTTACTACATGCTTTTCAAACTTTTCCTTCACAGTACTTTTTCACTATCGCTAAATTTATAATACTTAGCCTTAGAGGATGGTACCCCTATATTCCGACAAGTTATCTCTCATCGTACTTATTTTCTAGTATATATATAAAAAAATAATATATATTTATAATTAACCATCTTTCTATCCGAAAGGTTAGAAAGGGGATTAATTTATAATTACTAGTATCCTCACTTAATCTTAATCTAATGATTAAAATTGCTATAAAGCTATTGCCTTCACCCCTGCCCCGAAGGGATAAGGGTAAAGACTAGAGGAATATAAAATAAATTTATATTTTATAAGGACTATTTTAACCTTTTTTTAGTACATAAAATACCCTCCTTTCTCTTAGAGAGAAGGAAATACTTTATGCTTTTTTTCTTTCAATATAAATTTATTTTAGGCTAATCCGATTTCACTCACCATTACTTTCGGAGTCTCGGTTGATTTCCTTTCCTTTCCTTAATAAAATGTTTTACTTCAGGAAGTGTATTATAAAAGGTTTACCTTAGGATTGCTTATTATTAATTTTCCTTAAAATTATGATTTTATTAAATACTCTCTTTCCTTTTGGATAAAAGAAGAAAAATATTTAATATTTTTTTAAGGTTAAGCTTTTGGTTTAAAAACCTCCTTTTTTATAAATTTGCCTTAGTTTTCCTTAATAATCCCTTTAAATTACGTTTTATGTTAATACAATATTTTTGATGTTTCTATATATTTGACATCGATACTTTTAATTTTTAAAATTAAATTTTATTAATTTGTATATTTATTCCTAATTAATACAATGATTTAAAATATATTTAGAGAGAAGGAAGGAGTTTTATAACTTTAGAAATTAGGCTAATTTACCCCTAGCCTTAGGGCAAGGGGGAGCAGATTGTGGGTGTGATTAAATAGGTATAATGTCATACTCCTACTATGATTTTGTCAGTTCAAGTCTGGCCACTCATATATTTATTGATTATTTTCCTGTAACTAAAATATAGAATATATAATGTAAGATTTAAATTGATTGCTCCTAAAAATATTAAATATTTTTCATCCCTTACCCAATTTTTCTTTAAAGGGGTTTAATTGCCTTTAATAAGGCTTTCATTTATGGTTAATCGCATTATACCTTTACCATAACCCTTTCCTTCCGGGGATTAACTTAATAATTCAAAGTAAATTTACCTGCGTGTATATTCTCAAGTTTTACAAACTATTTCTAACTCCTAAATTATTTAATAAATAAATAATTATACTATAGCTGTAATATTAATTTTAATAAAAAATATTAAATTTCACAAAGATGTTTTAATATTTTACAAATATTCATTTTATTAAATTTTATTTAAAATAAATAATTATTTTTAAGTTCACTTCGTTCTCTAATTGGAGCTATGGTTCTCTATCCTACTACCCTTAAGGGGTAGAGAAAGGAGGCAGGGGGAAGGTTAGTAGCAATAATTATAAAGGAATATATAAATAATCACCTTATTTTAAGAAAATAAATATATAACCTTTCTATCCTTTCCCCTTAAGGGGGAGAAGGAGGACAGCTCTATTTATTTCCTTGCCCTTAGGCAAGCAGAGCAGCTCTAGCCTCTACTCTTACCTTTGTATTAACACAAAGGTTAAGGGAGGGTAATACAAGTAGAGCTGTGGTAAATAGCTGTATATGAAATCAATTATATTTAGGTAAGGTCAGTTTAAAAACCGTTGGTGAAAGAAAATAAATATTTTCCTTACTTTTCCCCTTTCCTTTCTTTTTGAGGGTAAGCGGTTAAATTACAAATTTATTATAAAAAAATATAAAAAAAAACAAATAAATGAGAATATTAAAAAGTCAATTTTTATTAAGAATATTTAATTCTTATGTTGTAGATTCACCTCAACCTGCAAATTTAAGTTATTTATGGAATTTTGGATCTTTATTAGCAGTATGTTTAATAATCCAAATATTAACTGGAGCATTTTTAGCAATGCATTATACACCAAATGTAGATTTAGCCTTTAATAGTGTAGAACATATAATGAGAGATGTTAATAATGGATGGATAATAAGATATACACATGCTAATGTAGCATCATTCTTTTTTATATTTGTATATATGCATATAGCAAGAGGTATGTATTATGGTTCATATAAATCACCAAGAATTTTATTATGGACAATAGGAACAATTATATTAATATTAATGATGGCTATAGCTTTCTTAGGATATGTTTTACCTTATGGACAAATGTCATTATGGGGTGCAACAGTAATTACAAATTTATTATCTGCTATCCCTGTATTTGGTCAAGATTTAGTAGAATTAATTTGGGGTGGTTTTTCAGTATCTAATGCTACATTAAATAGATTCTTTTCATTACATTATTTATTACCATTTTTATTAGCTGCTTTAGCTGTAGCTCATTTAATAGCATTACATGTACATGGTTCAAATAATCCTAATGGAGTAACTTCAAATGGAGATAGATATGCAATGCATCCTTATTTTATATTTAAAGATTTAGTTACTATATTTGCATTCTTCTTAGTATTATCTATAATAGTATTCTTCTATCCTAATTTATTAGGACACTCAGATAATTATATTCCTGCTGATCCTATGGTAACACCTGCTTCTATTGTACCTGAATGGTATTTATTACCTTTCTATGCTATTTTAAGAAGTATACCTAATAAATTATTAGGAGTTATTGCTATGTTTGGTTCATTATTAATATTATTAGTTTTACCATTTACTGATTTATCTAGAATTAGAGGTGCTCAATTTAGACCTGCTATGAAATTAGCTTTCTGGTTCTTTGTTGTTGATTTTATAATATTAATGTGGATAGGTTCTCAACATCCTAACTCACCTTATGTAGAAATAGGACAAATATCAACAGCATTCTATTTCGCTTGGTTCTTAATAATTGTACCTTTAATCGGAATTAGTGAAAATACTTTAATGGATATAGCTACTAAAAAAAAATAATATAACCCTCTCCCCTCCCCTAGAGGGAGAAGGCTAGGTTAGGTTAGTAATTATATTTTTTTAATAGGACATAAGTGAAATTTTAATAAGGTAATAATTACGAATAAAGAGACTTGAACTCTTACGATTAGATCATGAATTCCTAAGATTCACCTGGCTACCAATTTCAGCACATTCGTACCTTTTAACCCACTATATCTTCCCTCCACCCAATCTCTTAGAGAAAGAGACCCCTGCCTAGCCTTAAGGCAACTCGGAGATAGGGGGAAGGAGGGATACTTTTCCTAAGATAATAGAGAATTAGGGATCCCCCTTTTTTTTAATTAAGGAAAGGGTTTATTACCTGTCCTTGCTTATTATTTATAGAGAAGGATAAATAAATTATTTATTATTACTTAATTTAGTTATATATAATCTTATAACTTGTTGAAATGTAAATTGAGGTAAAATATATTTAGAAAAAATATAAATTATACTTAATAAAGCAACAAATGAAAAGAAAATTTGATTAAAAAAGAAAAAAGGTATTAATTGAGGCATTATTTTTCTTATAAAAATTTAAATTTTATGCTCTTTTCCTTAAGGATCTCTTTTACCCCCTGCCTCCATGCGGAGAAAGGGGATAGAGAGAGGGAAAATAAATAAGAGCTTTCTCAATTAATAATAGTATTATTAATAATTTAAATGAGAAATTAATAGGGATGGAGAAGGGGGAGAGGGTTATAAAAAATATATTAATGTAATTCTATAGCATCTTTTAAGTAAGAACATACTAATAAAGTGAATACAAATGCTTGTATTAAAGAAACAGCTAATTCTAAACCAATTAAAGCTAAGAAAATAGAAAATGGTATTAAAGTAATAACAGCAACTATAATATTACCAGTAAATAATTTATATAAATAAGTAGATAATATTTTTAATAATGTATGACCAGCTACAATATTAGCAAATAACCGAACTCCTAAAGATACAGCTCTAGCTAAATAAGAAACTAATTCAATTAAAGCTAATAAAGGTACTAATCCTAAAGGAGTACCAGCAGGAATAAAGAAAGAGAAGAATTTAATACCATGTATAGATAATGATAATATAGTTACTCCTATAAATATAGTTAAACTTAAACCTAAAGCAACTACACCACTAGCTGTAACAGCGAATGAATAAGGAACATTAGAAATTAAATTACCTATTAAAATGAAAAAGAATATAGAGTACACAAAAGGTAAATATATTTCATTATGGCTTCCTATTTGTTCTCTTACCATAGTATTTAAACTTGCAAATGATGATTCTAAAGATATAGACCATTTACTTGGTATTAAATTATAATCATTATTTCCATAATAATGTAAACCTATTACTATAAATAATATAAATATTGTATATAATGCTAAATTTGTTAAACTTAAATGTACATAACCTAAGATTGGTGCATTTAAACTTAATAAACTAGTAACTTCAAACTGACTTAAAGGAGATAATATTGTTATATTAGACATTTTTAAAACTAAATTTAAAAAATTAATTTTATACTATTACATCCTATTACTACCCTTTTACTTTATTGCTTTACTCCCTACCCTTTTTTTAAGGGTAGGTGAAGCCAAGGAGAGGTTTAAATCCTTTTAATAATAGGATTAGGGTTAATTAAATTTAAGAATACTATAAGCATATTTTAGTTGTAGTCGCCTGCCACTTGCCCTTCCCTCCCCTAAGGGAGAAGGAAGGGAGGAGACAGGCAACAAATACCTAGATATAGTAAATTAATTTTAGGTGATAATATAGGAGTAACTATCCTTCTTTATTACCCCCCCCCCATCTCTTTTCCATTAGAGAAAACAAAAGGAGGTTAGCTGAAGGATTAATCTAATTACTATTATTATTAAATTTAAGCACTCCCTCCCCTTTATCTCTTTTTTGAGGCAGGTGAAATAACAAACTTAAGTATTAGATTAGAGAGCGAAAATAATAGTTAAAATTTTCTATTATTATTTATCCTATTGTTTACACAAAATTATATTATATATTATAATTTTCCCTTATGACTTTCCTTCATTTTTTATTTAAAATAAAAATGTTAGTTTTAGATATTCTTAATTATTTACTTTTATAGTAAAGAGGTGGCCACCTTTATTTACCATCATACTAGCAATACCTTCCCTAGTCTTAGGAGGAGATAGTCCTTCGGAGGAGATGAAACCATGGAATAGGGAGATAAGGTAAAATTGACAATTACAACTAGTGTTATACGAAGGCAAATAGAAGAGGAAAGTTAGAGAGTAAAATCAGAGGCTCGAACTCTGAACAAAGTCGCCACAAGACTTCATTTTACCAATTAAACTAATTTTACCTAGCCCTCTCCTATATCACCCTGCCTAGCCTAAGGGCATTACGGAGATAAGGGGAAGGAGATAGGGGCTACTCCTCTTTGTTTTTTTAAGGATAGGCGCTCCTATTTTCTAGCCTTGCCTCATCTCCATCCGGAGGAAGGGAAAATATTAGGTGGTGGAAAGAATAAAAATTGCTTTTTCTGAGTTGACCAGACTCGAACTGATATAAGCCATTACCAAAAAATGGTGTTTTTCCAAATTAAACTACAACTCATCCTTACCTATTGCCCTGCTCCCCCCCCCCCCCCCTTTCCCTGTGTTTT
>Ga0247781_1000055_pt1 | contig 30702 bp, 20 predicted proteins | sample UWRJL184509B5_FD_179922 | JGI IMG/M metagenome (GOLD analysis project Ga0247781, IMG submission 179922) | Plant litter microbial communities from Arlington Agricultural Research Station in Wisconsin, United States - UWRJ-L184-509B-5 | ecosystem: Environmental > Terrestrial > Plant litter >...
CCGGCCTGCATCGACAACTGGTACGGGCTGGTCGAGAACGGCGTGCTCACCACGACGGTCGCCGACGCCGTGCTGGGCTTCTCGGTGCTGGCCGGCCGTGATCCGGTCAAGCTGGTCGAGCCGAGCCGCCTGCGGGTGGGCGTCTCGACCAGGTCACCCCTGCCCGGCGTACGCCCGGACGAGCCCAATGCGTCGGCCGTGACCACCGCGTCCAAGCTGCTGGTGCAGGCCGGCCACGACACGCTCGTGGCCCACCCGCCGTACCCGCGGACGCTCGGCATCGGCACTTTGGCGACCTGGTTCGCCTCGGCCTACCGCGAGTCCGCCAACTACCAGCTCGCCCAGTTGCAGCCGCGCACCCGGCAGCACATCCGGCTCGGCAAGTGGGCCTTGCGCAGCGGCCTGGTCCGGCAGTCGCAGCGCGACGCGTACCGCGAGGCGTCGATCCGGTTCTTCGCCGACCACTCGCTCGACCTGCTGCTCACGCCCGCTCTCGCCGCCGCGCCGCCACTCGCCGACGGGTACGCGGCCGGGTCGTGGCGGCGCAACATGTCGGTGAGCATGCGGTACGCCCCGTACGCCGCGCCTTGGAACATCGCGGGCCTGCCCGCGATCGTCGTGCCGGTCGGGATCCGCCCCGACGGCCTGCCGCTGGCCGTGCAACTTGTCGGCCCGCCCGACTCGGAGACGCTGCTCCTGGCCGTCGCGGGCCAGTTCGAAGTCCTCAACCCGTGGCAGCGGCACGCGTACTGAGCTCTTCCGCGGCGAAAACCCAGGTAGAAGCGGTGGAGAGCGGGGTGGCAGCATTGCTGGAATGAATGGTGCCCCCCAGCCGCTCGACCTGCTCGCACCGGCCGACATCGAGGCCGCCCGCGAGCTGCTGGCCGGCGTGGTCAAGACCACCCCGCTGATCCCCTCCCGCCCGCTCACCGAGCTCACCGGCGTGCCGGCCTGGCTCAAGTGCGAGAACCAGCAGCGCGCCGGCTCGTACAAGGTCCGTGGCGCGTACACCCGCATCGCCCGCCTCTCGGACGCCGAGCGAGCCTGCGGGGTCGTCGCGGCCAGTGCCGGCAACCACGCGCAGGGGGTGGCGCTCGCGGCCGGGATGCTGAGCACGCGGGCCACCGTGTTCATGCCCGAGGGCGCCCCCTTGCCCAAGGTCACCGCCACCCGGGGCTACGGCGCCGCCATCGAGTACGCCGGCACGAGCGTCGACGATTCGCTGGAGGCGGCCCAGGAGTTCGCCGACCGCACCGGTGCCGTGCTGATCCACCCGTTCGACCACCCCGACGTCATCGCTGGTCAGGGCACCGTGGCCCTGGAGATCCTGGAGCAGTGCCCCGATGCGAGCACGATCATCACGGCAGTGGGCGGAGGCGGGCTGATCTCGGGCGTGGCGGTCGCGGCGAAGGCGCTGCGACCGGACATCCGGATCGTGGGGGTGCAGGCGAGCGGCGCGGCGGCGTACCCGCCCTCGCTGGCGGCCGGCTCGCCGCAGAAGCTGCGGCGCGGGGTCACGATCGCCGACGGCATCTGCGTGCTGCGGCCCGGCGATCTCACCTTCGCGCATGTCAGCAAGCTGGTCGACGAGATCGTCACGGTCAGCGACGAGGATCTGTCGGCTGCCCTGCTGGTGCTGCTCGAACGGCACAAGACGGTGGTCGAGCCGGCCGGGGCGGCGGCCGTGGCGGCGCTGCTCACCGGTGCGTACGTGCCGGTGGACAACGGCCCGGTGGTGGCGATCCTGTCCGGCGGCAACATCGACCCGATGCTGCTGCTGCGCGTGATCGAGCACGGGCTGGCGTCGGCGGGCCGGTTCCTGCGGCTCGCGGTGCGCTGCACCGACCGGCCGGGCGAACTGGCCCGGCTGCTCGGTCAGATCGCCGAGCAGCGGGCGAACGTGGTCGACGTGGCGCACTCGCGGCAGAGCCCGCGACTCAGCTTCGGCGAGGCGGAGGTGGCGCTGTCGGTCGAGACCCGTGGGTCCGACCACTCGGCGGCGCTGATCGGCACCCTGCGCGACTCCGGTTACCGGGTCTCGTTGCTGGCCGACACGACCCCGTGACGCGTCGAAGCCCGCGGCGACCGCCGCGGGCTTCGACTTCGCGAGCTCAGCCCTCGAAGGGCCCGAACTTGACGACGGTCACCTTGATGTCGGAGCCGCTGGGCGCCGTGTAGGTGACGGTCTGGCCTTCGCTCGCCCCGAGGATGGCCGTGCCGAGCGCCGACTCGGGGCTGTAGACAGTGAGGTCGGTGGTCGAGGCGATCTCGCGCGAGCCGAGCAGGAACGTCTCGGTGTCGCGCTGATCGTCGTCGAAGTAGATCGTCACGACCGACCCGGCCGCGACCTTGTCGGCCGTCATGACCTCGCCGACCTCGGAGTTGCGCAGGAACTCCTTCAAGTACAGGATCCGGCCTTCCTGGCGGCTCTGCTCCTCGCGGGCGGCGTGGTAGCCACCGTTCTCGCGGAGGTCTCCCTCCTCACGACGCGCGTTGATCTCCGCGGCGACGGCCGGACGACCGGCGATCAGCTCGTCGAGCTCGGCCTGAAGCCGGTCGTGAGCGTCCTGAGAAAGCCAAGTCTTGGGCGCCTCTGAACTGGACACGGTCGATCTCCTTGCTGGAACGGGGGCACGACACTGAATATGCAGAAAAACTGAAAACGTTCAGCATCACTGGTGGGAATGCTGAACGGAGCGAATTACTAAGCTTACCAGCGGTACGCGCTACGCCTGGTTTGGTGGATGTTGCACTATTTACCGGTCAGGGAACACCGGTTTACCGGTCAGGGAACACTGGTTTTGCCGGTCAGGGAACACTGGTTGACGCGGCGGGTTGACAGCTCACCACGTCGCCGACGCTGGCTCGGGCCGTGGTGGGCACCGACTCCTTCGCGTCTATCCCGGTCTGGTTCCCCTCGGCGCGGACCACCACCGTGCGTCGCCCGACCTCGAAACCGTCGTAGTCGCGGGCCCGCAGGACACACTCCGCCGCCCCGCCGGCCGGGACGCGGACCTTGAACTCGATCGTCAGCTCGGCGTCGGACGGTTCCTGCCAGCCGACGATCTGCGAGTCGTAATCGGTCTGCCCGAACTGCTGAAAGAGCCGGACCGAGAGCAGCAGCGACGCCCCCACCACGAGAACCAGCACGACGATCGGCAGCACCGGCCGGCGGCGGCCGGAACGGCGCCGTCCGTAGCGGCCCGGCGGGAAGACCGGGTCTGTGGTGCGCGTCTCGCTCACCTGGGCACCTCTCGTGCGTTTCTTGTCGGGGGGATCCGACAGAATGGCAGAGTCCATCTTCGCAGCCGACACCGTCCCGCGTGCCGCGGGTCAGGTCCCGAGGAGACTTCAGTGGCTGAGCAGTTGCGTCTCATGGCGGTGCACGCGCACCCCGACGACGAGTCCAGCAAGGGCGCCGCGACCATGGCGCGTTATGTCGCCGAGGATGTCCGGGTAATGGTCGCGACGTGTACCGGGGGCGAGCGCGGCAGCGTGCTCAACCCGAGGATGGAGCGGCCCGAGGTCTGGGCGGACATCTCCGCCATCCGCCGTGCCGAGATGGATCGGGCGCGCGAGATCCTCGGCGTCGAGCAGGCGTGGCTCGGCTTCGTCGACTCCGGTCTGCCCGAGGGTGACCCGCTGCCCCCGCTGCCCGAGGGATGCTTCGGCCTGCAAGATCCCGAGGCCGCCGCGATCCCGCTGATCAAGCTGATCCGCGAGTTCCGTCCGCACGTCATGACGACCTACGACGAGAACGGCGGCTATCCCCACCCCGACCACATCATGTGCCACAAGGTGTCGGTGGCGGCGTTCGACGCGGCCGGCGACCCCGAGCGTTACCCCGAGTTGGGTGAGCCCTGGCAGCCGCTGAAGCTGTACTACAACTCCGGCTGGACCTGGGCGCGCATGCTCGCCCTGCACGAGGGCATGCTCGCCGCCGGTCTCGAGTCGCCCTACACCGATTGGCTCGAGAAGGGCTCCGAGCGCGAGGACCGGGGTGACAAGATCACTACCCGGGTCGAGTGCGGCGAATACTTCGAGGTCCGCGACGAGGCCCTGCGCGCGCACGCCACCCAGGTCGACCCCGACGGCTTCTGGTTCAAGATCCCGCTCGAGCTTCAGCAGAAGGTCTGGCCCACGGAAGACTTCGAGCTCGTCCGCTCGCTGGTCGACAGCCCGCTTCCCGAGTCCGACCTCTTCGCCGGCATCCGCGAGTCGGTCGGGGCCCGCTGAGCACCTCCGACCGCCCCACCAGCGGACCGAAGGCCTAAGCTCACCCCATGGACATCTCCGTCGCGGTCAATAACTTCGGCGACACCCGCTCGGGCGGCCTGGCCGGCCCGATGGGGTTGTTCGTCATCGTGCTCATGTCCATAGCGACTGTCCTGCTGATCCGCAACATGAACAAGCGTCTGCGTCGGCTTCCCGACAGTTTTCCTGACGTGAGGCAGACGCAGCGTGAGGCCGAGATTGCCCGGCTGAATGCGGACCTCGAGCGTTCCGACGTCGGCGAGCCCGTCGAAGGCAGCGACGCGAGTCGATCCGCCGTGCCCGGCGCCCCCGCTGACGACGAGGTCACAGGCGATACTACGCAGCGTGACAGTGGCTCCGCGGACGGCGACGTCCGCCGCGTTTGACCTCGTCGCGGGCGTTCCGCCCCGATCGGGTGACACCACCCTGGGTATTGGTCTGACGTAAGGGTGATGCACGTCGTACGTCAAGCCCTGTTCTGTTCATCGGTATTGATTTAGCCTTCCGCCGGGGGCTTAACCGCCCCTGATCCCTGCGCGGAAGGGGGCGCCGAAAATGACCATTCCCCGCCCTCCGTTTTCTCCACTGCAGATGCACGTGCATCCGCCAGTGCCGCTGGTGAAGTGGTGTTTTCCGTGACCGCGCACCCGATCGCCGAGACCCGCGTCCGTCGTTCGTGGCTCGACGCCGTGGGCCTCGCCGGCCGCTCCCGTGGGGTCCGTGCGCTCACCGCGACGGTGGTCGGTTCGGCCCTTCTGTTGGTCGTGCTGGGCCCGCTGGTGCCCCTCGACCGAGTGGCCGACCGTCCACTGACCCCCGTCGCCGGCACCGCGCTCGCCACGGCGCTCGTGGCCGCCGGGCAACTGGCTCGGCTCCGCTTCCGGCTCGGCCGCGGCGTGGTCTCGGTGAGCTGGGGCGAGGCCGCCTTCATCATCGGTTTCGTGGTGGCGCCACCCGGCTGGGTGCCCGCCGCCACCCTCGTCGGCGCGCTCACCGCCTGGGCCCTGCTCTCCTGGTGGGACTCGCACCGCAACGTCGCCGAGGTGGCCCACCTGGCCGGTTCGCTGACCGTCGGCGCGGCCGGCGCCACTGCGGCGGCCCAACTCGTCGCCGGCCACGCCCCGGTGCTGAGCACCCGCATGATGACCGGCCTGATCGTCGGCGCACTCGGCTATCTGCTCATCACGTTCGGGCTCGCCACGCTGACCCTCGTCCTGCACCGGGACGCCCCGGCGCGGCAGATCCTGCTCCGGGCCACGTACGCGAAGATCCCGATGTTCGTCGGCAACGTGGTCGTCGGCCTGGCCGCGGTCTACGCGCTCGTCGACGGGCCGCTCTGGCTCCTCGCGTTCGCGCCCGTCCTCTGGATGCTCCAGCGCACCTACCGCTTCCATCTGCGGGCCGAGGAGGAGCGCCGCATGTGGGAGACGTTCTCGGCCGCCACCGCCCGCCTGCCCGGCGGCACCGAGGCCGAGGTCGTGCGGGCCGGGCTGAGCACCGCGCTCAAGGTCTTCGGCGCCCGCCGCGTCGAGATCGAGGTACGCGGCCGTGCCGGCGAGCGCCGCTACGCCGAGGACGGCCCCGGCCAGGACAACGCGCTCGCCGGCCTGCCCGGTCCGGCGATCACCAGATCGATGGCGGTCGCCGGCGACCCGGTCGGCGAACTGACCGTCTGGCTCTCCGGCCCCACCCTTCCGGCCCCGCGCGACGAGGCCGCCATCTCAGCCTTCGGCGATGCCCTGGCCGGCGCGCTGCACGGCGCGGCCAACCGCACCCGGCTGGCCGAACTCGAGGAGCGGATCGCCCACGACGTGGCCAACGACCGGCTCACCGGCCTGCTCAACCGCAACACCCTGCTGACCGACGGCGACCGGCTGCTGCGCTCCCTCGACCGCCACCACCCGGTCGCGCTGCTGCTGCTCGACATCAACGACTTCCGCGAGGTCAACGGCACCCTCGGCCACCGCCACGGCGACGAGGTGCTGCGCGTGGTCGCCGACCGGCTGGCCGACCTGGCCCGCGAGGGTGACCTGGTGGCACGCACCGGCGACGACGAGTTCGCCCTGCTCATCCCCGGGATCGCGACGCTTACCGACTCGGCCGCGCCGCGGCACGAGCAGCCCAGCCCGCTGCCGATCGCCCTGCGCCGCGCGCGCGAGCTGGTCGAGGAACTCATCCGGCCGATGGAGGTGTCCGGTGTCCGGCTCGCCGTCGAGGTGGCGATCGGTGTCGCGATCACCACGGTGGGCCGGGTCGACCTCGCCGAGCTGGTCCGCCGCGCGTCGCTCGCGCTCCGCCAGGCCAAGCGGCAGCAGGTGGCGGTCAGCGCCTTCGACCCCAGCCAGGACGCGGTCACCACCGATAAGCTTGCCCTGCTGGCCGAGCTGCAGGACGCGCTCGCCGTCGACGGCCAGATCCTGCTCCACCTGCAACCCGCGGTCGACCTGGTCACCGCCGCCCCCACCGGCGTCGAGGCGCTGGTGCGCTGGCGGCACCCACGCCGCGGCCAGCTCTCCCCGAACGAGTTCGTCCCCACCATCGAGCACTCGGCCGAGTTGCACACCGCGTTCACCGCCCGCGTGCTCGACCTGGCACTCACCGCGGCCGGCAGTTGGCACGCGGCCGGCCTCGACGTGCCGGTCTCGGTCAACGTCTCGGCGCGCAGCCTGCTCGACCCCGGCTTCCCCGGCCAGGTCGTCGAGGCCCTGCGCCGCCACCACGCGCCCGCGTCCCGCCTGGTCCTCGAGATCACCGAGTCGGTCGCGGTCAGCGAGGAACGCATCGTCGACGAGATCCTGGCCGAACTGCGCGACAACGGCGTCCAGCTCTCCCTGGACGACTTCGGCACGGGCTACTCGTCCCTCTCGATAGTGACCCGCGCCCCGGTCGACGAAATCAAGATCGACCGCTCTTTCGTCGACGACATGATCGAGTCCCCGGCCGCCGAGGCGGTCGTCCGGGGTGCGGTCGAACTCGGTGCGCGGCTGGGGGTCCGGGTGGTGGCCGAGGGCGTCGAGACCACGGAGCAGCGGGCGGCTCTCATCGCCCTCAACTGCCCCTCGGCCCAGGGCTACCACTTCTGCAAGCCCATGCCGGCCGACCGCATCGTGCAGGCGTTGACCCAGTTGGCCGACGCTGCTCCCGCCAACATCCGCCCGTTGCGCGCCGACGACGCCTCCTAGAGGCGGCCACGCGGGCGAAGCCGTCAGCCGGTGCCAGCCCCCGCTGAGCGTTCCGAGGTCGTCGTGCTCGCGGCTGCGGCCAGGCCGCCGATCTGGTTGAGCAGGCGAGCCGAGGTGAACGGTTTCTCGATGAACGCGGTCTGTTCGTCCAGGATGAGCTCGCTGCCGAGCAGTCCGTCGCTGTATCCCGACATGTACAGCACCGGCAGGCCGGGGTGCCGGGCGAGCATCTTCTCGGCCAGGTGCCGGCCGGACATCTCCGGCATGATCAAGTCGGTGAGCAGCAGGTCGCAGCCGCTTTCGGCGTCCAGTTTCAGGGCGTCCGGGCCGCTGTCGGCGGACAGCGTCCGGTAGCCGCCGGCACACAGAATCCGTGCCACGGCCTCACCGAGGACCCGCTCGTCCTCGACGACCAGCACGGTGAGGCCGCGCCCGTCCGGTGGGGCCGCCGCCGGACCGGCCGCCGGCACCGCGTCCTGATCCACGGCTGTGGCCACGAGCGGGAAGTACACCCGGAACGTGGTGCCCATGCCCGGCTCGGAGTAGACGTTGATGCTGCCGCCGGCTTCGGCGACGATCCCGTAGACGGTGGCCAGGCCGAGGCCGGTGCCGTGGCCCTTGGGTTTGGTGGTGTAGAACGGCTCGAACACCCGCGAGGCGACATCGGCGCTCATGCCGACGCCGTTGTCGCTGACCAGCAGCCGGACGTAACATCCGCCGGTAGGCGCCGGGTTCAGGCTCGGCTGCTGGTCGTCCAGATCGGCGAGCGACGCTTCGATGATCAGGGTGCCACCGTCGGGCATGGCGTCGCGGGCATTGACCGCCAGGTTCAGCAGCACCTGCTGGATCTGCCCGGCGTCGGCCCGGATGATCAGCGCCGGCCCGGCCGGGGCCGGCGTGCCGGTGATCAGTTTGATGTTTTCCCCGATGGTGCGCGTCAGCATGGCCGAAATCTCGGCGATGCTGGCGTTGACGTCCAAGTCGGTGGGGTGGATCGTGTCTTGCCGGGTGAACGTCAGCAGCTGCCGGGTCAGGTCGACGGCCCGTTCGCCGGCCAGCCGAGCCTTGCCCAGGTCGGGGGAGGCGTCCGGGATCAGGGCGGCCACCTGGGGATCGGTGACGGCTTCCTGGGCGAACTCGATGAAGTTGAGCATGATGCCGAGCAGGTTGTTGAAGTCGTGGGCGACGCCGCCGGCGAGTTGGCCCAGGCTTGCCATCCGCTGCGACTGGTGGGCCTTCTCCTCGGCGCGGTGCTGCGCGCTGATGTCTCGGGTCACCGACGACACCCCCACCACCGCGCCGCGCTGGTCGCGGATGGGGGAGACGACCACCGACACGTCCTTGACGGTCCCGTCGCGGTGCACCCGCACCGACTCGAACGCGACGCTGACCTCGCCCGCGGTGATCCGAGCGATGACCTCCGGCCCGCTCGGCTCGGGTGCGTCGGGCGGGGTGGCCAGCGCCGCGAACGCGGAAGCGGCGGTACCGACCATGTCCTCGGCCCGCAGACCGTAAAGGCGTTCCGCGCCGGCATTGAACGCGGTCAGCCGTCCGTGCAGGTCCGTGGCGACGATGGCGTCATCGGAGTGTTCGACGACGGCGGCAAGCGTGCGCCAATGTTTCTCGGCCCGGATGCCGGCGCGCTCCACCGCCCGGATCTGCGCGGCGATTCCCATCCCCAGCCCGGTCACGGCCACGACCGAGGCATTGAAGAGGACGTGCTGTTCCGATCCCCAGATTTCGTCGGGCCACCAGGCCAGCACGTTGACCAGGGTCAGCGCGTATGTGCCGACGACGAGCACCGCCCGGGGACGGCCCGCCCCGGCGGCGATCCCCGGCCCGGCGACGAGGGTGCCGAGGATAGTCAGTTCTTTGCCCGACAAGGCATCGAGGGCCGCGAAGGCGGTGACCGCGGCGAACGCCATAAGGACGACCGGGACCCGATGGCGTACCGCGGCGACACCTGCCTGCTCAGGGGTGTGCCACATGGTTGGCCTGCTTCCTGGGTACCGCGGGGCCGCCTCGGACAACTGCCGGGCGACCACCCGTCAACCCTAGGCTCTTTCAGGAGAAACTTTCACGATCCCGGCTTTTCGGAAGGTCCACCGGCCTCTGGGTGATCGGCCGGCCGCTCACCCTCGACGTATGCCGCGGTGGCGCTCAGTTCTGTGCGGGCGGGCCGAATGGTCTGGTGTGGCGGGATGGTGGGCGACCCTGGGAAATCTGGTTATCGCGCTGTCGTACGCTGCGATCACCGTGGCGATCATCGCCCCGGTCGTGCGTGCCGGTCAGGTCCGGTCCAACCGGCTGGCGACGGCGACCGCGCTCATCTTCTTCAGTTGCGCGGTCGGGCACGGGCTGCACGCTCTGGCCGGGTGGCGTGCCGAAGCCGGCATGCCCAGCGGGCACGACGGGTCGGGCTGGCCGTCGGCCGGCTGGGATTTGTTCACCGCATGCGTCGGCGTCTATTACTGGTCGCTGCGGCGCACCTACGGAGTGTTGCTCGGCGGGCTGTACGTCGACCCGGGGCAGCGCACCCGCCTCGACGAGGCCGAGCAACGCGAACAGGACGTGAAGACCCGCGCCGAGGGCCAGCAGGCGTTGTACGCCGCGGTCGTCGAGCACTCCGACGACGCGATCACTGTGACGGACCTCAACGAGAGGATCATCGTCTGGAACGCCGGCGCGGAACGACTCATGGGTTACTCCTCCGACGAGGTGGTCGGACAGTTGTCGTCGTCGTTCGTCGTGCCCGGCGAGGGCATCGACCGCAGTGCGCTGGTCGCCCGGGCCGTCGCCGGCGAGCGCGGGATCCGGTACGAGACGACCGCCGTCCACCGTGACGGCTCACACATCGAAGTCGGCGTGAGCATGTCCCCAGTCATGGACGCCTCCGGGGTCGTCGTCGGTACCGCCCGGTTCAGCCGCGACCTGACGGCGGTCAAACGTGCTGAGGCATCCCAGCGGGCCGCGGAGCGCCACGCCACCCAGGCGCAGCGGATGGCCTCGCTCGGGCAACTCGCCGGTGGGGTCGCACACGACTTCAACAACCTGCTCGGCATCATCTTGAACTTCACCGCGTTCGCCGCGGAGGAGACGGACGATCCCGACGCCGTGAAAGCGGACCTGGCGAAAGCCCGGCTGGCCGGTGAACGTGCCGTCGGGCTCACCCGGCAACTGCTGACCTTCACCCGCCAGGATGTCGTACGTCCGGAACTGCTCGACGTGAACGCGTCGATCGCCGAGGCCCGCGACCTGCTGGCCCGCACGATCGGCGCGCACATCACCCTGATCGCCACCCCGGCACCGACCCCGCTGACCATCCTCGCCGACGGCGGCCGGGTGCAGCAGGTCCTGGTCAACCTGGCCATCAACGCCCGCGACGCGATGCCCGACGGCGGCACCCTGGTCATCGAGGCGAAGGCTGTCGAGCTCGACGACGACCAGCCGGCGGTGAAACCCGCCCGCCCGGCCGGCCGGTACGTGCAGTGCCTCGTCAGCGACACCGGCACCGGCATGAGCCCCGACGTCGCCGCGAACATCTTCGAGCCGTTCTACACCACCAAACCCAAGGGTCACGGCACCGGCCTGGGCCTGGCCACCGTCTACGGGATCGTGACCGAAGCCGGCGGCAGCATCAACGTCTACTCCGAGCCGGGCATCGGCACCACATTCCGGGTGTACTTCCCGTTAGTCACCGCCGCGGACCACCCAGGCCAGGCGACGCAGACCGCGGCGAACGCCCCGCACGGCAGCGGCCAGACGATCCTGGTCGCCGAGGACGAGCCCGAACTCGGCGAGGCCGTCGCCCGCATCCTCACCTCCGGCGGATACCAGGTCCTGTCGGCCGGCGGCGGACCCGAGGCCCTCGACCTCGACGCCGCGCACGGCTGCGACCTGCTGCTCACCGACATCATCATGCCGGAGATGTCCGGCCGGCAACTCGCCCAGGCATTACAGCGTCGCCATCCCGACCTGCGAGTGCTCTACATGTCCGGATACACCAACGGCGTCCTCGACGCGGCGAACACCCCGGACCACGGCGTCACGGTGATCGAAAAACCGTTCACCGCGCATGTGTTGCTCACCGAGGTCGACACCATGCTCCACCACACGGCTGCACTCGGGCCGCCCGGCGGCTGACAGCGCCGGACGATTGACAGCGACCCCCCGGGCGGTCCAACGCCGTGTGGAGGCGGAGGCGATCCGGCGCTTCTACGAGGCCCCTGAGGGTGACATACACCGGAGCTGATGATCGATCGGGAAGGTGTCTCGCGGCTATCGGCTGATTGGTGTCCAACGGCGGTCGACCGGCATGACATGGATGCGGTCCTTCATAACCTCGCCGGCGAGGACGACCGGCTTGCCGGGCCGTGCCTCATGCCGAAGCCACGGTTGTGAGAGGGTTGGTCCATGAACCGGCTGGGCAGTGCCACCTCGCCCTACCTCCTCCAGCACGCCGGCAACCCCGTTGACTGGTGGCCGTGGGGAGGCGCTGCTTTTGCGGAGGCCAAGCGGCGAGACATACCTCTACTGATCTCAGTAGGGTATGCCGCCTGCCACTGGTGTCACGTGATGGCGCACGAGTCCTTCGAGGACGAGCAGGTCGCCCAGCTGATCAACGGCGGCTTCGTCGCGATCAAGGTCGACCGCGAGGAGCGCCCCGACGTCGACGCCGTCTACATGACCGCCACCCAGGCGATGACCGGCCAGGGTGGCTGGCCGATGACCGTCTTCGCCACTCCCGACGGCGAGCCCTTCTTCTGCGGCACCTACATTTCCCGGACCGACTTCACCCGCCTGCTCGGCTCGATCACCACCGCCTGGCGCGATCAGCGTGAGCAGGTGATCCAGCAGGGCGCCAACGTGGTCGAGGCGATCGGCGGCGCTCAGCTCGTCGGCGGTCCCGTCGCGCCGATCTCGTCCGAGCTGCTCACCGCCGCCGCGAACGGGCTACTCAAGGAGCAGGACACCACCAACGGTGGCTTCGGTGGCGCCCCGAAGTTCCCGCCGCACATGAGCCTGCTCTTCCTGCTGCGCCACTACCAGCGCACGCGGTCTGACGACGCGATCGAGGCGGTCCGGTTCGCCGCCGAGCGGATGGGCCGCGGCGGCATCTACGACCAGCTGGCCGGAGGGTTCGCGCGCTACTCGGTCGACGCCACCTGGACGGTGCCCCACTTCGAGAAGATGCTCTACGACAACGCCCTGCTCCTCCGGGCGTACACGCAGCTTTGGCGCCTCACCGAGGACCCGTTCGCCCGGCGGATCGCCGACGAGACGGCCGACTTCCTGCTCCGGGACCTGGGCACCCCGGCGGGCGGGCTCGCTTCCGCGCTCGACGCCGACGCCGCTGGGGTCGAGGGCCTGACGTACGCGTGGAAGCCCGCCGAGCTCGCCGAGGTGCTGGGCGACGACGACGGCGCGTGGGCCGCCGACCTGTTCCGGGTCACCACCGCGGGCACGTTCGAGCACGGCAGCAGCGTGCTCGTGCTGGGCCGCGACATCGACGCCGCCGAGCCTGCCCTGATCGACCGCTGGCGCGACGTCCGCGAAAGGCTGCTGGTCGCCCGGGCCACCCGCCCTCAGCCCGCGCGCGATGACAAGGTGGTCGCCTCGTGGAACGGCCTGGCCGTCACCGCGCTGGCCGAGCACGGCCTGCTGACCGGCGCCGAGTCGTCCCGGGTCGCCGCGATCGAGATCGCGAACGTGCTGGCCGACCGCCACGTCGTCGACGGCCGGCTGCGCCGCGTCTCGCGGGACGGTGTGGTGGGGGAACCCGTCGGCGTGCTCGAGGATTACGGCTGCGTCGCCGAGGCGTTCCTGGCCGTGCACCAGCTCACCGCCGACGGCGTCTGGCTCGAGCGGGCACGCGAGCTGCTCGACGTCGCGCTGGCCCACTTCGGCACCGGTGAGGGCGGCTTCTACGACACCGCCGACGACGCCGAGCGCCTGGTCACCCGCCCCGCCGACCCGACTGACAACGCGACGCCCTCGGGCCTGTCGTCGATCTGCGCGGCGCTGGTGGCCTATGCGGCGCTCAGCGGTGAGCCCAGCTATCGCGAGGCAGCCGACGCGGCCCTGGCCACAGCCGGTCCGGTGATCGGCGGGCATCCGCGCTTCGCCGGTTATGCGGCCACCGTCGCCGAGGCGGCGCTCACCGGCCCGTACGAGATCGCCATCGCGGCCCCGCCCGGACAGGAAGGCCCACTGCTGGCCGCGGCCCAGCGGCACGCGCCCCCGGGCACGGTGATCGTCGCCGGCACGCCCGACCTGCCCGGCGTACCGCTGCTCGTGGACCGGCCGCTGCAGGGCGGTGTCCCCACCGCGTACGTGTGCCGCGGTTTTGTCTGTGACCGCCCGGCCACCAGCCCGGAAGAGCTGGTGGCTCGCCTCACTCGCTAGGCTGGTGACGCGATGGATACCCGAACCGATCTGCCTGTGGTCGGCATGGTGGGCGGGGGCCAACTGGCCCGGATGACCCACCAGGCCGCGATTTCTCTCGGTCAATCACTGCGCGTGCTCAGCGAGTCGCTCAATGGCAGTGCCGCGCTGGTCGCGGCCGACGTCAGGATCGGCACCCACACCGATCTGGCCGCGCTGCGCGAGTTCGCCAAGGGCTGCGACGCCCTCACCTTCGACCACGAGCACGTGCCGACCGGGCACATCGAGGCGCTCGAGGCCGAGGGCGTCAAGGTCTTCCCCGGCTCCAAGGCGCTGGTCTTCGCCCAGGACAAGGGCATGATGCGGGAGCGTCTCGCCGAGCTCGGCGCCCCCGTCCCACGCTGGGGACGGGTCGAGACCGCCGCCGACGTCGAGACGTTCGCCGGCGGCACCTGGCCGGTGGTCGCGAAGGCCACCCGCGGCGGGTACGACGGCCGCGGCGTCTGGCTGCTCGAAAGCCCCGAGGAGGCCGCCGAGCTGGTGGCGACCGGCACCCCGCTGATCGTCGAGGAGCGGGTCTCGCTGCGCCGCGAGCTCGCCGCCCTGGTCGCCCGCTCGCCGTTCGGGCAGGTCGCGGCCTATCCCGTGGTCGAGACCGTGCAGCAGGACGGCATCTGTGTCGAGGTGCTCGCCCCTGCCCCCGACCTGCCGGAAACGCTGGCGCTCAAAGCCCAGCAGCTCGCCATCGACCTCGCCACCGAGCTGGGCGTGGTCGGCCTGCTCGCCGTCGAGCTCTTCGAGACCAGCGACGGCATCATCGTCAACGAACTCGCGATGCGCCCGCACAACTCCGGCCACTGGACCATCGAGGGCGCCCGCACCTCCCAGTTCGAGCAGCACCTGCGGGCCGTCCTCGACTACCCGATGGGCGAGACCTCGCTGACCGCCCCCGCGGTCGTGATGGCGAACGTCCTCGGCGGCGAACCGGGCGGCATCTCGATCGACGAGCGCCTGCACCACCTCTTCGCCGAGGATCCCGGCGCCCGCGTCCACCTCTACGGCAAGCAGGTCCGCCCCGGCCGCAAGATCGGCCACGTGACCGTGCTCGGCGACGACATGACCTCGGTGCGGGCCCGCGCGGCCCGCGCCGCCCGGTGGCTCCAGGAAGGCCGATAATGGCACCGCTCGTCGGCATCATCATGGGCAGCGACTCCGACTGGCCCACGATGGAGGCCGCGGCGCTCGCCCTGGCCGAGTTCGAGGTCCCCTTCGAGGTCGGCGTCGTCTCGGCCCACCGCACGGTCCGCAAGATGGTCGACTACGCCGAGAGCGCCGCCGACCGTGGCCTCCAGACGATCATCGCCGGCGCCGGCGGAGCCGCTCACCTGCCCGGCATGGTCGCCGCGCTGACCCCGCTCCCCGTGATCGGCGTCCCCGTCCCGCTCAAACACCTCGACGGCATGGACTCACTTCTGTCGATCGTCCAGATGCCCGCCGGCGTTCCCGTGGCCACCGTCTCGATCGGTGGCGCCCGCAACGCCGGCCTGCTCGCCGTCCGCATCCTGGGCGCCTCGAACCCGTTGCTGCGCACCAAGATGGCGAACTTCCAGGCTGGCCTGGAGAAGCTGGTCGCCGAGAAAGACGCCGCCCTGCGCGACCGCCTGCTCGGGTAACGTCAGGTCATGACGCGACGCTGGCGCTCGGCACTGGTCCTCGCTACGTCCGGCCTTCTGATCGGCGCGCTCCTGGCCGTCGACGGCTCACCACTGGCAGGCCTGGCCGTCTTCGTCGTCTTCGCCCTTGTCGCCGCCCTGGTCTCGCCGGCGGCGTTCCCCGGTTCGGTCACCGACGCCGCGGCCCGCGCAGCCCAGGCGAGCGACGGCCACCCGATCATCTACTGGCGTCCCGGCTGCCCTTTCTGCCTGCGCCTGCGCACCGCCTTGGCCCGCGCCGCCCGCGACTACCACTGGGTGGACATCTGGTCCGACCCGTCCGGCGCCGCCACGGTCCGCTCGATAGCCGACGGCAACGAAACCGTCCCCACCGTCGTGACTCCTCAGCAGTCCTATGTGAACCCGTCACCCCACCTGGTCCGGGGCCTGATCTGAAAGCCAACCGCGGAAATACGGGAATGTCCGACGAGCCCGACCGAGCCGTCCGCCCTGAGTGGGTGGTCACCCTCCGCGCGCCCGCTGCGGGCGGGCCCGAGGCATCAGCAGAGAACGTCAGGCCCGAGGCATCAGCAGAGAACGTCAGGCACCAGGCGCCGGCCACAAAGTTTCACTGAACGCTCAAACGCAGTTCAGGACGTACCCCTACGATCGATGAAGCCGGCCCGAAGCGGAGGCGATCATCGACTTCTGGTGGAGCGTGGCGCTCGCGAGTCTCGGCATCCTCGTGCCCGGCATCGCGGCGATCTACGAGTTCGTCGTCAAGGGACGCAAGCGGCTCGGCTACCGCGTGCAGATGGACACCACGGCAAACGACGTGGGCGAGACCGCGGCCCCGGGCGCGCTGGGCGAGCTCAGCAAGGACGGGGTGCCGCTCGTCGACCCGAGCATCGTGTTGCTGCGCATCGAGAACACCGGCCGAACGAACATCGACGAACACGACTACGCGGTCCGCGACGACGACAAGGCCGGCATCCGGGTGAGCTTCCCCGGCCGTCGCGTGGTCGGCGTCGTCGTCACCGAGCTCAGCGACGAGAACCTGCGGTCGAGCCTCAGCGGCCTCACCGTGCGCGACGGCCTGGTCGAGCTGCCCAAGGTGCCGATGAACCGGCACGACCACTACAAGGTGCTGGCCGCGCTCGACAGCCCGCACGGCGCCAAGAAGTCCGACGGCCCGTACCCCGATCCGATCGTCGTCGGCACCATCAAGGGCGGCGTCGGCGACGGCCGCATCATCGAGACGCGCAGCCGCACCGGCACCCCGAAGCGCGCGATGGCCATCATCGCCTTCCTGGCCGTGCTGATCGTGACCCAGTCCCTGCTCTTCCTGCGCAGCGGCAGCGCCCTACCCCTCGACTGCGCAGCCGGCCGCCTCACCGTGACCGGGTCGACAGCGTTCGAGCCGGTCGTTCGCGAAGCCGCGAATTCCTACCAGGAGGCCTGCACCGACGCCTCCTTCACCTTCGACATGCGCGGCAGCGGTGCGGGCCTGCTGCAACTCGACGGCCCCGATACTTTGGCCTTCTCCGACGGAGAGAAGCCCGACGGCATGCCCGCCCTGGTCCCACGTCCGATCGCCTTCGTCCTCTTCACCCTCGTGGTCAACGCAGACACCGGAGTCCACGACCTGACGGCAGCCCAGATCCGCGGCCTCTACCGCGGCGACATCACCAACTGGAAGGCGATCGGCGGCCACGACGAGCCCGTACGACTGATCAGCCGCAATCCCGGCTCCGGAACACGGGCGGCCTTCCAGCGTCGAGTCCTCGCGGGCGTCCGAGAACCAGGAAGCAACTCCGACAACTGCCGTGATCGCGATCCCGGCTCCCCGGCCGGCGTGGTCCGCTGCGCCCGCGACTCCACCGAAGACGTGCTACGCACAGTGGCCGACACCCCAGGCGCTCTGGGCTACAGCGAACTGGGCGCCGCCACCACCCGTGACGGCCTCGCCCTCGTCCGCATCAACGGCTACCCCGCCACCGTCCCCGACGCCGACAACGGCACTTACCCGTTCTGGGAAACCGAGCTCGGCTACACCCACGGCGACCCCGACGCCCATTCCTTGGCCGCCAGTTTCCTCCGCTACCTGACCAACCAACTGGGCGCCGACATCATCCGAGCCCACGGCGACCGCCCCTGCGCAGAACTGGCCAACCCCCAACTCTGCCACCCCCTACCCATCGCCTAACCCCGGCCGGATGTCCGATGCTCATCCCTGGCGTCTCTGACCGGCGGCGACCGTGAGGATCTCGGTTACCACCCGCACGGCGGCGTCCGGCCGGCCGTGCGTGGTGGCGGCCTGAGACATCGCGTTACGGCGGCGGGAGTCGGCCAGCAGGTTGATGATGGCGGCGTGCAGGTGGTCGGGGGTGGCCTGGTCGCCGTCGAGTATGACGGCGGCGCCTTCTTTGGCGAGGTGGCGGGCGGTGATGCGTTGTTCGTCGCCGGCGGAGACCGGATACGGGATGAGGATGGACACCTTGCCGAGGGCGGTGAGTTCTGCGACGGTGCCGGCGCCGCTACGAGCCACGACGATGGCTGCGGCGGCGAGCAGGTCGGGTAGTTCGTCGTGGATGAAGTCGACGACGTGGTAACGGTTCGCGACCTGTGGGGGAAGGCCGTGGGCTATGTGTTGCATCTCGGTGTGGCTGAGGCTGCCGCACTGGTGGACGATTTGGCAGTGCTGGAGCAGGTCCGGCAGGGTGCCGGCGAGCATCCGGTTGATCTGCTGGGCGCCGCCGGCTCCGCCGGTGACCAGCACGAGCGGGACAGCCGGATCGAGGCCGCAGGAGGCCAGGCCACGTGCGGGGTCGCCGCCCAGTACTGCTGGCCGGACCGGGTTGCCGGTAACGACCGCGCGGCGGCGAGCCCGGGGCGGTAGGTGGTCGAGGGAGGCCTCGTGGCTGAGCAGGATGCGGGTGGCGACGCGGGCGAGGATCCGGTTGGCCAGGCCGAGGCTGAGGGTCTGCTCGTGCATGAGGTAAGGCACGCGGAACAGGGCGGCGGCGAGGCCGATCGGGACGCAGACGAACCCGCCCGTGCTGAACACGACCGCCGGCCGGGTCCGGGCGACGGTGAGAGCCGCCTGCGCGATACCCAGGGGGATGCGGAAGGCATCGATGATGTTGCGAGCCAACTCCCGGGGGTTGGGTGAGCGGCGCAGTTTGCCGGTGGTGACCGCCCGGAAGGGGATGTTGTTGCGGGCGGCGATAGTGGCTTCGAGGCCGTCGGCGACGCCGACCCAGAGCAGTTCGGGGGCGGTGCCGGTTTCTGCGAGCCGGGCCTGCAGGGCGTTGATCGTGGTCAGTGCGGGGTAGGTGTGCCCGCCGGTGCCGCCGCCGGTGACGATCATGCGAAGCGTGTGTAGGCGTTGGGTGCTGTAGAGGGACATGCCGAGCCACTTTCGAGGATCGCGGTACCGGACGGGTCGAGGCAGTCTAGCGACCGTCTGGTGTCGTGTTCGCCCGATCTTGGTCTGCTATGGCAGGTGCTGGCTGGCACCCCGGTCGATCAGGGTGGCGCAGTCGGCGAAGTCGGCCGCGTCCTTGCCCCAGGGATCGGGCACGTCCCCGCCGGTGAGATAGAGCCGGATCTTGGGTCGGTCGGCCGGGTCGGCGCGCTGGTGGAGTTGCTCGAAGACGGCCTGGTCCATGGCCAGGACGGAATCGGCCCAGGCGAGTAGCTCGGGGGTGAGTGCGACGCCGCGGTGGTCGGTGAGGTCGTAGCCCAGCGTTTGCGCCGCGGTGATCATCAGTGGGTGGGCGGGCCGGTCGACGTGGCGGCGCGGGTGTAGCCCAGCCGACCGGACGTCGACAGCGGTCCCGCCTTGTCGGGCGAGGATCGCCGCAGCGAGTGGGCTGCGGCAGTGGTTGCCGAGACAGACGACGAGGATCTTGCTTACTGCCGAAGCAGCGGGCTGCGTCACGGTCGGTCCAATCCAAGGATGTCCTGCCGGGACCTTGTCCGGCATGCCCCGGCAAGGGGTTGGGCACAACGGTGTTACAGGCACTCGATGTAGCGGTGCAGCCGGTCTGCGAGCTGGCTGGGCGAGTACGGATCCTTGAGCAGCCGATAGCCGGCGCCATGGCGAGCGTTCTCGGTGTAGACGTCCGAGCCGTCACGCTGCATCTTCCCGAGGACCACCAGCGTGCTGACCGGCCGTTCAGTCTTGACCGGTGCTACACGGTGAAGCTCGTTCAGGTCGAAGCTGTAGCACAGGTTCTCGATGAAGCAAGCGTCCAGGGTCATGGCCAGGTTGACCGTCTTTACTGCGCTGCTGTCGTAGGTGGCCCTGTGTCCGATCCGCCACGGGTAGTGGAAGTACTGCTGCCCGGTGTCGGATTCGCGGTAGGTCTTGAAGTTCAGTTCGCCAGAGAGGACCCGGGAGGCGAAGCTCCAGGCGTGGTTGTGGACGTCCTCGGTGACGAGCGGGGCGTCGGGCCACCACACGTGCAGCCGGACGCGATAGGTGGGGTGGCGGTTCTCCAGGGGGATGGAGTCGAAGCCGTTGGGATGCGCGAACGACTGCTGGGCGATCTCTGCCAGGTGATCGGGGTCCTTCAGGACCTGCCGGATGGTGTCGGTGGTCCAGGTGGGAATGTCCGGACCTGAGATGAACTCGCGGATGGCCGACAGCTGCGCCGCAGGGTGCGCGGAAAGCCGTTCCATCTCGGCTGCGACAGCAGGTGGGAGCACCTTGGCGGTCGTGGGGCGCAGGGGCGGGAGGATCTGGTGAGTCGTGCGCATCGCAGTGAACTCCGTTCGGTAAAGGGCCGCGGCCGGGACGGGGCCGACCCGCGGGCATCTGTGTCGATCGCTTGGGGCGCCCCGAGACTCCGAGGGACGGCGAGTCGCCGTGGCCGATGATGCGAACGATCCTGGGGGTCAGCGTCTGCAGGACGATGGCGTCAGATGGTGAGGGCGGCGCGCAGGGCTGCGACTACCTGGTCGACATCGTCGATGCTGAGTGAGGGGTGGAACGGCAGGCTCAGGATGCGCCGGCCGATCTCCTCCGTGTTCGGCAGATCGGTCGTCCAGGCCGCGAACGCCGGCTGGAGGTGGTTGGGCGGGTAGTGCACGCCGACCCCGATTCCAGCGGCGCGCATCCGGTGGAAGATCCGGTCACGGTCGGGTACCTGCACGACCAGGTTGAACGGGACGGTGTGGTCGATGTCGACGTCGGTCAGCTCGACGTCGGGCAGGCCAGCCAGAGCCGTGGCGTACCGGTGCCACAGCTGCCGGCGAACGGTGCGTGCCTGATCGAAATCGGCGAGCTGGGCCAGGCCGATCGCGGCGAACAGCGAGGACAGATGAGCACGTACCCCGAAGCCGATGACGTCGTAGGAGGTGGATGTCGATCGCTGGGCGAGCGTCTGGGCGATGCCGACGGTCCGCATCCGGCGCAGCGTTGCGGCCTGATCGGGGCTGTGGGGCACAATCGCGCCGCCTTCGCCGCTGGTGAGGTTCTTCATCGGGCCAAAGGAGAAGCACACCTCGACGATCAGATCCTGGTCGAGGCGGTCGGTCAGCAACGGCCCGGCGTGCGGATAGCGGGCGTTGATCACCGTCGGGGTGTCGTCGCGGCACAGGGTGACCTTCCCCAGATCCCGGATCCGCGGGGTCAGCGCCTTACCCACCAGGTCGAACAACGCAAAGTTGATCAACGTGACACCGTGCGTGTCCGTGGCGTGCTCGGCGATCGGCAGATCGGTGGCGTTACCCAGGAAGTCGTCCAGCACGTAGTGCGCCTCGCGGGTGGTCGGCACGATCACCTTCGTGCCGAAGGTGGAATGCTGATCCGACACGTGCGTGTAGGTCGATAGGCCCTCGTCGGCGAAGAACGTGTTCATCGCCCGCGCGGTCAGCGACTTGCCCCGGGTCGGGAACCGCTGCCCGTCCGACGACGACATCGTGCCCCCGCCGAACACCCTCGCGAACGCCAGCCCGTGGTGATGGTTAACGATCACCGTGTTCGCCTCCCGCAGCGTCTCCTCCCGCACGTACCACTCCTGCGTCCAGGCCAGGACGTCGTAGGGCACCCCGCACGCCTCGGCCATCTTCACCAGACCGAGGTTGGTCGCGTTCGCGATCAGCACCGCCAGGATGTTGCGCTTGACCTCACCCGACATCGCCCGCTTGCGCCCGCCGGCGTGCGTGAAACAGGACAGGTACCCGGTGCGGTGATCCAACTCGATCAGCAGCGACGCGATCGGCGCGAACGGCAGCATCCCGGCCAGTTCCTCCTTCACCGCGGTCGCCTCGGCCGGCACGTCCTCGGCCGACAGCGGCCGGGATGACCAGGTTGCCCTGCTCGTCCAGGCGCACCGACCCCACCTGGTCCGGGCCCGTCGACGCGAGCACCCGCTCCAGGCCGATCCGCCCGTCGGCGGGCTTCCCGACCAGCGCGCAGAACTCCTCGCGCCGCGGCTCCCACGCCTGCGGGGTGAACAGGTACGAACTCGGGTCGGCGTACCGGCGCGAGCCCGGCACGAAAACATCACCGGAGCGCAGCCCGACCCGTACCCCGAGCAGCACGCACAGCTCCCAGTAGTGCCGGTAGGACACGTCGTCCTTCTGCCGCTGGGCGCGGGTCAGGTAGTCCCGGAAGCGCGCCGGCACGAACCCGTCCGGCGCCGACGCCGGAACCTTGCGGGTACCGGTGCGACTCAACTCGGCCAGCACGGCGAGGGCCTGCACCAACTCATCCGCGCCCGGACCGCCCTGGAAACCGATCGCGGCCAGCACGTACGGCACGAACTGCCGCAGCACGAACCCCAGCCACGGCAGCGTGCACAACTGCACCGCCAGCCCGAGCCGGTCCGCCGGCCCCCGCCCCCGGCCCGGGTCGACGAATGCCGCATCCGCCGCGGTAAGCGACTACGGGAACCCCTACCACAAGGGCGGCCAACCCGTATTCCGCGAAAAGCTGATGACTCGGTCAGACGCGCGCTCGGTCGGGAGAACGTGGCAGCTGCGGCCCTTGCGGCCCACGGCTTCGAGATCAGGCAGAACCCGGCGCCAGACGAGGTGGCGCGGGCACGCCACGAGTCCGGCGACGTCGGCAGGCCGACCTCTAACCCTGACTATCTGATCGAGGGTCGCGTCTTCGATTGCTACTCCCCGGACGACGGTAAGCCGATTCGGGGAATCTGGTCCGAGGCGGCCGACAAAGTGGAGGATGGGCAGACGCAGCGGGTCGCGGAGCGGGCCATGCCCGAGCCCAGCGAGGGCCCGACGGGGACGGCTCCGCTGCTCTCCGCCGATCTTCGGGAGCGGTTGGGCTTCGAGTTGACGCTTCGGGCCGGTCGCAGCCGTTACGTCAGCGCGCGCGGCGACGACGACTGGTGGGAGTGGGAACCGTCGCCGTACGTGTCCCTGACCTTCCACATGGATCGGTCGGAGCACGTCCAATGGCAGGTGCTCAACATGCTTCCGATCGTTGATCGGGTGCTGGGCGCCGGAATCGAAGACGCGGCGCTCGTTCTCAACGGGGATGTTCTCCTGCTTACCCGCCTGAACGGCGGCCTCACGAAGCAGCACCGCGTCGATTGGTGGGAGAACTATCCCGGCGCGAACGACGTAATACGTGGCTGAGTCGCCTCGATGGTCCGGCGGAGGCCAGCTGCCGACGTTGATGTCCAGCGCCGTCGGGTAGGCGGGACACCAGCGTGGCGGCGATGGCCGCGGCGTGGGTCGCGCCTAGCTCGGTGAGCGCGCGACTTCCCGAATTTCGGGCCCTCGACCGCCGTTCGGATCAACGTTTCCACGTTGTAGGGCTCTCAAACGCATTTGAGAGCCCTACAGCCTGGAAAATGGGAGGGTCGCCAGCACGAGGGGTCCGATGGAAGGCACACAAGGGGCTTCTATCGCATTTTTACCAGGGCGCCGCGCAGGCCGTCCCGGGTGCGGCGGCGGTTTTCGTTGGTGGCGCCGACCCAGAGCAGGATGACGCCGAGGGGCACGAGGACCAGCCACGGGCCGACCAGCGTGACCGCGAAGTGGATCGTGGCGATGATGGTGGCTACGGCGCCGATCACCACGGGGGCCTGTTGGCGGGTGCGGGAGCCGACGATCAGGGTGGCTACCGCGCCCAGCAGGAGCAGCACCTCTCTGAGCTCGCCGCCGTCGCCGGAGAGGACGATGCCGATCGTCGGGACGAAGGCGGCCAGCAGCGCCGGACCGTAGGCGACCCAACTGCTCAGGTCGGGGCGGTCGCGCGACTCGATGACGCCGACCAGCAGGGCCAGGCCGGCGAAGGGCAGCGTGTACGCCTCGGGGAGCCCCACGTCGGCCAGGGCGATGAAGAGCCACCAGCCGACGACCTCGAAGCCGACCGCCGTCCAGAACAGGGCTCGACGCTGGCTGGGTGGGCGGCCCACGCGGGCGGCGGCCAGGCCGAGCACCGCACCCCAGGCGGCCAGCATCGCGGCCAGGTGGGCGGGGGAGTCGAACGCCATCACGCCGGCGATCAGGGCGGAGGCGTAGCCGCTCCACTCGATCGTCGTGGCCTCGGCCCGGTATTGCGGGAGGCCCAGCCTCGGCACGGTGGCCTCGATGATGAGCAGGGCGGCGCCGACGGCCAGCACGCCGAAAGCGGCCCAGGGGCGGGCCACACCGGCGGCGATCGCCGCGGTGAGGACGAAGAACTGGGCCATCACGGCGGTGAAGACCCAGCCGAGGATGCGGGCGAAGCGGCTGCGGCCGGCCAGCGCGGCGGCCAGGCCGACGAGGACGGCGCAACCGAGCGTCAGCAGGGTGAGGCGCTGCTGGGCGAGGCTGCCGGCCAGACCCGCGTTGCCGGCCAGCAGGCCGATGATGAAGACGATGATGCGGACCGTGCCCAGCATGGACGAGCCGCGGCGGGCGGGCGGCGGGGTGAGCGCCAGGCCCAGCATCGAGATGGTGAACACGACCAGGGCCGCGGTGGTGGCCGTGGGGTAGGGCGCGTGCAGGGCGATCGGAGCGATCAGGATGGTGATCGCGAGGCCGGGCAGGATCACTGGCACAGCCTCGGACGCGCGGCCGCCGAAGCCGATCGCGGCCAGCGCGGCGGCACCGGTGAGCAGGACGATCGCCAGGACGCTGGTGCCGTCGACGTAGCCGGACGAGGGCTGCGACAGTGCCAGGATCGGGCCGTCCCAGATGTGTGAGAGCTGGCCCAGCGGGTCGATGAGGGCGGCCCGCAGTGCGGGGGCGATCGAGAAGATGGCCAGGACCGTGGGCACCAGGGCGAGCGCGATCGCACTGGTGGCGGGGTCGACGAGCCAGCGGCCGGTGAGGCCGAGCGGGCGGGCCGAGGTCCGCCGGGGGGCACGGTAGCTTCTGCCCGAGAAAACGCCCTCGCGGGCCAGCGTGAGCCCGGGTGCGGGGATCGAACCGCGCAGCAGTTCGGCCAGGACCCCGAGCAGGGCGGCCGCGGCGGCATAGAGGGCCGTGGGGTGCGCGGTGGGGATCGACGCGAAGGCGGTGATCGTCGCGCCCAGGACGAGGCCGACGGTGGCCCAGGGCAGGAACTGCGCGATGTAGCGGCCGGTCAGCGCGAGGATCGCGAGGCTGAGGCTGGACGCGGCGAGCGCGGCGGTGAGCACCACCTGGGAGTCGTAGGCCTGGTCGGCGGCGACGCTGGCCAGGACACCAGGCAGGGCCAGCATGATCGCGCCGGTGGCGCCGCCGCCGATCTGGGCGCGGTGGCGGGGCATGCCGGTGTCGTCGCGAGCCAGGTCGGCCTCGGTAACGGTGGACGGTGACCAGAACCGGCCGGGCGATGCCAGGGGAGTGTCGGGCGGCGGGCTCTCGATCGGGGCGACCCGGGTGCGAGCCATGACCGCGGTGAGGGCGCCGATCATGACGACCAGCAGCAGGGCGAGCGCGGTCGACCAGGGGCGGGCGAGCGAGGCCAGCACCGCGTACAGCAGGACGGCGGCGGCTGCTCCGGCGCGGCAGAGGGCGGCGGCGGGTTCGAGGGCGGAGATCGAGGCCATCGCGTACGCCAGGGCGACCGCGGCGCCGATCAGCAGGGGTGACCACCAGGGCAGTCCCAGCGCGAACGGGGCGCCGATCGCGGCCAGCGCGCCGGCGATCGCCGAGAACAGGTGCGACCACGGCCGGGGCGCGGCGATGGCGGCCGCGACCGCGACCCCGACCAGGGCGAACGGGGCCTGCCAGGCACCCGGGCCGGGGCTGGGGTAGCCGGTCAGGGGGCCGTACCAGAGCTCGGAGGGGACCGCCAGCATGCGGACCGCGCCGGCCAGCGCCAGGTATCCGGCGATGGCACCGACCACCACGCCGGCGACGGCGAGACCGCAGTGCGGGCCGCGGCTCCAGTCGCCGGGCAGCAGGGCGACGCCGAGCGCCACGATCAGCACCACCACGCCCGCGACGGCGAGCGGCGCTTCGGGGAACGCGAGGGCGAGGACCCGGGCCAGGGCACCGCAGATGGCGACGGTGGCGGCTGCGGCGGCGATGTCGGGGCCGTCGAGCATCTTGTCGCTGCGGCGCCCGCTGTCGATCGACTTGGCGAAGAACAGCAGACCCGCGGCGACGAGCAGGAGGGCTCCGACCCACACGTCGGGGGCGGTGGCGCCGGGCGCGAGCAGGGCGGCCAGGGCCAGCGCGACGGCGCCCAGGCCGGTGCCGGCGGTCAGCGGCAGGCTGATGTCGCGGCGGGCCACCTGGAACACGGCGGCATAGCTGAGCGTGGCGGCCACGGCGAGGAAGCCGACGGCCAGAGCGGGCACGGTGACCGCCTCGGTGGCCGGCGGGCCGGCACCGCGGTCGGCGATGGCGAGCGCGGCGGTGGTCACGGCGCCGGGCAGGGCCAGCGCGGCGGCGCCGGACGCCCAGTCGCCGACCAGCCAGGCGTAGAGCCGGATCGGGATCTGCCGGGCCGCCACGGCGATCATCACCCCGGCGCCGGCCAGTGCGGTGAGCACGGCGGCGGTCAGCCACGCCGCGCCGAGGGCGGCGCCGGCACCGAAGAGGCCGACCACGCCGGCCGCGGCCACGTGCACGATCGCGATCCGGCGGGTGGTGGCGGCCAGACCGGCGGCGCCGATCCCGACCGCGGCGATGACCAGCGGCCACGGGGCCTCGGCCAGGCGCATGTTGAGCGAGGCGGGCACGGCGAGAGCGGTCAGCGCGATGCCGGCGACCGCGCCCTCGTGCCGCACGCTGGGCGGCAGCGCGAGCGCGGCGGCGATGGTGACCAGCAGCGCGCTGAAGGCCAGCAGCCAGCCCAGATCAGCGGCGGAATCGGCCAGCGTGCGGACGTATTCGCCGGTGTCGGCCTGCCAGATCGGGCGGGCGGCCTGCAGCGGCGCGAGGGCGGCGCGCAGGCAGTCGACGACCAGCACCAGACCGATGAGGACCAGCGCGACCGCCGAGGCGATCTGCGGGCCGCGGCGCACCTCGGCCGGGACCAAGGCGGCCACGGCGCCGGTGACGGCGACCGCGGCGGCGGCCACAGCCAGCGTCCAATGCGGCGAGACGACGTCGGCGACGCGGGCCGTCGCGCCGATCACCGCGAGGGTCAGCACGCCGCCGGCGATGTTGCGGGCGGCCAGGTTGTCGAGCAGGTAGGCCGCGGCGGTGGCGGTGAGCGCGGCCAGCACCAGCACCAGCCCCGAGCGGAACACGTCGGGCAGCACCCGGGCCTGCAGCAGCGCGACCGACGAGTAGAGCAGGGCGCCGGCGCTCGCCACGCAGAGCAGGGCGAAGGTCAGCTCGCGCAGCCAGTCGGCTGAGGGCGGGGAGGCGGGCGGCGCGATCGGGACCGAGCCGGCCGGGGGCGCGTCGCCCGGGCGGGGACCGGGGAAGATGCGGCTGCGCAGCCGGTCCACGCGGCGCCGGCCGGAGAGCCCGTGGATGATCAGGTCGGGTTCCTCGGGCGCCGCCTCGGGGCGGGGCGGGGCGTCCTCGGCCGAGGACGCCGAGTCCAGGCTTTCCCGGTCGGCCGGCGTGGGACGGCCGACCGGCCAGCGCGGCAGCAGCCGGCCCTTGCGGATCACGGTGGTGAGCAGCAGCAGGTCGACGATGGCGACGACGGTCAGGGCCATGCCCCAGCCGGCCGGGCTCTCGATCATCGGGGCGGCCAGCAGCAGCGGGACGGGCTGGACGGCGATGACAGTCGCGTAACGCGGCGAGGCGAGCCGGGTGAAGCTCGCGTAGCCGAAGCTGGCGACCGCGGTGATCGCGAAGGTGATGCCCAGATAGAGCGGGACGGGCACGTCCTCGCCGCCGGTCGCCGAGCTGCCGTGCAGCGCGAAAAGCGTGAGCGGCAGCAGGATCAGGCCGACCCAGGCGACCGTCTCACCGGTCGAGCTGAGGCCCCGGCGGGCGATGCCCGGGGCGGCGACCAGGGCGGTCGCGGTGGCCAGCGCGAGGATGAAGGCCCGGGCGAACGGGTTGCTCACGGCGACACCGGCGAAGACCACCGCGGCCACGCCGATGAGGAGCGCGCCGAGCGCGAGCAGAATGTTTTGCACGGACTGCGAGGACGCCTCGGGCGGGTGGTGCTCGGCGCCGGTGAATCCCGCGGAACGGCGGGGCGGCGGGGCGACCCGCTCGGTCGGCGGTGGGTCGTCGACCAGAGTGGTCACGCCGTCGGAGGCGACCCCGGGCGGCCCGGTGTGCGCCGCGCCGGGGGGCGCCCAGTCGGGCCGGGGCCCGGAGGGGTGCGAGCGCGTCCGAGTGCCGGGCGATGATGGCCGGGGCGGCCCGTCGGCCGGGGCGCCGGTCGGTGCGGGAGGCGGCGGGAACTCGTCGGTGCCGTGCCGCCGCGTACGCCGGCTCTTCGAGGTCTTGGAAGCCTTTTTCTTGCTGGTGTTGGCGTGTGACAGGATGTCGCGCTGGAACTGCGCCGCCTGGATCTTGGCGGCGATCTGGGTGCGTTCCTTGGCCGCGGCCATGTCACGAATCTTCAGATCCGCGATCGAGGCTTCGATGCGGGACAGCTCCTCGTCGTAGCCGTCGGGCTGATCAGCCTGCGCCACGGAACCTCCTCGACCTGGCGGCCACTCCGTTCCACTAGAGCATGCCGGTACGACACCTCATTAAAACAGGCTCACGGGGGGCGAGATCTAGAGAAAACGCGCACCCGGCTCCCCAAGGGCGTAGTCGGGCGGTCCGGCGGAAGTGCCTGACCTCTGGCGGGCGTACGCTACGCGCCAGTAACATAGCGGCGGGACCGCATGAGTGAAGGAGCCAGGGGCATGAGTGAATTCGACGTCTATCGGCTGCCGGAGGACCACGAGACCATCCGTGCGGCGGTACGCGAGGTCTGCGACGCGCGAGTGGCGCCGAACGCGGCCGAGGCCGACGAGACCGGCGAGTTCCCCAAGGCCTCCTACGACGCCCTGCGATCCAGCGACTTCCACGCCCCGCACATCCCGGTGGAGTACGGCGGCGCCGGCGCGGACGCTCTGGCGACGGCGATCGTCATCGAGGAGGTGGCGCGCGCCTGCGGCTCGTCGTCGCTGATCCCCGCGGTGAACAAGCTGGGCACGATGCCACTGCTCATCGCCGGCTCCGAGGACCTCAAGCAGCGCTATCTGCCGAAGGTCGCGTCGGGCGAGGCGATGTTCTCCTACTGCCTGTCCGAGCCCGAGGCAGGCTCGGACGCGGCGTCGATGACGACCCGGGCCGTACGCGACGGCGACCACTGGGTGCTCAACGGCGTCAAGCGCTGGATCACCAACGCCGGCGTCTCCGAGTTCTACACGGTCTTCGCGGTCACCGATCCGACCGCCCGTTCGCGCGGGATCTCGGCGTTCGTGGTGGAGAAGTCCGACGCGGGCGTCAGCTTCGGCGCACCCGAGAAGAAGCTGGGCATCAAGGGCTCGCCGACCCGCGAGGTCTACTTCGACAACGTACGCATCCCGGCCGACCGCATCATCGGCGACGAGGGCACCGGCTTCGCGACCGCGATGAAGACGCTCGACCACACCCGGGTGACGATCGCGGCGCAGGCGCTGGGCATCGCACAGGGCGCACTCGACTTCGCGAAGGGCTACGTGAAGGAGCGCAAGCAGTTCGGCAAGCCGGTCGCCGAGTTCCAGGGCGTGCAATTCATGCTGGCCGACATGGGCATGAAGCTCGAGGCGGCCCGGCAACTGACCTATGTCGCGGCCGGCAAGAGCGAACGCGGCGACGCCGACCTGACCTACTTCGGCGCGGCCGCGAAGTGCTTCGCCTCCGACGCCGCGATGGAGATCACGACCGACGCCGTCCAACTCCTCGGCGGCTACGGCTACACCCGCGACTACCCGGTCGAGCGCATGATGCGCGACGCGAAGATCACCCAGATCTACGAAGGCACCAACCAGGTCCAGCGCGTCGTGATGGCACGCCAGCTTCTCAAGGACTAAGACGCCTGCATTTTCGCAGGTAAACCACATGATAGACCGTGAGGGGCCGTTGGGCTGATCGATGCCCGGGAATGCCTGGACGAGGTCGACGACCTCCACGCCCTCGGCCGGGAAACCCTTCGAGCCGCGCCCGCCACGTCTTCGCCCGGCGGGTGGCCGCTTCGATCGCGGTATCGACGGTGTGCACCGCGGAGTCCAGGCCCAGCGAATGCCCGACCTCGCCCCGGTCGAGCAGCAGCGTGGCCGCCCTCTCGACGGATCTGGTCGCCCGGAGTCGCCTAAAAACCTTGACCCGGACACTTTCAAAGATCATTTGACCAGCACCATGTTCGCTCACCTGGTCGCAGTAGGCGCCGTCGGGACTGTCGGCGTCGGTACGAAACTCATCAAGGCCGAGATCGAGAGTTCACTGAGGCAACGCAAGTCGGTCAGTGTCGGCCTATTCAGCGATGCGACCGGGCGGCGACCGTCATGGTCATCCTCGAGCCGCCGCAGTTCCCGCCCGCGCAAGGCAGCCAGCCGGATGCCAGACAGCCGGCAGGCGCGACTCTTTTGAACGCGCGACGGGGGTGAGCACGTCCAAGCCGAAGTAGCAGCGGCCACGGGCGCTCGCGCTCGATTCGTAGACTGCGGCCTATGGCTGAGCAATCCGGGAGCGGTGCGCTGGACGAGGAGCGACTCCTGCGCGGAACGATCGATCCGGCCCACGTCTTCCCCCCGATCGTGTACGTGCCGTGTGCACCGGCGCAGAGCGAGGGCGAGCTGACCATTGACCTGCGCCCGACCAAGGACGGCCGGTTGGCGATGCTGGTCTATTCGTCGATGGACCGCCTGATCGCGTACTGCGGA
>Ga0247781_1000056_pt1 | contig 30465 bp, 23 predicted proteins | sample UWRJL184509B5_FD_179922 | JGI IMG/M metagenome (GOLD analysis project Ga0247781, IMG submission 179922) | Plant litter microbial communities from Arlington Agricultural Research Station in Wisconsin, United States - UWRJ-L184-509B-5 | ecosystem: Environmental > Terrestrial > Plant litter >...
ACCCCGAAACTCAGCGAACGGCCCCACACACGCGCCGACCCGCTCACCCCGAACCCACCACGGCTGAACAGCCAAAACGACTTTGCGCACCGCCCTGGTAACGTCCGCGGGGTCACCCGACGCGACGCGGACCGGATAGTGCCAGCGACGAAGGGCCTGCACCATCTTCGCGGCGCCCGCGGGATTGGCCGAGTGGATAATGACGACACCAACATCGAAGGGCTGGCACTCGAAGGCAGCCCGTTCCAGGACCTGCCCGGTGTTCCCCGGCGCCTCGATCGAATATGCGGATCTGTCGCCGTCCGTGCGCGGTGGGCGACTGTCCGTAACCTATGTCAAGTAGCCTCTGGTGGTGGCCGAGCCTGACATCCTGGACATATCCCAACTCTCCGCTGGGCTCTTCGTGGAGTACCTTGGTCCCACGGAGAGTGGCTCCCACGTCACGATGGTCCACGCCGGAGATGCCGAACCCCTGTGCGATCGCCTGTGGCACGGACACCCCGGCGTGGTCTCCGAGCCGGCGCCACAGCACGTCCTGGTCACCTGGGTCGGACTCGAGGAAGCGGTCGCCAGTTTCGCAGTCGGATTCAGTTGCGACGACCAAGGCTCCTACCACGGTCTGGGCGTCCTCTCCGCCCAAGATTACGAGACGCGGCGCACTCGGATACTGGATGGCAAACCGCCGACAGGCTGACGGATTTCTTTACGCGGTGCGCGCCGCACACATTTGCCGCAGTGAACGCTCTGACGCTTGTATCGGGCGGTGACGCGCTATGACGTGAGCGTGGCGGGCGGGCCAGGCCAGGCCGGGCTGCGAATGTTACAAAAGAACCGCTTGACTGTGCTTGCGGCCACCCAACCGTCCGGTTCGCGCGGGGGGACGAGCGCGAACCGGGCCGGCCAGGATGTGCGCGGCTGGGGATCAGTGCGGGCTGACCTGGATCCGGGTGTCGGCCCAGGCCGCCTCGCGCAGCGTGGACAGGATGCGCTCCTGGCCCTCGGGGTCCTGCAGGTCGATGAAGAGCACCCCGTCGAGGTGGTCGGTCTCGTGCTGGATGCAGCGGGCCAGCAGTCCCGCGCCGACCACCTGCACCGGGTCGCCGTGCTTGGTCAGTCCCCGGGCGACGACGTTCATCCGCCGCTTGGTGTCCAGATAGATCCCCGGGATCGACAGGCAGCCCTCGGGCCCGTTCTGCTCCTCGTCGTCGGGAAACTCCAGACCCGGGTTGATCAGGTGGTCGAGCCTCTTGTCGTTGCCCGGCAGGTCGGGGTTGATGGCGAAGACCCGCAGCCCGACGCCGATCTGCGGGGCGGCCAGCCCGGCGCCCCGCGACTGGACCAGGGTCTCGCCCAGGTCGTCGACCAGCTTGTGCAGTTCGGCGTCGAAAACGGTCACCGGTTCGGCGACGCGGCGCAGCACCGGATCGCCGACCTTCCGGATGGAAATGACGGTCATGATGTACCTCCGTGGATCGACGGTAGCGACGTCGACCGATCCGACGATTTCCGGCCCCCGCGGTTCACCCTGTGAGATCCGGCATCGCGGCCGGGCCGATCACCGATGAACTGACCCTCCTTCCCGTCGTAGTCGTAGCGGCAACCCCCGGATTCTCGCCCGAAGGCAGGTTCACCTCATGCAACTCCGGAACGCCCACGGGTGGCCGGCCCGTGACGGCCGCCCGCCCGCCGCCGCTACCCGCTGCCCGGTCACCTTCCGGCGCCGACACGCGACGCTGCTCGCGCCACGCAGATCCCCGCGCTGCCGTGACGCCGCCCGCCGGCTGTTCCCCCGGGTGCCACGCTCATGAGCGTCACTTTCGTCGGCCGCGCCAACGTCGACCGCAGCCCGCAGCCCGCAGCCGTGACCGGCGGCAGCCGCGCCGCCACCCGGAACCGCCGCGGCTCAAGACCTCGGGCCACCGCCGCGCCGCATCGTGGTGGGGGTGACCGAAGATATGGCGGGTACCGGTGAACGGCCCCGGGGCCGATCATTGAGGCATGCAGAGTTACGACGTGGTGGTGATCGGGGCCGGACCCGGTGGCGAGGTCGCCGCGGGGCGGCTGGCCGAGGCCGGTCTGAGTGTGGCGATCGTCGAGGGCGACAAGGTCGGCGGGGAGTGCTCGTTCTATGCGTGCATCCCGTCGAAGGCGCTGCTCCGGCCCGGGGAGTTACTCGACGAGGCCAGGCACGTGCCTGGTACGGCCGAGGCGGTGACCGGCCAGCTCGACGTCGCCGCCGTCCTGCGCCGGCGTGACGAGCTGATCGGCAACCTGGACGACAGCTACCAGGTGCCCTGGCTGACCGATCGCGGCATCACCCTGCTGCGCGGCTGGGGCCGGCTCGTGGGGGAGCGGCAGGTCGCGGTCGGTGACGAGATCCTCGAGGCCCGCCAGGCCGTCATCCTGGCCGGTGGCACCCGGGCCGCCCTGCCCGACATCGACGGCCTGGCCGAGGCGAGGCCCTGGACGAACCGCGAGGCCACCACGGCCAAGGAGATTCCCGCGTCGCTCATCGTGGTCGGCGGCGGTGTGGTCGGGACCGAGATGGCTCAGGCGTACGTCTCTCTCGGGTCCCGCGTCACGCTGGTGGTCGGCCGTGGCCTGCTGACCCGCGACGAGGACTTCGCCGGGGAACAGGTCGCCGCGCGTCTCGCCGAGCAGGGTGTCGACATCCGGTCCGGGCAGCGGCCGGCCGCCGTAAGCCGGGACGCGGCCGGGGTGACGGTGACCCTGACCGACGGCAGCACCGTGACCGCCGACGAGATCCTGATCGCGACCGGCCGCCGGCCTCAGGCGGTCGACCTGGGTGTGGAGGTCGTCGGTCTGAAGCCGGACGGCTACGTCGAGGTCGACGCGCACATGCACGTTCCCGGGCAGGACTGGCTGTACGTGATCGGCGACCTCAACGGCCGCGCCCTCTTCACGCACATGGCCAAGTATCAGGCCGCCATCGCGGCCGGCGAGATCCTCGGCAAGCCGATGGTCCTCGAGCACCTCGCTGACGGTCCCGGCGCCCCACGCGTCATCTTCACGTCGCCGCAGGTCGCGGCGGTCGGGCATACCACGTTCAGCGCCGCGGCGGCCGGTCTGGTGGTGCGGGTGGTCGACATCGGCACCGAGGCGAACGCGGGCGGCTCGTACTCCGGCGGTGGCGTCGGCACGGCGCGCTTCCTGGTCGACGAGCAGCGGGGTGTGCTGGTCGGCGTCACCATCACCGGGACCGCGGTCGCCGAGTTCCTGCAGGCCGCGACGATCGCGATCGTCGGTGAGGTGCCGCTCACCCGGCTGCGGCACGCGATCCCGTCCTTCCCGACCCGCAGCGAGATCTGGCTCTACTTCTTCAATTTGCTCGGGATCTGAGTGGGCGGGCTGTCGTCGTACTGCCCGGACGGCCCGGTATAGAGCTTGCCGTCCCGGTAGGGCCACGGGTTGGTGGTGCAGCCGTGCAGGCCGAGGGTCTGCTGCTGCATCACCGGCGCCGGCTCGCCCTTGCCGGGGCAGCGCTGGTGGCCGTGTCCGAGACGGTGGCCCACTTCGTGGTTGACCATGTACTGCCGGTACGTGGCGAGGTGGCCCCGATAGAACGGGACGCCCTTGGCCCAGCGGGCGACGTTGAGCACGACGCTGGCGCCGTTACGGCAGGACGTGTAGCCCTCCGGGATGTCGTCGCAGAGCTTGTCGCGGGTGTCCGGGGTGACGAGGTAGAGCGTGAAGTCGTACGGCTGCCCCGGCCCCACTCGCCGGAAGCGCCACTTGCCGCCGGCGGTCCAGCCGCGCTCGTCGGCCAGGGTGGCCGCGGCGGCCGTGGCGAAGCCCTCCGGGGTCACACCCTTGATGTCGCGCTCGACCGCGACGCGGTAGCGCAGCAGCCGCCCGCGGTGGCCCGCCGTCGCCGTGCCCGCCGGGGCGATCAGCCACCGGCCGCCGCCGTGCTCCGGGAAGGTGATCCGGACCGCGGCCGGCTTCTTCACCGGCGCTTTGACCGTGGCCGCCGGTGTGACCACTGTCGGCGGTCGCGGCGGCGGCACGGGAGCGGCGGTGCTGCACCCGGCCGCGAGGCCCGCCGTCAGTAGGACCACGAGTCTGCGAATCGTCCTGGCATCCCTCACGAACGACATGACGATCTCTACGGGGGGTTCCGGTTGCGTAGTGGCGGAAAAATCACTTCACTCGATTCGAAGCGTCGGCCACCGCCCCAGGTCGGAGAGCATCTGCCGATCGTGCGTGGCGATGATCACTGCCCTCGCCGTGGTCCGCGCCGCGGCGGTCGGTTCGTCGAGTCGAAGAGGCTCAACGAGACCGGCCAGCCGCGGATGCGCCGCCCTCGGGTCCCCTGGAACGATCCTGACATGCCCTCCGCCGTCCTTTTCGACCTCGACGACACCCTCATGGACCAGCGCACCGCAGCCCGCCGCGCGGTCATCGCCTGGGCCGCGACCCACGGAATCGCCGACGCCGGGGTCACCCACCGTTGGAAGGACATCTCCCACCGCCACTACGAGCGCTACCAGCGCCGCGAGCTCACGTTCTCCGCTCAGCGCCGGGCCAGGGTCCGTGAGCTGCTCGACCTCACCTGCACCGACGAGGAGGCGGACGAGCTCTTCGACGGCTATCTCGAGCTCTACCAGGCCGGCTGGTGCGTCTTCGACGACGCCGTCCCGGCCCTGCGCCGAGCCCGCGCCGCAGGTCTGACCGTCGCCGTGCTGACCAACGGCGAGGAGAACCAGCAACGCCTCAAGCTTGACCGACTTGCCCTGAGCTCCGAGCTCGATCTGCTCGTGGCGTCCTCGGCCCTGCCCGCGGGCAAACCTGACCCGCGCGCCTTCCGGCACACCCTCACCTTGCTCGGCGTCGACGCCGGTGCCGCCTTGATGGTCGGCGACTCGATCGAGAAGGACGTCCTCGGCGCCCGGGCTGCCGGGCTGGACGCCGTTCTCCTGGATCGCGACGACGCCTACGCCGGCCGGGACGTGACGCGGGTGCGTTCCCTGCACGAGCTCGAGTTCTGAGGAACAGGGCGGCCACAGCATCCAGTGCCGGGGGCCGCCGTCGATCGGCAACGGCACCCAGGCCTCCGCCGATCACCGCGCCGAACCCGAAGGACGCGACCCGCCCGAGAATGATGCCCTGCTTGGTCCCGTACTTTGTGATGAGTTCCTGCTCAGGACCCGGTTCATCTGACGCAGTTTCGGCTGGCACTTTGCCGACGGCCTGACGCGTCCAATGTAGGCCGGTGCGCTCGGCAAACCTCTTGATGGTCGCGGATCCAGACCCGCCGAGCAGAAGTCCTATCACGGTCGCCCGGCGGCGTTCGAGTTCGTCGATCGGTACGCCGTGGACCTCGGCCAGCGAGAGGGCGAACAGGGCTCCGAACTCCAGCGATGAAAGCACTTCGCCCGCTCACAGTGCCAGGGCGACGCTTCGTGCTTTCCTCCGGATCCGGTCCGGCGGTCGCTGCTGTCACCATTCCCGAGAACTCCTCTGACCTGTCGTGTCCTTACACGGACGGGCAGCATGAACGCCGTGGTGAGGTTCAGGGGGATCGGGGCGGAGCTGGTTTCTCCGCCGAGCCCGGCGCGATAGCCATCCGCCTGGCCGGCCGGGTCGACGGTGCATAGGGCCAGGTCACACCAGGCCGCCCGCCCAGTTGGTGGTCACGGTAGGCCGCGTTGGTCGAGTTCGGCCATGAAGTTGCGCTTGCGTTTGTGTGCTGAGCGGAGGCCAGTGAGGTAGGCGGTCGCCTGTTCGGCGGCGCCCGCTGCACCTACCCGGGTGGAGAGGGTCCTGACACGGACGGCGAGGTCGGCGGCCTCGCCGTATCCTCCTCCTCCGCTGGCGAGTTTCTGCGTGATCAGGCGTTGATAGACGCCGATGGCGTCCTCGGGGTGGGCGGGTTCGCGGAGGCCGGCGAGCCGCGACCATTGGGCGTCGGTGGCGGAGTACTGGTGCGCTGCCGCCCAGGCGGCGTCGCTGTCGCCTTCCCACAGCAGGACGTCGATGAGGACGTTGTGGTGGTAGCTCGTCATGGTGGGATGCGGGCTGTCTGCCTTCGGGCGTAGCTGGTCCAGTGCCCAGGCGCGGGTCGCCGCCCAGCCGTTGACGGCCTCGGCCGCCGTCCGTAACTCCTTGTATGCGGGCAGGTCCCGGCTGTAGAGGAAGCGGTCGCGGCGTAGCGTAAGCACGTCGTCATGGCGTCCGGACTGGGCATAGCGGTCGGCGACAAACTGCACCAGATTCCCCGGGACGCGATGGCCGGGGTCGGCGAGGCCGCGTTCGGCCCACGTCAGGGCCTCGGCGGCACGGCCGGCCAGGGTGAGCGCATCGACGATCTGTGTGTACGCGGGACCGTAGCGGCGGTTGGTACTCAGTACGGTGATTAGTAAGTCCACGTCGCCGTGGGTGCGTGCCCAGCTCTCCATCAGGTAGGTGATCTGGAAGTCGGCGCGTTCGGGGTCGTCGGCGGCCGCGGTGTGCCAGCGGGCGGCTACCTGTTCGCCGTAGTGGGCCAGACCCGCCTCGCCGAGCGGGTCGGCGTAGGACTCGAGGCTCAGCTCGGGTGCGGAGTGGCCGGAGGTCTGGAAGTCCAGCAGCCAGTCGGCGAGGGCGATTGGGTCCGGGCGGATCTCGGCGACTACCTGCGCGTGCAGCTCGGCAAGCTCGGCGGCGGCTCCGCCGACGTTGCCGCTGGAGTCGTCGATCGAGTTGTACGCCTCGCCTAACCGCCTTAGCGCATACTGCACCAACATCACCACGCTGTCGTCGGGCACCTCGGCCAGCATGGCGGTGACGTCGGCGACGCGGTCGGCGTAGTCGGCAGCCCGCCGGTACTCGATGTATTCGTCGACGACGAGCAACCGGTCGATCTGGACGATGGCCTGGTCCTCATCGACGCTCATCCCGGCCTGGGTGACGGACTGCAGCTCCAGGCGCTGCCGCAGGGCCGGATCCCGGTCGGCGGCGTCGAGCAGCAGGGTGACCAGGTCTGCGTGATCGAGCGACGCGAGGTAGTCATCGAGCCCGCCGGTGCCGGTCGCCGCGGTGATCGGGGTGCCGTGTTCGGCCTGGTAGAGATGGATGAGAGCCACCGCCACGCAGTGCTTGCAGAAGTTGCCCTCCTCGCCCCACGGGCAGTCGCAGTCACCAGCGAGGCCATGTCGCAGATTCAGGGTCACCTCGTACTCGTCGCGGCCCGAGACGGCAGCGGTTACCAGGTTGCCGTTCGCGACCAGGTCCGCAACGTTGTCGATGTAGTCGACGCCACGGTCGTAAGAGGCGCGACCAGCGAGGGTCAGGATGTCATTGACGGAGTACGGCAGCACCTCGATATCTAACCTTGTCGCGCCACTCCGTCGAACGGCCGGTGCCCGCCGGATGACCACACCCACCGCAGGCCGAAAGGCCCGCAGGCTCGCCGCGCGGCTACGCCGGTCCGCTGTGCACCCCGGAACACCCCACGGGTTTTCCGGTGCTGTGGCTCTTCGCCGGATCCGGCCTCGCCCGGCGGCCACTACGGTCGCGTTATGGCTGAGCTGATTCCCCCGGCGCTGATCCTCCCGACGCTGATTCTCCCGACGATCAACCTGCACGCGGCGTTCCTGGACTGTCGCGACGAGTGGGGCCCCGGCCTGCACGAAGACGGCTTCGGCCTGGCCGCCGAGGACGACGTGGACACTCCCGAGGGCTTCGCCGCCTGGATCCGCGAACGCACCCGCCTGACCCACCCCGCGGGCACTCCCTGCCCTGCCGAGAAGCACGGCTCCCCACGCTGGATCGTCGAAGACGGGCAGGTTCTGGGCGGCATCGCCCTGCGCCACCTCCACGACGACCGGTTCGGGCACATCGGCTACGGCCTGCGCCCCTCCGCCCGCGGCCGCGGCCTGGCCACCTGGGCGCTCGGCGAGATGCTTCTCGAAGCCCGCGCAGTCCTCGACACCGACCGCGTCCTCATCCCCTGCCTGGCGGACAACCTCGCCTCGGCCCGCACGATCGAACGCAACGGCGGTGTACTCGAAGAAATCCGCGAAACCGACCACGGTCCGGTCCGCCGATACTGGGTCACCCTGCCCCGATAACGTGCCCCGCCCTGTCACGAACAGCCCACCAAACGGCACGTCGGGTCGCCCCAGCTGAGCCGTCGGCTGATTCGATGGGTTCGCTCCGAGGCCGTACCAGTGGCAGGGCACCATCCAGTGGCAGGGCACCATGAGGATCCAGTTGCCCCGAGACTGACCACGTGACCCACTACGCTGTGCCGGCTGTCAGGGCGGACTGCTGGAAACTCTTGTGGTCAGGGCCGGTGCGCACCCCAGGTAGCCGCATCCGTTGAGCCGGCGGCGGTCGTCGCGGCGGAGGTTCCTACTGGTGGTGCCGGCCGAGGATGCAGAACTCGTTGCCCTCGGGGTCGGCCAGCACGACCCACGACTCATCACCCTGGCCGATGTCCACGCGCCGGGCGCCGTGCGCCACCAGGCGGGCCACCTCGGCGTCCTGGTCGTCCGGCCGGAAATCGAGGTGGAGGCGGCTCTTGGCCGTCTTCTTCTCGGCGATCCGGACGAAGTCCAGCCCCGGGAGGCGATCCGGCGCCGGGCGGATCTCGAACTCGTCGTCCGAGGAATGGACGACCACCCAGCCGAGAGCCGTGGCCCACCACTGTCCCAGGGCCGCCGGATCCAACGAGTGAACGATTACCTGTTCCCATTCCAAGGTCATCCGCTGAACGTAGATCGGCCGCGGCCTGGGGACAAGCGCCGGTGATCGACGGCTGGATCTGGCGCCGCGCCGCCGCGGTGGTTCGGGCCCTGCTTATTCGGGGATCAACCGGATCGTCAGCGGGGCCACGTCGGCGCCGACCACCGTGCCGACGATCTTCGGGCCGTACCGGTCGTACTTACGGTGATAGGCGCGGTCGATCGCCGCGCTCTCGGCGAGGTCCGCCTCGGCGAACGTGACGTCGCGTTCCACGCCGCCGGCTTTGATCCGGCCGGTGCCACTGGCCTTGGCGCGACGGAACCAGCCGTTGGCCGCGCCGTACGCACTGCGGATGAAAAGGTCGTCGCCGTCGCGGACGACCCAGATCGTCACGTACGGCCGCAGGGTGCCGTCGGCACGCCGAGAGCTGACCTGCAGCTCGTCCGCCCCGCCGATGCGGCTCAGTTCATCGTCGTTCCACGTCATCGGCACGCCTTTCGACGATTCTCCCAGAGCTCGTAGGGGCTGGAGTCGGGCACGACCCATCCACTGTACGACGCGTACCACGCCCACTTCAACGACGCCTACAACTACGGCATCACCTGAACGACCTCGAACTTCCCTGCGAGTAGGCGGCTGCGCTTGTCCCATCGATACACAAGTGCTTTGCGTGTACCGATGGCTCTCAAGAAGTTCTTCATGGGACGAGGCGGTCACGTCCGCGGCGGTGGAAGGTCGCGGGGTTCCTCGCCCTGTCCGTCGGCTCGGTGGCGGTCGCCGCGGTGCTCGTCGGCATGTTCGCCCCGGCCTGGGCGTCGCAGGACGGTCAGCCGTGGTCGGTCAGCGTGCTCCTCATCGTCGGTGTCCAGGCGCTCTGCCTCCGGCACGAGGGCCGCAGTTGGGCCGACGACGGCCGCACGCCCGCCGTCGTGACTCTCGCGGCCGTGTTCGGCGGATACCACTTGCTCAGCATCGGGTCGAGCCCGGCCGTCAAGACCGGCGGAAGCGAACTGCTCCGGACCGCGACCGGGCCACTGATCTCCGCGCACTACGCCGACAGCCCCGCTCCTTTCGCATCGGATACCTGGTGGCGATGACCGTCGCACCGCTGGTGATCGCCACGTCCGAGCCCAGGAAGTGGGGGATCGTCCCGGAGGCGTATTTCGAGGACGGTGGCTCCGGCGCCCCCGACAAGAACTTGCCCGACTGCGACAGCACCCAGATCAAGAAGATCGGCGCCACCTACCCCTGAGGCGCCGTCAAACCGCCCGGCGATCGATCGAGACCGCCCGGGCCACGCGGCGCGACTCGATCGCCGCCTGGCGCAGCATTCCGCCCAGCGCGACGTCGTACCCCAGGAAGTAGAGGCCGGGCCGGGCCGACGCGCCCCCGTGCACCAGGGGCACGCCGGTCTCGTCGAACAGCTCCGGGTCGTCGAACAGCTCGCGCAGCCCGGTCCCGTACCCCGTCGCCGCGACGACCGCGTCCGGCCGCACGCTCGTGCCGTCGGCCAGCAGCACCGACGTCTCGGTGAAGCCTTGCACGGCGGCGACGGGCCGCACCCGCCCGGCCACGACGTCCCGCACGATGCCGACGTCCTGCAGCGGTACGTAGCGCTGGGTCCGCAGGCGCGTCTTCAGCCCGTCCGCCGGGCGAGCGATGCCGTACGGCCGCAGGTCCGGTATCTCCAGGCGGGCCATCGTGGCGGCCATCGCGTTGAAGGCCCGCTCCGGAAGACGGCCCAGCAGGACGCCGTTCATCTGCGCCGGCCACCCTGCCGTCGCACGCCGCACGATGTGCGGCGGCGTGCGGATCGCGAGGCGCACCGAGGCGGCGCCTCCCTCGGCCAGGTCGGTGGCGATCTCGGCGCCACTGTTGCCCGGCCCGACCACGAGGACGTTCTGGCCCTGGAACGGTTCCGCGTCACGGTACGACGCCGAGTGCGTCAGCGTGCCCGTCCACGTCGGAAGGCCGGGCCACTGCGGCACGACGGGCGTGTGCAGGTAGCCGGTCGCGACGATCAGGATCCGTGTCGAGTGCTCGGTGCCGTCCGCGAGTCGCAGCGCCCAGCCGTCGGCGCCGGGCTGCACGGTCCGCACGGCCGTCCCGGTGCGGACGTCCAGGCCGAAGCGTTCCGCGTACGCCTCCAGATAGCGCACCAGATCATCGCGCCGGACCCACCGCCCGTACTCGCGGGGGATGGGGAGACCCGGCAGCCCGGACAGTCGGCGGACGGTGTGCAGTCGCAGCCGGTCGTATCGCCCGCGCCAGCTCGTCGCCACACCCGGACCACGCTCGAGGACGACGCTTTCGACGCCGCGCGCCTTGAGCTGAGCCGCCACCGCAAGGCCGGCCGCACCGGCGCCGAGCACTGTCACATCTGCCATTCGGAGAAGTGTGCCCGATCGGCAAGTCGCGGAGACGTGCACCCTGGTGCGAGACTTCACCTGGACGGCGGCGCTGCTCCCGGACGTGCTGGCGGGCGGCGCGGGCAATCCCCTTTCGGGCAATCGTGTCACCGTCTCGTGTGAATCTCCTAGAATGCTTGTGGTGGCCTAATAGGATTCGCCCGAGGCAGCACTCCGCAGGTGAAGGGATCCGAGAGCGAGATGACAATTCGCGTCATCATCGAGGGAGCGGGCGCCGCCGCCGCGGCGGACGAACTCCTGGCGAATCCGGACATCATCGGTGAGATCACCGAGTTGCCGGCGATTCCCGGCCACAAAGATCTGGTCACCACGATCGGCATCGTGGTGACCATCGCCGGCATCGTCGTGTCGGCCGGCGATGTGACCGCCCGCATTCTCGAATGGCAGGAGAGGCGGCGGCGGCCGTCCGAGCCGAACGTCATCTTCGTGTACGTCGACACCCGTACCGGCCGGTCATTGACCGATCCCGGGCCGGAGACCCTGCCCCGATTCCTGGAGCGAGGGTTGGAACTGACGGACGGCGAGTCCGGCGCCGCGCCGCCGGACGTCCCCGAACGCTAGCCGTCCGGCCGCGATGGATCATCTCGTTCGGGTGCACATCAGACCCGATCCGACCGACGCCACTACCGTTGTTCTCGACTATCGCGGTCCTGGAACTCGCTTTCGCACCACCGCTTCCCGCACCGCCTGGATCGCGCTGATCAACGCGGCCGACGCGTTCTATTACGTCAGCGATCTGGGCGTGGCGGAAAGCGACCCGGAGGAGCGCTACCGGACGTACGGGCGTCACCTGTTCGATTTTCTCGACGGCGGCGACGGAACACTGACCCGTCTGCTCGCCGTTCCCGCGACTACAGTTCCCGGCGCTACTGATCCCGGCAGCATCGTTCTCGCCGTCAGCAGCGCGTGGCCGGCGGCACGGCAGATTCCGTGGGAGATCGTCCACGACGGCCACGACCATCCGGCGGCGACCGGCCGTCTGGTGCCGATCCGGCTGATCGGCGGCGACGACCGGGACGAGTCGCCCGTCTCGCGTCGGCTCAGCGTCCTGTTCATGGCGTGCGCGCCCGCCGAGGCGAGGGAGGACCTCGACTACGACGCCGAGGAAGCCGCGATCGAGCAGGCCGCGGCGGCGTTCCGGCCCGAGCCCACACTGGAGTACGAATGCACCGGCAGCCTCGCGGGGCTGCGTCGCCGGCTGTCCCGGGACGGCTCGCGGGCATTTGACGTCTTTCACCTCTCCGGCCATGCCGTGGATCGTGGCCACCGCACGGTCTTCGTCACCGAGGACGCGGCCGGCCGGCTGCACGATGCCTCCGGCCCCGACCTGACCGCCGTGCTGCGGATCAGTCCGCCGCGGCTGACCTTCCTCTCGGGCTGCCACACCGCGCAGCCGCGTCGTTCGGGTGCCGCGCCGTCGCTCGCCGAGGAGGTCTGCGGCGACGAGGTGCGGACGGTTCTCGGCTGGGCCAGGCGGGTCCGGGACGACACCGCGACGGAGGCAGCCGCCCGGTTCTACGCGGCCCTGCTGCGGGGGGCATCGCCGGCGTCGGCGCTCGGGGAGACCCGTCGGCAGCTGCGGGACACCGGCCACACCCAATGGCACTGCCTGCGCATGTTCACGTACGGCCGTCCGGTCGGCCCCCTCGCCGCGCCGGCGACCGACTCCGCCGACCGGCTCGTCGTGCACCACGCGCCGCCCACCGCGCCCTGGGGTTTGGCGCGGATCGTCCGCGGTCAGTTCGTCGGCCGCCGCCAGGAGACGAAACTGTTGTTCCGCGATCTCGACCCGGCCGAGGAGTCGGCGGCCGTCGGAGTCGTCGTGCACGGGCTGGGGGGCACGGGCAAGACGACCCTGGTCTCCCGGGTGCTCGAGATGATCCAGGATCGGGTCGCCTTCGTGCCGGTCAACTCGGCGTTCGACCGCGGCGCGCTGCTGACCGCGATGCGCCGGCACCCGCACCTGGCCGACCTGCTCGGTACGGTCAATCCGGCGGACGACCTGGAGCGATTGCTCCTTCGGGTCCTCACCCGGGTCGGCCCGATCGTCTTCGTGCTCGACCAGTTCGAGCGGAACATCCCTGAGGATCACGAGGACGCCGCACCCGAGCCGGCCGCCGCCACCACCTTGGCCGCCGTCCTCGGTGCCGTCGCCGGGAGCGGGCGCCCGCATCGCGTGGTCGTCACGAGCCGTTACCCGCCCCTGGTCGCCGGCGTCGATCGCCTGAACGGGGTCGCGCTCGTCCCGCTGAGCGACGTCCAGGTTCGCCGCAAGATCGACCGGCTGCGGCTGCTGCTCGACGCGCAGCTCGGCAGCGCCACCATCGCCGCGATCCTGCGCTGGTCAGGCAGCAACACCCGGCTCGTCGACACGTTGTTCCGGGTGGCCGCCGACCACGGCACCCTGCTCCCGGATCAGCTCGACGCCCGGTTGCGCGCCGAGCGGGATGCCTTCTGCGCCGCCGATCTGCTCCTGGACAACCTGCTCGACCGCCAGCACCCCGGGGACGCCGAACTGCTGCGCCGCATCGCCCCGCTACGCATCGGCTGCGACACCGAGACGTTGGCCCGCCTGATGCGGGCGCCCACCGCTCCGGCCGTTGACGACGTCACCGAGGCGGAGCGGCGAGCGGCGGTCGAGTGCGGAGAGCGGCTGGCCGGCTGGCATCTGCTCGAGTCCGAGCACGACGCCCGCCGCGGCCTGCTCTTCCGGCTGCCCGCGGTGCTCGAGCCCCAGATCCGGGCCGAGGATCCGGTGGCCGACGGCAACCGGTGCGCCCAGGCCTTGGCGGCCACCCTGGGATCGTTCGACGAGGTCCTCGACCCGAGGCTGATCGACGTCGTCGCGGTCGAGGAGGTGTTCCGGCTCGCCATGCGGAGCCGGGACACCGTGCTGGTGCTGCGCTCCGCCTACGTCCTGGCCTGGGCGGCCGACTTCAACCGCCGCTTCGACGAGATGGCCGACGTCGTTCAGGAAGCGATGACCCTGACCAGGGACCCGTCGTTGGTGGCCGCCCTCGGCGAGTCCTTCGCCGAACGCGGTGAGGAGGCGGGCGCGCGTACGCTCTTCGCCGAGGCACGTCGCCGGATCGGCGAGACCCTGCCCCGCTACCAGGCCCGCACTATGGTCCAAGTCGGCTTCTGGGAGACCTTCGTCGACCCGGCCGCCGGGGTCGCCACGTCAGGTGCGGCGCTCGACCTGGCCCGGGCGAGCCGCGACGTCATCGGCGAGGCCTCCAGCCTGCGGCAACGGGCGATCGGGCTGGCCCTGCTGGGTGCGTACGCCGAGGCTGACCAGCGGTTCCGCGAGGCCGTGGCGCTCACCGAGCGGATCGCCGGTGGGGAACAGCTGGCCAAGCTCGTGGTGATGGACCGTGCGGGCGTGATCAGCTGCCCGACCGGCGAGGCCGAGACCGCGCTGGCCGACCTTCTCGAGCTGCGCGAGTGGTACGCCCGGCGTGATCAGCCGGTGCACCTGGCCGCGACGGAACTGCGCATCGGGGAATGCCTCGTCCTGCTGGGCCGCCTCGTCGACGCCCGGCGCGAGGTCGACCGGGCCCGCCGGGCGACCAGGAACGGTTTTCTCGCCCGGTTCCAGGTCGAGGCGCTCGCCCAGCTCGCCGCAGTGGACGCACAGCTGGCCGTGGCGACGATTCCCCGCAACCAGAAGCGGATGCGGCTGGCCGAGGAATCCGCCGGAAACGCGCGCAAGGCGGCCGAGGCGATCGGCTGGCCGGCGATCCGGCGCATCGCGCTCGACGCCGGCCACGGCGTCTACCTGGTGCTGGGCGAGTTCGAGAAGGCGCGGGCGGTGCGGACGGCCCTCGACGCGCTCGACGCGGAGAACGCGGAGCCGGCCGGACGAAAGGTCGACCGGATGGTCTTCGCGGCCGAGAACCTGCAGGAGCAGTCCCGGCCCGACGACGCGTCGGAGCTCGCCCGGGGGGCCCTGCGCCTGGTCGCGACCGACCCGTACGCGTCCGGCGAGGCCCGGGCCAGGCGGGTGCTGGTCACGCTCGAGGACCAGGCCACGATGCCGGTCGACGAGCTCCGGCAGCACCTGACCCGGCTCGCGGAGCTCTACCAGGAGGTGGACACCGCGCAGGTCCCGCTGATCGACCTGTGGCTGGGGCAGATGTGGCTGCGCGAGGACCGTTCGGACGCCGCCGGTGAGGTGCTTGCCCGGTCGCTGGCCGGATATCGCGAGCTGAACCAGCCCGAGCAGGTCGCCCAGGTGAGCGAGGTGATCGCCAACGTCGCCTCGGCCGGTCGGGCGCGGCGGGAGGCGGCCCTGGTCGAGGCCGTCCGGCTTCGGCTCGGCCTGGACCAGCTCGGCGAAGCGATCGGCGACCTGAAAGTGCTTGCCGACCTGCGGGACGGCGACGACGGGACGCGGACCCTCGAAGCGGCGCTCGCGGTCACCGAGGCCAGCGGCAATCCGTCCTACCTGGTCACCATTCTCGACGCCCTGGCCGCGGCCGCCACCGGCGCGGAGAGTGTGGACTTCAAGGCCCGGGCCGACGAGTGCCGGCGCCGCGGGGAGCCCCTGCACCTGGTGGTCGGGGTGCCCCTCAGCAACTTCCTCGACCCCGACCAGGGGGGTCTCTATCTCGCGGAGCTGAAGGAAGCACGGACGCGGATGCAGCGGGAGGAGAGCATCGAGCTTCCGTCCGTCGCGGCGTTCGACGACAACACGATCGACGACTGGGCGTACGTCATCTATCTCTGGGGCGAGCAGGCCGGCACCGGGACGATCGTGCCGCCGGCGGGTGACGCGCGGCTCCCGGTGGCGCGCGACGTCGTGGACCGGATTCTGTCGGTGGCCCGCGGCGCCGGTGAACGTCTGACCAACCCGCCGTTGAACGAACGCCGCGAGCTCACCCCGGGGGAGAACGCGCTGATCGAGTCGGTCCTCAGCCCGCACGGAACGCGTTGAGCACCAGGTGGACGGCCCTGGGCGAGTTCGGTACGGATGCGGTCGACGTACCGCCGGGTGATCGGCTCCTGCTGGGGCCCTCGGCCGGACTGACACGGTCCCGAGGTGGCACCGGAGAGCACGGCCACGAGTCGTGGTGAACTTCGCGGGCCGGGAGCCGTTGATGGTGGTGACGGGGGATCGACGACCCGTCATCAAAGACCGCCGGGGCCGGGCGGCGACACTCGCGCGCTACCCGGTTCCGGCCTTCCAAATCTCAGAGTCCCGCCACGTCAGGGCCGCGCCAGCAGGCCCGCGTGGTTGGCCCGGACGATTTTGACGCCGGCCCGGCGGAAGACCGCGGCCCGCACGAAGCCGGGCAGGTTGCGGGCCTTGTCGCGCCGGTGGTTCTGCTCCAGTACGAAGGCCACCCGCGTCGCCCGCCGTCGCTGATAGCGCTCCAGGGCCGAAGGAACGGGACCGCCCGCCGCCAGCTCGTCGGCCAGGACCAGGGCGTCCTCCAGGGCCATCGCGCCGCCCTGCGCCATGCTCGGCGAGCAGGCGTGGGCCGCGTCGCCGATCAGCACGATCCGGCCGTCGACCCAGTCCGCGCCCTCGATCTCGTGCAGCGGGGCGAAGAAGGCCTTCCCGGCGTGCTCGAGCAGTCGCGGGACGGGCGGGGCGAAGTCGGCGAATCGCTCGCGCCAGTCACCGGTCGGCGCCGCCGGGCCCGCGCTGTTGATCGCCGCGAAGCAATAGACCTCGCCGCCGCCCACGGGCACGGTCAGGAACGTGCGTCCGCGACCGCCGAGCCGGGCCACCCAGGTCTCGCCCGCGTCCTCCGACGGCGCCAGGAATCGCCAGCAGACCTGACCCAGGAACTTCTTCCGCGTACGCGGGAAGGCGCCGGACCGTACCGCGGAGTCGATGCCGTCGGCGCCGACCACCACGTCGTACCGCTCCCGCGAGCCACCGGCGAAGGTGACCGTGCCGTCGGTGCGTGCCTCGGTGACGGCGTCGCCCAGGCGTACGCCCTCGGTGCCCGCCGCATCGCTCAGCAGACCGTGCAGATCGGAGCGTCGGATCGCCCGGCCCTCCCCGGCCCCGCCCCAGATCTCGCCCAGCCCGAAGCCGGTGAGCAACGCGCCCGCGCGTCCCGGATCTCCTGGCGGCGCACGGGCACGGACCGCCGGTCGAGCTCGTCGCCCAGCCCGAGATCGCCCAGCGCACGCACGGCGTTGGCCGGCAGGTAGAGACCGGCTCCGCCGTCGCGCACCGTGGAGTCACGTTCGGCCAGGTCGGCGTCGACCCCGTGGGCGGCCAGGGCCACCTTCGTGGCGAGCCCGGCGATGCCGCCGCCGGCGATCAGGACGCGTACCGATGTCACTCGCTCCTCCTCCACTGAACCTCGCACCCCCGAACGCCTTGATCAGGTAACCGGCCAGCGGTTCATCAGGAGGCCGCCAGTGATCAGGGCGGAACGGGTCACACTCGGATCGACGGGGCGAGGCCGCCCGCGTTCACCGCGAACGCCGTGAGACTCCCCACGTCAGGCGGCGCGCAGCATCGTCTGGTCGGCGCGGGGGGTGAAGCCGAGCCGTGCGAAGAAGGGCACCGTGTCGTCGTCGGTGTGCAGGTAGGCCGTGTGGGCGCCGGCCGCCTTGCCCCGCCGCAGGATCGCCTCGGTGAGCACTCGGGCGTAGCCCCGCCCGCGATACTCCGGCAGGGTGCCGACGTTGGCCACGCCCAGGTGCGACTGGGTGAGCAGACCGGCCCCGGCCGCCACCGCCAGCCCGCTGGTCGTCTCGGCGACGTACGCCCCGATCAGGGGGTTGGCCAGGACCTCGGCGGTGTAGACCCGGGCCACGGCCTCGGCCGGGACACCGAAGGAGCGGCCCACGACGTCGGCGAACGTCTCATACTCGTCGCTGGCCAGTCGGCGTATGTGGGCGAGTTCGGCCGGGACCGAGCCGGTCGAGGTGCGTCCCTCGAACTCGGCGACCATGAACCTTTGTCCGGCGCCGCAGGTCAGGCCCAGCCGGGTGGTAGCGCCTCGGGTGCGGGGACGGCTGCGCAGGTGGGCGCGGCGCCGCGAGGTGGCCAACATCTCGACGGCGGCACGGAAGGCGCGGGCCGACGATTCGGTCGAATTGTGCGGGTACGTGTTGTGCTGGTACATGAGACCTTCAGGAGAGGTGACACAGGCGGCGTATGCGAAACCGCCTCTCATTTACCGAGCAAAGTTAGCTCGTGTTTCGCCCGACCGCGGACAACCCGGGACGACGTCACACCGTCAACGGGACGTGAGGCACCATGACGACTGCTCGACCTGGCGGCGGGGGTGTACGTGCCGCCGGGGCACGGCGGGCCGCCGGCTGAGAACCAGCGGCCCGCCGATCGGGTCAGGAAGCCCGGAACGACACGAACGCGCCGGCCGTGAAGGTGCGCAGGGTGCCGAGTCCGGTCGCCGGCCCGGTGCAGTCGGCGGTCCGGTAGGCGAGAACGGTCGAGACATCGCTCCAGCCGACCAGGGAGTCAGCCGTCGCGGGCAACTTCGTGCAGGCGCCGTTCGGGTGGGCGACGTTCAGCACCGGCGTCGAGAAGTTGCCGGCGTAGAAGGTCAGGCCGCTCTCGGCGCTCGGGGCGGCCGCAGCCGGGGCTGCTGCCACACCGAGGGTGGCGGTGGCGGCGGTAAGGCCGAGAATCACGCGAGTGACGGTCTTGTGCATACGGATGTCCTCCTAGGGCATCGGGTCGTACCGATGGGTCCGGGATCGTCCCACCGGCTCCAACCTATTCCCTCCGGGGAAGTTCCGCAGCGCAAGTAATTCATATTTAAGAATTCGTCCACCTTCCGAAGGCCAGGATCAGCCGATCTCGTGGCTCGGGGCGTGCCGACTCCGGTGCGAGAACCTCAGGAGCGCAAGCGATTGCGTACGCGGACCGCGGCCGGCAACCGCAAGGCCTCGAGAATGCCGAGGGCCGCCCGCCACAGGTCGTAGGCCTCCTCCGAGCCGGCCGCGCTGAGCACGTCGCCGAGGGTGACCAGCGCGGCCGCCTCGTCGGTGCGGTGACCGACCGCCCGGTAGAGCTCGATCGACCGGCGCACGTAGTCGGCGGCCAGCGGCAGATCACCGGCCCGTCGCCAGAGCCCGCCGAGCCCGAGCATGCAACTCGCCACGCTGCTGCGGTCGTACGACTCGAGGTAGATGGCGAGGGCCCGCTCGAACAGGTTCGCGGCGGCCTGGTACTGCCCGAGGGCGGCCAGGCACTCGGCGATCCCCTCGTAGGCGCTGGCGATCCCCTTGCGGTAACCGGCCTGCTGGTAGAGGCGCTGCGCGGTGGCGAACTCGGCCTTCGCGGCCCGGTAGGTGTCCCCGGCGATCGGGTCGGCGCTCAGGCTGTAGGCCAGCGCCGTCCCGAGGTTGGTGTGCACGTGGGCCAGCTCGACGACCAGGCCGAGCTCGGCGAAGGTCCGCTGGGCCTGCCGCAGGTGGTCGCGGGCCCCGGCGTCGTCGCCGAGGTGGTACAGCGCGCCGGCCAGGCACCGGTGCACGTGGGCCTGGCCGGCCAGGTCGCCGTCGCGCTCGGCCGCCGCCAGCGCGCCGGTCATCGTCGCGAGCCATTCGCGGATCAGACCGCTGCGCTGGAAGTAGGTCATCATCGTGGTCGCCAGCTGCCAGATCACCGGGCCGCTGGACAGGTCGGCCGACCAGTCGATCAGCGCGTTCAGCACCTCCTGCTCGGCCCGGAACCAGTCCATCGCCCCCTCGAAGTCGGCGATCTGCTCAACCGTGACGCCCGCGGCGACCTCGCCCGGCGGGATCGGTTCCAGCAGGGGGAAGAGGAACCCGTGAGCCACGTAGGCGGTGTGCCGGTAGTGCTGCAACAGCCGCATCCGCGCCGCCCGCTGCCCGTCGGGGCCGTCCATCTCGTCACTGAGCTCGCGCAGGCGCAGCCGCACGAGCGGGTGCAACCGGATTCGCTGCGCAGGGCGTACGCCCACGAGGTGCGCGCGGCTGAGCCGGGCCAGCGCGCCCCGCACCTGGACCGGCGGCAGCCCGGCGAGGCTGGCCGCGGCCGAGGGCGAGATGTCGTCCCCGGCGTGCAGGGCGAGCAGCCGCAGCAGGCGAACGCTCTCCGGCGGCAGGTCACGCAGGGACACGTCGAAGGCCCGCCGAAGTGTCTCCGCGGTCTCACCGCCGAACGCGTCGAGGCCGCCGTCCGGCCGGCGCAGCCCCGCGGCGAGCTCGTCCAGATCCCGTACGGGGAAATCGGTCACCTCCGCGGCCAGTGCCGCCAGCGCCAGCGGCAGCCGCCCGGCCGCCTCCACGATGGTATCGAGGGCCGAGATGGTGTGCGGCACCCGCTGACCGCCGGCGACCGCGGCCAGCCGCCGGGCGAGCAGCGTGCGCGCCTCGCCGGCCGAGAGCACCGCCAAGGTGATCAGCTCCGCGCCGTCCGAGGCGGTCAGCCCGGTCATCCGCACGCGACCGGTGATGACCACCAGACATTCGGCGGCGCCCGGCAGCAGCGGCCGGATCTGCTCGGCGCCGTCGGCATTGTCGAGCACGACCAGGATCCGGCGGCCCGCGATGTGACTGCGGAACAGCGCCGCCCGGGCCGCGACCGACGTCGGGACGGCCTCGGCGGGAACCCCGAGCGCGGCGAGCAGCGCCTGCAGCGCCTCACCCGCATCCATCGCCCGCAGGTCGAGATAGAGCTGCCCGTCGGGGAAGCGGGCGACCACCCGGTGCGCCCAGTGCACCGCGAACGTGGACTTGCCGACGCCGGGCATGCCGTCGACCGCGATGATCGGCATCCCGCCGGCCTGTTCCGCCGCCCGCAGCAGCGCGTCGGCCCGTTCCAGGTCCTTCTGACGCCCGGAGAACAACGGCAGATCCCGCGGGAGCTGCGCCGGCACGACTACCGGCCGCGCGACCGGTTCGGCGGCCGGGCGCTGCCGGGGCTGCAACACCTCGTCGTAGGCCGCCCGCAGCCCTGGCCCCGGGTCGACGCCGAGGCGCCGGGCCAGGTCGTCGCGCACGGTCTGGAAGACCTGGAACGCGTCAGCCTGCCGGCCGTCGGCCGCGAGCATCAACATCAGCCGGGCCTGCAGCGCCTCGTCGAGCGGGTTCAACTCGGCGGCTCGCCGCACCGGCTGCAGCAACGCGCCGACCCGGTCGACGGCGACCGCCATCCGGGCGGCGTCGCGGGCGACCGCGGCGTACTCCTCATCGATCGTAGTGAAGGCGGAGTAGCGGCGGGCCTCCTCCGACCCGTCGTCCGCGCAGCGGCCGTGGGCCTGGCGCAGGGCTTCGGCGTAGCGCACGACGGCGGTGTCGGTGCGCCCGAGCCGCTCGGCGTCCCGGGCCTCGTCGGCCAGCCGGCGGAGTTCGAGCAGGTCGATCCGGGCCTGGTGCGGCACGAAACGGTAGGCGCCGTCGCGGCGCGGGAGCCACCGGCCCTCGGAGCGGGCGGGCAGCCCCGGTTCGAGGATCCGGCGCAGCGCCCCGATGAACCGGTGCAGGCTGTTGGCCGCGCTGGCTGGGGCCGAATGTCCCCAGAGCATGTCGGCCAGCTGGTGCACCGGGACGTCACGGCCGGCCCGGACCAGCAGCAGCCCGAGGAGCTGGCGCTGCTGCCGCGGGCCGAGGTTCAGCTCTTGCCGGCCGTTCCACGCCCGCACCGGGCCGAGCACGCTGAACCGGAAGACCGGCTCGGTCTCGCCGGGGGGCTCGGGCGGGTGGGTGCTCACGATCGGCACAACGTAGCGCAGAGATGTTCATGTGCGCCCGCGCTGAGAGATGGCCGTCACTGTGCAACCCCTCGGGTGGGGCGGGCTGTCGTGAACACCCACCACGGCGTCCCGCAATGTCCGCAGGGCGTAGTGCGCCCGGGACTTCACGGTGCCGACCGGGACGCCGAGCCGGTTCGCGGTCTCCCGCGTCGAACGGCCCTCGAAGTACAGCTCCGACAGGATCCGGCGATGCGCCTGGCTGAGCCCGTCCACCGCCGCACGCAGCGCGTGGATCGCCAACACGGTCTCCGGGGTGTCGTCGACGGTGGCGATCCGGGTGAGGTCGAGCACGCTCGTCTCGGCCGGCCGGGCCCGGCGCATCCGGACCGCGTCGATCGCCACCCGGCGTGCCACCGTGAACAGCCACCGACGGGCGTTCTCGCTCTCGAGCGGGACGCTGTCCAGATGCCGCCAGGCCCGGATCATCGTCTCCTGCAACAGATCCTCGGCGGCATGGCGTTCCCCGGTGAGCCCGCTCAGGAAATTCAACAGCGGGCGGGAATGCTCGGCGTGCAGCGCGTCCATGCGTGTCTCCGCCGCCGTCGCTGTGGCGGGGTACTCGGGAAGCAATGGAGTGATCACGACGGAACGGTAGATACCGGCCGATGGATTCCCAATTGATTGTCAATTGATTCCGGCCGGTAACTTGCCGCAGCACGCCTTCGTCGCTGATCAATATGAGCTGGTCAGGACCATCTTCTCTACAGTGGATTCCATCGTGTCACGCGATTACAACTTTGTGCGACGACGATTTTCCGATTATCTAAATATTGTGCAACGGATTCGGAAAATGTGGTCCTCGACACTATGGAAGTGACGTTTTAGCCACAGTTCCGGGCCGCGCTTCTTGGCCGCTCGCGGGCTGCCCGCGAAACCGCCGAGCCACCGCCGAGCCACCGCCGAGCCACCGCGAGCCACCGGCGCGGGTGACGGACGCGTGGCCCGTCACCGCGTCGGCACGTAGCCCAGTTCGATCGCGCGCCGGGTCAGCTCCGCCTTGTTGCCGGTGTTGAGCTTGGCGCGCAGTCGCTTGACGTACGTGTTGACCGTCGACTCGGTCAGCCCCATGCGCCGACCGATCTGACCGTGCGTCAGGCCCTGCGCCACTCCCTGCAACGTTTCGATCTCACGTTCGGTCAGCCGCAGCTCCCGCGTCGACGGTACCGTCGTCGACTGCTGCAGCAGGGCCGGGACGAGATCACTGGACAGGTACAGGGCGCCGCGGCGGAGGGCGTCCACGGCCGACTGCAGGTCACCGGCCGCCGACCGGCGGGTGAGCAGGCTGGTCGCCCCGCTCTGCACCGCGGCGATCAGGTCCGGCGGGTCGTCCGGACGGCAGAGCGCGACCGTCCGGTGACCCGCAGGTAGCTGCGCCCAGAAGGCCGCGCCGGTCCGGCTCGACGGCCGGTCGTGCAGGTCCAGGACGATCAGGGTCGGCTGGCGCTGCCCGCGCAGGATCGCGACGTCGGCGAGCTCGTGCCGCACGGCTATGCCGGGCACCTGCGCGAGCATGCGGGTCAGTCCGGCCCGGATCAGGCTGTCGGCCGCGACGACGGCGACCGGGTCGATGCTGTTCACCTAGGTGGTCCTGTCTTCCTTATGCCCCGAAAGGGTGTCCCCTCCTGTAACGGAAGATCCGGGCCAGCGTTCAGAAGCAAAATCGCGATCCGCGCTACAGGGCGTGCAGTCGGTCACGCGCCTGGCGGACTGTGGGCAGCCGCAGGTCCGCCAGGATGTCCTGGGCGGAGCGCCAGGCGGCGGAGGCGCCGGTGCCCGTCTCCGTGGCGGCGAGCGCGTCCCCCAGGGCCAGCAGGGCGGACGCCTCGTCGGCCCGGTTGCCGTCCTGGCGGTAGAGCGCCACCGAACGGCGCAGATAGTCGACCGCGACCGCGGAGTCGCCGGCCTCGTGCCACATGGTGCCGAGGTCGAGCAAGCAGCCGCTCACCCCGTTGCGGTCGTCGACGCTGAGGTAGATCGCGATCGCCTGTTCGTAGCGGTCGCGCGCGGAGTCGTACCGCCCGGCGGCGGCCCGGCAGGCGGCGACACCCTGGATCGCGGCGGCGACGCCCCGCTGGTGATCGACCTGCCGGAAGAGCCGCTCGGCGGTAGCGAACTCCGCCTCGGCCTCGGCGTTCGCGCGGGTGGCGGCCAGCACGACGCCGAGGTTGTTGTGCACGTAAGCCTGCTCGACGGTCTGACCCAGCTCGGCGAAGAGCTCCCGCGACCGCCGGAGCTGGTCCCGGGCGTACCCGTGATCGCCGAGGAAGTAGTGCGCCCCGGCCAGGCACCGGCGCAGGTGGGCCTGGCCGGTCCGGTCGCCGAGGTGCTCGGCCGACTCGAGGGCGGCCCGCATCGTGCCGAGCCACTCGAGCGCGAGCCCGCCGCGCCGGAAGAACGGCACCATCGTGATGGCGAGCGGCCAGACGGCCGGGCCGGCGTCGAACTCCGCGTGCCGCTCGATCAGCGTGCGCAGGGTGCGCTGCTCGGCGCGGAACCAGGCCAGCGCGCCGGAGCTGTCGACGACCGGCTCGACCGTGACGCCCTCGGGCACCGCATCGGACGGTACGGGGGAGAGGTATGGCTGCACCAGGCGATGGGCCGCGCACGCCGTGTGCCGGTAGTGCGCGAGCAGCCGCGCCCGGGCGGCCCGCTGGTCGTCGGCGCCGTCGATCTCGTCGCTCAGCTCCCGGGCATACGCCGCCAGGAGCACGTGGGACGAGAAGCGCTCGCCGTCCGGTGCCGAGATCAGGTGGGCGCGCAGGAGCTCGAGCAGCGCGGCGCGCACTTCCGGAAGCGTCGAGTCGGTCAGGCTGGCCGCCGCCGCCGTCGTCAGGTCGGCGCCAGGATGCAGGGGGAGCAGGCGGAACAGCCGGGCCGCGGCCGGGCCGAGCCGGCGATAGGAGCGGCCGAACAACGTCCGTAAATGGTCCGCGGCCTCCGTGCCCAGCGCGTCGAGGGCCTCGCCTCGTCGACGCAGCTCGGCCGCGGTCTCGCGCAGGTCGGGCACGGGGAAGCTCGCCGCCTCGGTGGTGACCGCCGTCAGCGCCGCAGGCAGTCGCCCGCAGGCCGCCACGACGGTGTCCAGCGCGTCCCGCAGGGCGGCCCGGTTCAGCTCGCCGGCAGTCGCCTCGAGCCGACGGGTGAGCAGCGCCCGTGCCTCGTCCGCGCCGGGCGGCTCGAGAGTGAGCAGGTCAGCGCCGTGCGTGGCGGTCAGCGCGGCCAGCCGGGCCCGGCTGGTGATCACCACCAGGCAGTCGGCCGAGCCGGGCAGCAGCGGCCGCACCTGCTCCACCCCCTCGGCGTTGTCGAGCAGGACGATCAGCCGGCGCCCGGCGACGTGGCTGCGGTAGAGGGCCGCCTTCGCACCGAGGCCCGGCGGGATGCCCGCGTTCGGGACGCCGAGGCCGGAGAGCAGCGAGCACAGCGCCTCGTCCGGGCTCAGCGGCGGCCCGTCCGGGTCGTCGCCGCGCAGGTCGAGGTAGATCTGGCCGTCCGGGAACCGGTTCGCGACGTCGTAGGCCCAGTGCACCGCGAAGGTGGACTTGCCGACGCCCGGCATGCCGTCGATCGCCACGATCGGCATGCCCTGGTCGTCGCCCCGAGTGAGCAGCCGACCGGCCCGTTCCAGCTCGGCCCGGCGCCCGCAGAACAGCGGCAGATCGCGGGGGAGCTGGGCCGGGTTGATCCGGACCATCGGCGCCGGGCCGTCCGCCACCACCGGTCGCGGCTGCAGCACCTCGTCGTAGGCGGCACGCAGCTCCAGCCCCGGGTCGACGCCGAGCTCCCGGGCGAGGGCGTCGCGCACGCTCTGGAAGAGGCTGAACGCGTCGGCCTGCCGACCACCCGCGGCGAGCATCAGCATCAGCCGGGCCTGCAGCGCCTCGTCGAGCGGGTTCGACTCGGCCGCCCGGCGCACGGCGGGCAGCAGCGGATCGATCCGGTCGAAGGCGACGGCGGCCCGCGCGGCGTCGCGCGCGACGGTGGCGTACTCGGTGTCGATGGATCGGAAGGCGGCGAAGCGTGGTCCGCCGGAGCCGTCGTCGGCACACCGGCCGCGCGACTGCCGCAGCGCCTCCACGTAGCGGGCGATGGCCACGTCGCGGAAGCCCAGGCCCTCGGCCTCGCGCGCCTCGTCGGCCAGCCGGCGGAACATGGCCAGGTCGGTGCTGCTCTCGGGCACGACGATCCGGTACGCGGCGTCGCGCCGTCGCAGCCAGCGTCCCTCCTCGCGCGGACTCAACCCCGGTTCGAGGATGCGGCGCAGCGAGCCGATGAATCGGTGCAGGCTGTTGACCGCGCTGGCCGGCGCGGAGTGCCCCCACAGCATCTCGACGAACTGGTGCACGGGGACCTCACGACCGGCACGGATCAACAGCAGCCCAAGGACCTGGCGCTGCTGACGAGGACCGAGGTTGAGCTCCCGGTCGCCGTCCCACGCGCGCACCGGCCCGAGCACGGCGAATCGGAGACCTGGTCGTTGGTTCCCTGGTCGTTGGTTCCCTGGTCGTTGGTTCCCTGTTCGTTGGTTCACAGCGTCGCCAAAGATAGTTCGGAATCGGCGCGACCGGACCTCGGTGAGATTTTCCCGGCCTTCGTGAACTTTGCGCGTTCCGTCGTCGTTGTGGCCGGACGCGACGCTTCTGGACGGGGTGCGTGTTCCGCGTCACCGTCTGTCCGCGCGACCGGACGCCGCCTGGCGGCCGGGCCCCGGGCCCGGCCCGGGGCTTTACTCGTCAGGCGACGCGCATGGTCCGCTGCGGCTCGGGCAGCGCCGCCAGCCGGCGGGCCGCGGTGGTGAGACTTCCCACACTGGCCGGATCGAGCATGCAGAGCGCGTGCCGGCGCACGCTGGAGACGTACGACTGCTCGGCCTGCTCCAGCCACTCGTCGCCGGTCTCGGTGAGCACCGCGTACCAGCCTCGCCGGTCGTTCTCGACCTGCTCCCGGCCGACCAGCCCCTGCTTCTCCAGCTTCTCGACGAGCCGGCTCATCCGGCTCAGCGACAGGAAGCAGGCCGTGGCGAGCTCGTTGATCCGCATCCGCCGTTCGGGTGCGCCGGCGAGATGCCGCAGCGTGTTGTGCTCGCTGAGCGTCCTGTTCTGTTCCTGCTGCAGGTCTGCGGTGACATTGCGTTGCACGGTCATCGCGGCACCCAGGAAAGCGTCGAAGAACGCCTCCTCGTCGGCCGACAGCACCTCGTCCGCTCGCGCCGTGTCCGCGCGGCCCGTGAGCCGGTTCTTCATTTTCTCAACCCTTCGCTGTGCCTGCTGGACACGACGTGCCGGACCAGGTGGTAGTTCAAGTACCCAGCCGTCTAAGAAAGTCAGCCGACCAGGAACAGCGCGTCGCGTAGCGTCCGGATCGCGTAGTGTGCGCGGGATTTCACGGTGCCGATCGGCACGCCGAGCCGCACCGCCGTCTCCTGCGTCGACCGGCCCTCGACGTAGAGCTCGGACAGGATCGCCCGGTGGGCGTCGCTCAGATCGTGCACAGCCCGGCGCAGCGCCTCGGCCGCGATGACCGACTCGGGGCCGTCTTCGGTCGTCGGCATCCAGGTGACGTCGAGCATGGTGGTCTCGACCGGGCGTGCCCGCCGCATCCGCACGGCGTCGATGGTGATCCGCCGTGCCACCGTGAAGAGCCATCGGCGGGCGCCCTCGTGCTCGGTCGGAATGCTCTCCAGGTGGCGCCAGGCGCGCAGCATCGTCTCCTGCAGCAGGTCCTCAGCCGTGTACCGTTCGCCGTTGGTCAGCCCGAGGAGGAAGTGGAACAGCGGCCGGGAATGCTCGGCGTGCAACGCGGCCATCCGCTCTTCCCCGTCTGCGGCCGTGGTCGATGCCGCGGGTGCGGTCTGGGCTGTCACGACGGCTCACTCTCGAAGGTCTCGGGCTGCGGACGCGGCAACGCCCGGACCTGGGAAAGCAGGAGTTTCGGACGTGCCGGGCAGGAGACTAGGGAGCCGTTTGTGGATTCCGACTTGATTCCGAATGGTTGCTTGCGAGTAACTACAGTTGCGCGTGACCGGATCGGCGGCTGAACTCGCAGCTCACGCCGGTGCGGACCGGCAATGGATCGCAACTGGTGACCTGCCCGTCACCGGCTCCCGGCGCCCGTCAAATGAGCGCCGGAGGCCTGGTGCGGAGGCCTCTCAGTCGCCGACGTCGTCCACGGTTCCGATCGGCTGCAGGAAGTGGATCACGGTGTTCGGGCGCAGGCCGATGCGCTCGTAGACAGGCTCGCCCTCGGCGGTGGCGTGCAGCACGACGCGGCGGTGACCCGTACCCCGGATCCCCTCGAAGATCGCCTTGCGGCTGATCGCCTCCCCGTAGCCGCGGTCCTGGTGGCCCGGCAGGGTGGCGACCAGAGCCACGAAGATCGAGTCGGTGCTCCCGATCGCCGCGGCGCAGGTCACGGCCTGCCCGTCGCGATAACCGAGATAGGCGTACGCGTCGTCGAGCCAGATCTTCGACCCGGCCAGCGCCTCGCGGCCCACGATCGGCGGCATGTCGTAGGCCAGGGCGTTGATCTCCCCGTACGTCTCGAGGTCGTCCTCGGTCTCGACCCGGCGGAACACGAGCTCCGGGTGACGCGGCTCGTCCAGCGACAGTTCCCCGCTCATCCCGCGCCCGCTGAACGCGATCTCCAGCCCGGCGTCCTCGGCCCGCTGCTCCAGCTCGTCTCGCGCGCGCGGGCTCAGCAGTTCCTCGAAGAGCCACAGGTAGCCGTCCTGCTCGTGGCTCTCCAGGAAGTCGGCGGCCCGCACGAGCTGCTCGCTGAGATCCTCGGCCGGGATGTCCTCCCCGGTCAGCGTCAGAGTGTTCCAGAAGGCGAAGGTGCTGTCGGCCCACAGATAGCTGACCCCGTCGCCGGCGGCGGGCACGCCACCCCGGTCCTCGACCAGCCTGGTCCAGATCGAGATGAGCTCATTCTTCGATTTGACGGCATCCACGTGTCACTTCCCATTCCCGAGAGTTGGTTCCCCCTGGCCCAACGGGCCAATACCCCACTCCGGTTCGCCCGGAAGCGCCTTGTGTCCCCTGACACGCCTCGATGTGCCTAACTCTTTTGGGTAGGCGACAGGACACCGCGTAACGGCGAGTGTGGAGGGTGCCCGGCCCCCACGAGGAGCGAGGTGTCTGTGAGCGTTACCGACGAGACAGTACTGCCCGAACTGCGAAGCGCCTGGTGGGAGCATGGCGTGCGCCGACGAGCCGAGACCGGGCTCCTCGGGGTGTTCGCCGAGCTTCCCCAGTTCGTCCGTCAGGCCGTCGGCGTCGCCTGGCGGGCCGACAAAGCCCGTACGCTGGTCGTCGGCTTCTCCACGCTCGCCGGCGGGGCGATGGCGACCTTCGGTCTGTTGTCCACCCAGCGGCTCCTGGTGGCCCTGTTCGCCGGTGGGCCGACACCCGAGCGGGTCCGGGCCGCGCTGCCCGCCCTGATCGCGCTGGCCGCCGCGACCGCGTTGCGGGGTGCGCTGGGCATCGCCGTCGGGTACGCCCAGAACGGCCTCACCCCGCGCGTCAACCAGGCGGCCGAGCGCCGGCTCTTCGAGGCGACCACGGCCGTACGCCTCGACGCCTTCGACGCCGACGCGTTCGCCGACGACATGGAACGCGCCACCCGGGGCAGCGACGCGGCCAACAGCCTGGTCCACGACACCGCCAACGTGCTCGCCGGCCTGGTCAGCCTCATCGCGGTGGCGGTCGCGGTCGTCCTCATCAACCCGCTGCTGCTGCTCGCGCTCTTCGTCGCCACCCTGCCCAACGGGTACGCCGCCCTGCGCGCCGGCCACCTGCGGTACACCAGCTACCTGGCCGGCTCGGTGCGCCGTCGCCGCCTGCTCGTGCTCGAACGCCAGATGGCCGACCGGGAGTCCGCGCCGGAGCTGCGCTCGTACGGGCTGCGCCGTTTCCTGCTCGGCCAGTACGACATGGTGATGGGCGCGCAGACCACTGAGGATCTGGCCCTGGCCCGGCGCGTCACCACGACCACCAGCGTGGGCGCGGTGATCAGCGGACTCGGCCTGGGCGGGGTCTGGGTGCTGCTGGGCTTCCTGCTGGCCGGTGGCCACATCCCGCTGTCGGCCGCGGTGACCTGCGTCGTGGCGGTGCAGGCGGCGCAGCGGTCGCTCTCCACGATCACCTTCCAGCTCGACCACATGTTCACCGACGGGCAGTACTTCAAGGAGTACGTGGGTTTCCTCGACCGCGCCAAGGCGTACCTGCCCGAGAACACTCACCCGCACGACAGTGACGCCGCCGACCGGCCCGTCGCGCCGGCATTGCGCCGGCTCGCCATCCGCGCGGTGACCCTGCGCTACCCGGACCGGGACACCGCCGCGGTCGACGACGTCACGCTCACCATCGAGGCCGGTCAGACCGTCGCGTTCGTGGGGGAGAACGGCTCCGGCAAGTCGACGCTGGCCGCGATGATCGCCGCGCTGCGGATGCCGAGCGAGGGCGTGATCGAGTGGAACGGCCGCCCGCTGCCCGACTGGGACCGGGAGGCCCTGATCGGGCGCATCGCGGTCGTCCTGCAGGAGCATCACAAGTGGCCCTACACCGCGGCGACGAACATCGCGATGGGCGACCTGGACGGCGAGGCCGCCCAGGCCCGTATCGAGGCCGCCGCCG
>Ga0247781_1000057_pt1 | contig 30161 bp, 32 predicted proteins | sample UWRJL184509B5_FD_179922 | JGI IMG/M metagenome (GOLD analysis project Ga0247781, IMG submission 179922) | Plant litter microbial communities from Arlington Agricultural Research Station in Wisconsin, United States - UWRJ-L184-509B-5 | ecosystem: Environmental > Terrestrial > Plant litter >...
AACGCACCCTCGATGCCGCCTGGGCGGCGCATCCCGAACGGTTCACCCGCCGGCCCCAGCCACCCCGCCTGCCAGAACGGGCATGGATCAACAAACCCGATGCCATCGACGCCGCCGACGACCACCGATCAACCAACCCACCACCAGCACTAACACCGAGCTAAAACAAAATCAAGAGATTGTCTCGCTGGACTTGACAGGTTCCGCACCGGGCGCAAGCAGTTCGCACTCCCACCGCTGTCGTTGATGCCGATCGAGTACCTGACGCCGGCCATCGAAGACCGGGCATTCCAGGTACAGATGCTCCTCGCCGACCGAGGTCGACACCGTGCCCCGTCAATTCCCGACCTGCTGATCGCGGCGACGGCCGAGAAGGCGGCGCTGACCGTCCTCGCCGTCGACAAGGACTTCGACCTCATCGCCACGATCACCGGTCAGCCGGTCCACACCCTGGACGGCTGAGCCGCGATCAGCTGTCCGAGCATCACTCTCGGCACGTCACATGACCGTCAAGGCGGCACGAGCCCTGTCGGCTCCTCGACCGCTACCGGCGAAGGCTCAGGCATCCTCGGCGAGAGGCCGCCAGGGATCGATGATTCCCACGCCCGTAGGCGCGAAGTCGGCCACGTTGCGAGTGACGACCGGCATGCCGTGCACAAGTGCGGTCGCGGCGATCAGCGAGTCACGAACGGGCCGCGGATCAGGAACGTGCAAAGTGGCGCTGCGCCGGGCGACCGCGGTGTCGACCGGGAGGATCCGCTCGGTGAACGCGGGCAGCACCTGCACTTCCAGCCACCGACGCAGGATCGCACCCTGCGCCGGATCGCGCCGTTCGGTCAGGAGAACCCCGATCTCCAGCTCCTGAACGGTGATCGCTGAGACGAACATGCTGCTAGCTGCGGCACGCACGATGCCCCCACCATGTTCAGTCCAGCGCCCGCACCGTCGCCGGAACGCGACTTGGAGCGCGTCACGATCATCGCCGACGACACCGTCCCGACCGGTCTTCAGGCTCCCGCTCACCGGAAACAACGAAGGGCCAGACCCTGATGGGCTGACCCTTACCGACCGTGACGCCAACCAGATGGTTCGCGCACTGCCAACTCTGGTGGACCATAGTTGGCCGAATAAGAACCGCATACCAGCAGCTCAAGGGCCAATCGTGACACTACCGGCCGTACGTCGTCGCAGGCCCTGATCGATTCATGGCCGGTCGTCGTCCGTGCCGCTCAGGGGGCATTCGGCTGGTCGATCCGGACCATCGCGATGCCGGGGCGCACCTTGGCGATGGCGTCGAAGTCGGCGTCTACGTGCGCGAGGGTCAGGCCGTGCGCCTCCGCGGTCAGCGCGATGATGAGGTCCATCGGCGACGGCCCGCGGTGATGGCCGATCTTGATCAGATCCCGCTGAACCGCAAGCACTTGCCGCCAAGGATCGTCAAGCGCCGGGACCCAGGCGAACGTGCGCCGCAGCACCGCAGTGAACGGTTCGAAGTCGCGGCCTGCCCGAACACCGACCATGAGTTCGGACTCGACCGGCGGGCAGATCGCGACAACCCCTTGCGCGACCAACCGGGGCCACGGCCCGCCGATCTGCCCACGCAGGAGCCGCCACACTGCCGAGGTGTCGGCTAGGTAGTCGGTCACCGACCCGAGCGCTCGTACTCGTCCAGGGCCTCGAAATCGAGGTAATCAGCGGCGTTCTCCTGCAACCAGGCGAGCCCGCGCGCCCGGTCCTCGCCGTTGGTGCCGGCCGCGATGACCAACGCCTGATTGATCGTGTCCCGCTTGGTCTTCGTGCCCAGCTGCCGCTGGGCCAACGCAAGGCTCGCTTCATCAAGGTCAACCACGGTCCGACTCATGAGCGCCTCCATCTCGACATGCACCCCTGATATACAGCTCAGCACACGGATATCAGTCTAGACCCCAAGGCAGGTGAAGTGCGAAGTGACGCCCTCTCGCGGAAGGGGCCGCGGCTGCGGACGGGCGGCGTACGAGGCGTAGCGCTGACATACCCCCAGCAACAACTACCCAGCCGGCACGGTCACGTGCACGGAGTAGCCGCGTTCCGGTGGCCGCGGATCGTGACCCGGGTCTGCAAGCTCGGTCACGGGCAGGTGGTCGCCTGCCAAGCGTCGGTCAGGCTACCGAGTTCGGCGTGAAGGGTGTCAGGCAGAACGGATGGCCGGCCGGATCGAGCAGTACCCGCCAACGCGGGTCGGGCTGCTCGGGCAGCGTGGCTCCGAGTGCCACCGCCCGCTCCTCAGCCATCCCGAGATCGTCGGCGGTGAAGTCGAGGTGCACGATCGCCGTTCCCGGCCAAACCGGAGGGACATAACCGGCGACCCGTTGCGCTACCAGCACCATCCCGCTCACCTCGATGCCGACGCTGGACTCCTTCGCCCAGAGCTGGCGGCCTCCGAGCAGACCCCGGTAGAAGTCGGCAAGCCGCTGCGGGTCAGGACAATCTAGGGAGACTGCCACCAACCTGACCGCGCGGGAGTCAGTCACAGGTGGCACCCTACGGTGTTTGTCGCGCATGTTACCGCCCCCGGGCATGCGCATCTGCCCCGAAGCGCTCGCTTCGGAATGTCATATGGCGAGCTTCCTCGGCAGCACAAGAGGGCGCCGTGCAACTCGGCTAACGAGACCTCACCAGCGGAAAGATCGACTTCGAAGCCGAGCAAGCTGGCTACTCAACCACATTTGCCCAGCTCATCGCACGTCTGAGCGGCACGGTGCGCGCACTGCCAACAATCGATTCACGTTTGCGCTGGTCAGGGGTTTTGGTGGACCATAGTTGGCCGGATAAGAACCGCATACCCGCAGCTCAGGGCCCAATCGTGACCCTAGCGTCAGTGCGTCTACGCACGATCTGATCGATTCATCACCGGTCGCCGCCCGCCGTCTCGCCACCATGCCGATCCGATCCGTCGTCAGCGTCGACGCACACCCTGACCCGGTTCATCGCTCGGATGCCTGGTCAAATTACACGTGTACTACGGCGATCCGCTGATCTTTGGGTCGTTCCGGCTCCTCCACGAGGCGGGTCAGATCATCGGGGTCGCTGGTCAGCAGAAGCACCGGGCGAGGAAGCTCCAACGCTGTCGCCGCCACCACCGCATCGATGGCATACCCGTGCCCGGACAGCCCGACCGTGCCGAGCAGTTCTCCCGCTCGCCGGCCGAGTTCCTGACTCACCGGGAGCACGACGACCCGGGACAGCACGCGATGGACCGAAGCATCACGAGGGCCGCCCCGGAGCACCTCGGTCAGCGTAATGGCGCTGACCACAACTCGGGCGCCACGTTCGCGTGCTGTTATCAAGAAGGCGCGAACGCGATCGTCTCCAGAAGCAAGCTTGGCGAGACCCTCACTATCCAGGACAAGCGTTCCGCCACTGCTCACCGAGCGTCGGGCCACGAACGCCTCGCTTCATCCAGAGTCTCGTCAGAGACCGGTCCGTGCTCCGACTCCAGAAGGGCCGCGAGTTCCCCGAGGAGATCGAGCTCAAGCTGCCTGGCAACCGCTTCGGTCACATACTGGCTGAACTCGCCCCGCCCTACGCGTTGCTGAACAGCAGCCGTGAGGTCTTCGGGCATGGATACGCTGACCTTGCGCGCCCGGCCTACCAGCCGAAGCCGGCCAGACTCCGGCGAATGGGCGCTTAGAAGCCGCATCGCTGCAGCTTGGAGGTCGGGCGAAGCCGTGCCGAGGTCGTGTGCGACACCCTGCAATTCCGCCAGCGAAGGCTTGTTGCCGGCGGGCCCCTCAGGCGTAGGGACCGGCGGCAGAGGTTGTGCGCTCATGCAATCATGCTACCGCCGGTAGCAAGAGGTTGCACATCCTTGTCAAGGATGGCGAGCCTCCGGTCCTGCGGTCCCGTGGCTACGACGGTGCGAAATGGCCGGGCCCGTGGCCGCGCCACGCACCGCCGCGCCCACCATGGCGGGAGCGCTCCGGCGTGGATCCACTCTTTCCGGAGCGGGCGACATCAGGCACCGCCTGGATCGCGCGGCGTCCTTTCTGCCGACTAAGTCCGCTTTTAGGGGCTGTTGACCGTTGCTGACCCGGGCGCTCTTTACGGGTAAACCTCCGGGCCAGGACCAAGCGAGCCCATCCTCGCCGACCGGTCCACGGCTCGGGCCGCCTGAACGAACGTCGTCGTCTCTTCCCTGGAGATCCTGCATGTAGCCAGCAACTGAGCCGCCTCTCGACGCGCGGCAAGTCCGTGGAATTCCCGAGGACCACGGCAGCAGGTCGTCTAGGTCGACATCGCCAGACTCCGGCATCGCGACGGATCGGCTCCGGCGGCGGCAAGCAGGCACTTTCCGCGCGGCTGAGACTGGCCGAAAGGCAACCGGCCTCAGCCGCGCGGCAACAATGAGGTCGGCAGCGTCGTTTCCTCAATCCCATCCGATTCGTCTGGAGGCTGCGCTAGTACGTCCCCGGGTGAGCCGAGCAGCGGGGTGCCCTGTTCGGCGTCGATGCGTGGGGGCACCTGGTCGGTCATACCGATTGACCATTCGGTCCGGAACCATTCCGCCATGTCCACATGGCCACCGGGCACGTACCGCAATGCGCCGCCGCCGGAATCGGCGATCTCAGAGAGCACGACGCCGACCAGCAGCGTGAAGGTCCGCAGTTCGCTGGGGTCGAGATGCGGGCAGGATACGCCGTCGACGTGCATTGCCTTCTCGGGCTGGGTGATGTCGGTGTCTGACTCGGGGACGCGGATCTGGATCTGTGCCGTGACGACCGGCTCGATCTCGGGTACGAGCGAGGTCACCAGATCCGCGACGCCGGATTCGTGGAACAGGGCGAGGACGTCGTGGTCATTGCCGAGGTCGGGGGCGAAGGTGCGCTGGGTGTAGGAGCTGATGAGGGCGGGATCCATTTCGGTGCGGTACCAGCCGTCAACACTCGATCGGACGCGGTCGACGAGACGGCCGGGGACGAAGGCACGGCGAACGACGGCGCCGTCTTGGACGAAGGCGGCCGTCTCCTGCGGGGTCAGTGCGGTCTGCATGGATCCTCCCGGGGGCGCGGATTACGGATCAGGCTTGTTCAGGCGAGCCAGGATGTCGGGGCACCGGTCGAGGGCGCTGGCGATGATCTGTTCGCCGAGTTCGGCGGTCGCTCTCCTCGCGTTGCCGCCGATGATGCCGAGCTGGGACATGGAAGGGTGGTCGGAGTTCCATGGCCACGTGGTGCCTCGATCGAGGACGAGCCGGCGGGTGCCCTCGGCATGGTTAGGGTCCGGCTCGTAGCTGTCCGGCAGACGTTCCAGGTGGACGTCGTCGGGGGCGAGCGCCAGCATCACCGATGTCTCGCGGAGGCCGGCGTGGACTTCGGGTAGTTCGCTGTCTGCGCGTACGGTGGCCAGCGAGCTGGGGTGGATCACGCAGACGTTGACGTCGTGCCGTCGGTGCAGGTCGTAGATGACGGCTTCGAGGATGCCGCGGTTGCCGCCGTGCCCGTTGACGATGAGCAGGTTGCGGGCGGGCGTGGATCGGACGTATTCGCCGCAGGTGGCGTCGATGAGTTCCGTGAGCACTCTGACGGGGAGGGTGATGGTGCCCGGTGCCCAGTCGTGCTCGGGCGACAGGCCGTACGGGATGGTGGGCAGCATCCACAGGTCGTGGCTGTCGCCGTACTGGTGGACGAGTCTGGTGGTGAATTGCTCGGCGATCACCGTGTCGGTGTGCAGGGGCAGGTGGGGTCCGTGCTGTTCGTACGAGCCGATCGGCAGGCAGAGAACCGACGCGGAGGTCAGCGCTTCGGTGATCTTGTCAGTGGTGAGCCGGCCGAAATGCCGGTCGAGGACATGGCTCACGCCTGGCTCCGACGGCCGATGCGGATGAGGAACTCGTTCTCCTCATCGAAGGTGTCGTCGCTGCTGAATTCGGTCAGCGTGCGGGTGACGGTCGCCTCGAAGTCGGCGAGCCGATCCCCGAACAGGTGGGGAGCGGCGAACGAGGTGGAGTAGAGGTAGCCGAGGATGCTCTCGGTGGACCACACCCGTTGGACGGGCACGCGGAACTCTTCGACCTGGTTGAATGCGGACTCTTCCATGATTTCGCTGTAGGGGCGGTTGTGGTGGTTGAAGACGCCCGCGCCGGCCCGGCGTTGTTCGCCCAGGAAGTCCTGGATGACGGAGCGGACCGCGGTTTTCCAGGGGCTGGAGGCCACCCAGAAGCTGTTGTCGCCGAAGATCGCCACCGCGCCGTCTTCGGCCACCTGGGATTCGAGGCGTTGCAACACCGCGGCCTGGTCGAGCCAGTGGAACGCGCGGCAGATGGTGACCAGGTCGGCACGCCAGTCCTGCGGCGGCGTGAACTCCTCCGCGGAGAAGCGCTGCAGAACCATCCGCGTTCCTTCCGGAACCATGGGGCGCATTGCCGTCTCGGCGGACGCCAGCATGTCGGCGTCGTTGTCGATCGCGATGATGTCGTCGAATCGGGTGAGCAGCGCCTCGACGACCAGCCCAGTCCCGGTGCCGATGTCGAGCAGACGCCGGGGATGCCGGTCGGGCACGGCGGCGGCGAGGATGTCGGCGACCTCCTGCGGGATTCCGGGGCGGTACTTGCGGTAGTGCTCGACGGTTCCAGCAAAGGTGCTCATCGGTGTCTCCCTGTACAAATGGCCCTGACGTGCCCGGTGGCAGCGGCAAGGTCGGTTGCCACCAGAACATTGGATTTGACGGCCTCGCTCGCTTCGGGCACCGGACGGCCCCCGGAGATCCAGATGGCGTGTGCCCCGACCCGAGTAGCCCCGAGGATGTCGCACTCCCAATCATCCCCAATATGCACCATCTGCGTAGGATCGATACGTCGCTGGGCGGCAACGGCCTCGAATGCGCGGGGGTCGGGCTTGGCGTATCCGATTCTGCTGGACGGGAAATGGTCGTTCACCCACGGCGCCAGGAGCCGCCTCAGCTGCGGCAGGTCTGCCTCCACGCACGTGACGTTCGACAGCGTCACCACCGGCAGCAGGACGCTGATCTGTTCGAGTGCGGCAGCCGCAAACGTGAATAGACGTAGCGGCGTGGCGGTCGCGTGGCGTGGAAACGCCGTGACCGGGATCCGTAGTGTCCGGCACACCTCTTCGACTACCTGATCGGTGATGGCGGGTGCCGTGTGCAGTCGTTCGCGCAGCAGCCGTACGGCGTCGCGGCGTGCCAGCGGCGACCAGGGCGGCCGTGATTCCGGGGCTATCCGTGGTGCCGATCGTGCCGCCGACGTCCACCGTGACGAGCGCTGGTGCAGCGGCCGAATGATCGACGTCGTTGCTTTCAGGTTCTTCGGCGGCAGGGCTGTCCACTGAGGCGATGGCGTCCGCGATGACGGCAATGCGGGCTTGGCGGATCGTTTCGGTGGTGGCTTCTTCCAGGAAAGTCAGCGCGTAGCGCAACTCTGCCTCGTCGAGTAGGTCGAGCGTGCGGTGCCGCCGTGCGACCTCCAAGGCGAGGTCTTCAGGAATCGTGCGGCGCCGCGACCCGTGCGACAGGTGCAGAACCCCGGAGTACGTGTCCGTGGCGCCGGCCAGGGCTGTTGCTTCCACAGGGCGCAAGACGGTCACGTCGTCGAGAGTGATGATTCGTACGGGGACTCGCTGCTGACCGATGTCCAGAACGCCGGTAAGGAAGGTGTCGTATCCGACGAGTCGTTCGGTGAGTACGACCTGCGGGGTCCCGTCTCGGTCGCTGATGGATCCCTTGATCGGCAGGCTGTGGGCGGTTGCGGGCATCAGCGTCTCCGTGGGGTCGGGCCAAGCCCAGGTGCGCTCGGCACTACTACCTGCCCGCCCTCGCATTCGAGCGGGTCGGTGAACAGGAGTTGTCGGTGGGGTTCCCATTGCAGCTGGTACTCGACGGCGGCAATCGCCTCGGGGAACGCCGCCGCGAGGTGCACCGCCGGAAGTAGCGACCGACCGTGCGGGTACACCGGCACGCTGGCCGCTGCTGCCTCGGCCACCAGCTCAGCCGCGACGGTGAGGCCGCCGCAGCCGACGACATCGATGGTGAGCGCGCCGAGGTTGGGCAACACCAGCAGCTCTTTCGAGTCGTCGCCGAGATGAAGTCGCTCGCCGAGAGCGAGGGCCGGGTACGGGCATGCCGTCGCGATATCGCTGTATCCGGTGCCGTCGTAAGACGCGAGAGGTTCTTCCAGCCAGATCATCTTCGCGTGGTCGACTTGTTCGCTGAATCTGAGCGCGAGTGCCGGGTCCCAGGTCCAGAGAGCGTCGAAGGCGGCAGGTGATCCCGTAGCCTCGGCGACTTGGTGGACGACGCCGGCCATGCGCTTGGCGTCGTCTGCGACGGGAAGGCCACGGCTACGGCGCAGGCTCCACTTGGTGAACTGCCAGTCCTGGCTGGCTATCCGCCGGATCGTCTCTGCGTCAGCGAGTTGTACGTCCAAGGTGAGCCAGGACGCGTACGCCGGGACGTGGCTCCGTGCTGTGGTGGAGAGCAGGGCTGCGACGGGTCTCTGCTCGATCCGGGCATGTAGGTCCCATATCGCGCAGTCGAGGGCGCCGACGGCCCAGGACGTGACGGCATCGCCCAGCTTCGCGGAAGCTCCGTGGAGCGCGGACAGCTGGCCCGAGTGATCGGTGACGTCCGTGCCGATAGCCGAGGCCGCCAGGCTGCCGTCGAGCGCGGTGGCGGCGGCTACGCTGACCGGTCCGTACCAGCCGATCTGACCGGCAGCGTGAACAGCGACGAGGTGGCCGTCGTCTCCGGGCCCCACCAGATCTGTGCAGTCGATGATCTCGACGTTGTCGATGTTCAAGTCGCTCATGTCCGCACCGCCTGGAGGCGTTCTGCCGCAGCGCACACACCGGCGACGTCCATCCCCATCGTCTCGGCCAACTCTCGCTGGCTCATCGGCCGCTCAGGCTCGTGCCATCCGATGACCTCGACCGGTCGGCGGAGCCGATTCTCGATCAGCCCCCAGACGGCGGCCGGGTGGCCGAGCGTGACGATCAGTAGCGGCGTAGCGGAGCCGAAGTAGCGATCGCTCTCCTCCGTCGACAGGCCCACCGGCCATCTGCTGGGTTGGCCGAGGACCGTCAGGTCGTGCACGGCCACGACACGAACGCGTGTCCCGTTACGGCGGCGTATCTCCGGAACGGCCTCGCTGATCACGGCGGCTGGTAGATCGCCGACTATCACCAGGGTCAGATCGGGTTCGTCGAGGTCGCTCAGGTGAGGCCAGACGGCGAGGCCACGTTCGAGTTCTTCGTCGATCGTCTCCATCGGTCGATTCGTAACGGTGTGTTTACCCGCGAGGATGACATTCAGCTTTCCGGTCGAGCAGAGTGCGTCGTCTACGGCCGCGGCCAGCCTGCCGGGGTCGGCGGGCGTCAGCACCCGCACCGCCGGGTCGCCGGTTGCGAGCAGTACTCGGCGGTCGAGGGCTTCGTTCTCGACCGGGGCCACGAGGCCATCGTGGCGAACTGGGTCGGTGCCGACGGGATCTGGCAGGTCGGTGTGACCACCGACCGCCCTTCCGTACGGGACTACGGCGAGATCGCCGCTTACACCGGAGCGCACTCCGCCATCACAGGCCCGTCCACCGGCCGTCGACTCCGGATGCTGGCCGACTACCTGGAACTGGACTGGGCGTGGCTCGTCGAGCGCTGCCGACAGCTGGGCGAGCACGGATGCAGCGGATTTGCCGCGCCCCGAAGCCGACTACTTTCTGTCGCAGGCGTTGACCGTGCCTGCCAGTACGTGGGCGAAGTCGGCATGATCAGCCGATAGGCTCCGATTATCCGTTCCTTGAGGTGGAGGACAGCCACTGTGGGTGTTGAGATGCCCAAGCCACGCCGAGTCCTGGTGGTCAGCCTGGGCGGCACGATCACGATGACCGCCGCAGCGAGTGGCGGTGTCGTCCCCGCTCTTGCAGCACATGACCTGCTGGCGGCAGTTCCGGGACTTGCGGACCTCGGCGTCGCTGTCGAGACCGTCGACTTCCGGCGACTACCGGGGGCGTCACTGTCCCTGGCGGACGTCACGGCGCTGTCCCGGCTGGTGCGCCAGCACCTCGCCGATGGTGTCAACGGCGTGGTCGTGGTGCAGGGCACCGACACCATCGAGGAGACCGCCTACCTGCTCGACCTGTACCACTCCGGGCCGGAACCGGTCGTGGTCACCGGCGCGATGCGCAACCCGACCCTGGCCGGGGCCGATGGCCCGGCGAACCTGCTCGCCGCCGTCCAGACCGCCGCCAGCCAGACCGCCCGCGGCCTGGGCTGTCTGGTCGTGTTCGCCGACGAGATCCATGCTGCCCGGCGCGTCCGCAAGACCCACTCGACAGCAGGGTCCACGTTCCAATCCCCGAACGGCGGGCCGCTCGGCTACCTGGTCGAAGGCCAACCCCGGCTCCTCAACCGGCTCGGCTCTCGTCATGTCGTCCCGCTGCCCGGCGACGGGCCGCGCCCCCGCGTGGTGCTGCTGACGATCAGCCTCGGCGACGACGGCGTCCTGCTGGACGGCCTCGCTGACCGGGCCGACGGTGTGGTGATCGCCGGGTTCGGCGTGGGCCACGTCCCACAGGATCTCGTTCCGACGCTGGCGGATCTTGCCGACCGGATTCCGGTTGTACTAGCCAGCCGGACCGGCGCCGGACCGGTGCTGACCACGACCTACGGCTTCCCCGGCTCGGAACGGGATCTGCTGAGCAGAGGGCTCGTCCCCGCCGGATTCCTCGACCCGTACAAGGCCCGCATCCTGCTGAACGCGTTGCTTGCCGCTGGAGCCGATCAGAAGACGGTCACTGCGGCGATCGCCGCAGCCGGCGGCTGCGGCGACCCCGAGGCGTGGCCGTGGCCGACCGGCGCCGACAGCGCACCGGCGAAGCCGGAGGTTCAGGATGCGTAGTCAGCAGGTCGACATCGGCCGGAGCTTCGTCGTCGTGTTCGACCACGGCGACGACTTCTTCACCGCCCTCGCCGATTTCTGCCGCGAAAACAACGTCCGGCACGGGATCATCCCCACCTTCATCGCGGGATTTTCGCTGGTTGAGGTCGTCGGCACCTGCGCAAAACTCGACAACCCACAGGCCCCGGTCTGGTCCGCCGTCCACCTGAGCAATGTCGAGGCCCTCGGCGGGGGCACCATCGCCTACGACGAAACCGAGCAGCGGATCCTGCCGCACATCCATGTGTCCGTCGGGCTCAAGGAGCACAGCGCCACCGCGCACACCAGCCACCTGCTCTCGGCCACCGTCCAGTTCCTCACCGAGATGTACTTCGTCGAAGTCTCCCGGCCGGCCCTGCACCGAGAGCGCGATCCCAACCTCTACGACGTTCCGCTCCTGCGTTTCGACACTGCCGAAAATTGAGGAGCGGCAATCTCCTGGGTCGGCTCAAGCAGCCACGGACCAGAGACCTGCCGCGCCAATCGACCATTGGCAGATAGGCCATCATGGGGGTGGGCCGCATGAGGCGCCACCCTGTGCCAGGCCAGAGCCACCTGGACCTGCGCGACGCGGCCCAGTATGCGGAGTTGGACGACAGCGATGCGGCTACGCCCGCACGCTCGCCGACCGGTCTGGGGACGTCCGCCTCGCCGCTGTCGGCACGAGCAGCCCGCCCCCGACGGCCAGGACGGACGCGCCGAGGATGCGTCAAGCCAGGGGCGCCCTCGATCAGGCACGACAGCATGCCGCCGCGATCACCGACGACGACCGGACTGGACTGTTCAGCGATTGGAACACCACTCGCGTCCAGGTCTACGGAGGCACCTGCTACCTGCTGCTTGACGAACCCACAGTCGCCATCGAACATCTTGAAAACGCCGCCGCCCTCGGCGAGGACGAAGGCAATCTCAACGTCGCCCTCGCCGCCCGTGTTGACCTCGCCGCCGCCTACGGACTTACCGGTCACCTCGACGCCGCATGCACCACCCTCGGCGACGCCTACGAACAGCTGCGCCGCATCGGCAACCTTCGTGGGATCGCCCGCGCTCAGCGAGCCCGCGAAAGCCTCAGCCCCTGGAACAAGGAACCGGCAGTACGCGAAATGGATCAGCGCATCACCGCGCAGAGCGACCAGGATCTCGGGTTCTACATCGTCCGCGGGCCGCGAACGGCACCGATCGACGAACACAGGAACGAGCGGGGCCCCGACTCCTCACAGGCCGTTGCTGCCCGTCTACAGCAGATCAGCAGTGGTGCTGTCGACAGCAAGATCGATGTCGGTCTGGTGCGGCGAGCGGGCGCAGCGTGGTTCGGGATGCTGCCCGACGACCTGTTGGACCTACCGGGCCCTTGGTCAACGCAGATGGAGGCACCTCCCAAGATCGAGCGAGCGCATGTCGAAGCACTCCGTCGCAGCACGGTCCTGTTCGAGCAATGGGACCATCAGTACGGCGGCGGGCTCGCGCGGGCCGCGATGAGCGGCCAGCTGGAGTGGGTTTGCCGTGCAGCCCGCACGTCGACCATGTCCGGCGCCACACGGCGCAGTTGGCAGGCTTCCGCCGCCCGCCTCGGTGACCTCGCTGGTTGGGCGTGCTTCGACGCCGGTGACGCGCCCCAGTTGGTGGAGCGCTTCTTCCTGAAGGCAATCCAGCTCGCGGGAGAAGCCGACGACGTCCAGCAACGTACCCACACGGCTACGTCCATGAGTCGGCATCTGACCTATCTCGGCCGAACGGACGAGGCGCTGGAGATGTCCAGCCTCGCTCGCCTCGGGTGGCGACATTTGCCGCCGCTCGGCCGTGCGGTCATCGGCATTGTCGAAGCCCGCGCACACGGCAAGATCGGCAACACCGCCGCATGCCGGGAGGCGGTGGAGCTTTGCGATCACCATTTCGCGACCAGCACTCCGGACGGGCTGCATGACGAAACGTGGGGCTATTACGCCGATGAGGGCCAGATTCTCGGGCACCATCGGCGGTCAGCCCGTGGAGTGCTACAACGAATTCGGCTGGCTCGGCAGCGACGGCTGCTACTACGGCAAGGATGCAGGTGGATACCTGCCGGCCAACCAGTGGATCAAGACCTGTATCAATCCCGAGACGGACGAGACGACCGACTGGGGCATCGTGATACTGGACCAGCCGCCCGCGGCGCTTGGCGTCCTCACCCAACGCGCCGTCGACAGCCTGGAGATCCCCACTCCCGCCATCGCGGCCAATCCCAAATTCACCACCACCCAGGTCGTCTGGGTTCCGGTGTGGTGGTGGGTGCAGCCCGGATGGTGGCAAACCCAGACTGCGTCCGCCTCCGCAGGCGGACTGACCATCACCGCCAGAGCCGTACCCAAGAAGATCACCTGGGACGAGGGCGACGGCACCTCCGCCCGCGTATGTGAAGGCCCGGGAACTCCGTGGACTGCAGCGGCCGGCATGGACACCGAGTCACCGGATTGTGGGCACACCTACAAGGTCCCCTCTGGTGGAACCGGTTACACCGTCCGAGCGGTCGCGACCTGGGATATCTCCTGGAGCGGCGGCGGATTCTCCGGAACCGAACCGGCGATCACGACCGCCACCACCGCTAACGTCACCGTGACTCAACAACGCTCCGTCGTGTCCGGCTAACCGGCACGCCGAGGCGTCCCCATGCGGAACAGCCCATCGGATGCCCCAGCGCCGGTGAGCCCTCTCGCGTAACCCCGGCCTTCTTGCATTTCCGCAGCTCATAGCCATTCGCGTGGCTTGACTACCGGCGCGGATTGACTGACGTTCAGCGATGATCCACCCCTCAATGATCTTGAAAGGCATCGATAAACATGGCTAGGAAAACGCGCACCGCCCACCGAATACGGCAGATCGAAGAGGCGTTCGCCCGCCGGATAGCCATCTACATCCGCCGGTCCACCGATGAGGACAACCAGCCCTACAGCCTCGAAGCCCAGGAAACCAAACTGCGAGCCTTCGTCGAGTCCCAGCCGGGCGACTGGCAGATCGTGAAGATCTACTCAGACGACGCGTCCGGCGCCACCACCGACCGGGAAGAACTCCAGAACATGCTCCGGGCCGCCCGCGCCGGCCTGTTCGACACCGTCCTCGTCTATCGGGTCGACCGCTTCTCCCGCAGGCTGCGCGACCTGGTCGGCCTGCTCGACGACCTCGCCGACGCCGGTGTGGCCTTCCGGTCAGCCACCGAGCCGTTCGACACCTCCACCCCGGTCGGACGCATGCTCGTGCAAATGCTCGGGGTGTTCGCTGAATTCGAGCGCGAAGTGATCATCGACCGCGTCATCGCGGGCATGGAACGCAAGGCCACGAAGGGCCTGTGGAACGGCGGCCCCGTGCCGATCGGCTACGTCAAGGACTCCAAGACCAACAACATCGTCGTCGTGGAGGCAGAAGCAGCGGTAGTCCGGCTCATCTTCGACCTCTACACCAAGGACCGGCTCGGCACCCGCGCCATCGCCAACGCGCTCAACGACCGCGGCCTGCGCACCAAACGAGGCAGAGTCTGGTCGTCGGCAGCGGTAGAAGTAGTCGTCACCAACCGCCTCTACATCGGCGAGAAGAGCTTCCGCGACATCACCGTCATCGACGCCCACCCCGCCATCATCACCCAAGATCAATTCAACAAAGCCCAGACCATCCTCACCCGGCGCGGCGAGGAAATCGGACAGCGAGCAGCGAGCCCATCCGACTACACCCTCACCGGGAAGATCGCCTGTCCGCAGTGCGGCAGAAAGTACATCGGCACCGCCGCCAACGGCCGCAGCAACCGCTACCGCTACTACACCTGCTGGACCCGCAACCGGTACGGAATGAAACAGGGATGCGGTATCCACCGCTTCAGCGCCGACCACCTCGAGGAAGCCATCGGCCAAGCACTGATCGACTTCTACACCAGCGGACACGACGTCATCGATCAGGCAGTATCCGAGTTCCTCACCGCCCACGGCCAAGCCACCGGCAAGGTCCACGAAGAACTCGACGCCACCAAACGTCAGCTCAAAGAGGCGTCGATCGCCATCGACCGCTACCTCACCGCATTCGAGCGTGGAACCTTCGACGACCAGGACCCCGACGTCAAAGCCCGCCTGGTCGATCTACGCAAACAGACCAAACAGCTCCGAGCCGACAAGGCTCGCCTCGAATTCGAGCTCGACAAACCCCCGACCGGCCCCTCTCCCGAAGAACTCGCGCTGCTCCGAGGCCAGATCACCGAGATCATCCGATCGGGCGGGCACCGGGCCAGGAAGGCACTCTTCGAAGCCCTGATCGAGGACATCGAGATCCAGTCGGACGACAGCGTCATCCCGAGGTTCCGCATCCCGACCACGAGAGACGACGAAAGGCTGACCCTGGAGTCAGCCCTTGATCAAAATCAGCCGGACGGTGCGGTTCGCGCACTGCCAACCATGGTGGGCGATACTGGGATCGAACCAGTGACCTCTCCGGTGTGAGCGGAGCGCTCTCCCGCTGAGCTAATCGCCCTCAACGAATGCTGACTCTACTAGACAGCTGCCGCCGGGCCCAACACGGGGTCAGCTCAGGATTTCGCGTGCCTTGTCGATCAGGTCGATGCCGAGGCTGAAGCGGACCGAGAGGTACACGATCGCGCTCACGAAGACGAAGCTGACCACAGCGACGACGCACTTGATGGGCCACGACTGGCGGGCTATCCAGTGGGTCCAGGACTGCACGTGCCTCTTGGTGAACTCGAGCAGCCGTTTCGCCCAGGCGAACTCGATCGCCCAGATGGCCAGGCCGACGATCACGATCGCCCAGCCGGGGCCGGGGAACGGGATCAGGACGATCCCTACGGCGACGACGATGGCGCCGAGGGTGGCGACCGAGATTTTGAGAGCGAGCCGGCCGGTCGGGTTGGCTCGGATCTTGTCCAGCACACCCGACCGCGCCCGATCTTCGTCAGGTTTCGCAGCCATGTCATCCCTCAGTGTCCCGGGTCCCCGTCACTACCCGGGAGGAATGGACGTTACCGGAGTAAGTCAACTGCTGGACCACCCGACGCCGGGCGGAACCGAGTGCTTGGGGCAGAACAGCACAAGATAGCGCTTTTCATCTTGTGCGAAAGGGTTTTCGGAACCGCCTTCCCACTACTGGGTGAGATCAGCGTATGGCGGAGCGTAATGACAGGGATCACCTGAGTATGGGAAACGCGGGGTTCACCAGCCCCGCGCGGTGCCGGGGGGAGTTCGTCCATGAGTACCATTCGTCCAACGACCGTCGAGGTCGAGACCTCGCTGCGGCTCGTAGCGCCTGACGCCACGGCATTGCCCGTGCGCGCCAGTCTCCGTTACGACCCAGCCGACCCTTATGCGGTGCACGTGTTGTTCCACGCAGAATCAGCCGGTGGGGAAGCCGTGAGCTGGTCCTTTGCGCGAGAGCTGCTCGTGACCGGGCTCGATGAGCCTGCGGGCATCGGGGATGTCCGGGTGTGGCCGTGGGCCACGCCGCGGGGCGACTTCGTTGCTCTCGCCCTGTCGTCGCCTGACGGCAATGCGCTGTTCGAGGTGCCTCGCAGCGTCCTCGTCCGATTCCTGCGACGCACCTATGTGGTCGTGCCGCGCGGCCGGGAATCCGAACACCTGGACGTCGATGCGGCGGTCAGTCGATTGCTGGCGGGCCGATAACGTACGAAATATGACGGGGGCGACTCGCGCGGACACTGCCGGTCCGTACGGGTCGCTTTTCCGTATAAAGAACTTAAGGCTCATAACTGGACATTGAACCATCGAAAACACGGTCCGCGATGCCCATTCGGACAGGCTGTGTTTTAGCGGGTGCATCGCTGGTCAAGGCCGGTTACGGTCGGCGCGATGTCCTCTGCAGCCCTGCGGTCAGAAACCGCCAGCACGTTCCGCCCGCCCGGCTGGGCGGGGGTCGCCACCTGCGGGCTGGACGCGACCTCCGCGCAGCCGCCACGCCGGCTCTCCTTTCACGTGTTGGTGCTCGCCACGGCGGGTCACGGCACGGTCGAGGTCGACTTTCTCGAGCACCCCTGCGGGCCGGGCACCCTGCTGTGGGTCCGTCCCGGACAGGCGCTGCGGGTGGGCCGGAACGGACTGATCGCCTCGGTGGTCACGTTCGACTCCCGGCTGGCCGGTGACGACGAGCCGCCGCACGTCCGGTGGCAGCTGCGCGGCGCGGACGAAGACGCGGTGATCAACGGGTTCGCCCAGCTCTCGGTCGACTGCGACCGGCTCGCGCCCGGCCCGATCGCCGCCGATCTGCTGCGCCACCAGCTGCGTGTCCTGCTCCTCCGGGTCGCCCTGCTGACCGCCGGTGAGCCGTCGAGCCCCGAGAGCCGCACGTACGCCCGGTTCCGGCGTCTGCTCGAAGCCGGGCACCCGCACAGCCGCCGCGTCGAGGATTATGCCGAGGAGTTGGGCTGCTCGGTGCGTACGCTGACCCGGGCCTGCCTCGCCGCCACCGGACGCACCGCCAAACAGGTGGTCGACGATCGAGTCGCCCTCGAGGCCCGCCGACTGCTCGCCTGCACGCCGCTCTCGGTCGCCGAAGTGGGTCGTCACCTGGGCTTTCCCGAGCCCACCAACTTCGGCCGGTTCTTCCACCGCGAGGTCGGGACGAGCCCCGGGCAGTTCCGTTCCGAGACCGCCGATGAACCCAGCGGCGTCATTCCGGCCCAGCGACGATCAACTGACTGAGCGTAATTCCCATATGTCCGTGGGGTATGTGTGGCTCGGTGGCCCCGAGGGGGCATGATGAATATGTGCAGATCTCCGCGCGCGGCGACTACGCGGTCCGGGCCGCCCTCAGTCTGGCGAGGGCCTACCCGGCTCTGATGTCGGCCCAAGCCATCGCCCAAGACCAGGAAATGCCCCGCAAGTTTCTCGAGGCGGTGCTTGCCGACCTGCGCCGTGCCGGGGTCGTGCGAGCCCAGCGCGGCGCGGAGGGTGGCTACACATTGTCACAATCTCCGCGTGATGTGACGATCGGCCAGATCCTCCGTGCGGTCGACGGTCCGCTGGCCGGGGTGCGGGGCCTGCGTCCCGAAGAGACTCGTTACACCGGCGCCGCGGAAAACCTGCCCAATCTCTGGGTCGCCGTCCGGGCCGCCGTGCGCGAGGTGGTCGACGAGGTCAACCTGGCCGAGCTGATCAGTGGCCGGATGCCGGCGCACGTTCGCAAGCTGACCACGCGTCCCGACGCGTGGCAGCCACGCTGACGTTTGCCGATACGTCGATCCGGGGTACCACCAGGCCATCCGACGAACCTTTGGAGGGACGTACCGATGGGCCTCGTTTTCCGCAAGCGCAAGAAGTTCGGCCCGTTGATCCTGAACTTCACCGAGAACGGCTTCTCCTCGTGGAGCTTCAAGATCGGCCGTTGGTCGTGGAACTCGCGCAGCCGCGCGCACCGCTACGACCTGCCCGGTCCGTTCTCCTGGAAGCAGGACAAGACCCGCTCCTAAAGGGAGATCACGACGTCCCCGCCGAGCCGTCCGTCCGACGGCCGGCGGGTCACCGCCTCGGCGTCGATGAGCTGGTGCAGCACCCGCGTGGCGTCCGCCGCCCGATAGACGGTGTCGGTCAGCGCGAACGTGCGCAGTTCGGTCACCGTGGCCGCGCCGACGCGTTCGAGATGGGCGAGAATCTCACGGCGTAGCGGACCGGGGTGCGGCGCCAGCGAGATGTCGATCAGGTGCCGGTCCGGGTCGCCCGGGTCCCGGTAGCGAACGCCGGCGAACTCGTCGACCGACCACAGCGCCTCCTTGAAACCCTCGAGACTCTTGCCGGTCGTCGCCCCGAAGACCAGCAGTTCACCCGGCTCGTCCGAGACGGCCAGCTCGACCCGCGTGAAGAGGGGCCACCCGGCCCGATAGGGAGCAGCGGTAGACCCGGGCGGCAGCACCAGCAGCACCTCGGCCGGTTTGCCCGCGGTCAGAGCGCCCACAGTGGCCGGCGCCGGCGCCGCGTCCTCGTTCGCCGCATCGAGAAACCCGAGCAGCGGTACACGTTGCGCCCCGACAGCCTTGAGCCCGACCGGCAGCCGCCCGTCCGTTCCCCCCGAGATCGTGTGCACGGCCAGTCCCGCGCCCGCCCCCGACGCGGCCTGGATCGCGTTCAGCCTTACGCCGATCTCGTCCAGGTCGTGGCCGGTCGCCACCATCGTGAGCTCACGACCCCGTACGAGATCGGTCTGCTCGGCCAGCACCCGCATCGCGGCCTCGGCCGACGCCCCGCCGTCCGCATCGGCGTAGCCGTGCGCGTAGAGCACCCGCCGGGCGCGGTGAAGCGCAGCCGGCACCCACGCCTCGAGGTAGCGGACCAGCAGTTCCCGCTTGACTGTCGCGATCGCGTGTTGAGACATATGCGAGTTCTACAGTGTTCGGGTCGCACGGGTCGAACCGGCGGTTCGCAGCCCCGCACTTGTACCTAAAGTGTCCACGCGAGCACTATGGGACACATGGCCCCTCCCCCGCTCGCCGAACTCACCGCGCGCGCCCAGACACTCACGTCTGCGGGCGACCTCGCCGGTGCGCACCGCGTGCTGGCCAACGTGCTCGATCCGGCCGACGCCGAGGCCGCCGACCCGCGCCGGGCCACGGCCGATCTCGCGCTCGCGGCCGCCCTGCACGCCCGCATCCTGATCGCCCTGGGCGACGTCGAGGGCGCCCGGTTCTGGGCGGAATACGCGCACACCGCCGAGGAGCGCCTGCACGGCCCCCACCACGATCGCACCGTCGCCGCGTCCGCCACCCACGCCGCGGTGCTCCAGCGCGTCGGGCACTACGGCCGCGCCGCCCAGGTCTATCGCCAACTCGTCGGCGACCTCGCCGAGATCGACGGCCCCGACTCCCCGCGCGTGCTCGCCGCCGAGGCCGACCTGGCCACCGCCGAGCACGCGGCCGGTCACTGCACCGCCGCCCGGTCCCGGCTCTCGACCGCCTGGCGCCGACACACCCAGCGGTACGGGGATGCCTCCGCCCCCGGCATCAAGATGCTGGCCCGGCTCGGCGCGATGGAACGCGAGTGCGGCCGCGACCAGGGATCCCACGAGCACCTGGCCAAGGCGCAGGAACTGTGCGCGCGTTACCTGCCCTCGGACCACCCTCTCGTACGGCAGGTCGCCGCCCTCGTCACGGCCCCGCCGTCCGGCAAGCACGTCTGCGGCCGGGTCGAGCAGGCCGACGACCCCGGCGTCACCACGGTGGGCGCTCCCGGTGTTCGCCCGGCGCCCTTCCCGCGTCGTCCCACGGTTCCCGATCTGCCGCCCGACGACCCGATGCGGCCGCCACCCGACAACCGCCCGACCGACCCGAACGGCACGGTCTATCAGCAGCCGCTCTACCTGGCCGACGTGCACCAGGCCCCGGGCGATCTGACCGGGCGGCACGCCCGCGCCGACACGCCTCCGCCGGTGCGCGGCCGGCGAGCCCCCGACTACGGCCCCGACGGGCGCCCCCAGCCGGTCGGCTCGGCCCCCGCCAGCACGTTCACCCTCCCGCCCAACACCGAGAAGCAGCTCCCGGTGCTCACCGAGCCGGCGCCGCCCGCCCCACGTCGCCGCCAGCCGTTCCTGCTGGCCGCCGTGCTGGTCGCGGGCGTGGCCGCCGCCGTCGTGGTGGTGGCCCTGACCCTGCCCGACGCCAACGGCGGGGAGAGCCCGACCGCGGTCGCGCCCACGGCCTCGGCTCCCGCGACGTCCCGGCCGGTCGCGTCGGCCACCCCCACGACCCGTCCGCCGACGGCCGACGCCGGCTCTCCCACAGACGTGCGTCTGCGCGACAACCGCGACAGCGTCGTGCTCCAATGGACGTACCCGAAGAACTCCGAAGGTCCGATCCTGGTCTCGGGCGGCCGGGCCGGGCAGCCCCAGAAGCCGTTCCAGCAGCTCGCGGCGGGCAGCAGCGACTACGTCGTGTACGGGCTCAACGAAAAGCTGAACTATTGCTTCACCGTTTCGGTCGCCTACGGAACCAACAACATCGCTCGCTCGCTGCCGGTTTGCACCAAGCGCTGACGGGCCGCCCGGGGAATGCAGCAGGCTGCGGTGACCCAGGCGACAGTGGCTGGAGCGGCTGCGCTGGGTAACGTTGGACGGCGGCTTGGTAACCGACGAACGAGGTGAGCGGTATGGCCACGGAAAAGGCGATTCTGGCCGGTGGGTGTTTCTGGGGAATGCAGGACCTGATCCGGAGGCAGCCCGGGGTGATCACGACGCGGGTCGGCTACACCGGCGGCGGCGTGGCGAACGCGACCTACTACAACCACGCGGGGCACGCTGAGGCCATCGAGATCACGTTCGATCCGGACGTGACGTCGTACCGGAACATTCTTGAGTACTTCTTCCAGATCCACGACCCGACGACGCTGAACCGTCAGGGCAACGACGTCGGCGACAGCTACCGGTCGGCGATCTTCTACGAGAGCGACGAGCAGAAGCGCGTCGCCGAGGACACGATCGCCGACGTCGAGGCGTCCGGGTTGTGGCCGGGCAAGGTGGTCACCGAGGTGACGGCGGCCGGGCCGTTCTGGGAGGCGGAGCCGGAGCACCAGGACTACCTCGAGCGCATCCCGAACGGGTACACGTGCCACTTCGCGCGGCCGGACTGGAAGCTGCCGCGGCGCGCTGCCGTCTAGGTCATTGAGTTAGGCGCCGCGCTGGAGCGGGATTTCGTCGGCTCGGGTGATCAGGGTGCCTCGGTGTTCGTCGTCGCCTCGGACCAGGGCCGCGATGAACTCGCGGATCTCTGGGGAGAGCAGCTGCAGAGTGGCGGCGGCGGGCTGGCGCGTGATGTAGCCCTGGACGTGTCGGATGCGCTGGTCGTAGATCTGGCGGAGCGTCAGCGGAGATTCGTCGTCCACGCCCTCGACGATGACTACGCGGGGGGCGTGGGCTACGTGGCTTGCCGTGTCCATGACCAGGGACAGTTCTTTGGCCGCCAGGGGGTGGTGGAGGATCGCGCGGTCGACCTTGATCTGAGTCAGGGGGAGCTCGGCCATGCGGGACAGGGACGCGTAGCCCTCGCCGAAGTCGTCGACCGCGAACGCCACTCCGACGTCCCGGGCGATCGCGGCGAGACGGTTGTGGAAGTAGGCGTGGGGGGCTTCTGCCCACTGCTCGCCCCGGCGGGGCTCGATCGGGTCCTGTTCCGAGATCTCCAGCGTCACTGCCTCGGGTTCGATGCCCAGTTCGGCGATCGTGGTGCGCAGGACCTCCACGTACGCGTCGCTGAGCAGGGAACGGACCGCCACGTTGATCGAGACCGGCTTCGGCTCGCGCCACGGACCGTCCGCGTGGGCCTGGGCGTACGCACAGAGCGCCATCCGGAGGATCACGCGGTCGCGTTCGACGACGAAGCGGTCGCCCCACACCTCGGCCAGGCGCAGCATGGCGACCGGGGCGCGCTGGTCGGCCGGCGAGCGCCGGGCCAGGGCCTCGTAGCTGTGCACGTCGACTCGCCGGGCGGTCTTGCCGAGCGTCACCACCGGCTGGAAGACCACGTAGTACGACTCGACCACCCGGCGGTAGAGCTCGAAGCAGTGCTCGTAGAGCGGTCCGGGCAGCCGTCCGAAGGCGCCGCGCAAAGCGGTCAGCACCTCGATCTCCGCCTCGTCGGGGGTGGCGGCGAAGTCCGTACGCCAGACGGTTTCGAGGATCTTGGCCAGGGGTTGCCCCAGACCCAGCAGGCCGGCGACCGGGTCGACCAGGGCGAGCAGCAGGGACCGGCCCTCGGCGTGGCGCAGCGGGACGCACAGGACCGTGCGGTGGTCGTCGCGGACGGTGTGGCCGAACCAGTCGGCGCCGCCGGGGAAGTCGAGCATCGGGCGGACCTGGTCGAGGTCGAACCGTTTGGTGGAGTCGATCGTCTGGAAGCCGCCCGCCGTGTATTCGAGCAACGCGGCCGAGTGGGCTTCGGCGGACGCCCGCACGTATTCGACGCGCGACGGTGCGGCCGAACCGGCCTCCGCGCGGTTGCCGGACGAGCGGGGGGCGGCGTGGCGGGGCATGCGGGCGTTCCAGGAGAGCCGGCGGATCAGCTCGAGGATGTCGCCGGCCGCGGTGTCCAAGGGGTTCGCCAGCAGGCGCAGCCCGGGGTCGGCGGTGGGGGCGGCGCCCGCCGGGCCGGTGAGCACGACCGTCTCGGCCCAGGGCGGGCCGACCACCTGCGGCGTCAGGCCCTGCTCACGGACGGCCCGGGTCAGCGACCCGAACGTGACAAGTTCCTCGCGGCGGAGCGTGGCCAGCAGGTGCGCGGTCAGCACGCCATGCCGGATGACCGGGTCCTCGCGGGTGGCGGCGTCGGGGGCGACCGAGATCAGGGCGCTGTAACGGGTGGACCGCCCGGCCCCGATCACGCCCGCCGACGCGGCGTCGAGGATCAGGACCGCCGAACCGGGGAAGAAGTCGAGAACGTCGTGTTCCAGGAAAACCATCCGAAGCCCCGAATCGGGATTTTCGGAAAGGGTCGATTCGTCGAGATCGTGAGTTACCAGATAGGTGTCGGCGCCACGACTCCACTCCGGTACGAGTAGGTGTCCGGCGAAATAGACGACTAGAAGATCCGTTTTGTCGGCGCGGATCGCGGCCTGGCGCAGCGCCGCCTTGACGTCGGCCGTCGTGGCCCGCGCGCCGGTGAACAGGCGGGCGTCGAAGCCCTCGTGGTCGAGCAGTTCGTGCACCGCTTGCGCGTCCCGCACCGCGAAGCGAAGTCGGGCGGAACGCCGCCGGGGTGGCGAGAGGCGGGGTGGGGACTCGGCCCCCACGACCACCGCGAAGCGCTGATTCGCCATCGAACGCCTCCGGTTTCGACCACTCCCGCAGTGGAGTGCCTCCGATTGCGGCGTCCGCTGATGATAGCGACCGGGACGCGCCAATCAAATCGATCTCTAGCTATTCCGGCAATTCGACACGTACGGGATAGTGATCGGAAGCGAACTCCGTCTCGTCCCCGCGGACCAGCACCATATCCGACGCCCCATCGGCGACCACGGGGCTCGCCAGCACGTAGTCGAGCCGCATCCGGGAGAACTCCCGCCCGCCGCCCCGGGTCGTCGGCACGGTCAGCGGGGACCCCGAGCCGGCCGCGCGCCAGAGATCGACGTACCCGGCGTCGAGGAAAGCCCCGACCGCGCGGGTGTCGGCCGTCCCGTCCGGTGCGAGGTGCCGCGCGCGCAGGAAGCCGGGCTGCGGCGCCAACGTCGCGGTGTGGTCGGTGCCCGGGTCGAGGCCGTTGAGGTCGCCGGCGATGACCGTACGGTGACCGGAAGGGCCGTAGCGGGCGGCCAGCCACACCGCCTCCCGCATCCGGCGATAGGGCGAGAACGGGTTCAGGTGGGTGCTGACGACCCGCAGCGGGCCGGCTGTGGTGGCGACCGTGACGATCGCGGCCGCGTGGTGCAGGCGCCAGCGCACGACGGCCCGGTCGACGATCCGCAGCCGCGGCCGCACCAGCACGGCGACCGGCTGGCCCAGGAACGACCGCGCCAGGTGCGGCACCATCCCGACGGCCTCGGCGAGCTCGCGCAGCACCCGGCCGTCGTCGCGGTCGAAGCCGCGCAGCTCCTGCAGGGCGAGCAGATCGGGACGCTCCCGCCGGATCACCGCGGTGATCGCGTCGAGCCGCCCCCGGCCGCCCGTCTTGATGTTCCAGGTCATGAACCTCATGCCGGCACCACCCTCATGCCGGCACCGCCCGCTGCTCCTGACGTGCCTCGATGGCTGCCTCTTCGACCGTCTCGGCGTGCGCGTTCGGACGGATGACCAGGTAGAGCGTCCCCACCCAGCAGGCCGTGAGCAGGGCCGCGCCGAGCACGTCGGTCGGGTGGTGCATGCCGCGGTACATCCGTGAGAAGGCCACGAGCAGTGGCATGACCACGGCCAGGGCCGCGAAGACCCAGCGCCACCACTGCCGTACGCGGGGCATGCTCACGACCGCGATCGCCACCCAGAGGCACATCGTGGCGGCGATGTGGCCGGACGGGAACGACGAGGTCGGCATCTGACCGTCGAGCTGCTCGGCCGACGGGCGGGGGCGGCCGGTCGCCGCGGCGGCGCAGAGGAAGAGTGTGAGCTCGCCGACCATAGTCAGCACGATGAAGACCACCGGACGCCACTGCCGCCACAGGGCCAGCGCGAGCGGGCAGCAGACGAGGCAGACGAGGAGGATCGCGTGCGTGTCGCCGGCCTTGGAGGCGAGCCAGCTCAGGTCGTCGAGCCGCCCGGTGCGAAAGGTCTGGAGCCAGCGCGGCACGGCGTCGTCGAACGGCGGCTCCCAGCGCGTCACGGCGTACCCGACGAAGTAGAGAATCCCGAACGTGAGCACCCAGCCGACCAGGATCTCGGCCCCCTTGGCCCACGGGTGGGGCAGCACCGGGCCCTCGGCGGGTGCGGGGGCGAGGTCGGCGGCGGCGTCGGGGTCGAGGCCGTCGGTCACCGCCGGCGCGGGATGACCCGCTTCGCGGCGCCAGAGGCGGAAGGCGTACGCCGTGACGCTGATCCAGGCCAGGCCGAGGAGCCAGCCGGCCAGCACGTCGGAGAGGAAGTGCACGCCGAGCGCGATGCGGGTCAGGCCGACGGCCACGATGACGACCGCGGCCACCGAGAGGATCCAGCCCTTGTGCCGGCCCCGGGTGGCCGAGAGCAGGACGAGCGCCAGCATCCCGTACACAATGGTCGCCCCCAGCGTGTGACCACTGGGGAAGCTGGAGCCGCTGAAGGAGCCGATCGGCTCGGCGACCACCGGGCGCACCCGGCCGACCAGCGCCTTGAGTGACGGGTCGAGGATCAGCGCGCCGAGGCCGGTCACCGCCAGATAGGTGGCGAGGCGGGACAGACGGCGGATCAGCAGCAGCACGATCACCAGCACCACCAGCGGGAACAGCACTGCTCGGCCGCCCGCCGCGGTGATCGTGTTCAGCGCCTTGACCAGGGCCGCGTGGGGCGCGATGAGGTCGTTGAGGCCGTTGGCGACCGACAGGTCGAGACGGCGCAGCGGGCTCCAGTTGGTGCGCACCAGCAGCAACAGCGTGCCGAAGGCCAGGCCGGCCAGGACGACCGCGATCAGGCCGGCGACGCTGCGTTCGGCGAAGTGCCGGACGGGCGCCCAGCCCGATCGCTCGACCACGCGATTGTCGTCGGACACTTCGGACTCCTCTGGGGGACGGGGAAAGGTCTCCCGCCTTTACCCGGAGGGTTGGGAACGCACACCCGAAGCGTCGGGATCCCACCGGTCCCGCAGCGCCGGCCGCGCCACGCCGACCCGGGCCGCCTCGAGCTGGGCCGCGAACGCGATGCCCAGGAAGAGGGCGATCCCGGTCAGGTTGGCCCAGAGCAGCAGCGCGATGATGGCGGTGAGCGGCCCGTACGTGGCGCCGAAGCTCCCGCCGAACCGTACGTACCCGGCCAGCAGCAGGCTGGCCAGCCACCACAGCGCGGTCGCCACCCCCGCGCCGAAGAACAGCCAGGACAGGCCGGGCTGGTGGCGGCGCGGCGAGTATTTGAAGAGCAGGCTGACCGCGAAGACGATCAGCACCAGGCTGAGCGGCCAACGCACGAAGTCCCACGCCACCCGCAGCTCCCCCGGCCAGCCCCAGTGCTGCTCGGCCGCGTCGCCGAACGGCCGGCCCGCGACCAGCAGCAGGAAGCCGACGAGCGCGGGGATTCCGGCCAGACCGGCCAGGATCGTGGCCCGGAGGTACTTGAGCAGGGCCGGGCGGTCGCGCTCGATGCCGTAGATGCGGTTCGCGCCCCGCTCGATCTGGGAGATCGCCGTGGTCAGCGCGGCCAGGCCGGTGATCAGGCCGAGGGTCAGCGCCACCTCGCCGGCGTCGCTGGTGCGTTCGCTGTCCTCGAGCAGCTCGCTGACCAGCGGATCGCTGGCGCCCGGGGTCAGACCCAGGATGGTCTCGGCGATCACCCGGCCGCCGTCCTCGGCGCCCAGGTCGGCGGCGAGGCCGGAGAGGGCGATGAGGAACGGCACGATCGCCAGGCAGAGCTGGAACGCGAACGCGCGGGCGTGGCTGAACCCGTCGCCGTAGCGGAACCGGATGAACGCGTCCCGGACGAGCGGCCACCGTCCGTAGTGCCGTAACGCGTGCAGCGCGTCGTCGGCCGAGAGCTCGTCCCCGCTCATGTCGCGGGTCTCGGGCACGGGCTCCGTACTACTCACGGGCCGCCTCGCGGATCTCCTCCGCCGCCTCGGCCGCGGTGCGCACGTCGTACGCCAGGTCGGGGTCGCCCTCGGGACGCGGAACGCTGAGCAGAAGAGCACCGGGCTTCACCTGGATCTTGAGGGTGCGGCCGGGCTCGATGAGGTCGCCGTCGAGCTGCCGGGGCTGCGTCGACCGGCTCTGGATCTCGATCCGGGACGCGGTGTAGGTCTCCATCAGCGGCACCCGGTCGCGGCGCCGGACGACCCCCCAGGCCAGCGACGCCCAGTGCGCCAGGTTGTTCGGGCTGAGGATGGCGACGTCGAGCTGCCCGTCGGCCGGGTCGGCCTCGGTGAGCAGGCGCACCCCGCCCTGGAGCCGGCCGACGTTGCCGACGATCACGGTGCGCGGACGGCGCGGCATCGGCGGGCGGTCGTCCAACACGATCCGGGCCCGCATCGGGCGGTCCCGCAGGTGCTTGACCGCGCCGCCGACGTACGCCAGCCAGCCGATCCGCTTCTTGGCGGTCTCGGACGTGCCGGCCAGCATCTCGGCGTCGAAGCCCATCCCGGCCATCACCACGAAGCAGCGGTCGCCGCAGACGCCCACGTCGATCCGGCGACGGCCGCCCTCGAGCGCCACCTGCACCCCGGTCGCCGGGTCGGCGCCGAGGCCGAGGTTCGCCGCCAGCAGGTTGCCGGTGCCGGCCGGGAGCACGGCCATCGTCACGTCCGAGCCGGCCAGCGCGGTCACCACCGCCATCACGGTGCCGTCGCCGCCACAGGCGAAGACAAGTTCGGCCCCGGCCCGTACGGCCTGCTTGGCCTGGCCCTGTCCGGGGTCCTCCGGAGTGGTCTCGTACCAGGCGGGTTCGGGCCATCCCGCGTTCGCCAGCCCCTCGCCGATGATCCGGCGCAGATGGTCCATGTCGGGCACTTTGGTGGGGTTCACGACGACAGCACTGCGGGGTCCGGTCACGCGCTCATAGTGCCCGAGGTGGGGACCACCCGAAACGCTGTCGCTCTTCTGTACCGTGAGCGTCGTGATTACGACGACGGTCACCTGGTGGGGACACAGCACCGTGTGGCTGTCCGATTCCGGAACGTCCTTGCTGACCGACCCGGTGCTCAGCGACCGCATCGCCCACCTGAGGCGGATGGCCGGCCCCACCCCCACGCTCCCCGGCGTCCCTGACGCGATCCTCCTGTCCCACCTGCACGCCGACCACTTCCACGTGGCGTCCCTGCGCACGATCGGCGGCACCCCGAAACTGATCGTGCCGCGCGGCGCCGGCAATTTCGTGGTCCGCTCGCTGGGGGTCGAGGCCGCCGCCCGGACGGTCGAGTTGGCGCCCGGCGAAGAGACGACGGTCGGTTCGGTACGGGTCCGCGCGGTCCACGCCGCCCACGACGGCAGCCGCGGCCCGTGGTCCCGCGACCGGGCGATCGCCATCGGCTTCGTCGTCGAGGGCGCGGCCCGCACCTGGTTCGCCGGCGACACCGGCCTCTTCGAGGAGATGTTCGACCTGGCCCCGCTCGACCTGGCCCTGATCCCCGTCGGCGGCTGGGGCCCCACGCTCGACTCGACCCACCATCTGGACGCGGCCGACGGCGCCGAGGCGCTGCGCCGCTCCAAGGCCAGCTGGGCGGTGCCGGTGCACTACGGCACGCTGTGGCCGATCGGCCTGGGCCGGGTGCGCTCCCACATGTTCCGCGACCCCGGCGAGCAGTTCGCCCGCTACGCGCTGCGCAAGGCCCCCGACTCGCGGGTGCGGGTGCTGGCCCAGGGCGAGACCCTGACGATCGGCCGCCCCGCGTGACGGCCACCCTGGGCACTCTGGCCTGGCTCTTCGCGGTAGTGGCGTTCGGCGCGATCATCCCGGTCGTCCCGACGGGCGCGGCGGTCAGCGGAGCCGCGGCCCTGGCCTTCCACGAGCACCATCCGCTGACCATCGTCTTCGTCATCGCCGCCGGTGCGGCCGGAGCGTACGTGGGCGACCTGGTCATGTACGCGATGTGCCGCCTGGGCGGTGAAAGCCTGGCCAAGCGCCTGCGCTGGTTGCGCGACGAGGAACACCTGATCTCGGTCAAGGAACGCCTGAGCCACCGGCAGATCCCGGTCCTGCTGGTCTCCCGCCTGATCCCCGGCGGGCGCGTTCCGGTGCTGCTGGCGGCGGCCTTCCTGGGCATGCCGTGGCGCACGTTCGTGGTGGCCAACGCGCCGGCCTGCGGCCTGTGGGCGAGCGTCTACGCGGGCATCGGGGTGGCGGGCGGGTCGATCTTTCCCGAGCCCTGGCAAGGCGTGGTGGCGGCGGTCCTGCTGATCCTCGTCGTCAACCAGGCGATCTCCTGGATCACCAAGCGTCGCGAGGCCCGCAAGCCGGCCGCACAGCCCAAGGCCGCCGACCCCCAGCTCCGCGAGGCCCCAGGCAATCCCGGCTGAGTACCTCGGCCTTGGTCGCCGGTCAGTACTTCAGGTGTTGGCGGGTCAGTTTGGCGACCTTTTGGACGACGGTGATGCCGCTCGACATGGTGCTGTTGCCGTGGGACAGGACGGCGATCGAGACGTCGGTGTTCGGGCCGGTGACGCGGCCGACCGAGTTGATGATCCAGCGGTAGTTCTCGGTCGAGCGGGCCAGCCAGCCGTTCTTGACCGTGAACTTCTCGCCGCCGCGGGCTACGGCCGGCACGCCCCAGTTCTGGCTGTCGTCGACGGTGCTCATCAGGGTGTAGGCCAGTTCGCGCGAGTCGGCGTCGAGCGGCCCGGACTTGTCGACCAGGTCGGCGAGCAGCTTGACCTGGTCGTTCACGGTCGTCCTGGTCAAACCCCAGGAGCTGCTGACCTTGGTCTGGGTCAGGCCCAGCCGCTTGTTGCAGGCGCCGACTCCGGTGGCCCGCCCGAGCCGACTGAACAGCGATGTCGTGGCGTCGTTGTCGCTCCGCCGGATCATGCGTTTGGCCAGCGACAACTCGGTCGGGGTGAGATCGCGGCGGGCGTCCTGGGCCTGGAGCAGCAGGCACGCGAGCACCTGGACCTTGACGACGCTCGCGGTCTCGTACTTCTCGGTGCCCCGGAACGAGTAGCGCCGCCCTGTCCGGCGGTCGA
>Ga0247781_1000058_pt1 | contig 29507 bp, 28 predicted proteins | sample UWRJL184509B5_FD_179922 | JGI IMG/M metagenome (GOLD analysis project Ga0247781, IMG submission 179922) | Plant litter microbial communities from Arlington Agricultural Research Station in Wisconsin, United States - UWRJ-L184-509B-5 | ecosystem: Environmental > Terrestrial > Plant litter >...
TGCGGGCGAGATTCGGCGAGTTCGCCGACCTGGACGACCTCGCCCGGCGACTGGCCGGTCGCGACCACGACGGGAACATCGCCCGCATCGTCGCTGGTGCGACCTTGGCGGAGCTGCGCTCCTGAGCTGCACGGCTGGGCCTGGTTCTTCATCCCCGTGACGTGGACGTTCTTGGTCGAGTATCAAACCGAACCCAACCGGAGCCGGTGTGGCACGTCGGACGTGTTCGCGCCGGTCCCAACTCGGCCGGTGCCCGCGGTCGGCGACAACAATGCCCCGAACCTCGTGCGACTGCTTCCGAGGTCGCGGTGGATCAGTGACCGTACTGGAGTTCCGCGGTCGGTGGATCAGCGACCGTACTTGTCGAAGGAGACCGTCCAGTCGCCGAGACCGTTCCAGATCGGGAGCTCGCGAGGGGTGTTCCTGACGTCGACGATGTCGCCGACCAAGAAGGTGTTGTAGACCCACTTGGCGTCGGCTGTGCTCAGGTTGATGCACCCGTGCGACAGGTTCGCCCGGCCGAGCGAGCCGTTCCAGGGTGCGGCGTGCAGGTATTCGCCGGAGTAGGTGATTCGCGTGCAGAACTCGATGTTCTCCGACACGTAGTAGTTCGGGTTTTTCGGATCGGTCACGCCGTAGCTCGCCGAGCTCATGGTGTGCTTGCGCTTGCGACCCAGTACGACGTGGGGGCCGCCCGCCGTCCAATAGTTGATGCGCTCGCCGTTCGCCCCGGTCGTGCCGCCGCCCTTGCCGAGGCTGCTCTTCATCGTCCGTACGAGTTTGCCGTTGATATAGACCTTCGTGAGGTGGGTCTTGTTGTCGCTGATCGCGATCAACTGCCGGCCGATCTTGAAGTGGGTCGACGCGTTCCTCGCCCCGTACGTCGTCTTGCCGAGTTTGACCCCGAACATGTTGACGTTCACCTTGACCGTCGTCCCAGCGGCCCAATACTTCGCCGGCCGCCAGTGCACGGTCCTGTCGTCCCGCCAGTAGAACTTGCCCTCGACGGCAGGCGAGGTCTTGATCTCGATCGCCTTCTCCGCCGCGTCCTTGTTGACGGCCCGGCTGAACGCGACGATCACCGGCTGCCCCGCGCCGTAGGTATCGCCCTCGTCGAGGGCAAGCATGGCGTTGGCCTGGAAGGTGACCTTGGCGGTCTTCTCCGGCTTCAGCGTGGTGAAGGTGGTGTTCTTGGTGCTTTTCGCGCCCGCGCTGTCAGTGGCCGTGACGGTCACCGTGTATTTCTTGCCGTATGCGAGTTCCTTGGTCGAACGCCAGGTCCCGTCGTCCTGCAGCGCGCCGTCGATCTTCGTCCGGCCGTCCGTGACGACAACCGACTGGAGCTTGCCGCCCGCGGCGCTCACGACGATCGGCTTCACCGGTGACACATCGGTGTTCTTGTTCGCCGGCGTCACACTCAGCCGGAGCGGGGGGACGACCGAGTCGGCCGCCGCTCCGACCCAGGCGGTGGCCCCGCCGTCCTGGCCGGACGAGGAGCACCCGGCCGCCACGGTGCCCGCGGCCACACCGATCGCGCCGATGATCACCTTACGTCGCTGAATCATGACTCTCGCATTCGAGGTATGCCAACCGGCGCCGTACACGGCCCTGCCAGATAGACGCGAGCGGGCCGGAAGGCGTTGCCTCTTCCGAAGGGAGATCATCGTGACAGATTTGAATCTCGGTCGGTAGACCTCATCGATCTCTCGGCCAGGTTCGTGGGTGGCGCGTCGGTGCGATGGAGATCGTCGTGGCGTGCTGCCGCCCTCACGCAAGCAGGGTTCATCCCCGTTGGGGCCTGGTGGCGGTGGACGGCGCGGGGGGCACCAGATGTGCGACGAACCTTGCTTGGTGACTATAGTCATTGAGCATGGGTGAGCATCTGATGGGTCCGGGAGAGATTCGCGATCGACTAGGCAGGCTGAGTCGCCAGCGCATCTACCAAATCACTACTAACCCGACTTTCCCAAAGCCGTACGACGAACTTCGGATGGGCAAGGTCTGGCGCATCGAGGACGTCGAGGCGTGGATCCGCGATCACCTGGTCAGGTCGGATCCCTGACGGGGGACGGACGGGGGCGAGTTCGCCTCGGCCGAGCTGACCGCGGACGACATCCGAAGCGGCGGCGACGTGCACCACGCGGGCGCCCGCCGACAGCCCCTTCCCGGCAGACCTCGCCGGCCCGTCGTGCGGAATCGCTCAGTCGATGCCGAAGATGCTGAACTCCAGGGCATCCGCCTGCTTGGCGACCTGGTAACAGTGGGCGGCGAGTTGCTGAGCCGTCGCGCCGGCGAGCGGCAGGAACGACTGCGTGACGATCTCTGGGACTCCGGTGTCCCCGGCGACCAGGGCGACGCGGCCGTAGCCGGGGGCCGACGAGCCGGCCAGCAACTGATCCGGCGTGATCAGCGCGGAGGTCGGTCCGACCCGGGCTTCCAGGCCGCAGAGCTCGACGCCCTCGCTGAACGGCTCGGCGCCGTCGACGGCGAAGACCCGGACCGCGTGCGTACGGCCGTCCGGCAGCGGAACCGTCACCTCATAGTGCGTGTCGAGTTTCTCGGACGTGGCGCCGAGGTGGGCGGCCATCAGACGTACGGGCTGCTTGAGTCCTTTGGTCCGTCCGCCGGTCGCCGCGGCCTTGGGCAGACCGGTCGCGTCGGCGGGCGCGGGGATCGGGGTGTCGGTCAGCAGCCAGCGCTCGATCAGATCGTCCAGGCCGGCGTCGGGCGCGTGATCGGCCTCCAGGAAGTCGACGGCGCGTTCGAGTGTCACCGGGCGACCCCACCCGGCCACCAGGGGATGACCGCCGAGAGCGGCACGCCAGGCCGGAGCGGAGGCGCCGACGTAGCAGGCGCCGAGGACAGCAAGCCGAAGCCCGGGTGTGACGGTCGCCGGGTCGAGGTCGCCGGGCGAGATCTCGTCGCCGTCGCAGCACTGCAGGCTGCCGGCCTCGCTGCCGTGCGAACTCCAGTAGAAGCCGGCCAGATCCTTCTGTGCCACCGCGTCCAGCAGATCCTGCCTGGTCGCCTGCTGGTCGACGACAACCGTGAAGCCCGCCGCGCGCAGCACCGTGACGTCGTCGTCGATGTGGGCGAGTTCCGCGGCCAGCATCGAACGGTCCTGCTCGCTGGCGGCGCGATAGCCGAACAGGAACTGGAAGGACTTGCCGTCACCGAAACCCGTGCCGGTCGGGGCGTGCACGACGCGGGCCTGCGGGTCGTCGCCGCGGGCGTCCGCGCTCCAGTGCTTGACGCCGGGCCGAGCGTTCGCCCAGTCGGCCGGCAGGATCACCTCGCCCGTCATCAGTAGTCGTCCCGGGCCGTGTACGTCTTCTCCAGGTCGTCCGCGGTCCCCGCGATGGCCGCCAGCGGCAACGTGAACTCCTCTTGGTCCAACGTCGCGAGCGGCGCCTGGTAGATGAGCACGTAATCGCCGTCCTCGTCCAGGGCGAGCGCGCCGAGAGCGAGTTCCGCGTTGTGCCGCAGCGCCACCCGGGGGCTCAGCTCGGATTCCTTGCAGACGAAGCTCCGGTACGCCACCCACTCCTTCTCGAACGCCTCGTAGCGGCTGACCAGGATCCGCTGCGTACGGTCCTCGCCCATCGTCCAGAGGATCGAGAACCAGTCGTCCTCGACCTTCTCCATCTGGTACTGGGTACTCGCGTACGCGCGCAGTTCGTTCCACGTCGGCATGGGTCGTCTCCTGTCAGCCTGCAGATTCGCACCGAACAATAGAAAGGGGGCTGCGGGAGTCACACGCGGCCCCCTCATCCGGGCGGGATTCCTCGGCCAGCGCCCGACCACCCCAGGGGAACTCGGTGCTTATGCCGGTCAGCGCCACCGACTCGCGGCAGGTGCCGGTGTCGGTCCGGAACACCAGGAACGCCTTAAGGTGACGTCCGGCTGGGCCGGGGCGAAGCGCACCGACACGGCGCCGCCGTCGAGGGTGACCGCGGTCTCGACACCCCACAGCGATCCGGCACGACGACGGCGGGCGAGCTGAGGGCATGGATAGGCTCGGGAGGTGGCTGCGCTGGACGAGGACGACCCGTATATGTGGCTCGAGGCCTTGGACGCGCCGGCGGTGGTGCGCTGGGTCACGGATCGCAACGCCGAGACGCTGACCGCCTTCGCGGGGGCCGACCTCGACCGGCTGCGCGACGCGATCCGGGAAGTGCTCGACAACAAGGAACGCATTCCCTATCCGCAGTGGTTCGGCGACGGCTATTACTACAGCTTCTGGCGGGACGCCGACCATCCGCGCGGGTTGTGGCGGCGGACGACCGCCGAGCAATACCGCCGCGACGAGCCCGAATGGGATGTGCTGCTGGACGTCGATGCCCTGAATGCGGCTGAGGGGGAGAACTGGACGTGGGGCTGGGCGGCAATGCTGAGCCCCGGCTACGACCGTTGCCTGATCAGCCTCTCCCGGGGCGGCGCCGACGCCACGGTGGTCCGTGAGTTCGACCTGCGCACGCGGGCTTTCGTCCCGGACGGGTTCGCGCTGCCCGAGGCGAAAAGCGACATCGATTGGATCGACGCCGACCACGTCTATGTCGGTACGGATTTCGGCCCCGGCTCGCTGACGTCCTCGGGCTATCCGCGCATCGTCAAGCGGTGGCGGCGTGGCACCCCGCTCGCCGCGGCCGAACTGGTTCTCGAAGGGCAGCCCGACGACGTCTCGGTGACCGCCTTTCACGATTCGGAGCCGGGATACGAGCGCGATTTCGCCAGCCGGCACGTGGACTTCTTCCACAGCGAGCGCTATCAGGTCCGGCCGGGCGGGGAACTCGAGAAGATCGACATCCCCGACGACGCCGGATTCAGCGTGCACCGCGACTGGTTGCTGATCCGCCTGCGAACCCCGTGGACGGTCGGCGACGTGACCTATCCGGCGGGTGCTTTGCTGGCCACGGACTTCGAGCAGTATCGCGAAGGCGGACGAGAGTTCACGGTCCTTTTCCAACCCGCTGGCCGGACGTTCCTCAGCTCCCACACGTGGACCCGCAACCACCTGCTGCTCGTCACGATGACCGACGTCAAGACCGACGTGTACGCCGTCACGCCCGGCGCGTCGGGCTGGCACCGCGAGCCGATTCCCGCCGGGACGGAGTTCGACCACACCTGGATCGTCGAGACCGATCCCGACAACAACGACTCGTACCTGATCTCCTCGTCCGGTTTCCTCAAGCCGACCACGCTGAGCCTGGGCACGATCGGCGGCGAAACGAAAGTCCTGAAACGAGAGCCGACGTTCTTCGACACGCGGGGAATGACGGTCCGCCAGTTCTTCGCCGTCTCCGCCGACGGCACCAGCGTTCCCTACTTCGTCGTGGGCAGCGGCGAAGGCCCGACGCTTCTGACCGGGTACGGCGGTTTCGAGGTCCCGTTGACCCCGAGCTACAGCGGCGTCCTCGGCCGAGGCTGGCTCGCCCGCGGCGGCACCTATGTCGTGGCGAACATCCGCGGCGGCGGCGAATACGGCCCCGAATGGCACCAGGCCGCGCTGCGGGAAAAGCGGGTGCGAGCTTTCGAGGACTTCGCAGCGGTCGCCGTCGACCTGGTGGCCCGCGGAATCACCACGCCCGCCCGGCTCGGCATCAGAGGTGGCAGCAACGGCGGGCTGTTGATGGGCGCGATGCTGACCCGCTACCCGGAACTGTTCGGCGCAGTGGTGGCGGCGGTCCCGCTTCTGGACATGCGGCGTTACACGACACTGCTGGCCGGAAAATCCTGGATAGCCGAGTACGGCGACCCGGACAACGAGGCCGACTGGTCCTATCTGCGCGAGTTCTCGCCCTACCAGAACGTCCGGCCCGACCGCCCGTACCCGCCGATCCTGTTCATCACCTCGACCCGGGACGACCGCGTCCATCCCGCACACGCCCGCAAGATGGCCGCCCGGCTGCTCGAACAGAACTACGACGTCACCTACTACGAAAACGTGGAGGGCGGCCACGGCGCCGCCGCCGACAACGAACAGGCCGCCACCGTCTGGGCCTTGACCCTGCAATTCCTCTGGCGCGAACTCACCACCACCCCCGAACGTCGGCCCGGCTGATCAGCTGACGCTCTGCCCCAACGCATCGATGGACATTGCTTGCTAGCTTCGGCGATGTGAGCGGGCAGCCGAGGGCACCGCACGGCTTAACTGGCGACGGCGCGGCGCCGGGTGGTCACCCTGGACGCGTTTCTTCTGGTCTGGTCGCGGTCAGATCTGTGGTCGACGCGGAGGACTCGGTCGCGGGCGTCGCACGGACGGGCCGAGCGGGCTCAGGCGTCCAGGACGGATACGTCGGCGAGTTCCGGCCCGACCTTCCCCGCGGCATAGACTTTGTCGACAGCGGCGACGGCTTCACGAAACGCGCTGCCGACGCATATAGGCGGATTCGTGAAAGCGCCGACGACACCGCTCTTGTCGCTACGAACACCGGTATCGACCCGACGGTCATCGAGGGGATGCGCCAGAACCTGTTCGTTCAGCAGCACGACATTCCGGTCGGACCCCACCGTGTGGAACGCGGCTATTTCACCCCGGACGACGACGTCGCGGATCTCTGGGACGGCGCCGCTCGCGGAACGCTCAGCCCGAACAAGGTAGCCGAATTCCGCAGTCTCGCCGCCCACGAGTACGTCGAGCACAGGTTTATGGAGGCGGGTCTTCCTTACCGTTCCGCGCATCCCGACTCCTTCGATACGGAGGGCGACCGTATCCTCCATCCCGACCATCCGGGCGCACATGACCTGGCACCTAACGAGTGGCGACCGGAAGCTCCGCTTCAGCACTGGAGGTTGTTCGGTCTGGACAGTTCCGGGCTGGTGATGGCTCCCGACCTGTCGAACCTCGACGAGATCGTTGGTATTGCTTTGCGAGGATTAGGGCGATGACACCGGACGAAGCAGTACAGGAGATGGCTGAACGCCTGAGCGCGATCGACTGGGAGCGCCGGGGCGACCAGGCCTGGTCGAAGGCCGCGCTGGTGAAGGAGTACTTCCGCCGGGCGGCGCGGTGGGCGGCAGCCTACGGATGTGATTCGCCCGTCCCGTTCTTCGACATCGCCGCATGCGTCGATTCCGCGGTTCGCGCCGATCAACGTGTGGTGGACGACGTGCTCGAGAAGGTGGACGCCGGCGGGCGGAACGTGGCCCGTATCGTGCCGTTCATCCTGCAGTGGGCTGCGCTCAGTGCATCGCCGGGGATCGAGCTCCCCGCCGACCTTCAGGATCCGTTCGAGCCGCTGCTTCTCCTTTTCGAGCGCGGTGGTGGCTTCCATATCGAGAACGGCGAGGTCAACCTCGAGTGGAAATCCGTCCGGATGGCCGGCTGGCGCGATCGCGCCGACGACCCGCCGATCGCGAGCTTCGCGACCGACGTCCTTGACGAGATCGACCGGGCCGGGTCGATCGCCCAATTCGGGTATGTCATGGGCCCTTCGGATTAGCTGGGATCAGGCCGATGCTCGACGGCCGCAAGAGCGGGGATGGGCAAGGTCAACGGCAAGCTGCTCCGAGCCTGACGCATCGTCGATGCCAAGTCCGGCCGCGGCGTGGCCGTCGCGGGCCTGGCGGTTGGCTATGTCGCGCTGGTGGCCGCCCTGATCCTGTTCTTCTGGATCGTTGTCGGCAGTGTCGCCGGTGCCCGGCGGCAGGTCATCCGGCTCTCCTGAGCCGAACCGCCTCACCGACAGATTTGTCTGCGGCGGGCCCTGGCGAAGTGCGACTGGTTCCTGGTTAAGGAAGCGTCGGGCAGGAGGATCTCCTCGTGGATCAGTGGGGGAGCTGCCTCCTTGCCCGTCGGCGTCGGGTGAGATCACCGGGACCTCGTGGACAGGGGGAGGCCGCGGTCGCCCATGCCGGGCCTCCTGCCGAGTGGGTACGACAGAACTGGTGTCGACATCATCCGCCTGCGGGGCACGAACGGTGTGAACCTTGACCAATGGCGTTCGCCCCTCCTCCCGGTTCAGTGGATTGAGCTGCGGAAAGAGGGAGCCCAAGAGATGGACAAGCCGGCGGTGTGGCCGATCCCGGTCACGATCATCCTGATCATTGCGATCGGCAGGCTCGTGCAGATGTTCCTGCAAGCGCTGCAGGTGATCGGCTAGTTGCGAAAGGCCTGGTCGGGGGGACCAGGCCGAGCATGAGGCCCAGCCGTCCGGCGGTCAGGTGCGGGAAGCTTTGCTGGCCCTGCGGGACGGACGCCATCTCGCGCGCGACCCGCTGATGCGCCGCGAGTCGGGTGATGTCCTCGCCGTCCAGCGAGACGGTGCCGCGGCGGGGCTTGAGCAGACCCTCTTAATAGTCGCGCCGAGGCAGGTTTCCAACGGGTGACCGGGATCACGTGGAGGCGATCAAGCGAGTACCGTGTGTAGCGCGAACGGAGGCTGCATGACGGAGCTCTACTCACGACGGTCCTTCCTCGCCGGTGTCCTCACCGCGGGCACGCTCTCGGCCGCCGCCGGCTATGTGCTGACCCGCCGGGAGTCCGTCCAGCTCACCCTGGCGACCGGCGCTGACCCGACCGGCGGTCGCCGGCTCCTGGTCACGATGTGGAACGAGCTCAACCCCGGTGCCCGCATCGAGGTGAAGGAGGTCAACAGCTCCACTCGCGACCAGTACGAGCAGTTCCTCGGCACCAGGGCCGACATCTTCAACCTCGACGTCATCCACATCCCTCGCTTCGCCGACGAGGGCCGCATCGTCCCGATCACCCCGCGCGGCGAGATCACGCTGCTGCCGCTGGTGCGCCGGCTCAGCGAGCGGCCCGGCTCCGGCGACTTCTGGGCGCTGCCGTTCAACGCCGACGTCGGCATGCTCTACCGGCGCATCACCGACAAGGCCGCCGGCGACCCCGGCCAGCGGCTGCAAGACGTGCTGGCCAGGTCACCCGCCCAGTTCGTCGGGCAGCTCGACACGGTCAGCCCGCAGACCGACGAGGCCTTCGTGGTCAACGTTCTCGAGCAGGCGCTGGCCCAGGACGAGGCGATCCTGACCGAGGACGGCACGATCTCGTTCAGCCTGGGCCAGTGGCGCGAGGCGCTCGGCCCGCTCGCGGCGGCGCTCAAGGCCAAGCGGATCGGCTCCGAGGCCGGCGAGGACGACACGACCCGCACGTTCCAGCGCTCCAACCTGCGCTACATGCGTAACTGGCCGGTCTCGTACCAGGCGGTCGACCGGGCCGAACGCAACAAGCGCGACACCGCCGAGATCCGGCTCAGCGGCCTGCCGATCGGCATCATCGGCGGCCAGAGCCTGGCGATCTCGTCCGCGAGTGCGAACAAGGACGCGGCCGAGCAGGCGATTCACTTCCTGACCAACGTCTCCTCGCAGCTGCACCTGGCCAAGTACGGTTTCGCGCCGACCGGCCTCGACGCCTACATCGATGCCGGGCTACGCGAGTCGCTGCCGCACCTCAACGACATCCGATACGCGGTCGAGTCGGCCCGCCCCCGGCCGGCGCACAAGCGTTATGCGGAGTTCGCGCAGCTCTTCGCCGAGCACACCCACCGCTACCTCTACGACGGTGAGCAGCTCACCCAGCGTTTCATCTCCGACATGCAGGGAGCGCTGCGATGACTTTCGGTTTGTCAGGGGGCGCTGCGATGACTTCGGTTTGTCAGGGGGCGCCGCGATGACCGAGGTGGAGATCGACGCCTGGCAGATGCCGATTCTGGTGACGGCCGTGATCGTGCTGATCGAGGCCGGCTTCAACCTGCTGCTGCGCTATCTGGGCGGTGGGCCGCCGTCAGCCCGGCTGCGCACCGCCGGTTTCGGCGTGCTCGTGCTGCTGACCGTCACCGTCTTCGTGGCCGCGCTCGGGCCGACCCGGGCTGACCAATTGTCCAGTGTGGCCGCGGCCGTCGCCGCCGTGGTCGCGCTGTGGCTCACCTATCGCTCCTACAACGCGACGGTCAAACGGCCGCCTTCCCCGGAAGAACCTGCGGCGAGCTCCAACAAGCAGGAGAATCGTGAGCATGGGTGATCTACGGGTGGTGGTCAGCGGCGGCTCGGACGCCGGGGGAGTGATCGACCTGATCGCGGCCGCGAGTGGACGAGGCTGGACGGTCGACGTCACGGCGACGAAGAACGCGCTCGAGTTCATCGACCCGTCGCAGGTCGCCCGGGTCAGCGGCCGACCGATCCGCACCACGTACAAGTTCGCGCCCGACGGCACCCGGATCTCGCCGCCGGCCGATGCGATGATCGTCGCCCCGGCGACGTTCAACACGATCAACAAACTGGCGCACGGCATCGCCGACACCTACCCGCTGAGCTCGATGGCCGACGTGATCGGCCGCGGTGTCCCGACGGTCCTGGTGCCCGCGGTCAACGAGCCGCTCGCCGCTCGCCGACCGTTCCGCCACGCCCTCGACGAGCTGCGGGCCGAGGGCGTCCGCGTGCTCTTCGGCCCGGGTGACGGCTGGCTTCCCGGCAGCACCGAGCCGTTCCCCTGGATCAAGGCGCTCGACCTGGTCGAGGACGTGTTCGGCCTGACCCGGATCGACAGCCGCGCCCAACTGCGCGCCTGACCCACCGGTGGTGCCGAGTCCGCTTCGGCACTTGTCGGGGAATGGGCAGCTTCGGCACCTGTCGGGGAATGGGCAGAGGTGCGGTCGGCCCGAAACGCGCGCCCAAGGGTGAACGCTGTCCGATAGGCGCTAGGCAGGCGATGACCAGCCTGTTTACCCTGAGCGCGTGACGGTGCTGCTGGAACGCTCCGACGAGCTCGCCGCCCTGAACAAGCTGCTCGCCGGCAGCGCGGACGGCGGTCGCGTCGCTGTGGTCAGTGGCGAGGCCGGTGCCGGCAAGTCTACGCTGGCGACCGCGTTCGCCGAGAGCGCCGGCGCGCGCGCCCAGATGCTCTGGGGCGCCTGCGACCCGCTGCTCACCCCGCGCGCGCTCGGCCCGCTGCACGACATCGCCCGGCGGCTCGGCGGCCGGCTGCGCGAGCGGATCGGCGACGGACCGCGCGGCGAGGTCTTCGACCTGCTGCTCGAGGCGCTCGACCGGCCGCCGCAGGCCGCCCGTCCCGTCGTCGTCCTGGAAGATCTGCACTGGGCCGACGAGGCGACCCTCGACATGGTGGCCTTCCTCGGCCGCCGGCTCGCGCTCTGCCGGGCGCTGCTGCTGATCACCTACCGTGACGACGAGGTCGGCCCCGACCACCGGCTGCGCACCGTCCTGGCCGGACTGCCGCCGGGCCTGATCCGCCGGGTCAGCCTGCCGCCGCTCTCCCCGGCCGCGGTCGCCGAGCTGGCCCGTCGGGCCGGTCGATCCGCGCCCGACGTGCACCAGGTCACCGGCGGCAACCCGCTGCTGGTCACCGAGGTGCTGGCCGCGCCGTCCGCGGGCGTCCCCCCGACCGTACGAGATCTGGTCCTCAGCCGTCTCGCCACGCTCTCGCCGGCGGCGCGCGAGGTCGCCCACCTGGTCGCGGTCGTGCCGTCCCGGGCCGGGTTGGAGCTGCTCGGCGATCGGCTCGCCGAGGTCGACGAGTGCCTGGCCCGCGGCATGCTCACCGCGAGCGGCCGGGGTGTCGCGTTCCGCCACGAACTGCTGCGGCGCGCGGTCGAGGAGAGCCTTTCCCCCGTACGCCGTCAGGCTCTGCACGCCGAGATCCTGGCCGCCCACGAGTCCGGTCCGGGTGCCGACCCGGCCCGGCTCGTGCACCACGCCCACCACGCCGGGGACACCGAGGCCGTGTTGCACTGGACGCCGATCGCCGCCCGCCGTGCCGCCTCCCTGGGCGCCCACAAGCAGGCCGCAGCTCACTATGCGCGGGCGCTCCCGCTCGCTGCCGGCCGCCCCGCCGCCGAGCGCGCCGAACTGCTCGAGGCGTACTCCCTCGCCGCGTACCACGGTGGTCTGCCCGAGGCGATCGAGGCCCAGCGGGCCGCGCTCGCCCTGCGCACCGAGCTCGGTGATCCCGTGGCGATCGGTGTCGGCCTGCGCTGGGTGTCCCGGCTGAGCTGGTGGAACGGCCGTCCCGACGAGGCCCGGGAGATCGGCTTCCAGGCCGTCGAGGTGCTTGCGACACAGCCGCCCGGCCCCGAGCTGGCCGCCGCCTACAGCAACCTGTCCCAGCTGTTCATGCTGGCCAACGAGGACGTACGGGCGATCGACTGGGGTGGGCGAGCAACCGAGCTCGCCCGCCGCCTCGGTGACCTCGACACCGAGGTGCACGCGCTGATCAACATCGGGTCGGCCAAGCTCAACACCGGGGACCGGTCCGGCGTGGCCGACCTGCGCCGCGCCCACGACCTGGCGGTGGCGGCCGGCGGGCTCGACGACCACGCCGGGCGTGCCCTGGTCAACCTGGGTAGCAACGCGGTCGACTGGTACGACTTCGACGTCGCTGAGCAGACTCTGGACCGCATCATCCCGTACCTGGCGGCCCGCGACCTCGACGGCTACAACCGCCACCTGCTCGGTCACCGCGCCCGCCTGCACCTGGCCCGCGGCGACTGGGCCGCCGCCACCGACGACGCCGCGCAGGCGCTGGCGGGTCAGCCGATGCTGGGCGGCGGCCTGGTCCCGGCCCTGGTCGCCCGGGCCAGTCTGAGCGTCCGGCGCGGTCTTCCCGGCGCTGAGGAGGAGGCCGCCGAGGCCGCCGAGCGCGGGTACGCCACCGGCGAGGCCCAGTTCCTCTGCCCGCCGGCCATCGTGCTCGCCGAGGCGTACTGGCTGGCCGGGGACATGCCCAGGGCCACCGCCGAGGCCCGCCGCGGCCTTGAGGTCGCGGTGCGGACGGGCCAGCCGTGGTTCATCGGCGAGCTGGCGTTCTGGCTGTGGCGCTGCGGCGAGCGATCCCCGGCTCCGGCCGCCGCCGCCGAGCCCTTCCGCCTGGTGATCGACGGCGACTGGCGGGGCGCCGCGGCGCACTGGGCCGAGTTGGGTTGCACCTACCTGCACGCCAGCTGCCTGACCCACGGCGACGCGGCGGCCACCACCGAGGCGTTGCGCGTCTTCGACCGGCTCGGCGCGGTGGCCCCGGCCCGGCGTCTGCGTGCCGACCTGCGCGAACGTGGCCTGCGCGTGCCCCGCGGCCCGCGCGCCACGACGGCGGCCGACCCGACCGGTCTCACCGGGCGTCAGCAGGAGGTGCTGATGCTGATCGCCGACGGGTTGAGCAACGCCGACATCGCGGCCCACCTGACGCTCTCGGCCAAGACAGTCGACCACCACGTCTCGGCGGTCCTCGCGAAGCTGGGAGTCTCGTCGCGCGGCCGGGCCGCCGCCGAAGCTCGGGAGCGCGGCCTCATCTGAGGTGAGCGATCAGGCGCCGCTCCGCCACCGGTTCGTCCGCCGGGTAAGGAGCGAAACGCCAACATAGGGAGCTATCCCCATGCGCGGGGGCCGGGGAGTTGAAAACGTCGAAGGCATGAGCGAACTGGTACTGGAAGGCCTGAAGGCCAAGCAGCAGAAGACCTGGGCGAGCGGCGACTACGGCGCGGTGGCGGCCCTGATCCATCCGATGGCAGAGGAGACCGTGCTGGCCGCCGATCTGTCGGCGGGCGACGAGGTTCTCGACGTCGCGGCCGGCACGGGCAACGCCTCGATCGCCGCCGCGCGGTCCGGCGCCCGGGTGATCGCCTCCGACTACGTGGCGGGTCTGCTCGCCCGGGCCCAGGAACGGGCCGCCGCCGAGCGCCTGCCGATCACCATCGAGATCGCCGACGCCGAGAACCTCCCGTACGCCGACGGCCGTTTCGACGCGGTGATCTCGGTGGTCGGCGCGATGTTCGCCCCCGATCAGGAGCGTACGGCGGCCGAGCTGACCCGGGTGGTCCGCAGCGGCGGCACGATCGCGCTGGCGAACTGGACGCCCGACGGCTTTATCGGCGAAATGTTCCGGACCGTCGGCCGTCGCGTCCCGCCGCCGCCCGGCATCCGCGGTCCGGTCGAATGGGGGAGCGAGGCCCGCGTACGTGAGCTCTTCGGCGACCGGGTCACCGACCTGCGCACCGTACGGCGCGAATTCGTCTTTCGCTTCACCTCGCCGGAGCACTTCGCGGACTACTTCCGGGAACACTACGGCCCGACCCTCAAGGCATTCGAAGCCCTGGGCCCCGACGGTGCCAAGCCCCTCTACGACGACCTGGTCGAGCTGGCGGGCCGCTACAACACCGCCGAGGACGGCACCGCCCGCATCCCGTCGGCCTACCTGCAGATCGTCGCCACCCGCGCGTGACACCCGCTCGGTCCGGCCGCCACGGGGGAGACCGGACCAGCACCTCAAGCCTCCTGGCCGAGCGGCGGCAGCGTCGGGTGCGGGGCGGCGGTCGGGAAGTGGATCTCGGCGGCGCGACCGTCGAGCGCTTCGGTGAGAGCGGCGGCCCCCGCGGTGCCGAGCTTCTCGAACTCCACCTTGATCACCGGTGTGGCCAGCTTGGCCAGGCCGTGCATCTCGAGTTCGACCCGGTAGGTCACCTCGCTGCCGGCCTCGACCGGCCGGACGGTCACCGTGTCGACGCAGGTGGCACCTTCGTTGCGGCCGTGGAACACCAGCCGCCCCGGACCCGCCTCGACCAGCGTGTAGGACAGTTCCGTGGTGATCCCGAAGATGCGGCTGACCTGGCACCAGCGCGACCCGAGCCCGATCGGACCGGTGTCCGTGCGAGTTGCCTGGCGCACGGCCGGATCCCACGTCGCCGTGTTGCCGAAGTCGGTCAGGTAGCCGATCACCAGCCCGGGGGCGGCCTTCACGGCAAGCGTGCGCTCCACGACGATCATCAGTCCCCCCCAGGGCGTCGGCGTGCTGCCTCAGCGTAGTGGCCGCTTCTGATCAGTGCCCGAAAATTCTGGGCGTCAGACGGAGAGGTCGCGGACGAAACGGCGCTGCCACGGCGTCTCCACCGCCCGCGGGTGGTAATGCTCGCGGACGAAAGTGACCGCCTCGGTCGAAGGCACCCCGTCGAGGACCGCCAGGCAGGCCAGCGCGGTCCCGGTCCGGCCCCGGCCGCCGCCGCAGGCGATCTCCACCCGCTCCGACGCGGCGCGCTGCCAGGCCTCGCGCAGGACCTCCACCGCGTACGCCCGATCGGCCGGCAACCGGAAGTCGGGCCACCGGATCCAGCGGCTGTCCCACCCGAACTCGGGCGGCGCCCCACCCAGCAGATAGACCCCGAAGGTCGGCGGATGCCCGGACGGCATCGGCCGGCGCAGGCCCCGGCCGCGCACCAGCCGCCCCGACGGGAACCGCAGCACTCCGTGCGTACCGGCCACCCACAACGCGCTCACCGCTTTCTCCACCGACCCATCCTGCAACGTGCGCTAGCCTTTGTCCCATGCAGACCTTCAGCGTGCGACGTCGTCGCTCCGACGACCGCCGCTGAGTCTTGCTCTCCACCGGCGGGTCGATCCCGCCGGTTCTCCTCTCGCAGACCCGGTCGACCCGCCTTCCGCGCCTGTCGATGGGTTTGATCATGAATCTCGAAGCACTTCTCGCCGCCCGGCTGGCCGTGGCCAGCGAGCCGGCGACCCTGCGGAGCCATTCCTGACGAGATGTGAGCACACGGGCATCGACCTGGCGTTATATCGACGGCTAGGGTGCCCACTGTGCGTGCCCACGAGGCGCGTCTCTCCACAGCGAAAGGTCTCGACATGACTCTCTCCCGGCGAACCGTGCTGGCCGCCGGCGCCGCCTCCGTGGCGGCTCCGATGGTCGCTGCCGGAGCGGCTCAGGCCCACCCACCCAAGGGCGAGCAGACGTATCACCTGACCGTGCTCGGCACCTCGGACACCCACGGTAACGTCTACAACTGGGATTACTACAAGGCCGCCGAGTACGACGACAGTGCGCACAACGACATCGGGGTGGCCAAGCTCGCCGCGCTGGTGAACAAGCTGCGCGGCGAGGCGACCGGGGCGACGCTGGTGCTCGACGCGGGCGACACGATTCAGGGGACGCCGCTGGCGACGTACTACGCCAAGCAGGAGCCGATCACCACGACCGGCGAGAAGCACCCGATGGCCCGGGCCATGAACGTGCTGCGCTACGACGCGGTGACGCTGGGCAACCACGAGTTCAACTACGGACTGCCGCTGCTCAACCTGTGGATCCGGCAGCTCGGCTTCCCGGCGCTGGCGGCCAACGCCGTCAACGCCCGGACGGGCCGGCCGGCCTTCACCCCGTACGTCATCAAGAAGGTCTCTCTCGGCCGGCACGCACCGACGTTGCGCGTCGGCATCCTCGGGCTGACCAATCCGGGCGTGGCGATCTGGGACCGGGCGAACGTCGAGGGCAAGCTCGAGTTCCTCGACCTGGTGGCGACCGCGGCGAAGTGGGTGCCGATCATGCGGGCCCGCGGCGCCGACGTGGTGCTGATCTCGGCCCACGGCGGCGACAGCGGCACGTCGAGCTACGGCCCCGAACTGCCGAACGAGAACCCGTCGGCGCTCATCGCCGAGCGTGTGCCCGGCATCGACGCGATCCTTTTCGGACACGCGCACGCCGAAGTGGCGCAACGCTTCGTGACGAACACCCAGACCGGCGAGCAGGTGCTGCTCTCCGAGCCGTCGAAGTGGGGTCAGCGGCTCACCAAGATGGACTTCGAGCTCATCCGAGTGAAGGGCCGTTGGGCGATCTCCGCCAAGTCCTCGGCCTTGCTCAACACCAACGCCGTCGAGGCCGACCCCAAGGTTCTGGCGGTGGTGCGGGCGCAGCACAACAAAACCGTGGCGTACGTGAACCAGGTCGTCGCCGCCTCGACCCAGGAGCTGTCGGCCGCGACGTCGCGGTACGAGGACACGCCGATCCTCGACTTCATCAACAAGGTGCAGACTGACACCGTCACCGCGGCCCTGACCGGCACCGAGTACGCGAGCCTGCCGGTGCTCTCGATCGCCGCGCCGTTCAGCCGCACGGCGGTCTTCCCCCAGGGCGACGTCAAGATCAAGGATGTGGCGGGCATCTACATCTATGACAACACGCTTGAGGCGGTCGTGCTGACCGGCGCCGAGGTGAAGGCCTACCTGGAGTACTCGGCAAAGTACTTCCGCACGCTCGCGCCCGCCGACCCGGTCGACCCGGCGACGGTCAGCGACCCGGCTGTGCCCGACTACAACTACGACGTCTTCTCCGGCGTCGACTATGACATCGACATCAGCCGTCCGGTCGGTTCGCGCATCACCCGCCTCCAGATCGCCGGCGCCGACGTCGACCCGGCCGCGCGCTTCGTGGTCGCGGTCAACAACTACCGCCGCTCCGGTGGCGGCAACTTCCCCGGCATCGTGAAGGCCCAGATCTACAACGCGCAGCAGGAGATCCGCCAGCTCCTGATCGACTGGGCGCAGGCCAAGGGCACCATCGACCCGGCCGACTTCTTCGTCAAGAACTGGCAGCTCGTCCGGGCCGGCACCCCGATCCAGTTCTGACCTGCTCAGGGGTACGCCCGACCGGCGTACCCCTGAGTTCGGTCAGCCGGCGGCCAGGCTGAGGAACAGCACGACGGCGGTGGCGAGCACGGAGCCGAAGGCGATCCAATACGGGTAGCGCTCGTTACCGCCGCGCCGGGCCTCGGTGCCGCGCCGCACCGCCGAGATCAGCCCCGGCACGACGAGCAGCACAGTCCAGAACGCCACCGGCGCCCACGACGGCGCCGCCGGCCGGGCCGCCCGGGCCATCTCCTCGGGAAAGCGGACGAGTAAGCGCCCGTGCGCCGTCCACGCGCCGAGGTCCGGTGCGGGCGTGGACTTCGGCTCGGGCGTGACCCACGGCGGCGCGGTCGAGTACTCGGCGTACGGTATCGGAGCTGTCATAGGCGGCCTTTCGGTAGCGGCCCGGTTGCTGTCCGGTGCCGCCCGCCCTCATCGGCCACCCACCCGCCGACCTGAGGTTAGTTCTCGGCCGCTTTGCGCACGGGCACCTGCATCCCGGTGATCCACTGGTCGAAGTCGTCCGGCGGGCAGTCGAGGTAGACCTCGACCGCGAACCCGAGCGGGTGGGTCAGGGGTTCGGGTTCGCTCCGTTGCCGCCGCCGCCGCCCTCGCCCGGTTCGGCAGGCTCGGTGGTGGTGGTCGGCGGGGAGGTGGGCGGCGTCGAGGTGGGCGGCGACGCGGACGTCTTGGTGGGGGTCGGCGTGGTGGTCGGCTTCGACGTCGGCGGCGTCGACGGCGGCGCCGAGGAGGAGGCCGAGATGCTGGGTGAAACGCTCGAGCTGCGATTGCGCGGGACCGAGTTGCCGCGTGGGGTCGGTCGGGTCGTGGGCACGTCGCTCGGCGGGGCCGAATCTTCCTTGATGACGGAGTCGACCGAATGGGACGGCCCGGCCGGGATCTGGTCGTTGACCACGTTCTTGTCGTCGCCGCCGCTGTTCAGGGCGATGGCGATGGCCAGGCCGCCGGCCAGGACCAGCAGCGCGACCACGGCAACCAGAAGCGCGGTTTGGCTGCGGGGCGGCTTTTTGATCCCCGTCGACGTGAGTGCGGGGGCCGAGGACGACGTGGGGGGCAGGTCGCGGGGAAGAGGCACGGCCCGGGTGGGCGCGGCCGGGCTGAGCGGGGCGACCATGGAGGTGCCGGTCAGCCTCTTCCAGTCGAGCGGGCCGGCCGCGGCGAAGGCGGCGGCGGCGAAGGCGGCGGCGGTCTCGAAGCGGTCCCCCGGCTGCTTGGCCATCGCCCGCTGGATCAGCTCGCGCACCTCGAGCGGCACGTCGTCGGGCAGCGGCTCGGGCTCGTCCTCGAGGTGACGAAGGGCGACCTGCAACGCGTTGTCCCCGTCGAAGGGCGGCTCGCCGGCGATGCAGTGGTAGGCCACGGCGCCGAGCGCGTAGATGTCGGTGGCGGCGCTGACGTTGCCCTTGGCGACCTGCTCGGGTGCCATGTAGAGCGCGGTGCCGACGATCGCGTTGACCGCCGTCACGCTGGTCACCGCGGCGGAGCGGGCCACGCCGAAGTCGACCAGCACCACCGTGCCGTTGGGCTTGACGATCAGGTTGCCGGGCTTGACGTCGCGGTGGACTGTGCCGTTCTCGTGGGCGGCGTGCAGCGCGTCGGCCGCCTGCGCCACGATCGACATGACCTCGGTGACCGGCATCGGGCCCTGCTTGACCCGGGTCGACAGCGGCTCGCCCTCGACGTAGGCCATCACCAGGTAGGCGACGCCGTCCTCGCTGCCGGACTCGGCGGCACCGGCGTAGTCGTAGACCTCGACGACGCCCGGGTGACGGAAGGCGGCCATCATGCGCGCCTCGCCGTAGAAACGGGCGGCGAACTCGGGGTCGGACATCATGGCGGTGCGCAACACCTTGACGGCGATGACCCGGCCCAGCACGACATCGGTGCCACGCCAGACGTCACCCATGCCGCCTGTGGCGATGCGCTCGTCCAACCGGTAACGGTTGCCCAGGAGGTGACCGGCAGCTAGCACCTGCGGACCTTATCTAATCAGGTGGCCGAGCCACAGCGGGGAGACGGGAAGCGAGCGGGGCTCAACTGTACCGAGCGGGGTCGGTCAGCGGGGGACGAGAGGGGGTACCTTGCGGCCTGCGGCGGAGTCGGTGATTAGCTGCGCCAGCCGGCGATCCCGGGTGTCGGCCCGTTTGGCACTGACCACCCAGTGCGCAGCCGCCCGTCGATAGGACGGGGACTGGGCCGAGAACCACTGCCAGGCGGCGTCGTTCGCCTGGAATCGGGTGGTTTGCTCCTGGTTGAGCACGGCGTCGGCCGGCTGCTCGTAGGAGTAGACCGCGACCCGGTCGGGCTTGCGCAGGTCGAAGGCCCGCGCCCCGGCCGGCCGCATGAGCCCGGCCGCGGTCAGCTCGGCGACCTTGGCCACGTTGACCGCGCTCCACACGCTGCCCTTGCGGCGCGGCGTGAAGCGCACCTGGTAGCGCTGGTCGTCGATGGTGCGGCCGACGCTGTCGATCCAGCCGAAGCAGAGCGCCTGCTCGATCGCCTGGGGGTGGGTGACGCCGACTCGGCCAGAGCCTTTCTTCCAGTAACCGACGAACAACTCGGGCGCCGTCTCGTGATGCTGCTCGAACCAGGCGCGCAGCTCGGCCGGGGTGTCGAAGAACGTTGCCTCCATGACCCGAGCCTAGGGATGGGGTACGACATCCGGGCAGCCGGCGAGGCCGCCCGGAGGGATCGCACGGCTAACTGCCGTGCGTCGGGGTGACCACGGCCGCGGTTTCGGTCAGTTCCCGCTCCTCCTGCTCGGCCTGGTGCTTGCGGGCCGCCTGGGTCGAGCTCGCCACCGCATAGCCGACCGCGACGCCGAGCAGGCCGACGCCGGCGATCAGGACCCAGGGCCGCGAGGGCTTGCGCCCGGCCAGGGCGGCCGCGGCGGCGTTGGCCCGGGCCCAGGCCGCGTCAGCCCTGCCCTCGGCCTTGCCGACAAACTTGTGACCCTCGTCACTCGCCCGATCCGCGAAGTTGCTCGCCCGGCCCGCGAAGTCGCTCGCTCGGCCCGCTCGGCCCGCTCGGCCCGCGAAGTCGCTCGCTCGGCCCGCGAAATCGCCGGCCCGGCCCGCGAGATCGCCGGCTTTTCCTGCTATTTTGACCGCTTTGTCGCTGGTGTCCCGGGCGGTCTCGCCCGCGGCCGTCATGGCAGCCGCCAAGTATTCCCAGGCCTGCGCGGCCGTACGTTCGGTCTTGCTCTTGCTGGAGAACATCTTTGTTACCTCTCGCGCTCGCCGATCCTGGTTAACCGTGCCCTCAAGCGTCGTTCACAAAACATGTCCGGTGTGGACGTCATCACGTTTCGGAAACGACTGGCCGGTCACCGGTACTCTGAACCAGGTTCACACGAGGCACTCAGGTGTCTGACAGGTTCGGGTCCTAATCTTCGGGTCAGTTTCACCGAACCTTCCGGGGGTAGTTTCGACCGCCCCCGACCAGCGGGTGGTGTCCGGGCGAGAAGCGCCCGGATGTTGCCCGTGAGAGGAACGACGCTCGGAAATTCCGGGCGGGTGGAGGGAATTGGCGTGACGCTGTCGATAATGACGTCGACGCTTGCCGACGACGTGGTGGAGGTCTCGCCCAGCGGCGAGATCGACGTCGAAAACGCATACGAGATCCGCGAGGCTGTGGGGGCGCAGCTTGCTGGCGGAAAAGTCGTACGCATCGAACTCAATCTTCGGAACGTGACCTTCATCGACTCCGTGGGCATCAGCGCGCTTGTCGCCGCGTTCCAGCTCGCGCAGGTCAGTGGGGTCAAACTGATCGTCACCCGACCGAGCCGGTTCGCGCATCGCCAGCTCTGGGTGACCGGGCTGCTCGGCCTGTTCGGCAACCCGCAGCCCTTCGGCGAGGCCGGCGCGGCCCAGCCGGTGGTCTCCGGAGCCTGACAAAACGAGACGCGCCCTCGGCCCGCCCCGAACGGGGTCGGACCGAGGGCGCGTCTCGTTTTGTCAGGCGTGGAACAGGTGCTTACTGCAGCGCCGGCGCGTGCACCTGGATCGCCTCCAGGTTGATCTTCACCTCGGTCATCTCGTGGGGCGGCCGGATCGGCGTGACCACGGCGAAGTGCTCGGCCAGCGCGGCCAGATCGGTGTTCGGCTGCAGCGTGTCGTCCGCCTCCTGCACGGCCGTGCGGACGAAGCCCTCGCCCTCCTCCACGATGCTCACCTGCACCTGCCCGAACTGGGCCAGGGCCGCCCGCCGCAGCCCCCGGATCCCGTCGAGGTGCAGGTCGGGGACGTTGAGGTTGAAGATGGTCCCGGTCGGCGTGTGCAGCAGGGTCGGCACCAGGCGAACGGCCAGCTCGGCCGCGCTGCCCCAGTGCCGCTTCTCGTCCTCCTCGTGGTCGAGAGCCGCGAGGGCGGCCCCTCCGCTGCGCGCGGTGGAGCTGCGGGGCGAGAGCACGTCCAGCGAGACCGCCAGCCCGTGCAGACCCGCGTACGAGCCGGTGAGGGTGGCCCCGACCGTGCCGGAGTGCACCACCGCGGCCCCGGCGTTGGCGCCCCGGTTGATCCCCGAGAAGATCATCTCCGGAGGTTCCCCGAACGCCTCCCGCAGGGCGAGCAGCACGATGTACGCCGGGGAGGCCGCCACCGCGTACGCCGGAATGTGTTTGGCGTGGGGCAGTTCGCGCTTGTGCAGGATGATCTTGCCGTGCTCCTCGACGGCGGTCATCGCCGCGCTGCTGCCGCTGGCCTCGGTGACCGGCGCGGCGACCACGACGTCGTGCCCCTCGCGGGCCGCCGTCCGCGCCAGCCAGCGCAGGCCAGGCGCGTCGATGCCGTCGTCGTTGGTGACCAGGATTCTTGTCATCACGCCTTCTTGATCGGGGTGAGCTTGACCCGCTCGGAGAGCACCTGGACGGCGTCCAGGTGCCCGGTGCCGAGCCCGTGCCGGGTGACGTTGAGGGCTCCGGCGGCTGCCCCGGTGCGGACCGCCTGCGTCATCTCGCCGCCCTGTGCCAGCACCGCGGCGAGGCCGGCGGTCATCGAGTCGCCGGCGCCGCGATGATCGGCGATGGTGAGCTTCGGGATGCCGACCCGGTAGATCTGTTCGTTGAAGAGTGCGAGCGCGCCCGCGTCGGCCCGCGACAGCACGGCCGCCTCGGCGCCGTCCTCGTGCAGCTTGATCAGGGCCTCGGTGAGTGACTTCTCCGAGTCGTCCTTGATCGTGCCGTCCCGGAGCAGTTCCTCGTGGCTGACCTTGACCACGCTCAGCCCGGCTTCGAGCACCGCCTTGAGGTGGTCGCCGGAGAGGTCGGCGATCACCCGGCAGCCGTGCGCCCGCAGGTCGTGGGCGAGCCGGCCGTAGACCTCGGGCCGGATCACCGAGGGGTGCGCCGGGCCGCTGAGGATCGCGTTGCCGGCCCGCAGGCCCTCGGCGAGCGCCAGGTTGTAGAGCTCGTCGAGCTCGTGCCGGGTGAACGGGGCGCCGGGCTGTTCGGCGAGTTCCTGGCGCTTGCCGTTGCGGCGGTCGTGGACGTACCACCCGCTGCCGCTCTCCCGGGGGATGGTGCGGAGTTGGACGCCCTTGAAGTCGAGCAGGGGTTCGAGGACCCGGCCGACCTCGCCGCCGATCGCGGTGCAGAGCGTCACCTCGGCGCCGAGGGAAGTGATCATGCGGGTCTGCCAGATGCCTTGACCACCGGGGTGCACGTGGAGTTCCGGCTGGTTGTGTTGCTGTTCGATGGTCACCGTGAGCTGTGGTGCCGGCGCGAAGACCATGACACGAGCGTCGCCCATAAAGGGCATTGTTGCTGCTAGTGGCCCGGTAGGTGAGGATTACCGCAAAAGCCGCCCCGGCCCCCAGGGGTGCCGGGGCGGGCGATCAGAGCTCGAATCCCTCGTTGGTCAGCTCCAGCACGGGCGCGGCCAGTTCGGGGCGCGTCCGCAGCAGGTCTTCCAGGCGCACCCGCCACTTGCCGGCCTCGACGTCGGCCGCGTATCGGTCGCCGCCGGTCTCGACCAGGGCGGTGAGCAGGCGCTGGCGGGTGTCGGCGAAGTGCCCGTACATCTCGCTGCCCAGCCGGCTCAGCACCCGGGCGGCGAAACCCTCGGAGTGTGGACTGCCCGCCGCGCGCACGATCGCGCGGGCGCCGTCCCACGCGACTCTCGGCTGGTGAATGACCGTGGTCATGATGACGTCCTCCCGTGATGACATGGTCACCAAGCGTAGAGAGGAGGCCGAAAGCCGGGCGGCGGTCGGCACATGCGGTGACCGATGTGATGATCGTGCACCGTTCAGTGTGATGATCGCCATATTTCTCCCGCGGTGGCTCACCATCCGGCAGGAGAGCACCGTCCGTCGGCCGCGCCCGGTTCGACCTGGAGGGTGGCGTGGTCGATGTCGAAGTCGTCGTGCAGCGCCTCGCGGGCCTTGGTGAGCACGGTCCCCAACTCGGCGGCGGGCTCCAGGCTGAGGTGGGCCGAGGCGACGTCCATGCCCGAGGTGAGCGTCCAGACGTGCAGATCGTGCACGTCGCAGACGCCGGGCACGGCGGCCAGCCGGGCGCGCACCTGGGTGATGTCGAGGCGTTCGGGCGCGGCCTGCACCAGGATGCGAACCGCCGAGCGGCCGAGCGCGAACGTGCGCGGCAGGATCATTAGCGCGACGACGACGGCCACGATCGGGTCGGCGTACGACCACCCGGTGAACCCGATGATCACGGCGGCCACGATCACGCCGACCGAGCCGAGCAGGTCGCCCACCACCTCGAGGTAGGCGCCGCGCACGTTGATGCTCTCCTTGGCGCCGGCGCGCAGCAGCCCGAAGGCGATCAGGTTGACGATCAGGCCGCCGACCGCGACGACCAGCATCGAGCCGGCCGGCACCTCGCGCGGATCGCTGAACCGGCGGACGCCCTCCACCAGGACGAAGACGGCAACCCCGGTGAGCAGGACGGCGTTGGCCAGCGCGGCGAGCACCTCGAGTCGGTAGAGGCCGAAGGTGCGCTGCGAGTCGGTGGCGGCGCGGCCGGCCGCGGTGATGGCGGCCAGGGCCATCGCGATGCCGAGCACGTCGGTGAACATGTGGCCGGCGTCGGAGAGCAGAGCCAGCGATCCGGTCCAGTACGCGGCCACCGCCTCGACGGCCAAGAAGCCGGCGAGCAGCCCGGCCGCCCACCAGAGCCGCTTGCGGTGTTTCGCCCCCGCCCGCAGCGCCTGGCCTCCGTGATCGTGACCGGCTCCCATGAGTCAACCCTCCGTCGGTGCCCTACGCCTCGGCCAATGTATGCGTACATCGCTATATGTGCAATACGAACCGATGCTGGTCACGAGGGGTACATACCGAGTGACAGCTCAGCTCCGCCTGGAAAGGAAACTGTCCGTGTCCAGACGTACTCTCGCGATTGTCATCTCCACGGTGCTCGCCGTGGTAGCCGGCGCGTCGCCCGCCGCAGCGCATTCCTCCGCACGGTGGCCCTCGTCACTCACTCTGCCCGCCGGGTTCCAGCCCGAAGGCATCGCCATCGGGGACAAGCCGTACGCGTACTTCGGCTCCCGGGTCGACGGCGACATCTACCGGGTCAGCCTGAAGACCGGCAAGGGCTCGGTCTTCAGCGAGGGCCCGGGCGCCGGGAACCCGTCGCTCGGCCTCAAGATCGACGACAACCGGCTCTTCGTCTCCGGCGGTAGTGCCGGCAGCGCCCGCGTCGTCGACCTGCGCAGCGGCAAGGTGCTGAAGTCGTACAGCCTGAAGGCACCCGGCACGGCCACCTGGTTCATCAACGACGTCGTGCTGGCCGGCGGCGCCGCCTGGTTCACCGACTCGGCCAACCCGGTGCTGTGGAAGCTGCCGCTCGGCCACCGGGGCAGCCTGCCGCACAAGGCGATCGCCGTCCCGCTCACCGGTGACCTCAAGTACGCGCCCGGCAACAACGCCAACGGCATTTCCCGTACGCCGGACGGCCGTGCCCTGATCGTCGTGCAGTCCAACCTCGGCAAGCTCTTCCGGGTCGGGTACGACGGCCGGAGCTCGGAGATCGCACTGGGCCACGAGAACGTCGTGAACGGTGACGGTCTGTGGCTGCGGGGGCGCGCGCTCTACGTCGTGCAGAACCGCGACAACAAGATCGCCAAGGTCGAGCTGAACCGCAAGGCGAGCCGAGGCGAGGTCGTGTCCCGCACCGGGAGCGCGTCCTTCGACGTTCCCACCACGATCGCGGCGTTCGGCAAGCGGTTCTACCTGCCGAACGCCCGCTTCACGACGCCCGCCACCCCGACGACGACCTACGACGCCGTCGCCGTGCCGATTCCCTGAGCGGGGAGCCAGGTCTGATCGGTTCCCACCGTGGTCAGGCGCTGGGTGGCCCGGGACAGGGCGACGTAGAGGGTGCGAATGCCGGCCGGATCCTTCGTGAGGGAGCCCGGCTCGACCAGCACCACCGCGTCGTACTCCATGCCCTTGGCCTCCAGCGCCGTGACCACCTGGACCCGTTCCGGCAGGCCGGCGACCCACTCGGCCATCTCGTCGCGACGCGTCACCGGAGTGATCACGCCGATCGTCCCGTCGACGTCGGCGAGCTGCTTCTCGGCGACCTCGCGGACCAGCTCGGGCAGCCGCACCGCGTCGGTCACCACGTCGACCGGATCGACCCCGGTGCTGCGCACGGCGGTGGGCAGCGGCAGGTCCGGCATGATCACCCGGATCACCGAGGCGGCCACCGCGAAGATCTCGGACGAGTTCCGGTAGTTGGTCGTCAGCGCGAAACTGTTGCGCTTGCGCGAGCCGAGCGCCCGGTCGCGGGCGCGGTCGAGCTCGTCCGGGTCGCCCGACCAGGCGGTCTGCGCCGGGTCGCCGACGATCGTCCAGGACGCGTACGTCCCGCGGCGGCCGATCATCCGCCACTGCATCGGCGACACGTCCTGGGACTCGTCGACCACGATGTGCGCGTACTCCCGGTAGTCCTCGTCGCGTTGCACCCGCTGGGCCCGGGACGCGGCCTGCCGGTCGGCGAAGGTGCTGACCTCCTGCACCCCGTCGCGTACGTGGAACGGGTTCTTGTTCTTGCGCGCGGGCTGCCGGGGACGGCCCATCAGCTCGTCCAGTTCGTCCAGCAACGCCACGTCGGCGATGGTCGGGCCCTGCTCGTCGAGCGCGTCGAACGATCCCTGCAGGCGCGCGATTTCCTCCCGGGAGAGCAGACCCTGGGCGTACGCCCGGAGCCGGCCCGGAACCGCGAGCCAGCGCAGCACCCGCATCGGGGTGAACCGCGGCCACCACGCCTTGAGGAACGTCCGGAAGTCGGCGCGGTCGGCCAGCTCAGCCTCGAAGTCGGCCTTCTCGGGCAGGCTGGTGACCTGGTGCCGGCGGGCCTGTGCCCACAGCGCGTCGAAGACCCGGTTGAAGCCGGCGCCACGCACCTCGTTGCGCCGGGCGCCGCGGGGCAGCGCCGCGCGGCGGACGCGGTCGAGCTCGTTCGCGTCGAGCCGCAGCAGCGTGCCGTGGTAGAGCAGGCGCAGCTCGGTCGGGGCGCCGGGGACCGCGTCGTGCGAGGCGCGCTCAAGCACTCGGCGCATGCGCAGCGAGCCCTTGATCGCGGCGACGTCGGTCGGGTCGACCCGGGTGGCGTCCCAGGCCGGCACGATCGTGCCCAGCGAGCGCAGGGTCGCCGTGTCCTCGCCGAGCGAGGGGAGCACGGTCGCGATGTAGTCGACGAAGACGCCGGACGGGCCGACCACCAGGATGCCGCCGCCGGCGAAGCGGTTGCGGTCCGAATAGAGCAGATAGGCCGCTCGGTGCAGGGCGACCGCGGTCTTGCCCGTGCCCGGTCCGCCGGTCACGATCGTGACGCCCGAGGCGAGCGAGCGGATCGCGTCGTCCTGCTCGCGCTGGATCGTCGCGACGATGTCCCGCATGCCGCGGCCGGTGGCCTTGGAGAGGCTGGCCAGCAGCGCACCGTCGCCGACGATCCGCATGTCGTCCGGCGCGGCCTCGGGGTCGAGCAGATCGTCCTCGATGCCGGTGACCCGCTCGCGGCTCGACTGGATCATCCGGCGGCGCACGACACCGAGCGGGTCGGCCGGCGTGGCGCGGTAGAACGGGGCGGCGGCCGGGGCACGCCAGTCCACGACCAGCGACTGCGAGTCCGCGTCGCGGATGCCCATCCGGCCGACGTAGTGGGTCGCGCCGGTGGTCAGGTCGAGCCGGCCGAAGACCAGGCCCTCGTGCTCGGTGTCGAGCGCGTGCCGGCGGCGGGCGGCGTGAAAGACCATCGCGTCCCGCTCGACCAGTGCGCCGAAGGTGCCTACCCCGGCGAGCTGGTAGCCCTCTTTCTCGGCCCGTGAGGCGTCGCGGCGCAGTTCGGCGAGCCGGGCATAGACGCGGTCGACGTGCTGCTGCTCGACCGCGATCTCCTGCTGAAGAACGGTGGCGTCGCTCAAGACGGCAAATCTCTCTTTCCGGCTCCCGGCGCACGCGTTCGGGCAGCGTGCTCGGTGATTTGGGAGCACTCGAACTTACTCCGCCGGAGCTCGTTGCGTCTCACCCGGTGTGGACATCGGCGTGGCAATCTCGCTCCGCCCCCGCTCGGCCGTGGCTCAGCCGCGTCGCGTCCGTGGCTCAGCCGCGTCGCGTCCGTGGTTCGGCCGCGTGGGAAAGCTTTAGGCGGCCTCGCGCAAGTCGGTGGCGGCCTGCTCGCGCTCGGCGGCCCGGCGGCGGCCCGGGGTGGCTCGTTCGACGATCGCGGTCAGGGCGGCCGACACCTCCCGCGGGCGCTCCAGCGGCAGCATGTGCCCGGCGCCGGGCAGCACGTTCAGCTCGGCGAAGGGCAGGGCCCCGGCGATCGACTCGGCGCAGGCCGGCGGGGTGAGCCGGTCGCGCTGGCCGACCAGCACCGCGGCGGGCACGTCGCCCAGCGCGGCCAGCGTGTCGAGGCGCTGCTGGGCGCCGACCGCGGGCCGGAAGCCGCCGATCGACCGCAGCGAGGCCCGGCCGAATGAGCGCATCGCCAGGTCGAGCGAGGCCTCGTCGCACTCGTCGCCGAAGAGCAGCCAGCGGACGACCGGGCGCAGGGCGGGCTGCATCGCCCGGTGCGGGCGCCACGACCCCGACCGGGCCAGCAGGCCGGCCCCGACGGTCTCGCCGGCCCGCAACAGCGTCGCGAGCCGCGCCGGCAGCCCGTAACTGGTGTGGGCGTGTCCCTCGGCGGTGGTCGAGACGAAGAGCAGCCCGGCGACGCGCTCGGCGAAGGCGTCGGGGTGGGTGTGCGCGTACTCCATGATCGCCATGCCGCCCATCGAGTGGCCGCCGAGGACGACCGGGCCGGAGGGGGCGTGGTGGCGGAGCACCTCGGCAAGGTCGTCGGCGAGCTGGCTCAGGGTCGCGCCGCCGAGCCGGGTGGCCCCGGACCGACCGTGTCCGCGCGTGTCGTAGGTGATCACTCGGGGACGGCCGGCGCCGAGAACACGCAGGGCCGCGACCTGGTTCTGCCACGTATGCCTGTCCTGGCACCAGCCGTGGGTCAGCACCACCGTGACCGGGGCGTCGGCCGGGCCGTGCACCTCGACATGCAACCTGACGCCGTCGGGGAGAAGAAGCTCCGGCATGGGCACCTCCGTGATCCGCACGACCTCGGTATACCCGCGGGTAATAAGCATCACTCACGATCACCCAAATTGCCACTTCCGTTTCCGTCCGCCCGAAGGTCGAGGCGGGGCCAGCGGGGGCCAGGTGGGGTCACTCGGTAGGGCCAAAAGTCCTGCGCGGAAGGTGAATTGGCTCGCACTCGCTGTTCGCGCGACCGAATTGGGTGAGAATCACTCGTATGACGACCGACCCGTCCGCGGGGCCCTCCGTGCCGATCACCAATGCCGAGGAGGCCCTGGCTGAGCTGCTCGCGGGCAACAAGCGCTTCGTGAGCGCCCGTCCTGAGCACGGTCACCAGGTGTCGGCCGCGGCCGCGGCGTCAGGCCGACAGCAGCCGCACGCCGTCGTGCTCGGCTGCATCGACTCGCGGGTGCCGCTCGAGGCGATCTTCGACCAGACCTTCGGGTCGATCTGCGTGGTCCGCTCGGGGGCGCACGTGGTCGACCGGGCGGTGCTGGGGTCGGTGGGCTTCGCGGTCGCCGAGCTGGGCGTCCCGTTGATCATTGTGCTGGGGCACAAAC
>Ga0247781_1000059_pt1 | contig 28758 bp, 28 predicted proteins | sample UWRJL184509B5_FD_179922 | JGI IMG/M metagenome (GOLD analysis project Ga0247781, IMG submission 179922) | Plant litter microbial communities from Arlington Agricultural Research Station in Wisconsin, United States - UWRJ-L184-509B-5 | ecosystem: Environmental > Terrestrial > Plant litter >...
GTGCTGGCCACGCCGAGCCGATCCGGCGTGCGGCCGTGGGCCGCGCCGTCGGCGGGGGAGCTGCGGGAGATGCTCTGCCAGGTGTACGCGCAAGGGTGGGCGCTGGCTGACAACGAGCTCGCCCCGGGGATCCGGTCGATCGCGGTCCCGCTGCGCGACGGCGAGGGCCGGGTACTCGCGGCGATGAACGTGACGGTCAACGCGGGGGAGACGTCGATCGGCACGCTGACCGACGTCTACCTGCCGTTTCTCCAGGAGGCGGCCGCGGCGATCGGGGCAGACTGGGCACTCTGGCAGAAACGCCCGCAGAGCGTGACGGACACCACGCCGGTGAGCCTGGCCAGCCCGCTCTGACGGGAAAATGTTTCGATCTCGAGTCTTGACATCGCGTGGCCGCCGGAACACTCTGATGCCAGTCGTCCGTTAGGCGGACGTCCGTCCGCCGCTGTCTCGTCCCCGCCGGACCGTCGTTGGTCCGCGAGGTCCCCCTTCCTGGTCAGGCGGCCAGGAAAGCTTGGATCCGGGCGGCCGGGGTCAGCAGGGTCACGGCCGAACGGTCGGTGAAAGTCAGGCGTAGGCGGCCGGCCTGCTCGGTTACCGAGGAAAGGCTTTCGCGGGGGCACTCCCAGCGCAGGTGCAGAGGTGGAACGGGGTCGGACACCGGACGGAAGAGGTTGCGCAAGGAGCCGAGCCGCTTGGACAGGAGCAGCAGGCGGCGGTCGGTCAGGGCCAGCACCCGGGGGTCGGAGACCGTGCGGATGTGCTCGTCCAGGCCGACGGCGAGGCTGCGCGGGGAGCCGTCGACCCCGCGCCGGGCGCCCGGCGCGTCGGGCACCGGACGGCGGAAACGCCACGGGGAGAGCTCGGCCCGGGAGGTCCCGGCCTGGGTGCGGCCGTCCGCTCGGCTCACCCAGACGGCGGCGCGGAAGGTCTCGCCGGGCCGCAGGTATTCGCGCACCCGCGCCTCGACCTGGGCATCGCGTTCGGCACCGGAAGTCACAGCTTCGCTCCCATCCTCGCTTCGACGTCTGCCAGTCGACCATGAGGTCAGGTGCGTGCTGCTGCCGGGGTCAGGCATCGGCGATGCCGGCGATCGGGGGGTCAGCGACCGGCGTCGGCCAGGACCTCGGCGACCCGCCGGGCGATCGCCGGGTCGGCGAGCATCTCGGCGTAGCGCTGGACGTCGTCCGGCGCGGGGGCCGGGGCGGCGGGCCCCGGCTGGTGAACGGTGACGGCCACCTGCACCGGGCGGCCCAAGCGGCGACTCAACGCCTCGGTGAGGGCGGGCCGCAGCCGGGACTCGAGGACATCACGGGTGAAGGCGTCGGGCACGGAGAGCAGCACCGTGTCTTCCACGACGGCGGCCAGGCTCGCCGATTTCAGATAGACCTGCTGCTGGGGTGACGTCTGCACGTCGCGCAGAACTTCGTGCCAGAGGTGGGCGGGCGCGAGCCGGGCCCGCCCGGCGTCGGTCAGCCACTGCCCGACGGTCAGGCCGGCCGCGTCGGCGGCCTCGGTGAAGCGGACAAGGTCGGCTGCGTCGATCATGACGTGCGGAGGGTCGATCATGACGTGAGGAGGCATGCCGACCATTGAAGCCTCGCCCGCCGCGACACGCGAGAGCCGCGGCGCCGACACCCCGGGCCGATCGAACACTTGGCACACCGAGCGGAGCAAGCCGCCCAGGCAGACCGGCAAAAGGGGTGAGAAGTCCCCTTGCGCATGCCCGCCGACGGGACCACGGTTGATCACATGACGGACATCATCGATCCCGGAGTCAGCCACTACCTGCTCGAACACTGCACGCCGCCCGACTACGTGCTGCGCGATCTCGTGAACGAGACGCGGAACGCGTTCCCCGACGAGTCCAGCATGCAGATCTCGCACGACGAGGGCGAACTGCTCACCATGCTGGTGCGGCTCACCGGCGCCCGGTTCGCGGTCGAGCTCGGCGTGTTCACCGGCTACTCGTCGATCTGCATCGCCCGCGGCCTGCCCCCGGACGGCCGCCTGCTCGCCTGCGACGCCTCCGTGGACTACACGAACGTGGCCCGGCGCTACTGGGCGCGGGCCGGCGTCGACGACCTGATCGACCTGAGCCTCGGCCCGGCCCTCGACACGATCCGGGCACTCGAGCCGGACCCGAGCATCGACTTCGCCTTCGTCGACGCGGACAAGACCGGCTACCCCGACTACTACGACGAACTGGTCCCGCGCATGCGCCCCGGCGGCCTGATCGTGCTCGACAACGTGCTGCGCGACGGCCGCGTCCTCGACCCGGCCAACGACTCCGACCGGGCGGTCAGCGACCTCAACGACCGGATCGTCACCGATGACCGCGTCGAGTCAGTCATGCTCGCCGTCCGTGACGGCGTGACGCTGGTCCGCAAGCGGGGGTAGGCGGAAACCGCCCCGGACCGTACCGGCGTCGCCTGTACTGGAGGCATGCCGAAGACCTTCGCGGTCGTCGCCGCGCTGGTCGTCGCGGTGAACCAGGTCCTGCCGGACGACCTCGGGTGGACCAGCGCCTACCAGCTGGCCGTCGGCTACGGTACCGTCGCGGCGATCCTGGTGGGGGCTCGTCGCCTGCCGCGCGAGGAGCGGCTGCCCTGGTGGTTGTTCGCGGCGGCGTTCGGCGCGAACACCACCGGCGTCGGCGTGCGGCTCCTCAATGTGGAGGTGCTGCACCTCGACGGCGTGCCGTCGCCGGCCGATCCGCTGTTCCTGCTGCTCTACCCCTGCTGCGCGGCGGGCATCGCCGTGCTGGTCCGCCGGCGCGGGAAGCGGGGGGAGTCCGGCCGCGGGAAGCGGGGGGAGCGGGGCCGCGGGAACCAGGACTGGACCGCTGGGGTCGACGCGGCCACGATCACGACCGGCCTCGGGCTGCTGGCCTGGGCCTACGTGATCGCGCCGGCCGCGTACGCCGGCGAGGCCTCGATGCTGGGTCAGGCGACCCTGGTGGCGTACCCGCTCGGGGATCTGGTCCTGCTCGCCATGATCGTGCGGCTCCTGCGCGGCGGGGGTGGCCGTGGCGTGCCGCTCTGGTGGGTGACGGCTTCGATGGTCACCTTCCTGATCGGCGACACCGCGTGGGTCGTGCTGCGCCACCTGCTGGAGGCGGGCCACGGCGTCGGCCAGGCCGTGCTGCTCAACCGCACCGTCGAGTCGCTCTTCCTGGTCGCGATGCTGCTGCTCCCGGTCGGCGCGCTGCACCCCGACGCGCGGTGGATCGCCGTCCCGGCCGGGACGAGGTCGACGCGGCTGAGCCGGGCGCACCTGCTGCTGATGGCCGCCGCCTCGCTGGTCGTCCCGGCGCTGCTGGCCGTGCAACTGGCCCAGGGCGAGGTCGTCAACGGGATCGCCATCGTGATCTGCTCGGCGACCCTGTCTCTGCTGGTGGTGATGCGGATGGCCCAGGCCCTGCGGGAGGTGGAGCGCCAGGCCTGCCAGGTGCGCGAGCTGGCCCGCAGCGACGAACTGACCGGGCTGCCCAACCGCCGCGCCTGGAACGACGAGCTGCCCCGCGCACTCGACCGGGCCCGCCGCGACGGCCGGCCGGTCAGTGTGGCGCTGCTCGACCTCGACCGGTTCCAGCTCTTCAACGACGCGTACGGCCGCCCGGCGGGCGACCGGCTGCTCAAGTCGGCCGCGGTCGCCTGGCACAGCTGCCTGCGGACCTCCGACACGCTGGCCCGCTACGGCGGCGAGGAGTTCGTCGTGCTGTTGCCCGACGCGAGAGCACCCGAGGCGCGTCAATTGCTCGAACGGGTACTGGCCGGCACGCCGCTCGGGCAGACCTTCTCGGCCGGGGTCGCCGTCTGGGACGGGCGCGAGACGTCCGACGAGCTGACCGAGCGGGTCGACGCGGCGCTCCACCAGGCCAAGGCGGGTGGCCGTAATCAGATCATCGAGGCGGCGAACCGGCCGGCCGCGGCGGCGGCCAGGAAGTAGGCGTAGTCCTGGTCGAGCTTGCGGCCCATCGTCGACAGCGGCACCGGGCTCGCCCGCAACGCCTCGTCGAGCCCGGCGACCGGCACGCGGGGCAGGCGGTGCCGGCCGGCCAGCGGTGCGAGCGCCGCGTCGACCTCGGCGGCCAGGACGGGGTCGAGGCCGTCGGGCACGGGCAGGTCGGCGGGGAGCAGGGCCACTTTTCCGTACGCGGTGAGACTGTGGTGGGAGAGGCCGCGGTGCCGGGGCCGGCCGTCACCCGTGGAGATCCGCAGCGAGCCGACCGGGCGACCGCCGAGGGTACCGATCGCGTTGACCGCCTCCCCGAGCGCGACCCCGGAGAACCCCCAGGCCGTGCCCGTGCCGAGGTTGCCCGGTCCCTGCGCGACGATCGTGACGTCGGCCCGCAGCACGTGCCGGGCAGCGAGCAGACCGGTGTGCACGGTGCTCGCCTCGAGGTCGCCGCCGAACGCCTGGCCGGTCGTGACCGTGCCGGCCAGGTGGTCGCCGAGCCCGTCGAGCGTGCGCGAGAACCACGCGGGAAGCGCCCCGCCGTCCGTCATCACGTACGCGACCCGGGCCGCCGGCTTGTCGAAGTGCAGGCCGGCGAGGACGGCCGGAAGCGCGGAGTGAAGATCGGCGGTGACCACCGGCATGCCGTCGAGCGAGGTGGCCGCGGCCAGCACCGCGCGGTGCGGGGAGGACTCCTCGTCGACGCCGAGCCCGATGACTTGCAGCGGTGTGTAGCGGGCCTTGACCAGGTGGCCGGAGTCGCGGGTGGCGCCGTCGCCGTCCGGGTCGGGTGGTAGCCGGTCGGGCAGGGCGACCACCAGCGCGTACCCGCCGGTGCCCAGACCCATCACGAGCGCGCCGACGTTGAGCAGCACCCGGTCGCCCGGTTCGGGCTCGCCGACCAGGGACGGGTAGGCGAGCGCCCGCAGCGCACCGTCGCCGGTCAGGACCTCCAGCTCGACCGCGCCGCGCCACCGCCGGCGAATTGCCTGAACCGTCCCGGATCGCCACCGCACCATGCCGGAACCCTACAAGTCGACCCCGCCGTCGACGTGGTTGCGGCCCGCCGTGCCACGGGTCGGGTCGAGGAAGACGTACCGGATGGCCGGGTAGCGGGTCCGCAGCCGCCGTTCGGCCTCGTCACAGGCCGCCTCGATCTCGCCGCCGCTGGCGTTGTCCTCGAAGTCGACCTTGGCCGCGACCAGCACGTCGCCCGGGCCGATCTGCATGGTCAGCAGCGTCGGCACGGCCACCACGATCGGGATCGAGACGAGGTCGGCGGCGATCTGGTTGTGCACCTGGCGCGGCACCGCGCGCCCCACCAGCAGCGACGCGTTGCTGGTGGCGAGCGTCGTGGCGACCGCGAGCAGCAGCACGCCGATCGCCACCGACGCGATCCCGTCCCAGGCCTCGTGGCCGGTGAGCTGCGAGAGGGCCAGGCCCGTGGCGGCCAGGACCAGGCCGACGAGGGCGGCCGAGTCCTCCAGATAGACGGCCTTGACGGTGGTGTCCGGGGTGAGCCGCAGGAAGCGGAACGGGGTGACGCCCCACTTGCGCGAGGCGCCCGCGACCTGGCGGCGGGCGCGCAGGAAGGAGGTGCCCTCGGCGATGAACGAGACCCCCAGGACGATGTACGACCACAGGTAATTCCCGGAGTGGTCGCCGTCGACGATCGTCTCGATGCCGTGGTAGATCGAGAATCCGGCGCCGCCCACGAAGGTGAAGACCGCGGCGATGAACGCCCAGACGAAACTCTCCTTGCCGTACCCGAACGGGTGTTCTTCGTCGGCCGGGCGTGCACCGCGACGCAGCGCCACATAGAGGAAGACCTCGGTGACGGTGTCGGCAAGCGAGTGCACCGACTCGGAGACCACGGCGGCGGACCCCGAGACCAGCCCGGCGAGGAGCTTGGCGATCGCGATGAGCAGGTTGGCGAGGCCGGCGATGATGACTGTGCCGACGCTCTCGTTCTCCGGTGGATCGGACACTTCGGGCGAATCGCCAGGGTTGCGTGGCTCGGCGGCGGCCAAGCCCACCGGGAGTTGGTCGTCAGGGGTCTGTGCGGTGCTCACTCGCGCCTATCTTTCCGCTGCGCGCCGGTGGGAAACCGTCCGGGTGTAGCGCGTACGTCACGTCCGCGTCCACCCTGCTAGCGTTGCCAATCGTGTCGCGGACCCGCACCGAGCGCCTGGTCAACCTGGTGATCTGCCTGCTGTCGACGCGGCGGTTCCTGACCGCCGCGCAGATCGCCGCGACGGTCCCCGGCTACGAGCACGACCCGGAGGACCCGCGCGACCACGACGCGTTCCAGCGCAAGTTCGAGCGCGACAAGGCTGAGCTGCGCGAACTCGGTGTTCCGCTGGAGACCGGCACGGCCAGCGTCTTCGACCAGGAACCCGGCTACCGCATCGCGCACCGCGAGTACGCGTTGCCGGCCATTCTGCTCGAGCCCGACGAGGCCGCCGCGGTGGGCATCGCGGCCCGTCTCTGGCAGCACGCCGGTCTCGCCGCCGCGGCGTCGTCCGGGCTGGCCAAGCTGCGCGCGGCCGGGGTCGAGGTCGACCCGCAGGCGACCCTCGGCGTGGAGCCGGTCGTCACCGTGGACCCGGCCTTCGGGCCACTGACCAGCGCGGCCCGCGAGCGGCGGGCGGTCACGTTCAGCTACCGCGTGCCCGAGGTGGACGACCCGGCCACCCGCCGCGTCGAGCCGTGGGGCGTGGTCTGCTGGCAGGGCCGGTGGTATGTGGTGGGACACGACCGGGACCGCGCGGCGACCCGTTGCTTCCGGCTGTCGAGGATCGTCGGCGTGGTGAAGCCGGTGGGCCGGCCGGGCGCGTACAGCCCGCCCGACAACGAGGACCTCATCAGCCACGTCGCGCGCTGGTCGGGACCGGTGCCGCAGACCGGGCGGGCCACCGTGACCGTGCGGCCGGGGCGTGCCGCCGGGCTGCGCCGCTGGGCCACCGATTCGCTGACCGGGCCGGACGGTGACCGGCTGACGATTCCGTACGCGGACGCGGAGCGCCTGGCCGCCACGATCGTCGGGTACGGGCCGGACGTCCGCGCCGAGGGTCCGCCGGAGGTCCGCGAGGCCGTCATCCAGCTGCTCAAAGAGGTCGTCGCGCGCCACGAGGCTGCGGCGTGATCGACCGCACCGGAGTCAGCGAAGCGTCCGTGGGGCCAGGAGAGCATGCCCAGGAGGGCTCAGCGTGACGGGGCCGAAGCATTCGGGGGACCGGCTCGGGCGACTGCTCAACCTGGTGCCCTATCTGCTCGCCCGGCCGGGCATCCTGGTCGCCGAGGCGGCCGCCGACCTGGGCGTCGGCGAGCGCCAGCTCCGCGAGGACCTGGAACTGCTCTGGGTCTGCGGCCTGCCCGGCTACGGTCCCGGCGACCTGATCGACATGGCGCTCGACGGCGACCGGGTCACGATCAGCCACGACGCCGGCATCGACCGCCCGCTGCGCCTCACCCAGGACGAGGCCCTGGCGCTGGTGGTGGCGCTGCGGATGCTCGCCGAGACGCCCGGCATCGGCCACCGCGACGTCATCGAACGTGCCCTCGCCAAGATCGAGAACGCGGCCGGCGACCTGGCCGGAGCGCCGGTCGCCGTGCGGTTGCCGGCCAACACGAAGCGCGTCGACCGGGTCCGCGCGGCCGTCGAGACCGGGCACGCGCTGCGGATGACCTACTACACGGCGGCCCGCGACGAGACGACCGAACGCGTCGTCGACCCGATGCGGGTGCTGATGGTCGGCGGCAAGGCCTACCTGGAGGCGTGGTGCCGCCGCGCGGAGGGCACACGGCTGTTCCGGGTCGACCGCATCGACGACTTCACCGAGCTCGACGAGCCGTCCGCGCCGCCCTCGCGGGCCGTGCCGCACGACGTCAGCGCCGGTGTCTTCGTCCCCGGCGCCGAGCTGCAGCTGGTCACGCTGCGGGTGGGTCGTGGCAGCCGGTGGATCACCGAGTACTACCCGGTCGAGGAGGTACGCCGCGAGGGCGGCGACGAGTGGGTGGTGACGATGCGCGTCACCGACCTGGGCTGGGCGCAGCGGCTGCTGCTCGGCCTCGGCCCCGACGTCACCGTGCTCGGCCCGCCCGAGCTGCTGCGTCGCATCCGCGAGCAGGCCGCGGCGGCGCTCGACCAGTACAGCTCGCCCAGGCGCTAATGTGTTCGGGTGCTGATGTGGAGCTGGATCGCCGTGGTTGTGGTCGCCGTGGTCGTTATGGGGGCGGTCGGTGTCCGGTTGCTGGGCCGACTCGACGGACTGCGTCGCGCGGCCGTGCGGTTGCGGAGACGGCAGGCCGAGGCGGCCGAGCTGCGGGAGAATGCCTTGGTGCTGCAGGAGACCCTGCTCGGCGTGCAGCAGCGGGCCGAGAACCTCCAGGAACACGCGGTCTTCCAGAAGTAGTCCTTACCGTTTTCCCGGCGTTGGGGTAGCGTGCGGCGTTCTGTCCCTGTTGTCCCTGGATTTGGGGGAACAGTGGCAAAACCCGCCAGGGTCCGTGGGCTGCATCACCAGAATTGACACGTACGATGGACCCCGCACAACTTGATCCGACCGACTGGAGTTCTCCCATGGGCGCCCTCAAGCCATGGCACATCATCGTTTTCGTGGTCGTTCTCGTGCTGCTCTTCGGTGCGAAGCGGCTGCCGGACGCGGCGCGGTCGCTGGGCCGGTCGCTGCGGATCATCAAGGCCGAGACCAAGGGCCTGGTCGACGACAACAACGATGTAGCCGAGAAGGCCGAGCCGCAATACTCGCGCCAGCCGATCCACGGTGAGGTGCAGCAGCCCCAGCCGCAGGCGGGCTACCAGCAGGCGCCGCCGCCCCAGGGCTACCAGCAGACCCCGCCGCCGGCCCCGCCTTTCGTGGACCCGGTGCAGCAGCGCACTACCGACCGCTGATCCGCGGGCATGAAGCTAGCCCTTCGCCGTCAGGGGCCCACCAAGTTTCAGCAGGCCGCCGACGGTTCCATGACGCTCATCGACCACATCCGGGAACTGCGTAACCGGCTGTTCTTCGCGTCCCTCGGCCTGGTCGTCGGTCTGATCGTCGGCTTCATCCTGTCGAACTGGGTGTTCCACCTGCTGGAGCAGCCCTACTGCAGCCTCCCGTCGTCGATGGCCGTGCGCGCCGACGGCAAGCAATACTGCGACTGGGTCGTCCTGGGCGTCACCGACACGCTGATCCTGCGCCTTAAGATCGCGCTCTGGGTCGGCATCATCGTCGGTGCGCCGGTCTGGCTCTTCCAGCTCTGGGCGTTCATCGCGCCCGGCCTGCACCGGCACGAGCGCAAATGGGCGTACGTGTTCGTCGCGATCGCCGCTCCGCTCTTCACCGCCGGCGCCGTCCTGGCCTACCTCGTGGTCGGCCACAGCCTGGCCTTCATCATGCAAGCGGGCGTGCTGGGCGAGTCGACCAAACTCGAGGTCTCGTCGTACATCGGGTTCGTGACCAACATGATCCTGATCTTCGGCGGGGCCTTCGAATTCCCGTTGATCCTGCTCATGCTCAACTTCACCGGCGTGGTCACCGCGAAGAGGTTGCTGAGCTGGTGGCGGATCGTGGTCTTCCTGTCGTTCGCGTTCGCCGCTATCGCCACCCCCGACCCGGGCCCGTTCGGCATGACCCTGCTGGCGCTCTGCATGGTGGTGCTCTACCTGATCGCCACCGGCGTCGCGGCGATCAACGACCGGCGCAAGGGCCGCGGCAAGGAGATCTATGCCGGGCTCGACGACGACTCGATCTCCCCGCTCGAGGAGGAACGGGTGCCGGTCGGCGCCTCCGACCCGGTCGCGGCGCCGAGCCCCATCGACGCGCCCGCCCCGGTCGCGCGACCCCGCGCGCTGGACGGTCGCTTCGACGACATGACCTGAGACGACATGACCTGAGGCGACAGAACCTGACATGTACTCTGCCCCGCTGTGACGAGCGTTGAGATCGCGGTGCTGGCCAACCCCGCAGCGGGGCGCGGCCGGCACCGCGATCTGCTTTCCGGTGTCCTGCACCGGCTGGCCGGGACCGGGCGTACGGTCCGGCTCCTGACCGCCCACAGCGGCGAAGAGGCGGAGAAGGCCTGCCGCGCGGCGGTCACCGGTGGCGTGGCCGCGGTGGTGGCGGTGGGGGGCGACGGGACGATCCACCGGGCCCTGCAGGCCGTCGCCGAGCAGCCGGTCGGCTTCGGCGTCGTCCCGGCCGGCACCGGCAACGACTTCGCCGCCGGCGTGGGCATGCCGCAGCACCCCCTGGCCGCCGCGGACCTGGTCGCCGCCGCCCTGACCGCGGGCCGGCACACGCCGATCGACCTGGCCCGCGCGGTCGGCGCCGACGGCGAGGTCCGCTGGTTCGGAGCGGTGCTGGCCGGGGGCTTCGACGCGCTGGTCAACGAGCGGGCCAACGGCCTGCGCTGGCCGCGCGGCCCGCGCCGCTACGACCTGGCGATCCTGCTCGAACTGGCCCGGCTGCGGCCCCGCAAGTACGCGCTCGAACTCGACGGCGAGGACTACAGCTTCGAGGGCATGCTGGTGGCGGTCGGCAACTGCGCCAGTTACGGCGGCGGCATGCGGATCCTGCCCGACGCCGACCCCACCGACGGCCTGCTCGACGTCGTGGTCACCACGCCGTTCGGGCGGGCGGCGCTGGCCCGGCTCAAACCGAAGCTGAACCGCGGAACGCACGTCACCGACCCCCGGATCACTGTCTATCGGGCCGAGCGCGTGCGGTTGAGCTCCGCGGGCATCGTCGCGTACGCCGATGGGGAGCGCGTCGGTGCCCTCGACCTCGACCTGACGTGCGTGCCGGGTGCAGTCCGGTTGCTCCGCTGACTTCCTCGTCAGATCGCGCGGAACCGGCCGATCGAGGAGGACATGCAGATCAGTTCGTACGCCCACGCCGCCTTCGACACCGCCCGCTCGACCTTCAAGGGCCTGGCCGAGGCCGCCGTCAAGCAGCCGAACACCCCCGAGACCCCCGCCGCTGCCGCCACCCCCGCCGAGAAGCCGGTCGTCGAGCCCACCGAGGCCCCGAAGCCGATCAAGGGCCAGCGCCAGGGCGTCAGCCTGGACTCGTACGCCTGAGCCTTCGCCGCTTGCCCGGTCCGGACCGGAATGCTGATCGGAGCCGATCCCGTGCGCGCGGCGCCGGTGCCCCGAGGGGGTTGCTGCGTGGCTCCGCGCGACCTGCCCTGATGTCAGACGGCGCAACCGGCCAGGGCCAGGGTGGCGCCGAGCCCGTTGGGGCGGCCCGGTTCGGCGGCCGGCAGCACCAGCGCGGCGCAGCCCGCTCGCACGGCGCCCGCGTCGGCCGGGGTGTCGCCGACCATCAGCGTGCGCTCCGGATCGGCGCCGAGCATCCCGCAGGCCCTCAGGAAGATGGCCGGGTCGGGCTTGGTGCGGCCGACCTCGAAGCTCAAGGCGTACGCGTCGATCAGGGAATCCATGCCCCACGCCGCGAAGAGCGGACGGATGTCGAAGCCGACGTTGCTGACCACGGCCACCTTGATGCCGGCGTCGTGCAGCGTGCGGAGCGTCGGCTCGGTGTCGGGGTAGGGCAGCCAGCCGGCCGGTTCCAGCAGCCGGTCGTAGAGCGCGTCGGCCAGCCCCTCGACGTCGGTGGAGACGGTCGCCGCGAGGCCCGTGTAGGCGGCCCGGTGGCTCTGGGCGTAAAGATCCCGGTCGGCCCAGTGCTCGGCCAGGCTCGGCGGCACCCGGTGCGGCAGCGGGCCACCGGCACGCCCCGCGGTGACCAGCCGGTCGGCCAGCACGGTGGCCCGGCCCCGCTCGAGCTCGCGACCGCAGGCCGCGGCGGCTGAGATCACCCAGGTCACCGGGTCTTCCACCTGCGCCAACGTGCCGTGGAAGTCGAACAGCACGGCGTCGACCTGACGGTGCGGCCGATGGGGAGGGCGATCGGTCGATGCATCATCCGGCACGGGTGCACCATACCCACCACGCCGCGCGGCCCGGGCGGCAACCGCCCGTGCTCCTTTTTGTCAGACCTACGGATTAGCCTTGTGGTCATGACTAGTCCCGCCGAACGGTATGCGGAATCCCAGCGGCGGGCGGCCCGGGTGGCCGAGTTTCCCGCGCTCGAGGATTTCATGCTCGACGTCGGCTTCGACCTGGACGATTTCCAGCGCGCCGCCTGCGAGTCGCTCGAACGTGGGAGTGGCGTGCTGGTGTGCGCGCCGACCGGCGCCGGCAAGACGGTGGTGGGCGAGTTCGCCGTGCACCTCGCGTTGCGCGACGGCGAGCGCAAGTGCTTCTACACCACGCCGATCAAGGCTCTCTCCAACCAGAAATACCACGATCTGGTGGAGCGCTACGGCGCCGACCAGGTCGGCCTGCTGACCGGTGACAACGCCATCAACGGCGATGCCCCGGTGGTCGTGATGACCACCGAGGTGCTGCGCAACATGCTCTATTCGGGCTCCTCCGCTCTGAAGAACCTGGCCTACGTGGTGATGGACGAGGTCCACTACCTGGCCGACCGGTTCCGCGGGGCGGTCTGGGAAGAGGTGATCATCCACCTCCCGGCCTCGGTGACCCTGGTGTCACTCTCCGCCACGGTCAGCAACTACGAGGAATTCGCCGACTGGCTGGTCACCGTCCGCGGCAAGACCGAGGTCGTGGTCAGCGAGCACCGGCCCGTGCCGCTCTGGCAGCACATGCTGGTCGGCCGGCGCATGTTCGACCTGTTCCACGACGCCGACGCGGCCAAGAAACACGACGTGCACCCCGAACTGCTGCGGTACACCCGCGAGATGGAACGCCGCCTCGACCTGACCGACCGCTCCCACGGGCCCGGCCGGGGCGGCGGCGGTGGCCGCGGGCGCCGCTGGCAGCCGCCGCCGCGCGCCGAGGTGGTCGACCGGCTCGAGCGGGCCGATCTGCTGCCGGCGATCCTGTTCATCTTCAGCCGGGCCGGCTGCGACGCCGCCGTGCAGCAGTGCCTCGGTGCCGGGCTGCGGCTGACCAACCTCGACGAGCGGGCCGAGATCCGCCGCATCGCCGAGGCCAAGGTCGCGTCCATCCCGCGCGAGGACCTCTCCGTGCTGGGCTACTGGGAGTGGCTCGACGGCCTCGAGCGCGGTCTCGCGGCCCACCACGCTGGCATGCTGCCCGCCTTCAAGGAGGCGGTCGAGGAGTGCTTCGTTCAGGGCCTGGTCAAGGCCGTCTTCGCGACCGAGACCCTCGCCCTGGGCATCAACATGCCGGCCCGCTGCGTCGTGCTCGAGCGCCTGGTGAAATACAACGGCGAGGCCCACGTCGACCTGACCCCGGGGGAATACACGCAGCTCACCGGCCGCGCCGGCCGCCGCGGCATCGACATCGAGGGCCACGCCGTGGTGCTCTGGAGCCCCGAGGTCGACCCGCGCCACGTGGCCGGCCTGGCCTCCACCCGCACCTACCCGCTGCGCTCGTCGTTCCGCCCGTCCTACAACATGGCGGTCAACCTGGCCGGCTCGGTCGGCATCGAGAAGGCTCGCGACCTGCTCGAGTCCTCGTTCGCCCAGTTCCAGGCCGACCGTTCCGTGGTGGGCCTGGCCCGCCAGGTGCAGCGCAACGTCGAGACCATGCAGACCTACGCCGAGGACGAGGCCTGCCACCACGGCGACTTCGACGAGTACTTCGCCCTGCGCGTCGCGATCGCCGACCGTGAACGGGCGATCGCCCGCCAGGGCGTGTCCCAGCGTCGCGCCGCCGCGGTCTCCTCACTCGAGCGTCTGCGGGTCGGCGACGTGATCCGGGTGGCGCAGGGCCGCCGGGCCGGGCTGGCCGTGGTGCTCGAGGCCCCGACCGGCGGCTTCGGCGAGCCCCGCCCGCTCGTGCTCACCCAGGACCGCTGGGCCGGCCGGGTCAGCCCGGCCGACTTCGCGGGCGACGCCGAGGTGCTCGAACGTATCCGGGTGCCCAAGCACTTCAACCCCCGCAATCCCGGCGCCCGCCGGGATCTGGCCGCCCAGCTCAGCGCCACCGGCCTCGACCGCCAGGTCAGCGACCGCCGTCGCACCCGCGGCGGGAAGCAGGGCGAGGACGCCGAGATCGCGCTGCTCAAGGTGCAGATGCGCCAGCACCCGTGCCACGCCTGCCCCGACCGCGAGGAGCATGCCCGCTGGGCCGAGCGGCGCCAGCGCCTGCTGCGCGACACCGACGCGCTGCGCGACAAGGTGGCCGGCCGCACGGGCTCGCTGGCCCGCACGTTCGACCAGGTGTGCGCGGTGCTGGCCGAGCGCGGCTACCTCACCCAGGCGGGCGAGGTCACCGCGCCGGGTCGCATGCTGGGCCGTATCTGGTCCGAGGCCGACCTGCTGATCGCCGAGTGCCTGCGCCACGGTGTCTGGGACAACCTGGACCCCGAGGAACTGGCCGCGGCCGTCTCGATGGTCCTCTACGAGTCGCGCCGCGAGGGCGACGACCGCGCCTCGGTGCCGAAGGGTGCGATCACCGAGGCCGTCGACGCGGCCGGCAAGCTCTGGGCCGACATCGCGGCCGACGAGTCCGAGCACGGGCTGACGCTGACCCGCGAGCCCGACCCCGGCTTCGTGTGGCCGATGTACCGCTGGGCGCGCGGCGAGCCGCTCGCCAAGGTGCTGGCCAGCGGCCACAACTACGAGGCCGACATGCCGGCCGGCGATTTCGTCCGCTGGGCGCGGCAGGTGCTCGACCTGCTGGGCCAGATCCGTGCGGCCTCCGCAGCCTCCGACGAACTGCGCGCCACCGCCCGCAAGGCGATCACCGCGGTCAACCGAGGCGTTCTGGCCTACCAGGGCAGCCTGTAAGCCAGGCGTGTCGAATAAGCCAGGGGTGTCGAAGGTGAGGAGTACGGCCGGCGGTGGCCCGCGCCTGTGTCTGCTCCGAGAGCGTCTTCAGAAGGACGCTGCCGCCGATGACTTCGACTTTGTGCCCGTGGGCAGCGGACGAATCGCCCGGGGTTTCGCCTGACCGTGACTTACCAGACGTCACCGTTGCGCCAGTCGCAGGCCAGGGTGGCGGCACGGTCGAAGTGCGGGCCGTCGGGGGCGAAGCGGACGAAAGTGCTGTCGTCGTCCTCGGGGGTGGGGGTCAGGCCTGCGGGGGAGAGGACGGCTGTGCGGCCGCGCCAGGGGAGCCAGCTGCGGGAGACGTAGAGGCCGCGGCCGGCTTCGGAGGCGGAGAGCGCACCCAGATCGTAGCCGCGGTCTATGACACTTTCGGCGGCGTCCAGGACGGTGGCGGCGAAGCCCTGGCCGCGCCACGAAGGGTGCACGGCCACGGCCTCGACGTAGCCGCAGCGCCACGCGCGGTCGGCGTGCAGGAAGCTGCGCTGGACCACCGCGGCGTGGGCCACGAGTGTGCCCTGGTCCTCGGCCAGGAAGTGCAGGCCGCCGAGGGCGTGGTCCCAGTCGTCGTCGCTGAAGTTGCCGAGGAAGGCCTGGTCCAGGAGGGCGCGGATGTTGGCGCGCTGGGCCTTGCTCAGGTCGGCGGTCGGGATCGTGGTGAGCACGATCGCACCGTACCTTGGTTCCCATGAAGGAGATTCGCCTCGCCGCGCGGCCGCAAGGCTGGCCCACCGCTGACACGTTCGAGATCGCCGAGGTGCCGACCCCGTCGGCCGGGCCGGGTCAGGTGCTGGTCCGCAACCTGTTCATGTCCGTCGACCCCTACATGCGGGGGCGGATGAACGACACGAAATCGTACGTTCCGCCCTTCCAGGTCGGGGCGGCGCTCGAGGGTGGCGCGGTCGGTGAAGTGGTGGCGTCCGAGTCGCCGGAACTGCCGGTCGGTGCGCACGTGGTGCACGGCCTCGGCTGGCGGGAGTACGCGGTGACCGACGCGGCCCGCGCGCGGGTGGTCGACCCGGAGGTGGGCAATCTGTCGGCCTATCTGGGAGTGCTGGGGCTGACGGGGTTCACGGCTTATGTCGGGCTCATCGACATCGCGCGGTTCCAGGCCGGCGACACGGTCTTCGTCTCGGGGGCGGCGGGTGCGGTCGGCAGCGTGGCAGGGCAGATCGCGAAACTGCGTGGCGCCAAACGGGTTGTCGGCAGTGCGGGCTCGGCCGAGAAAGTGCGCCACCTGGTGGAGGATCTCGGGTTCGACGCCGCGTTCAATTATCGCGACGCGCCGGTCCGCAAGCAGTTGCGGGAAGCGGCTCCGGACGGCATCGACGTCTATTTCGACAACGTCGGCGGCGACCATCTGGAGGCGGCCATCGGGTCGCTCAACAAGTACGGGCGGGTGGCGATGTGCGGAGCGATCGCGACCTACAACGACACCTCGGCGGCGGCCGGGCCGCGCAATCTTTCGCTGGCGATCGGCAAGGAGCTGAATCTGCGCGGCTTCATCGTGAGCAACCACAACAAACGAATGCCGGAATTCCTGGCCGAGGTGGGGCCGTGGGTGCGTGACGGCCGGATCGAGGCGCGCGAGACGATTGTGGACGGGATCGAGAACGCGCCGGCCGCCTTCATCGGCCTCCTCAAGGGAGAGAACACCGGAAAAATGGTGGTACGCCTCTCTTAGGTGCGCGACCGTTCTACCGCTGACTCACGTGGTCGCGCGGGCCGCGGGCTCGCCGGCCACTTCCAGCGCCGCCTCCCGCAGGGCGTCGCTGCGCGCATAGACCGAAGCCCCCGGGCCGGGGCTGCGGCGGCCGTTGAGGCCGCTGAAGCTGCCGCCCGCCTCCCGCACGATCAGCGACGTCGCGGCGAAGTCCCAGATCTGGCCGCCGGTCTGCACCCCGAGGTCGAGGTCGCCCCGGGCGATCATCAACGCGGGATGGATCGGCCACGGCACCGCGGGCGTGAGCTCCTCGAGGGGTGCCACCAGCTCACGGGCCCAGTCCTCGGGAACCACCGCGAAACGGCTGCCCGCCACCGAGTCGGCGCCCGCCGAGACGTGCACCGGAGTCTCGGCGACGACCCGGCCGCCGACGACGCGGCCCTCGAAGGATCCGCCGTCCAGGCTCGCCCACCAGATGCTGCCCTGCGCGGGGTGCGCCGCCACCGCGGCGACCATTTCGCCGTCGACCTCGAGGGCGATCAGGACCAGCCACCGGTCGTCCCCGTCGACGAAGAGCGCGGTGCCGTCGATCGGATCGATGATCCACCGGCGGCCGCCCGTGCCGGTCTGGCCTTCCTCCTCGCCCAGGATCGCGTCTCCGGGACGCGCGGCGGTCAGCACCTCGCGGATGGCCGACTCCACGGCACGATCAGCCGCAGTCACCACTGAGCCGTCGGTCTTGACCTCGCGGGGCAGGTCGGCCAGCGCCGCGAAATGCGGCAGGGCCACCGCCGCCCCGGTCAGCGCGGCCCGTTGCGCGAGCTGAAGATCCGTCTCCACGTAGCCCATCCTGCCTCTGATCGACGGGCGCCGGCCGCAACTCGCGGGACATGTCACCCGGCTCACTCCATCGGACCGCACCCGCGGGTGCGGGTGCGGGTCAGCGGGGTCGGGCGCCGCGGCCAGTTCGCCGCGGCGCCCGACCCGATCCTAGAAGACGGCGGTCAGCTGAAGTAGGCCCAGCTGGAGCAGGACTTGGTGTCGAAGCCGTCGACGTAGTAGGTAGTGCACGCGCGGAATGCTTTGACGTCGCTGCCCGGGTCCATGGAAGCGCTCTGGCCGCGTCCGACGTGGAGGTCGCCGGTGCTGCCGTTCGTCAGTTAGTACTCGACCTGGCCACCGGTTGCCTTGAATTCGTTGCCGGAGTACACCCAGACCCAGGCGGCCCCGCTACCCGGATTGTTGTCCGCCTTGGCCTCCGTCTGGTGATGCGAGACCGAGGCCCCGGCGAAAGCCGGCTGTGCCAGGGTGCCCGCGAGGGCAGCCGAGACCGCCACGACGACGACCACCCTTGTGGCGAGGGAGATCTTGTTCATTTTCGACCTTTCCTGACGGCGCGGTGGCGCCCGTGGTCATCCGATGGCAGAGGCGTCCGCCTATCAGGATCAGGATCGGGAGCCCGACCCGCGTCGATGATGGCACGCAGGTCTACTGTGGACTGTTAATCAGGGAGGGCCGGAAAGTGAACGGTCTGTCGCCTTCTGGTTGATTGTTGTGTCGGCAATTATTGCCTGGGCATGCGTTCGGTCAGGAAATCTCGGCGACGGCCGCCGCGGCTCGCGGACGCCTCGCTCGCCTTCATTTCTATCGCTATATCGCCGATACCATTGTCCGCATCTTCCCCGCCTCCCCTGACCGCGAAGATGTCTAGCGGAAGCGGGTGAGCCAACGGCGGGCCTCGGCGGTGAGAGTGGCGACCATAGCGCTCTTGCCGTCGGTGTAGGCGTCGCGGTCATGGGTGTGCTGGGTGGCCAGGTGGCGCTTGAGCTTTTCGTACTGGCGAACCGCGGCCGGATGGGCCCGCAGGTAGTCGCGGAACGCCAGGACGTCGGCGAAACGCTCGGAACCGGTCGGGACGAGGTGGAGATGGTGTGTTCGCCGGGCCGGGTCAGGCTTGCAGAACCAGTGCATGACGTCTTCTCGATGGGGCGCGGCAACTGAGCAGCCCTGGTCGCGATGGTGCGTCTGCCCGGCTCCACGTCGCGTACCTAGGAATCGGTTTTCGGTGCGTGCAGGGTCAGAGTGGTCCAGGCGCCCACGTGGACGCGGTCGCCGTCGGTCAGGGTCCGGGACTGGCCGGCCGTCAGCGGCTGCTGCTCGTCGTTGACGTAGGTGCCGTTGGTCGAGCCCACGTCGGAGACCAGCCACACGCCGTCGACGCTGAGGGTCAGCAGGGCGTGCGCGTGGGAGACTCCCGGGTCCTCGTCGGCCAGGTCGATCTCGGGGTGGGTGCCCTGGGACGAGCTTTTCCGCCCGATCCGCACCTGGGGCGGCGGGAGCGGCACCGTACGGGTCGCCGTCGCCGCGGGGAAGTCGACGCCCTCGATGGCGTTCTCGTCGAAGTAGCCGCGGTCGGGCACGATCGACACCGTCCAGCCCGCCGCCGGCAGTGGCGGGTCGGCCGAGGGGGGAGCGAGCGTCGGGATGCGCCCGGTGTCGTGGTCGTAGCCGCAGTCCTCGCAGAAACGCCCGGTCCCGGAGCGGGGAGTGCCGCAGTTCGGGCACGGCGGACCGGCCGGCGACGGCACCACGAGGGTGGCGCCGCCGTTCAGATCGACCGACGGGGAGCCGATCTTCGCGCCGCACGTGTCGCAGAAGTCGCTCTCCTCGGAGGCGTGGCCCTTCGGGCAGGCGTACGTCGTCACTGGCCGCGCCCCACCCGCACGGTCTTCGTCGAGCGGGTGTCCAGCGCCATCTCGTCCGCCGCCGCCACCTTGCGCCGCAGCCGGACCGTGCCGGTCGCCGCGTCCTCGATCTCGACCACCGTGGCCAGCAGCTCCGACGTCGCCTCGTTGCCGCTCTCGTGCGCGAGCTGCGCGGCTCGCCCGAATTTGATCGTCGCCGTGTGGTCGTCGCCGGATTTACGCGCCTCGATGCCGGACTGGATCGCGTCGGCCAGCTCGGCCTGCCCGGTGTAGTGGGCCACCTGCCGGTTGATCCGGGTCGACAGCGCCGTGTCCTCGGTCCACACCGCGCGGATCAGCGCCTGCGTGTGCACCGTGTCGCCCTCGACGATCGACACGCGGGCGGCCAGCATCTCGTCCCCGGCCGTGCCGGGCGGCACGTCCACGCAGATGTGGTAGTCGCGGCTCTCGGCGCCCCACGAGCCCAGCGGATAGCGGGCGGCCCGCGCCCCGTCGGCCACCCGCTTGCCGGTCAGGTCGGCCACCTGCGGCTCCACCTGCTTGACGAAGCGGACCGTTGCGTTCACCGGCGTCCAGACCTTGAGCTGCACGTCGGCGGTGGTCTTGGCCATCGCCTTGGTGATCATCTGTTCGAAGGCCGAGGTCAGGCCGGCCGGGCTGGCCACGATGTCGACGGTGCCGAGCATCGCGCCGGCGATCTTGCGGAGTTCGGAGACCTTCCAGTTCGTGCCGACGCCGCGGCAATCGACGGTGAACCGGCCGCCGATCGAGTCGAGCACGCTCTCGAGATAGCCCTGCCGCTCACCGTTGTCGCCGTCGGTGAGCAGGATGGCGTGCGCGATGTCGCCGGGCCGCTGGGCGAAGAGCTGCGCGGCCAGCAGCAGCCACGCGCCCATCGCCGTGCCGCCGCTCGCTTGCAGCCGGTCGATCGCCCAGGTCGCCTCGGCGCGGGTCTGGTCGGAGGCGACGGCGAGTTGGCCGGGGGCGGGGAAGAGCTGCTGCGCCGTGCCCACGCCCGCGATGATGCCGAAGTGGACGCCGTCGTCGATGCAGGCGACAGCGGCCTTGGCGGCCTGCCGGGCGGCGGCGATGCGGCCCTCGGCCTGCATCGAGCCGGACGCGTCGACGATGATCAGCTCGGTGGCGCCGGCGGTGCGGTGCACGACCAGGCCGGGCGCGGCGGAGGTCGAGGTGACCGTGACGATCGCGTTGACCTCGGTCGCCCCGAGGGCGAGGAACTCGTTCTGGAAGGCCTCGGCGGTGTACGGCATCCCTACTCCTTGAGAGCTGGTGCGACGGGAATCAACGCGACGGTGATGTTGTCGGCGCCTCCGGCGGTGATCGCGTAGTCGGTCAGCCATCGGGCGGCCGAGATCAGCGTGCCCTGCTCGCGCAACCCCTCCCGCACGGCCGCGGCGAAGGCCGCCGGGTCGGTCAGATAGTTCCAGAGCCCGTCGCTGCAGAGCACGAGATGCCCGCTGTCGCCGACGACGAATTCGCCCGTACGCGGGACGACCTTCCCCGCGTCGCCGCCGAGCCAGGCCGTGATCGCGTGCGCCTTGGGGTCGCGCATCGCCTGTTCCGGGTCGGCGCCCAGGGCGATCACGTGCGTCGCCCACGAGTCGTCCTCGGTGAGTTGCTCGGCCGGGCCCTCCTCGGGCACCCAGTAGGCCCGGCTGTCCCCGATCCACCCGACCGTGACCGCGTCGCCGCGGACCACCGCCGCCACGATCGTGCACGCCGGGTTGGACGCCTGTCGCCGCGGGTCGCCCTCACCGGCCAGGGCACCGACCGCGGCCTGGGCCGTCCGGATCGCCGCCGCCACGTCGCCCTCGGACAGCAGTGAGCCGGCCGCCTCGACCGCGGCGAGTGAGGCCACGTCGGGGTCGAACGACGAGGAGACGCCGTCGCTGACCACCACGTCGACGTCGGTGCCGCGGGCGGCGAGCCACATCGCGTCCTCGTTGCGGTGGTGCCGCAGCCCGCGGTCGGTCACGGCGGCGGCCACCGGACCGCAGTCGGTCTCCAGGTGGTCGCGCTCGCGCCCGGCGAGCATGCCGCAGTGCCCGCAGTATCCGTCGTCGCCGACCCCACCCGGCGTACCGCAGTGCGGGCATGCCGGTGCAGGGGCCAGGGATCTGCCGCAGACCTCGCAGAAGGTCGCTCCGGCGGCGCGCTCGTCGGCGCACGAGGCGCAGTCGGTCATGGTCATCGTGCCTCGCTGTCGTTCGTACTGAGGAAACTCATGTGCGCGTCCGGGGGCGGGACGCGTTGGCCAGGTCTACCAGGCGGATCTTCTCGGTGCCGTGCGCCGCGCGGGCCATCTCGCGGTACGCCTCCTCGAGCGCGAATCGGACGTCGCGTTCCCGGATCTGCCCGTTGCGGCCCGGCCCGAGCACCGACGCGGGCAGCGTAGCGCCGGCACCGACGTTGTGCAGCGCCTGCTCCAGCAGTTCGGCCCGCAGGGCGGCCAGTTGCGCCGCCTCCACCTCGAGCCGTTCGATGAGCGCGGCCGCCGCGGCCAGCGAGTCGACGTCCGCCTTCACCGTCGGATGCGCCCGGACCAGTGCGCGCACCGCCCCGACCTGCGAGCTTCGATAGGCCGAGGAGGTGCCAGGGACCCGGTTGTACGCCTCGACGGCCCCGCCGCGGTCGCCGGCCAGCAGGCGGCAGCGGGCCAGCCCGGCCGCTGCGGCCGTGTAGGACGGATCGGTGCGGCTCACCACGTCGTAGTAGCCGGCCGCCGCCGCGTCCCCGGCCAGCTCCAGCGTGAGCCCGAGCGCGAGCTGCGGCGCCAGTTCGCCCGGCAGCGCCGAGTAGACCGCGTCGAACCGCTGCCGGGCGTCGGCGTGCCGCCCCTCGGCCAGCGTGAGCAGCCCGTCGTACCAGGCGACCCGCCAGTCTGCCGCGTCCGTGCCGATCAGCCGGTCGCAGGCCTGCCGGGCCTCGTCGAACGAACCGAATCGCACCCCCAGGTCGATGCGGGCTCGCAGCGCCCGCAGCCGCACCTCGACCGTCTCGGCCGGGGCCGCGCGCAGCAGGATCAGCACCTCGGCCGGGTCGGTCACGGTCACCGAGGCGAGGAACGCGGCGGCCGGGTCGGCCAGGTCGATCAGCGGGGTCGGCAGATCCTGCCAGCGCGGCGTCTCGCTGTGCAGGTCGGTGCGTAGCTCGCCGGTGAACAGCCGGGACGCAGCCGGGTGCGGGGTGCCGTCGGCGGCGAGCACCTGCCGCAGCACGCCCAGCATCTGCTCGGCCATCTCGGCCGCGTCGACGAACCGGTCCGCCGGCGCCGGTCGGGTGGCTCGGGCGAGGAGGCGGTAGAACGACTCGAACCGCCGGTAGACCTCGAACTCGCCGCGCTCGGGCAGGTTGTCGGCGAACGTGCTCTGATAGCCCCGGAAGTCGGTGGTGAGGACCGCGAGCGTACGCCCGATGGTGTAAAGATCCGACGCCACCGAGGGGCCCAGGGTCGCCATCTCGGGCGCCTGGAAGCCGACGGTACCGTACAGCGCGGCCTCGTGGTCGTCGACGTGCACGACACCGCCGAGGTCGATGAGCTTGACCTGGTCGCCGGTCTGGAGCACGTTGTCCGGCTTGAAGTCGCAGTAGATCAGGCCCCGGTCGTGCAGGTAGCCGAAGGCCGGCATGATCTCGAGCAGGTAGGCCAGGGCCTGGTCGACCGGGAGCGGGTCGGACCTGTCGCCGTTGGCCGCGCGCCGGTCCTTGAGGATGCCCTTGAGCGACTCGCCGCCCACGAACTCCATGACGATGTAGCCGGCGCCGTCGTGCTCGACGAAGTTGTAGATCTTGACGATGTTCGGGTGCTCGACCTCGGCCAGGAACCGCCGCTCGGCCACCGCCGCGGCCAGCGCGTCCTCGTCGCCCGAGTTGAGCAGGCCCTTGAGCACCACCCAGCGGTCCGAGACGTTCTTGTCGATCGCCAGGTAGACCCAGCCGAGGCCGCCGTGCGCGAGCGCGCCGATCACCTCGTACTGCCCGCCGATCAGATCGCCCTTGCCCAGCTTCGGGGTGAAGTTGAACGGCTCGCCGCAGGACGGGCAGAACCCGGACGTACGCCCCTCGCGGTCGCCCCTGGTCCGGCCGACCGAGTTGCCGCACTTCGCGCAGTACCGCTTCGACTCGGGCACCTGCGCGTCGGCCAGCACGGCGGTGGCCGGGTCGGTCTGCGTGATCGGCGCGATGTCGACCAGGCCGCCACCGAAGCGGCGCCGTGATCCGGTGCGGGTGCTTCCGGTCCGGGCAGACCCGGCCGTACGGGTCGACAGCGCCGCCGACCGCACCGACGGGGAAGTCGCCTCCCGGGGGACCGGCACCGCGCGCGGAGCGAGACCACACGTGTCGCAGTAGCCGTCCTCGATCGTCCCCGGGCAGTTGCGTTCGCACTTCATCGGTCGCTCCTCGCGATCGTGGTGGTGAGCGCATCCTGATAGGCGCTGACGGCCTGCCGGGCGACGGTCAGGTCGCACGGCGCCACGTAGAGCGCCTCGCGCGCCGTCGCGGCCAGCGGCGTCAGCCGCGCGTGCTCGCCCAGCCCGTGCCGCAGCGCCTTGGCCTGGTAGGCGTCGAGCCGTCCGCGCAGCTCGTTGCGGGTGGCGAGCAACCCGGCGTTGCGGGCGGCGCCGGCGCGCAGCACGGCCAGCCGCTCGCGGGCCCGCCGGCTCCAGTCGGCCAGCTTCGGGCTGATCAGCGGCCAGTGACCGGCCGCGGCGAGCGCGTCGATCGCGACCAGGTCGGGCCGCAGGTCCCCGCCGGGCACCGCGGCGATCTGGTGCGCCGGGAACCGGTCGGCGGCCTTCTCGGCGGCGGCCCGCGCCTCCTCGGTGGCGGCGCCCAGTTCGGCGGCGAGCCGGTGCGCGTCGGCCAGCCGGTGGGTCAGCGCCTCGCGCAGTTCCCCGGCCGACGTGCGCTCGGCGTCCGCGCGCCGGATCAGCGTGCGGACCGCGGCCAGGTCTCGCTCCTCGACGCCGAGCGGGTCGGTGGCGAGAGCCGCGGTGAACCGGGTGAGCCGCCGGTCGGCGTCGGCCAGCGTGGGGGAGGTGCGGGCCAGCCGGCGTACGGTCTCGAGCGCACTCGCCGCCTCGGCCGCGGCGGGCAGCAGCCGGTCCCACGCCGCGCCGGCCCGGGTGGCGACGCCGACGGCGGTGGCGAAGGCGGCCTCCATCGCTGCCAGCAGCTGCCCCGGCGTGCACGTCGTGTGCACCTGGCCGGGGCCGAGCAGCCCGCGCTGGGCCAGCGGCACCGTCCGGGTCGAGAGGGTGATCGACGGGCCGAGCACCTCGTGCCGGAACCGGGCCCGCTCGTCGTCGCTGGGCCGGCGCAGGTCGCGCAGCTCCCCGGCGCGGTCGATCACCTCGGTGAGCAGCCGGTAGCCGTCCCACAGCTCGGTCAGCGCCGCGGTCGCGTCGGCCCACGCCGTCGCCGTGCGGCCGGTCAGCGCCGAGCGGTCGAGCTCCTTGCGGGCCGGGTTGTCGTCGAGGTCGACCAGGTTGGCCGCGATCGCCGTCATCGCGGTCTCCAGGCGCAGCAGTTCGGCCTCCGCCTGGGTGGTCACCGGTACTTGGCCTTCGGCGCCGCCGGGGCCGGACCGAAGTCGCCCAGCCACTTCTCGTACGTCTTGGTCCAGGTGCCGTTCGTGCGGTTGCGCTCGAGCACGGCGTTGACGAAGCGGGTGAACTCCGGGTGCTCCCGCGACATGGCCATCGCGTACGGCTCGTCGGTGAAACGAGGACCGACGACCTGCGCGTACGGGTCCTGGGCCGCCATGCCGGCCAGGATCGTGTCGTCGGTCGTGATGCCGTCGACCTCGTTGCGCTGGAACGCGACCAGGCAGTCGCCGAACGCCGATTTGGCCACCGCGACCGGCTTGGTCTTGACCTTGGCGATGTTGTCGTACGACGTGGAGCCGGCCACCGAGCAGACCTTCTTGCCGCCCAGGTCCTCGATGCTCTTCGCGGCCGATTTCGTGGAGACCAGCACCTTCTGCCCGGCCTCGTAATAGATGCTGGAGAAGGTGACGTCCACCCAGCGCTCGCAGTTCGCCGTCATCGTGTCCGCGACGATATCGACACTGCCGTCGACCGCGGCACTGACGCGTTTGTCGTACCCGATGACTTTGATCTGAATCCTGTCGGGATCCCCGAAGATGGCCTGCGCGATCTGCCGTCCCATGTCCACGTCGAAGCCCTCGACCCGGCCGGTGAACGGGTTGCGCGAGCTGAACAGCAACGTGTCCTGGCTGGTACCCAGCACCAGCCGGCCGCGCTGGAGGATCCTGGCCATGTAGCTGCCCGCGGGCATCCGGCCGGGCACGGGCAGCGCGCCGGCCGGGCGCAGGCTCGCCCGCGGGTCGCAGGCGGGCACCCTCTTCGGGGCCGGGGCAGGCGTGACCTCGGTCGTCCGCGGCCGGTCGGGCGCCACCGGCAGGTCGCTGCTGTCGGCGGCGCAACCGGCGAGGGTGGTCGCGGCGAGCACGGCCACGGCGAGGGCGGCACGGATGCGCATCAGCGGTACTCCTCCAGCCGCGCGCGGAGCCCGAGGAAGGCCAGGACACAGATCGCCAGGGCCAGCACCGGCCCGCCGACGGTGAGCAGGCCGAGCCCGTTTCCGGCTGCGTCGATCTCGTCGGTGAAGAACTCCTTGCGGTTCTCCATCGCGCTGTCCAGATCGGCGCGGACGCCCTCGAACGTCTTGGTCGTCTCGGGCCCGATCGCCAGCTTGACCGCGCCGTCGTAGTCGCCGTTGTCGTCGAGCGCGCGCACGTCCTGGTGGGCCGCGACGTAACGCTCGAAGCCCGTCGACGCGCGTCGCATGGTCGCGCCCAGATCCGCGTCGAGCAGCCCGTACGAGTTGACCATCGGGCCGTGCGCCCGCAGCAGCCGATCGCTGACCAGGCCGAAGTCCTTCTCGTTGGGGCCGTAGCCGGCGCGGGCGGCGAGCGTGAGCGCCTCGTCGCCGCGGGCCTGCAGGGCGAGGATGCGGCTCTCGGCGATCGAGGTCATCGGCCGGGTGCCCTGGTTGGCCGCGCTGTCGAGGCGGTCCTGCTGGGTGATCAGGATTGCCACGCTGGCGACCGTGAAGACCAGCGTGACGGCCGTGGCGGCGACCAGCGGCAGGTTGAACGTGCGCTGCGTGCGGCGGCTCAGGTAGGTCTGGGTGAAGATCAGGGCGAGCAGCAGGGCCAGCAGCGCCAGCATCAGCAACGTCACCCAGCCGAGCGCGCCGGCGTCGCTGTAGCCGGCGTCGACCTCGCGTTGCGCGTCGTCGAAGAGCTCGCGGGCCTGCGGCTGGAGCGTGTCCCGGTTGAGCCGCGACGCCTCGGAGAGGAAGGAGGCGCCGACCGGCAGGCCCTGGCGGTTGTTGGCGCGAGCAGTCGCTACGAGCGCGGAGTATTCGGCGACACCGGCCGCGAGCTTGCGGACGGCGGTGGCCGCCGGTCCGTCCTCAGGAGTGCGCCGGGCGGCCGAGGTGAGCGCGGTGGACGCCCGGGCGAGGTCGGCGTCGTAGCGGCGGGTCAGCTCGGTCGGCTCCAGCCCGCCGGCCAGGAACGCCTGTGCCGCGGTGGTGTCGGCGTCGGCCAGCGCCGAATAGATCGTCTCGGCCTCGACGAGCAGCGGCTGGGCCCGGTTGCCCAAATCGTTCGTGCCGCCCAGGGCTGACGAGCCGGCCACGCCGGCCAGCAACCCGGTGAGCACGCCCAGCGCCAGCAGCGTGGCGATCAGCAGTTGGAGCCGGCCGGGCGAGGTGCGCCGCAGCCGGCCGACGCGGCGCAGCACGCCGGCTCGCTGCTCGGGAGCGGGTGGGGCGGGCCGAGGTGGTGCGGGCTGGGCCACCAAAGCAGTCGTCAAGCTTCCTCCCGCTGTTGTGCGGTCTTCACTGTGCGCCATCGACGCAAACGCCCGACGGCCCCGGCCGCCGGGCGCTGCTGGGAAAACAGGTCAGCTCAGCTCGCGTTTGAGCAGCTTGCCGGTCGCGGTCATCGGCAGCGAGGCGACGATGCTGACCAGGCGCGGATATTTGTACGCGGCCATCTGTTCCCGGCCCCACTCGACCAGCCCCTCCTCGGTGGCCTCGGTGCCGGGCTTGAGGATGACGAACGCCTTGACCTCCTCGCCGTGGCTCGGGTGCGGCACGCCGATCACGGCGGCCAGCGAGACGGCCTCGTGGGTCATCAGGACCTCCTCGATCTCGCGCGGATAGACGTTGAAGCCGCCGCGGATGATCATGTCTTTCGCCCGGTCGACGATGTAGTAGTAGCCGTCCTTGTCGCGGCGGCCCAGGTCACCGCTGCGGAACCAGCCGTCCCGGACGACCTCGGCAGTCGCGTCGGGCCGGTTGTAGTAGCCACGCATGACGTTGTGCCCGCGGATCGCGATCTCGCCGATCTCGTCCGCGTGCTCGATCGTGTTCCCGTCGAGGTCGATCAACTGCACCTCGACCCCCCAGATCGGGACGCCGATCGAGCCGGGTCGCGGGTCGGCGCCCGGCCTGCTGAACGTGGCCACCGGCGAGGTCTCGGACAGCCCGTACCCCTCGAGGATGGTCACCCCGAGCCGCTCCTTGACCTCTTTGATGATCTCGACGGGGAGGCTGGAGCCCCCGGCCACCGCGACGCGCATGTTGCGCGCGATGCGTTCGACGTCGACGTCCTCGGTGAGTGCGTTGAGCAGCGCCCAGTACATCGTCGGGACGCCCGCGAAGAACGTGACCTCCTCGGTCTCGAGCAGCTTGACTGCGGCCGCCGCGTCGAACCGGGGGAGCAGCACCAGGGTCGAGGCGGTCGCGAAGCCCGCGTTCATGTTCACCGTCGAGCCGAACGAGTGGAACAGCGGCAGCACGAGCAGGTGGGTGTCGATGGCCGGCTGACTGCCGAAGAGCCGGTTGCAGGTGAGCGCGTTGAGCAACAGGTTCGAGTGCGACAGCTCGGCACCCTTGGCCTGCCCCGTCGTGCCGCTGGTGTAGAGGATGACCGCCGGGTCGGTCTCGGGCAGCAGCACCGCCTCGAAGTCGGACGCCTGACCCGCGAGCCCCTGCCCGAGCGTCTCGATCCCCTCGATCGGCGAGGCGGCAGCCGGATCGGCGGTGATCACGAAGAACGTCGCACAGGCGTCGACGTCGTCGAAACCGGCCTTGCCCTCGGCGCCCATCGGCAGCTCCGGGGTGCCCTGGAAGCAGAGGTAGGCCTTGGCCTCGGAGTCGCGCAGGTGGTAAGCGATCTCTCGCCCCTTCAACAGCACGTTCAGCGGCACGACGACGGCGCCGGCCTTGAGGATGCCGTAGTAGACCACCGGGAAGTACGGCACGTTGGGGCACGACAGGGCCACCCTGTCACCGGGCCGGATGCCCCGCTCGACCAGCAGGTTCGCGACCTGGTTGGCAGCCGCGTCGACCTGGGCATAGGTCAGGCGCCGATCACCCAGGACGACCGCGGCCCGGTCGGGGTGGGTGCGGGCGCTGTCCTCGAGCAGGATCGAGAGGTTGAGCATTCGTTCCCCTTCAGGGTGCTGATGTGACTGCCGTCTCATCCCAACATGCCCCACGACCCTGAGAAACCCTCCGTTGCGGTCATGTTTCGAGTCAGGC
>Ga0247781_1000060_pt1 | contig 28730 bp, 21 predicted proteins | sample UWRJL184509B5_FD_179922 | JGI IMG/M metagenome (GOLD analysis project Ga0247781, IMG submission 179922) | Plant litter microbial communities from Arlington Agricultural Research Station in Wisconsin, United States - UWRJ-L184-509B-5 | ecosystem: Environmental > Terrestrial > Plant litter >...
ACTTCTTCGACCCGGACATCACCTCGCTCGTCGACCCGGCGTTGGTGGTCAAGGCCGACACGACGGTCACGATGGACCCGCGGGCGGCGAAGAAGGTGGCGATCTCCGTGGCCGACAAGAAGGCCCAGGAGATGCCCGGCGAGGTCGGGTGGACGATCCGCACCAAGGCGCCGGAGATCTGGGGCAGCAACGACCCGTACAGCGCGATGATGAACGTGAAGCTGGCCAAGCTGAGCACCGGCCGGGCGGTCGGCAGCGGCAAGGCGTCCGGCTTCGTCGCCTATCTCACGAACTCCTTCGCGCACGTCGACGCGGCCGGCTCGCCGATCAACTCCTCGGCCGTCTACCGGGTCCACTTCTACGAACGCGGTCGCATGCTGACCGGCAAGAGCAAGACGCTCGGGACGAACGACTTCGCCAAGGTCACCGCGCTGGTCGGGGCGGACGTGCCGGACGTGATGGTGTCGCGGCTCTCCCTGCCCCGGGTGCCGGGCAACTCACCGATCACCCGCAGCGACCTCGACCGGACGACCCCGCTCAGCTACCACTACGACGCCCCGCGCACGATCGTGACCTACTTCAACCGCGACCAGCAGACCGAATGGCGTACGACCAGCGCGCAGCGCGGCTACACCTTCTATTCGGGGCCGTGGACGTCGTACCAGCCCGGCAAGTCGTACACGGAGGAGTGGGCCAACGGCGTGAGCGGCCCGGTCTTCCCCCAGCCTGACTTCGCCCAGCAGTTCGCGGCGCGCTACTTCGGCGACGTGCTGGGCGGCCCGGCACCGCTGCACGGTGACGGATCCGGCCACGAGGGCCAGCGTGCCGTCGGCGCCGGTGGGGTGGACGTGTGGATCTACCGCAACGGCAAGGAGGTCGCGCACAGCACGGAGACCCCCCAGGCCTCCCAGGTGCCGGCCGCGGCGGGCGACTACCGGATGAAGGCGACGTTCCGGAGCGACCCGGTGTTCACGCTGTCGACGGTGGTCGACGCCGAGTGGACGTTCCGCTCCGGGCATGTCGCCGACGGCCAGGCGGTCAACCTGCCGATGACGGCGATCCGCTTCAACCCGGATCTCGACATCAACGGGTATGCACCGGCCGGCCGGCTGTTCACCCTGCCGATCTCGCTGGACCGGCAGGTGGGCGCGGCGAAGGCGGCCACGCGCAGCCTGACCGTCGACGTGTCCTTCGACGACGGCAAGACCTGGCATCGCGCGCCGGCTCTGCGCCGGGGCGAGAAGGCCACGGCGGTCGTCCTGCACCCGCGCGGCTCGGGCTTCGTGTCCCTGCGCGCGGCGGCCACGGACAGCGCCGGCAACACCGTGCGGGAGACGATCACCCGCGCTTACCGCTTCAAGTAGAACGCTGAAAAGCCGGCGGCACCGTGGTTTCCCGGTGCCGCCGGCTTTTCAGTTGGTCACCCAGGCAGCCGCGTCCGCGTCCAGCTTCAGAACGCCGTCCGCCGGGCCGTCCGCGTTCGGCGACGAGGCCAGCAGCACCCGGCCGGCCGGGACGGCGACCGGGGAGGTGCCCATGTTGATCCAGCAGGTGATCGGGGACGAGTCGCTGTGCCGGGCGACCAGGTCGACGCGGATCACGTCGCCGGCGCGGGAGACCGTGGCCCGGCCCGAGCCGAGAGCGGGGTGCAGCGCGCGCAACATGATCGCGTGCTGGTAGAGCGTCAGCGTCGAGTCGGCGTCGCCCAGCTGGCGGTCGACGGCCAGGGCCGGCCAGTCGGCGGGGATCGGCAGCCACGGGTCGGCGCTGCCGGCGGGGGAGAAGCCGGTCGACGGCTTCGCGGACTCCCACGGCATGGGGATGCGGCAACCGTCGCGGCCCAAGCGCCGGCCGCCGGAACGGAAGTAGATCGGGTCGCGGCGGGCGTCGTCCGGGACCGAGGCCTCGGGCAGGCCGAGCTCCTCGCCCGCGTACAGGTAGGCCGAGCCGGGCAGCGCCAGCATCAGCAGCGCCGCGGCGCGGGCGCGGGCCGGACTGCCGTACCGGGTGACCTGACGGGTTTTGTCGTGGTTGCCGAGCACCCACGGGGCGGACGCGCCGACGGCGTCGAAGGCGGTCAGGGCCTCGGTGATCGTGTCGGCGAAGGCAGCCGCGTCCCAGCCGCTCTTGAGCAGGCGGAACTGGAAGGCGTGGTGCAGCTCGTCGGGGCGGGCGTAGGCGCCCACCTCGTCCAGATCGGCCAGCGACACCTCGCCGACCAGTATCTTTCCATCCTCGTACGAGTCACAGACCGCCCGCCACCGACGCCAGACCGCGTGCACCTGAGGCTGGTTGGTGGTCATCGCCTGCTCGGGGCCGTGCCCGAACAGCGACGGCGAGTAGATGCCCGGATTGTCGCGGTAGGCCGGGTCCTTGAAGAGGCCGTACGCCACGTCGACACGGAACCCGTCGACACCCAGGTCGAACCAGAACCGCAACACGTCGTCGAAGTGCTCCTGGACCTCCGGGTTGTCCCAGTTCAGGTCCGGCTGTTGCGGCGTGAACAGGTGCAGGTACCAGCGACCGTCCGGCGTACGCGACCAGGCCGGCCCGCCGAACATGCTCTGCCAGTTGTTCGGCGGCTCCTCGCTCGCCGGCCGGAAGTGGTAGCGCGCCGCCTCGGGCGACGTCGGGTCCGCCACCGCGCGACGGAACCACGCGTGCTGGTCGCTGGTGTGGTTCGGCACGATGTCCAACAGGAGACGAAGGCCCAGCTCATGGGCGTCCCCGACGAGCGCGCGCACGTCCTCAACCGTCCCGTAGGAAGGGTCCACCTCGAGGAAATCGACCACGTCGTAGCCGCCGTCGGCGCCGCCCGACACGTAGTGCGGGGTCACCCAGACCGCGTCCACACCCAGCTCGGCCAGGTAGGGCAGACGCGACCGCAGCCCGGCGAAGTCACCGACGCCGTCGCCGTTGCCGTCCGCGAACGAGCGCAGATACACCTGGTAGACGACGGCGTCGCGCCACCACGGGTCGCCCGGCACACGCTCGTACACCCAGATGTCTTCGATCGGCTCAGCTGGCATGCCGCACCGATCGGCGGCCCGGAGGCTGGACCGCACGGACGCAACGAACGGCAACCAGTGAGCGCCCGTGTCACTCTGGTAGGAGCCCACCCCTGGAGGCAGACATGTCCGACGCCGGATTCTCGCGACCCCAAGGCGAGACTTTCGAGTACGCGGGGGCGACCGTCGAACTGGTCGACGCGGCCACCGTGCTGGCCGCGGCCCGGGTGAATCCCGTCGAGCTGCTGCGCCGGGCGCCGTGGCCGACCCCCGTGACCAGGGTCGACCTGACCGTGTCGAGCGCCGACCGGAAGACCGGGGCGGTGCACACCTTCGCCGCGGCGATCAGCACCGCCGAGGAGCCGCTCTCCAAGGAGCGCATCCGCAAGCTCGTGCTCGGCAACGACCCCATCGGGGTGCTGCTGGCCAAGCGCATCGAGGCGGGCGACCCGATCACCACCCGCATCGTCGACGGGGTCGGCGCCGCGGCCGCGGCGGCGTACAAGAAACTCGGTCTCGACCGTCCGTCACCACCGGTCACGAACCGCGAGCCGGGGACGCTGGCCGACGCGGTGGTCGGGTTGCAGGCCGAAATGACGTACGACGAGACCGGTACGGTCGTGCGACTGCACGCCGAAGTGCCGCGTGACGAGGTGACCCCGGCCCACCTGCAGGCCTTCGTCGGGTTGACGATGCAGGCGGTGATCGAGCTGGCCGGGCCCGAGTCGCTGACCGGCAAGCGGTACGTGGTGAGCCGCGAAACCCTGTCGAAGGTGCCGGCGACGACACAGACAGTGACGTTGGACATGGTGGGCGGGCTCGCCGAGGTGGTCGGGGAACTGCGTGAGATCGCCGTGTCGTTCCGGCACCCCGAGGCGATGGCCAGATGGGGAGCGCGCAGGCCGCAGGGCATCCTGATGTACGGGCCGCCGGGAACGGGCAAGACGATGCTGTCCAGGGCGCTGGCGAACGAGATCGGAGCCGACTTCCGCGAGATCCGGACGCCGGAGATCCTGGACAAGTGGCTCGGCGGCTCGGAACGCAACATCAAACAGATCTTCCGGGACGCGCGCCGGTACCGGGTGCCGACGCTGATGCTGTTCGACGAGTTCGACTCGATCATCAGCTATGCGGGCTCGGGCGGCGATGCGGCCAGCCAGGCGATCAACGCCGTCGCGGGCATCTTCAAGCAGGAGATGAACGACCTGATCGAGGCCAACCCGAACGTGATCGTGGTGGCCACGACGAACTTCCCGCACCGCGTGGACGACTCGCTGATCCGGTCGGGCCGCTTCGACGTGAAGATCAGCGTCCCCAAGCCGGACGACGCGTCCCGGGCGGAGATCTTCCGCAAGATGGTCCAGGGCCTGATCGCCGCGCACGAGGCGCCGGGCTTCCGGATGTTCGCCGACGATCTCGATCTGGCGGCCCTGGCGACGGCCAGTCACGGCCTGACCGGTGCCGACATCAAGGAGATCCTGCGCCGCGTGCAACTGGCCAAGGCCATGCAGGACGCCCGCAACAGCGGCCACGTCGACCCGATCACCACCGACGAGCTGATGGCCAGCGTCCGAGAGCTGCTCGGCCCGCGATAGCCGGCTGAACCCCCTCGCGCCGGGGTCAGGGGCGGTCAGAGACAAGTTCCCGGTGTTGCGTGCTGCGCCAGGGGAGCAGGGCTGAGCTGGCCAGGACGCCCACGCCGCAGACGAGCAGGGCGGTGCGCAGGTCGGTGACGGTGGCCAGGAGGCCGCCGAGGGCGATGCAGACGGGCTGGACCGTGCGGGACGTGATGGACCAGCAGGCGATCACGCGGGAGAGCAAGCCGTCCTCGGTCTCGGTCATGCGGTAGGTGGCGAACGTGGGGTTGAAGACGCCCGAGCCGAACAGGGCGAGGAACTCGACCAGAGCCACCAGGACGACACCCAGGACCCCGGTGGGGAGGAAGGCGAGCACCCACAGCCACAGTGCCCGCCCGACGCCGGCCCACAGCAGCACCTGGCGGCGGCCGAAACGCGAGGTCAGCCGGCCGACCGTCAGCGCGCCGGTCACACCGCCGAGGCAGGCGATACCCCAGGCCAGGCCGTACTGCCAGGGGGTGAAGCCCAGGTCTCGCAGCATCAGGACGGTCAGCAGGGGCGCGGCGGCCATCATCGAGCCGGCGAAGAGCTGCGAGTTGAGGAACAGCCGGCGCAGGCCACGGTGGGCGATGAGGTGGCGCCAGCCGGCGGTGATCTCGCGCAGGCGGCTACCTTGGGAGTGGCGCGGAGGCGGGGCGGGCTCGGGCGTACGCAGGGAACGCACGCCGACGGCGGAGAGCAGGAAACTCACGGCATCGACGGTGATGGTCCAGGCGACGCCGATCGCGGAGGTCAGTGCGCCGCCGATCGCGGGACCCGCGCTGTACACCGTCCAGAAGGTGGCCTCGAAGCGGCCGTTCGCCACGTCGCGGTCGTCGGGGCCGACCAGGGCCTTGAGGTGGGCGCCACTGGCCGACGCGAAGAGGATGGTGCCGGTGGCCTGCAGGACGGTGACCACGCAGAGCTGGGTGTACGTGAGCCTTCCGGTCAGCATCGCGGCGGGCACGCTGATGATCGCCACGAAGCGGAGGAGGTCGGCGCCCATCATCACGGGGCGTTTGCGGCGGAACTCGATCCACGGGCCGGCGGGCAGGGCCAGCGCCGCCGCGGCCAGGCCGCCGAGTGCGGCGAGCAGCGAGACCTGAAGTTCGGGTACGTCGAGGACCAGCACCGCGACCAGCGGCAACGCGCCGAAGCCGACGCCGGTTCCGAACTCGCTGATCGCGTAGGCCGACCAGAGCCGGCGGAAGTCGGAGCCGAGTGCCACCCGGGCACCTTACGCGGGGGCGGCGCGCTCCACGATCGCGGCCGTGTCGGCGCCGCGGGGCAGGGTGCCGAACGTGTGGCCCCACTCGCCGCCGAGGCGGCTGGCGCAGAACGCGTCGGCGACCGCCGGGGGAGCGTGCCGGACGAGCAGTGACGCCTGTAGCACCAGGGCCATCCGTTCGGCCACCCGGCGGGCCTCGTCCTCGGTGGGGACGCCCTTGAGCTCGGCGATCGCGGCGTCGAGGCGACGGTCGGCGCCCGCCGCGGACGACACCTCGGTGTGGAACGCGTCCAGGCTGTCGGGCTCGCGCCGCAACGTCCGCAGGATGTCGAGGGCCTGGACGTTGCCGGAGCCCTCCCAGATCGAGTTGAGCGGGGCGTCCCGATAGAGGCGGGGCAGCCCGGAATCCTCGACGTAGCCGTTGCCGCCCAGGCATTCGAGCGCCTCGCCGACGACGACCGGCTGGCGCTTGCACACCCAGAACTTGCCGACCGCGATCGCCAGCCGCTGGAACGCCTGCTCCTCGCGGTCGGCCGCCCCGGCCAGGCGCATGGCCAGCAGCGTCGCGGCCTCGCTCTCGAGGGCCAGGTCGGCCAGGACGTTGCGCATGACCGGCTTGTCGGCGAGCGGGCCGCCGAACGCGTGGCGGTGCCGGGTGTGGTGGATCGCCTGGGACAGAGCCGCGCGCATGCCGGAGGCCGAGCCGGTCACGCAGTCGAGCCGGGTCATCGCGACCATCTCGATGATCGTGCGGACGCCCTGCCCCTCGTCGCCGACCAGCCAGGCCACCGTGTCGTCGAACTCCGGCTCGCTGCTGGCGTTGCTGCGGTTGCCGAGTTTGTCCTTGAGGCGCTGGATGCGGAACGTGTTGCGGGTGCCGTCGGGGAGCACGCGCGGCACGAGGAAGCAGGAGAGGCCGGCCGGCGCCTGCGCGAGCACCAGGAACAGGTCGCACATGGGCGCGCTGGTGAACCACTTGTGGCCGCGCAGCCGCCAGGTGCCGTCGGCGGAAGGGGCGGCGCTCGTGGTGTTGGCCCGCACGTCCGAGCCGCCCTGTTTCTCGGTCATGCCCATGCCGGCCAGGAGACCGGCCTTCGAGGCCGGAGGGCGCAGACCCGGATCGTACGATCGGGAGGTGAGCAGGGGCTGGTAGGCCGCGGCCAGGTCGGGGGCGTGCCGCAGCGCGGGGACCACGGCGTAGGTCATCGAGACGGGACAGGAGTGGCCGGCCTCGACCTGCGACCAGACGTACAGCCCGGCGGCGCGGGCCACGTGCGCGCCCGGGCGGTCGTCGCTCCACGGCGCTCCGGCCAGGCCCGCGCCGACCGCCACCGCCATCAGCCGGTGCCACGACGGGTGGAAGTCGACCTCGTCGACGCGATGCCCGTACCGGTCGTGGGTGATCAGCCGTGGCTCGTGGCGGTTGGCCTCGTCGGCCCAGCGCTGCGGCTCGGCCGTGCCCGCCAGTTTCCCGAGCCGGTGCAGGTCGCCGGCCGCCCAGGGAGCGCCCTCGCGGCGCACGGCCGCGAGCAGGGCGTCGTCGGCCGCGACGTCGTAGTCGACGAGCGGGGGCGGCTGGTTGAAGACCTCGTGCGTCACCACCGGAATGTACCCCCGGGTAACTTTCCGGGCCATCGACCGGTGCTGCCGGTGATCAGTTCGCCCGGGATGTCGGCGTGACCGGCGGCTTCTTTCGGCCCGAGGTGCGACAGAATGGATCTCAGGGCAGGAAAGACCTCAAGATCCACTTCTGACCGACGGAGTTCACCTTGCCGAAACCTCTGGTCGCACCTCGCTGGATAGAGTCCCGCCATTCTCGACAACGTTGATCCCTTCATCGGCACCGCGGCGACGGACCTGCCTCCCGCCCGCGGACTGGCCGCCACCTGGTGGTGGCCCAAACCCCAGGTGGGTAACACCCACCCCGGGGCGACCTCGCCGCTCGGCATGGTCTCCGCCTGCGCCTACTCGGGGGCGTACCCGACCGGCTACGGGCTCTACACCAAGAACACCGAGGGCGTGCCCGAGACGATGTTCGACCGGATCCAGGCGTCCGGTTTCACCCACTTCCAGCAGTCCGGCACGGGCGCGATCCGCAAGTACTACAACTACGTCCGCCTGACCCCGATGCTCCAGCCGCTCGACGAACTCGGGCAGTCCTGGACGCTGCACGACGAGGTCGCCGAGCCCGGCTACTACGCCGCCACCCTCGACACCGGCATCCGCAGCGAGATCACCGTCGGCGAGAAGGTCGCCGTGCACCGCTACACGTTCCCCGAGCACAGCAGCGCCCGTCTGGTGATCGACATGTCCTGCGGCGGCCTCGCCACCGAGCTGGGCCGCACAGTTCCGCTGCGCGCCCAGATCGAGAGCATGGGCCACGGCCGGGCGCAGGGCACCGTCGTGATGGAGGGCGTGCCGCTCTCGGTCTACGTCGAGGTCGACAGCCCCAACTGGCGGCAGATGCTCTGGTACGACCGGCGGTTGATCGACGGTGGCACCCGGCTCGACTTCGACAGCATCCGGCACACCAACCTGCGCCCGTTCGGCATGCTGTTCCGCGGCTCGGCCCGCCCCGGCCAGACGATCGAGGTGCGGCTGGGCTTCTCGCTGCGCGGCTGCGAGCAGGCCCGGGAGAACCTGGAACGCGAGTGCGGCACCGACCGTCCGGCCTTCCCGGCCGTGCGCGCCAAGACACGGGCCCGCTGGCGCGAACACCTGGACAAAGTCAAGGTCGACGGGGGTACGTCCGCCCGGCGCGGCGTGTTCTCGACGGCGCTCTACCACTCGCTGATCAAGCCGTGCTTCGCCGACGACGAGAGCCCGTTCTGGCCCAACTCCGGGCCGTACGCGTTCGACGTCTGCACGATGTGGGACATCTACAAGACCCAGATCCCGCTGCTCTCCCTGCTCGTGCCCGACCGCGCCGCCGACCTGCTCGAATCGCTCATCCGGGTCTGCGAGGAGGAGGGCAACTTCCCGATCGGCTACCGGATGGCCCGCGGCGCCGACCGGTTCTTCCGGCAGGCCAGCGCGCTCGCCCACACGGCCCTGGCGGACGCGCACGCGCTGGGCTCCGCAGGCATCGACTGGTCCTGGGCGCTCGTGCACATGGTCGACGACCTGCGCCGCATGTACGGCGAGGACTTCTACGAGCACGGCGTCGTGCACCCGATCACCCACACCCTGGATCTGGCGTACGGGTATCACTGCACCGCCCGGGTGGCCCGCGCGCTCGGTGACCACCGCCTCGCCGCCGACCTGGAGGAACGCAGCAAGGGCTGGGTCAACGCCTTCGACCCGGACAGCGGCCTGCTCCGGAACTCCGAGTTCTACGAGGGCGGCAAGTGGAACTACTCGTTCCGGCTGCTGCACGACATGCGCGCGCGCATCGAGGTGGCCGGCGGCGACACCCGGTTCATGAAGAAGCTCGACCGGTTCTTCGGCTACGGCGCCGAGACGGTCAAGCAGCCCGGCCGGCGCCCGGCCGGCGCCGAGATGGCCGCCGGTTACGCCCTCAAGCGCTTCGAGGGCCTGAACAACGAGCCGGACATGGAAGCCCCCTGGGCCTACCACTACTCCGGCCGCCCCGACCGTACGGCGGAGATCGTGCACTCCGCGCTCACCTGGCAGTTCGGCACCGGGCCCGGCGGGCTGCCGGGCAACGACGACTCCGGCGGGCTGTCGGCCTGGTACGTCTGGGCCTCGCTCGGCCTGTTCCCGGTCGCCGGCCAGCACCTGTTCCTGGTCAACACACCTGCCTTCGAACGCGCCGAGCTGCAGGTCCCCGGCGGCGACTTCGTCATCGAGACCAGCGGCCACCGGGAGACCCCGATCGGCGTCGACGGCCTCGACCGCGAACCGCCGCCGCTCTACGTCCAAGAAGCCACCCTGAACGGCAAACCCTTGCACGCCACCCATCTGAGCGCCGCCGACGTGCACCGCGGCGGCCGGTTGCACCTGCGTCTGGGTCCGGAGCCGTCGAGCTGGGGAAGCGGGAACCGCCCGCCTTCCCTGTCCGATCCGCCCCATCCGGAGGAAGCGCGTTGAACAAGCCCGACCGTCGTCTCGTCATCGTGGTCCGTGCGGACCCGGTGATCTGCGGCCACTCCGGCGAGGCCCGCAACCTCGCCGAGGTCGCGCTCACCCGGGGCTTCACGGACGTACGCCTGCTGACCTGGCCCGTCCCGGTACTGCAGGCCGCCGGCCTGCCGCTCAAGCCGCTCGACCGGCTGCTGCCCTACAGTCCCGGCATCACCGTCGAACGGCCCGAGGCCGTCGGCGACTACCGGGTGCCCGACGGGCGGCACCTCGCCGGCCTGACCGGACGCCTCGTCGAGCTGCTCGCCGAGCCGATCCCGACCGTCTGCCTGTCGATGTACACGGTGCCGCACACGCAAGTGGTGGTCGACGCGGTGAACGCGGCCCGGACGGCCGGCTTCGCGCCGCAGGTGCACACGATCGCGAAGGCGGTCGGCTCCGACGTCACCAACGTGATCCGGTCCTGCCTGCGCGAGGGCCGATTCGGGGCGGCGACCGTCCTGTTCGCCACGTTCCTGGCCAACGACGAGGTGGTCGCGGTCTCGGAATACACCAAGGACGAGATCATCGCGTCGGCCGAGGAGGTGGACGCCTCCTGCGGCACGTCGTTCGCCCCGCAGTGCCGGGAACGCGTGACGGTCAGCTACCCGCCGATCGACGCCTCGGCCTACCTCGATCTCGACCCCGAGGCGGTGGACGCGGCGCTGGCCCGGCGGGGGTTGGAGCGGGACGGCTACATCCTGTTCCTGTCCCGGGTGGCGCGGGCCAAGGGCATCTACGACCTGATCATCGCGTACGGGGAGATGCGCAGCCGCGACAAGGTCAAGCTGGTCGTCGCGGGGACCGGCCCGGCGCTGGAACACGTGCAGGCGATGGCCAAGGAGGACGACCGGATCATTTTCCTGACCGACGTGGACGACCAGGAGAAGCCGCTGCTCATGCGGGGCTGCGCGGCGTACGCCCTGCCGACCAAGCCGGAACCGGACTTCGTCGAGACGTTCGGTATCGCCCTCGCCGAGAAGATGCTGGCCGGCGGCGGCCCGGTGATCACCACCCGGACCGGCGGCACCGGCGAGGCGGTCGGCGACACGGCGATCATCGTGGAGCCCGGCGACATCCACGGGCTGGCCGACGCGCTCGACCGGGTGGTGCTCGACATGACCGGCGCCGAGCGCGCGGAGATGGCCGCCCGAGCCCTGGCGAAGGCGATGACCTTCGACCGCGGGGTGGTTTTCGACTCTCTCTTCCCGGCCTGATTTCCGTACGCGGGCCCGCCGTGCCTCGGCGCGGCGGGCTACCGTGCGTTTCACCAAGCTCGGTGTGTCGCGGTCACCCGGAATCGGCCGTCCCGCCACGGCACCCGATCACGTGAGGACCGGGAAGACGTCCTTCTTGGTGCGGCCCGTGGCGGCCTCGACGAAGGCCACCGGCGACCCGATCCGGGCCAGTACGTCGGCGGTGTGTTCGAGCGCGGCCGCCGGCACCGACGGCTCGAGGCCGAGCGCCCGCTGCAGGTCGAGCAGGTGGACGGTGGCCTCCACGATGCCGATGGTGAGCACCTCGTCGAGCCGGAGCACCCCGGTGCCCAGATAGTCGACCACCACGTCGCCGGACGAGCGTGCCGCGGCCAGGGCCTGCGGGCCGACCGTGGCGAAGGCGTCGATCATCTCCGCCGGCGTGCGGGCGGCCCAGGCCGCCCAGAGCGACGACAGCGTGTCGGCGCGGTTCACGACGCGTGCACCCGGGAGACCGTGGTCACCCCGGCCCAGAACGAGTGGGGCGAAGTCGGGTCGTCGAGCAGGTTGGCGAGCTGCGGTCTCAGCACGGCGACTCTCCCGGGATAGGCGGAAGGTGAGCGATCCGATACCGAGAGTTTCAATGGGATTTTGCAATGTCAAGACAAGGATCTATCTCGCGTACGTCGAGAGTCCCGCCAGCAGAGCGCTGAGCCCGGCTTTCGCGTCCGCGAAGAGCATCGCCGTACGGGCGTCGGTGTAGAGCTCGTTGTCGATGCCCGCGTAGCCGTGGCCGAGCGAGCGCTTGATGACGATCACGCTCTTGGCCCGGTCCACGTCGAGGATCGGCATCCCCGAGACGGGATTGCCGGGCCGTCGCGCGGCCGGATTCGTGACGTCGTTGGCCCCCACGACGAGCACCACGTCCGTACGCGCGAAGCCGGGGTTGCTCTCCTCCAGGTCGGCCAGTTGTTCGTAGGGGGCGTTCGCCTCGGCCAGCAGCACGTTCATGTGCCCCGGCATGCGCCCGGCCACCGGGTGGATCGCGTAGGTCACCTCCACACCGCGTTCGGTCAGCGCCTGGGCGAGCGCGACCGCCTCGTGCTGCGCCTGGGCGGCGGCGAGTCCGTAGCCGGGCACGATGACGACCTTTCCCGCGTACGCCAGCTGGATCGCGGCGTCGTCGGCGGTGATCTCGCGGACCGGGGCCGAGCCCGATCCGGCGGCGACCGCGACGGCGTCGCCCGTGCCGTAGCCGCCCGCGATGATCGCGCCGATCGGCCGGTTCATGGCGTCGGCCATCAGCTTCGTCAGGATCGCGCCGGCCGCGCCGACCAGCGCCCCCGCGATGATCAGCGGCGTGCTCCCGAGCACGAACCCGGCCATCGCCACGGCTGTGCCGGTGCACGCGTTGAGCAGCGAGATCACCACTGGCATGTCGGCGCCGCCGATCGGCAGCGTCAGCAGCACCCCGGCCGCCAGCGCCACCACCGCCGCGCCCCAGAGGGCGGGCGTGCCACCGTCGAAGCCGATCACCAGCACGGCCATGACCGCGGCGAGAAGCGCGAGCACGACCGAGACGGCTCGCCCGTAGGGGACCACGAGCGGGCGGCCCGGCACCCGGCCGGCCAGCTTGCCCGCGGCGATCAGCGAACCGCTGAACGTCAGCGCGCCGATCAGCACGTCGAGCACGCCGGTCACCTCGGCCTGGGTGGTCGCCGGGTGGTCGCCGAGCGCGATCAGGGCCGCCGCGCCGCCGCCGACCGCGTTGAACAGCGAGACGAGCTGCGGCATCGCGGTCATCCGGACCACCCGCGCGGCGACCAGACCCGCGACCGTGCCGGCGGCCGTGCCGAGGCCGAGCGCCCAGGCGGCGTACGCGTTGATCCGCCCGTCGTCGATCAGCACGGCCAGGGTGACCAGGATCGCGACGCCCATGCCGGCGGCCGAGACCCGGTTGCCGCGCCGGGCGGTGGCGGGCGCGTTCATCAGGTGCAGGCCGATCACGAAGGCGGACGCGCAGCCCAGGTAGATCAGGTGGACGACGGTGCCGAAGGCGCTCACGACCGGCTCCGGAACATCGCGAGCATCCGGTCGGTCACGACGTAGCCGCCGGCGACGTTCATCGCGGCGAAGAAGGCGGCCACGGCGAGCAGGGCGTACCCGGCGGGGGTGCTGATCGTGGCGGCGAGCAGCAGCACGCCGACCAGCACGACGCCGTGGATCGCGTTCGCGCCGGACATCAGCGGCGTGTGCAGCGTCGGCGGCACCTTGCTGATCACCTCGAAGCCGACCAGCAGGGCGAGGGTGAAGACGGTCAGGTCGGCCAGGAGCAGCGGGCTCATCGGATCTCCTTCTGGTGGTCGCCCTGGTGATCGCGCAGGCTCGGGTGCACGACGTCGCCGCCGTGGCTGACCAGCACCGCCGCCTGCACCTCGTCGTCGGGGTCGAGGAACACGACCCCGCCGGGCATCAGGTGGGCGAGAAGGGCGACGGCATTTCTCGCGTACGCCGTGGAGGCGGCCACGGGCACTGTGGAGGCCAGATTCGGGGCGCCGATGACGGTCACGCCGTTGCCGGTGACCGTACGGGTGTCCGGGGCCGAGCCCGCGACGTTGCCCCCGCCGAGGTCCAGCACCACCGAACCGGCCCGCATCGCGGCGAGGGCCCGGTCGGAGACGAGCAGCGGGGAGCGGCCGCCCGGCACCTTCGCCGTCGTGATCACCACGTCGAACCGGGGCACGGCCGCGTCGAGTGCCCGGAGCTGGTCCGCCGCGGCCTCGTCGGCGAGCTGCCGCGCGTACCCGTCGCCGGTGCTCTGGGTCGTGGCCGGCAGGTCGAGCACGGCGGCGCCGGTGGAGGCGATGTCGGCGCGGGCCGCCGCGCGCACGTCGTAGCCGGTGACCAGGGCACCCAGGCGGCGGGCCGTGGCGAGCGCCTGCAACCCGGCGACCCCCGCCCCGAGGACCAGCACCTGGGCGGGCCGGGTGGTGCCGGCCGCGGTCACCAGCATCGGGAAGAAGCCGCCGTACGCCTCCGCGGCGAGCAGCGCGGCCTTGTAGCCGGCCACGTTGGCCTGCGAGGTGAGCGCGTCCATCGGCTGGGCCCGGCTGAGCGTGCGGGGCAGCAGGTCGAGGCTGATCGCGGTGACGCCCTGGGCGGCCAGCATCTCGGCCAGGGCGGGATCGCCGAGCGGGTCGAGCAGACCGACCAGCAACCGCCCGGCGGCCAGCGTGGCCACGTCGTCCGGGGGCCGGACGACGAGCAGGACGTCGCTCTCGGCGTACACCTGCTGTCTGGTCCAGACCTCGGCGCCCGCGGTGGTGTAGTCGTCGTCGTCGAACCAGGCGGTGCGTCCCGCCCCCGTCTCGATCAGCACCCGGACGTCGCCGCGGCGTAACCGCGTCACACCGTCCGGGGTCAGCGCCACGCGGCGTTCACGGCCGGCGGTCTCGCGGAGGACTCCCACTGTCGTCATCGACATATCGAAGCCTTATCACATTGACGCCAGGGCCGGCCGCACGGCGGAGCGGTTGGGCAACGGAGTCTGGTCCTGAGCCACTGCTGACCGTCCACGCCGACCGCCTGCACGGCCCGCTGGACGAGTTCACCACGGCCTAATGCTCGAGGGCGTGGGCCATCGACGCCTGTTCCTCCAGCACTTCGCTGATCCGGGCCTGCACGCCGTCGAGCTGGGCGATCGTCTCGCTGGTGGTGCGGATGCCGCTGGCCACCGACTCGGCGCTCGACTGCAGCGCCGCGATCTGCTCCGAAACGCGCTTGGTGGCGTCGGCCGTCTCCCGGGCCAGCTCCTTGACCTCGCCCGCGACCACGGCGAATCCCTTGCCGATCTCGCCCGCGCGGGCCGCCTCGATCGTCGCGTTCAGGGCGAGCAGGTTGGTCTGGTCGGCGATCGACGAGATGATCTGGATGACGTCGCCGATCGCCGCGGACGCGTCGTTGAGCGAGGCGACGTCGCCGGTCATGTCCGAGGCCCGGCCGACCGCCTCGTCGGCCACCCGGCTCGCGTCGGCGGTGGCGGTGCGCAGCCGCGAGACGGTGTCCAGCAGCCCGCGGGCGTTGCGGGCGGCCGTCTCGGCACCGCGTACCACGTCGAGCCGTTGCGACACGAGCTGCTGCACGTTGCGCAGCGCGTCCATCCGCGACTCGGAGAGGTCGATGAACTCGTTGGTGAAGAAGTCCATCGTGCCGATGATGTGGTCCCCGCCGGAAATGGGGAAGCAGACCCCGGAGCGGACGCCCCCGCGCTGCGCCGCGGGCGCCCGGACGCAGTCGGTGAGCTGGCCGATGTCGCGCACGAAGATGAGGTCGCGGGCCCGCCAGGCCCGTCCGGAGAGGCCGACGCCCTCGGCGAAGGTGGCGGCCAGGGTCACCTTCTTGAACTCCTCGCCGGCTTCGCCTGACTCGACCCGGAAACGCAGCACGTTCTCGTCGTCGTCGATCTGCCAGTACGAGCCGTAGGCCCAGCCGAACGCCGTCCGCACGGCGTCCAGCGCCGACTTGAGCGCGACCGAGGAGTCGGTGGTGTGCCCGAGTGCGGTGACCACGTTGGTGACGGCCAGCCGGTCGTCGGCGATCTGGCGGGTGTAGTAGGCGGACAGCGCGGCCATCCGGGCCTGCTCGGCGACCCGGGCGATCGCGCCCCACTTGCTGATCAGGGAGGCGTCGGGAACCAGGTCGGTGTTCGCCATGTACTCCAGCACCGCGGAGACGCGGCCGGCCTTGGCGATCGGGATGGCGGTGGCGGACTTGATGCCCACCCGGACGGCCGCTCCGAATCGAGGATCGCCGACCGCGGACTCGTTGAGGTAGACCGCGTTGCCGCGCATCGCCTGCTGCACCATGCTGGGCACGCCGCCTCCGCCGAGGGCGCCGGCGAGCCGTCCGCACTCGAATTCCAGGCGGGCCGTGCCGCCCTCGACGATCCAGATGGCCACGTATTCCAGGCCGTAGAACTCGAGATACGTCGAGGCGTAGATGCGCCAGCTGCTGGCCTCGTCGGTCACGGTCTCGAGGTTGACGACCAGCTCTTCGAGCGCCTCGATGTCGCGCGGCGGCGTGCGCTGCACGAGGGGCTGGCTCTCCACGCGCTTCCCGAACAGACCCATGGTGTCAGGCTACGGAGTGACATGCGCTCTTTAGGTCAGTATCGCGAAACGCTCAGACCGTGAGCTCCGCCGGCGCCGAGTCGCAGACCTCGTGGTGCCGGTCGTCGTCGGCCGTCGTGGTCTGCGGGGATATCAGGGCCATCTTGTGGAACGGGGTGAGCAGCACACCGCGGTTGACCAGACAGACGGGCGGGGCGTCCTCCAACTCGCTGTCTACGATGCCGGCGTCTGCTGACCGAAAGCGCTGAAGAACTTGTCGCGGAAATCGCTCATCGGCCAGACCGGGGAGTCGGGTCGTGGGCGCAGGCCGTCCGCCCAGCCCCAGCTCGCGATGCGGTCGAGCACCTTCGGGTCCTTGGCCAGCACGGTGATCGGCACGTCGTGGCTGGCGCCCTCGCCGGCCGCGATCGGGGACGGCTGGTGATCGCCGAGGAAGACCAGCACCAGGTTCTCGTCGCCGTACCGCTCGACCCAGTTGATCACGGAGGTCAGCGAGTAGACGATCGACCGGCCGTACTCGGCGCGCACCTGACGCGGTTCGGCCCAGAGGGCGTTGGGCTTCTTTCCGTCGGCCGCCATCTTGCGGTAGATCGAGCCGTCCCCCACCTGGTTCCAGTCGGGCAGGTAGTCGGGGATCGGCGCCCACGGGGTGTGGCTGGAGACCAGCGGCATCTCGACCATCAGCGGTCCCCGGCCGGGCTTCCGGTACTCGATCGTGTTGAGCTGCTTGAGCGTGTACTGGTCGGGCATCGGCGACCAGCTGAACTTCGGGCCCTGGTAGCCGAGATTCCGTGAGTCCCAGACCGCGTCGTACCCGTAGAAGTTGCCCTCGGGCCAGGCCCGCGTCGCGCCGGGCATGACGCTGACCGTGCGCCAGCTCGCGTCGCGGAAGGCCCGGGTCATCGTGAGGCGATCGGTGGCGACGAGGTTCCGGTAGCGCTGCTCGTTGTTGATCCACAGACCGGACTCGAAGGTCGAGTGGGCCAGCCAGCTCCCGCCGCCGAACGTGGGCGAGGTCAGCCAGCCGCTGCGGGCGGCGAACCCGGCCTTCGCGAGCTGGGCGGTGCCCTTGTCGAGCACGGGGGTGACCGTCGGGGCCAGCGCGACACCCTCGACGGCGCTGCGGCCGTAGCTCTCGACGAAGGTGAGGACGACGTCCTTACCCTTGAGCGCGGTGAGCATCTGCGCCGGCGGGACCGTCTTGAACGGATCCCGCTGCACCTCCCTGGCGAACTCGGCCTCGTCGCGCAGCCCGGCGCGGGCCTGGTGGGCGCGGTCCCAGGCGTACGTGGCGGTGCTGCGCGCGGCGACCGGCACGGCTCCCCAGACCGAGAAGCCGAGCGCGAACGACAGCGCCCAGGCCACGCCGGCGCCGCCCGCGGTGATCGCCGACCGCACCCGGTGGCGGCCGACCAGAGCACCGACCCGCAGGACGGACCAGCAGGTCAAGGTCAAGACCCCGGCGACGAGTACGAGGATGGCGGCGACGGCGCCGATCGCGGCCGCCCGGCCGTAGGAGTCGACGACGAAACTGAACGCGTCGTCGAACAGCACCCAGTCCAGGACCGGATCGAACGGGCGGTTGAGCTCCTCGAAGAAGCCCATGTCCAGGCACTTCTCGATGACCAGCAGGCCGACGGCGGCACCGGTGGCGACCGCGAAGACCGTGCGCGCCCGGCCCGGCAGGACGGCGAGCAGGCCGAGGATCACCGCGCCCTCGAGCGGGAGGCGCAGGAAGCCGAGCGGGGTCAGCCTGGACAGGACGTTCGGGAAGATCAGCGCCGCGAGGAGAACGCCTCCGGCGATAATCGTCAGTGCCAGCTGCACGCGCGGCTTCCGGACGACCGTTCTGACGGCTCTTGCGATGGCGCGGGGGCGCACGGCGGCCGGCGGGCCGTCCTGGATCTCGGGCACGTCAGGGGGAACGGATGAAGGGGCCCCGTCGGTTCAGCGACACGAGAAAGTCACTGCCCCATGACGGTAGTCCCGGCCGATGTTATCGACTGGAAGGTCGGCGACCCCGTGCTCGGGGTGAGGTGCTGCGGGAGGCGGTGACCCGCGTCCACGCGGTGGGTGGCCGGCTCGCCAACCCCCGAGCCGTCATTGTCCGCGGCACGCGCGTCCGCTGACCCGCGGCCGCCGTGCGTTCGCGGTGCACCCGGGTCCGGTAGCCGCCCGGGACCGTCCGAAGTGGTGGCGTGGACTTGGGCCGCTGCGATGGACTTCACAAGATCGTGTGCAGTAGCCTCCGGTGGCCGTTGATTCTTCAGGGTGGGTGTGATGACTGCCGTCGATCGCCAGGTCGTGCTGCGCCGCTGTTCCAGACCCGTCTACCAGGTGGGCGCCGTCGTCGCCCTCGTCGCCACTGTGCAGGCCGCGCTGCTGCCCTCGGTGGGGGCCGCTCCGGCGTGGTTCTGGGCCGCCGTGCCGGTGTGCGCCGCGGCCGCGACCGTCCTGACGATCAAGTCCGTCCCGTACGACCATGTGAAGTTCCCCGGTTGAACCTGCTGATCCCGGCCGAGGCCGTGGCGACGCTGCACATCCCGCCGCGCGCGATCACCACGGGCGAGCCGGACCCGGTCTGGTGTTCCGTGCGCGTCGGCTGGCGACGGCAGAGGATCAGGCTCCCGTACGACCGGGCGAGCGCCGCAAATCTGCGGCTCTGGCGCCGGCTGGGGCCGATCGCGGCGGTCTTCTTCCTCGGCGCGGCGGCGTTCGTCACGGTACGACTGTTCCGCGGCCAGGATCTCCCGCGCGGCTTTACCCTGAGCTACCTCGTCCTGGTAGCTCTGATCGTCCTCGGCCACCCGAAAAGGAAGCCGCCCGCTCCGGTGCAGTCCGCCCCGGACCGGGCCGTCTACCTGCGCGGAGTACGCGACGACGTGGCCGCCGAATGGATCGCCGCCAACCCGGGCGTCCGGTCGGCCGCCCGGAGGCGTTCCCCGATCGGCGGTTCTCCTCCATGATCTGAGGGAGGGGGTGACGAATGCGGGAGTCTCGCAGGGATCTCAGGTCACGGCGCGTCTACTACGGAGCCCTCGGGCTCGTCCTGCTGATCGGTGCCGGGCTCACCGCGATCGGCATCCCGCTCGGCGGCACGGCCCAGGACGTACTCATCAATCTCGGCTCGTCGGTCCTCGGCGTCTTTCTCGTCGCCGTCGTCCTCGAACCGATCATCAAGTTCGGGCGCCGGTACGAGGAGCAGATCCACGGCGGGTTCCCGCACCGGCGCTTCCTCGACGGGCTGGCCGGCTGCTCCCACCGCATCCGCATCATGGGCGCCTGGCCGTACGTGATGGAACAGCAGTGGCGGGCCGAATTCCTCGACGCGCTGCTCGCCGCGATCCGGCGCAACACGTCGGTCGAGATCCTGATCCTCGACCCGACCAGCCCCGCGGCCCGGCAGCGCCGCAGCGACATGCGCGAGTCGACCGACATCTCCCGCCTGGTCACCGAGATCCTGGCCGCGCTCGACGGTTTCCGCGCCCGCGTGCCCCGCGAGCGTGCGGACCGCCTGCGCGTCCGCATCTACAACACCCTGCCGCCGGCACGCCTCTACCGCTGGGACAACCGGGCGCTGAGCTCGTTCTTCCCGGCCGGCGACCGTTGGGGCTCCGACGTGCGCCACTACGAGACGAACGTGACGTCCGGGCTGGGCCACTTCGTCGACGAGCAGTTCACCCTGATCTGGAACGACGAGCGTTCCCGTGACCTGACGGCGTACCTGCGCCTGCCGGTCCGGATCCAGGCGACCGGCCGTACGTTCCAGGTCCGCTTCGTGGTGCTGGACGACGGCCTCTACGCGATCGACCCGGCCCTGACCGACAGCCTGATGCGCAATGCCTCGACCGACTGGCGCGTCGGGGTCGGGAACGCCGCCGAAAAGGAGTACACGGCCCAGGGCGTCCCCGACGACGCCGAGGACGCGTGGGAGTCGATCCTCGAGTTCTACACGCTCAAGTACGGCGAGCCCACCACCCCTGGCCGCCTCCCCGGCACGGTCCGCCTCGTCGAGAACACGTGACGAGAACACGTGACGAGAGAATGCCCAGGCGCGGGTGCGGGCGGACGTCAGCGGGGTTGCGGCGGGGTGGCAGTGCCGCATCGATCGCCAAGGACGGCTCGCGGCTCGCGGCGGGCAGCTGGCTGATCTCCGAGAAAGCGGCCACCGAGGGCGAGCCGGTTGACGGCTCGGCCCTGGTGGCCTCGGAGAGGTGCTAGCCGGCCGCGATCGAGGGGAGCAGCCGTTCCAGACCGGCCCAGACACGGGCCGAGTTGTGCGAGTGCCAGGCCGCGCCGGACCAGTACGTCCGGTTGCGGCCCTGCAAGGCGTTGAGCCGTCGGTAGCCGCCGCCGGCGATGTCGCGCGGGGCGAGGTGCAGCTCGAACGGGACGTGGGCGGCGAAGGTGGCGAAGCCCTCGAACCGCAGGCCGGCACGCTCGATACCGGCCTGGATCTCCCGGCGCACGACGGCGTCGGGCAGCGGCGTCGGGCTGCCGTACTTCACGTTGTAGAGCCCGGGAATCGCGGTGGGACCGACCATGTAGATTCCGGGCAACGGCGGCAGGTTGTACGGCGTCTCGGGAGCCACGTTGTCGAGGCCGACGCCGGCCGGCAGCCCGGAGAGGCGAACCACCGAGGTGTAGTAGGCGCCGGGGACGAACCGGCCGAACACCGACCGCTCGGTGCCGTCCAGGTTGACCGCGGCGAGATCGCGTACCAGGGGCGGGATCGTCACCAGCAGCTTCTTCGCCTCGATCACCTGTGGGCCGCCCGGTCCGGCGACCAGCACCCGGACACCGGAGCGCGACCGCTCGACCCGCACCGCGCGGGAACTCAGCAGGACGTCGCCGCCCAGGTGCTCGGTGGCTCGTTCGTACAGCAGGCTGTTGTCGCGCGCCGCCGTGGTGAGGAAGCTGCCGCGCAGGATGTTGCTCACGACGCCCTGACCGAACGTGTTGATCGCGTAGAGCGCGGGCAGCCCCAGCACGTCGCCGATGCCCTGGCCGTAGCCGAAGACCAGCGGGACGATCGAGCCGAAGTCGTGCTTGGCCACGAAGTCGGCGAACGGCGCGACCAGGTCGGCCGGCGGCGGGTCGGGCAGGTCGAGGAAGGTGTCGATCGGGCCGAACCGGCTGATCTCCTGAAGGTAGGCGGGCAGCGCGGCGGGCACCGGCGGCGTGTAGGCCACCGGCCGGCCGGTGCGGAAGTCCACATACCTCGTCGTGCCGCCCCCGCCGCCGCCCTCGGCGATCCGGACCAGACCGACCCCGAACCGGTCGAAGTGCGCGCGGACGAACGGCTCGTCCTCGAAGACGACGACGCCGATGTCGATGGTGCCGCCGGTGGCGGGATCGTGGTAGGTCTCGGTGTGGCCGCCCAGCCGGTCCTGCGCCTCGATCACGGCCACGCTGCGGCCCAGATCGCCGAGGCGGACCGCGGCGTACGTGCCGGCGGAGCCGCCACCCACGATGCACACATCGCGCCGGATCACCCGGGGTTGGCCGGCGCCGGCGACCAGTGGAGCGGCGGCAGCGGCGCCCAGGACGGAGAGCATCTGCTTGCGTGTCAAGCCCATGACTGGCGACCATATTCGATTCTATCGATTGATGGGGGGTGCTGTGCCCGGCTGTCCCGAGTTTGCGCCCGTCCAGCCGGGCTGCCCGTCCAGCCGGGCTGCCCGTCCAGCCGGGCTGCCCGTCCAGCCGGGCTGCCCGTTCCGTCGACGGGTCAGGCCGCGCTGACGGGCACCTTGACGACGGCGTCGAAGAGGTAGCCGAGGGTGTTGAAGCGGGCCACGTCGGGCTGGGTGTTGCCGTGGACGTCGGTGGCGCGGGCCAGCAGCACGTGCTCGCCCGCCGCGGGGCGCCAGTCGAGTTCCCAGCGCTGCCAGGCGTCGTCGATCGACGGGCCGACCGGGCGGGCGCGGCGCCACCTCGCCCCGCCGTCGGTGCTGACCTCGACGTGCTTGATGCGGCCCGACGCCGACCAGGAACGGCCGGTGAGCCGGGTCGCCCGGCCGGCGGTGAGGACGGCACCGGGGTCGAGCTCGAAGGCGCTCTTGACGGACTGGCGGTCGAACGGCTGGCCGTCGGTGGGGAACTCGGGGCCGAAGAAGCGGTAGAACTGGGTGTTCCAGGGGGAGAAGAGCGGGGCGTCGGAGACCTCGATGCGGCCCACCCACTTGATGTTGGCGATGCCGATCCAGGACGGGACGATCAGCCGTACGGGGGCTCCGTGGTCCGCCGGCAGCGGGGAGCCGTTCATCTCGTACGCGAGGATGACGTCGTCCAGGGCCTTGCGGACGGGCAGGGGCCGCCGGACGGGACCGAGGTCGACGCCGCCGGTGACGAAGTTGGGGTCCAGGCCGGACGCCTGCACGTCGACGGCCCGGGAGGAGAGGCCGGCCAGGCGCAGGACGGTCGACAGGCGTACGCCTCGCCAGCGGGCCACGCCGACAGCGCCCAGGCCCCATGCCGTACCGGAGACGGTTTGGCCCTGTTGTGAGGTGAAGTAGCTCCGGCCGTTGCCGGCGCACTCGACGGTGACCGAGCGGGTGACCGATGGGAGGCTCTTGAGCTGCCGCAACGTGAACGTGGCCGGGTCGCCGCGCAGGCCGGCGCCGAAGACCTCGAGGTGCCAGGCGGCGCCGTCGACGATCGGGGTGCTGGTGTGGTTGCGCACGAAGAAGCGGTCGACCGGCACGTGGTAGCCGACGTCGGCCAGCGCCGCCCAGCGCGTCTCGGCGTTGGTGCCGAACACCTTGAGGAGCTCGGGCGGCAGCGGCTTGACGATCGGGCCGTCGGCGGCCGCGGCGGCCGCGGCGGGGGTGGCGTCCAACAGAGCGCCCGCCACTCCGGCGGCCGCGGTGAGTCTCATCAGGTCACGGCGGGAGAATCCGCCCGCTCGGCCGTCCAGCCACTGGCGCAGTCGCCGCTTGTCGTATGCAACCTCATCCATGTCTCTGACCCTACCCAATTGGTAGGAGATGTAGATAGTCTGCGGGCATGGACTTTCACTGGTTTCTGCCCACCAACGGCGACAGCCGCGACATCGTGGGTGGCGGCCACGGCGTGCCGGTCGGTGCGGCCGGCGGCGTGCGCCCCCTGACCATCGGATACCTCGGCCAGATCGCCCGCAGCGCCGAACAGCTCGGCTTCGTCGGGGCGCTCACCCCGACCGGTGCCTGGTGCGAGGACGCCTGGATCACCACGGCGATGCTGACCGAGGTGACCGAACGGCTCAAGTTCCTGGTGGCGTTCCGGCCGGGTGTCCTCTCGCCGACCCTGGCCGCGCAGATGGCATCGACGTTCCAGCGGCTCTCCGGCGGGCGGCTGCTGCTCAACGTCGTCACCGGCGGGGAGTCGCACGAGCAGCGGCAATACGGTGACTTCCTCGACAAGGACGCCCGCTACGCGCGGACGGGCGAATTCCTCGGGGTCGTGCGGGCGCTGTTCCGGGGCGAGACGGTCACCCTGGACGGTGCACATGTGCAGGTCGAAGGCGCGCGTTTGGCCAAGCTTCCGGATCCCGTGCCGGCGGTCTACTTCGGCGGCTCGTCGAAGGCCGCGGGCCCGGTGGCCGCGGCCCACGCCGACGTCTATCTGACCTGGGGGGAGCCACCGGCGCAGGTCGCCCGGAAGCTCGACTGGATCCGGTCGCTGAAGCCGGACCTGCGGTTCGGGATCCGGCTGCACGTCATCGCGCGTGACACGGCCGACGAGGCGTGGGCCGAGGCTGCGCGTTTGCTGCGCGGAGTGAGCGAGGCGGACATCGCGGCTGTGCAGGCCGGGCTGCGGCGCAGCGAGTCGGAGGGGCAGCGGCGGATGCTCGACCTGCACGGCGGCAGCCGCGACGGCCTGGTCGTCTCGCCGAACCTGTGGGCGGGCGTCGGGCTCGTGCGCGGCGGTGCGGGGACGGCGCTGGTCGGCAGCCACCAGGAGGTGGCCGACCGGATCCAGGAGTACGCGGCGCTGGGGATCGACGAGTTCATCCTCTCCGGCTATCCGCACCTCGAGGAGGCGTACTGGTTCGGCGAGGGTGTGTTGCCCGAACTGGCCCGCCGCGGGGTGTGGCAGCACCCCTCGGGGGCCGGCGTGTCGGCGACCTCGGCGATCCCGTTCGCCGGGGTGCCGCTCAACGCCCCGGCTCCCGCGCCGGCCTCGTCCAGCTGATCAGCGCGCGGCCGGCTCCGGCGTTCGCGTGCCGGGGAGCGGGGCCGGACGTCCCGGCCACCAGAAACGGTCCCCGCACATCGTGGCCAGTGCGGGAACCAGCACGGGGCGAATGACCTGCGTCAGGTTCTCCACCACCGAGACGCACCCGCCCGGCACCGGGATCCGCGCTCGTCGGCGCCGATCACCTCACCGTGCAGACCGAATCCCTTCTTGACCGTGCCGACGACCTGCTCGCCAATGGGCAGGCCGGCCAGGCCGCGACCCTGTTGGCGCCCGTCGTCGACGCCGAGCCCGGCAACGCCGTGGCCTGGCTCCTGCTCGCCCGGGCCCGGATGGCGCTGGGCGGCCACGCCGAGGCGCTCGAAGCGTCCCGGACCGCGCTCGCGCTCAACCCGCGCGGCGTCGAGGAGCTGTACTGGGTCAGCGCCGCTTACACGGCCCTGGGCCGGCACGACCTGGCGATCACCGCGGCCTCGGCCGCCGCCGCGGAGGACCCGGGCAACCCGCGTCCGGCCGAACGGCACGGGCGGGCGCTGCTGGCCGCCGGCCGCACCGCCGAGGCCGAATCATCGCTGGCCGCGGCCGCCGAGATCGCCCACTACGACGCCGACGTGCAAGTGGCGTACGGGATGGCGCTCTTCGCCGCGAGCCGCCCGATGAGCGCCCGCGAGGCATACTCGCGCGCCCTGCTTCTGGTGCCCGGCCACGAGCGCGGGTTGTCCGAACTCCGCCGGCTGACCGCGGCCGAGGAGCAGATCAGCGACGCCGAGTCCCTGGTCCGCGTGGCCGACGAGTTCGCCGAGTCCCTGCGCGTCCCGGCCGGCGGGACCCGCCGCGACGACCCGGCCCACTCCGCGCCGGCCCACTCCGCGCTGGCCCACTCCGCGCTGGCCCACTCCGCGCTGGTCCATTCCGCGCTGGCCCACCTTGCGGGCGTCGCCCTCGGCGTCTGCCTGGTTGGGTTGATCGTGCTTGCCGTATTGATTCGCATCGTCAACGTTGACGTGCCGATGCCCCTGCTGGTCGCCGTCTTCTGTGCAACCGCTTCAGCAACCTGCCTGACCGTCTACACCCGCCGCCGCACGTGAACACTGGCGCGCACGGTTGTCCGACCGCCCAGGCCAGGCGCCGTGTCCGACACCAGCAGGCGTGCCCGGTCTGGCTGCCAGGCCCTGGTGTCGCGTCTGAACCGGCACGAGGGGCCTGCCGGTCGGCGTCCTACTCGGCGTCTTCGCGGAGTTGGCGCAGCAGGCGGGACAGCTCGTCGCGGTCGTCGGGGGAGAGGGTGGCGAAGAAGCGCTTGCCCGCCTCCCGGCGAGCTGCGTGGATGTTGCGGCCGGTCCGCAGGCCCTCGTCGGTCAGCGTGACCAGGACCGCCCGGCGGTCGGCCGGGTCGGGGTGGCGTTCGGCGAGCCCCAGACGCTGCAGGTCGTCCACGACCTCGGTCGCGGATCGGGGCGCGATCCGCAGTTGTTCGGCCAGCGCGCCGGGCCGCATCTCTCCCTCTCGGGACAGCACGCTGAGCGCGCGCCCCAGCGACGGGGTGAGCTCCCACGGCTCCAGAGCCTCGCGGGTTCGGTGCCGCAGCCGGCGGGACACCGCGAAGAACGCTTCGAGCAGGCCCTCGTCGTCGACGTCGTGCACGGGAATACCGTACCAGCGACTTCTGTTGTTCCCTCATGTTGAGGTAACCTCAGCAAAGTCAGTGCTCGAGCAGGGCCGGTGGTCCTGCCGGGCCACGCCGTACGGAACGAGGTCCGCTCTTGGAAAGCCCCACTGAAGGCCGCTCCCGCGGAAAGAAGAAGCTCACCGCCGCCGAGATCGCGCAGGCGAAAAGCGTTTCCCTGCGGCGCATCGGCTCCCTGTTCACCGACCACCGCCGCCCGTTGGCCGTCGTGGTCCTCACCATCGTGGCCTCGTCGATCGTCGGCATGGCCAGCCCGTTCCTGCTCCGCGAGGTCATCGACAGCGCGCTTCCCCACGCTGACCTGCGGCTGCTCCTCTGGCTCGTGATCGGCATGGTCGGCGTCGCCGCCGTGACCGCCGCGCTCGGGGTCGTGCAGACCTGGATCTCCACCACCATCGGGCAGCGCGTCATGCACAGGCTGCGCACCGACGTGTTCCGGCACCTCCAACGGCAATCGATCGGGTTCTTCACCCGCACCCGCACCGGCGAGGTGCAGTCGCGCATCACCAACGACATCGGCGGCATGGAAGCGGTGGTCACTTCCACCGCCACCTCGATCGCCTCGAACCTCACCACGGTCGTCGCCACCGCAGTGGCCATGGCCGCTCTCTCCTGGCAGCTCTCCCTCGTGTCGCTGCTCGTGCTGCCGCCCTCGATCTGGCTGACCCGTCGGGTCGCGAGCATGCGCCGCGCGATCACCGCGCAGCGCCAGCGCGAGCTTGCCGACCTCAACGTGATCATCGAGGAGGGCCTCTCCATCGGTGGTGTGCAGTTGAGCAAGACGATGGGCACCGGCCCCGACCAAGTGAACCGCTTCACCGACTCGTCGACCCGGCTCATCGACCTGGAACTGCGGTCCGAACTGGCCGGGCGCTGGCGCATGGCCTCGATGAGCATCGTCTTCGCCGCCATCCCGGCGATCATCTACCTCGCGGCCGGCCTGCCGATCACCTCGGGCACGATGAGTATCGGCACACTCGTCGCCTTCACCGCCCTGCAGGCCGGACTGTTCCGTCCGCTGCTGGGACTGCTCAACGTGGGAGTCACCGTCACGAGCTCGCTGGCCCTGTTCGCGCGCATCTTCGAGTACCTTGACCTGCCCGTCGAGATCGAGGAGCCGGCCGACCCGGTACCCATGCCGGCGCCGCGGGGCCACCTGCGGTTCGAGGACGTCACCTTCACGTACGACGGAAGCCCGACGGCCGCCGTCGTCGGGGTGAGCCTGGACGTGCCCGCCGGTTCGTCGCTCGCCCTCGTCGGCGAGACCGGCTCCGGCAAGAGCACGATCGCCGCGCTGATCTCTCGTCTGTACGACCCCACGGCTGGACGCATCACTATTGACGGGGTTGACGTGCGGTCAATGTCCCTCAACACGTTGGCGTCGATCGTCGGTGTGGTCAGCCAGGAGACCTACCTGCTGCACACGTCAGTCCGGGAGAACCTGCGCAACGCCAAGCCGGACGCCACCGACGCCGAGATCGAGACGGCGGCCCGGGCCGCGCAGATCCACGACGTCATCGCCGGCCTGCCCGACGGGTACGACACGATGGTCGGCTCGCGGGGCCACCGGTTCTCCGGCGGCGAGAAGCAGCGGATCGCCATCGCCCGCACGCTGCTGCGCGACCCGCGCATCCTGGTGCTGGACGAGGCCACGAGCGCGCTCGACAACGAGACCGAACGGGCCGTGCAGAACGCGTTCGACGAGCTGTCCCGGGGCCGCACGACGGTGACGATCGCCCACCGTCTGTCGACGGTCCGCGCCGCCGACCAGATCGCGGTGGTCGACCACGGCCGCATCCTCGAGTCCGGAACGCACGACGTTCTGGTCGGGGTGGGCGGCCGCTACGCAGCCCTGGCCGCGTGACCCCGGTCCCCGCAGCCACCGGCGTGCGACTATCGCGCCACCGCGTCCCATCGACCGCACTACCGACGCCCCGAGCCGACCGGCTCGGGGCGCTTCCGCGCTCACTTGCTCGACCTACTCTCGGGCTCTACTTGCTCTCGGGCCCTACTTGCCCTCGGGCGGTGGAGTAGGCAGCTTGGGCGCGCTCTTCGCGTAGTCGACGACGATCGGCTTGCCGACGTGTATCAGCTCGTAGGCCCGCCGACGCACGTCGCCGGCGTTCGTGTGCCGACCCGCCGGCACGTGGATCGCGACGTTAGCGACGAACCTGAGCAGGTCGTTCACCGTACCCGGGAAGATGTCGCACAGCTCGGCGGCAGCGAGCAGTTGCGACTCGGGAACGCCCGCGACGTAGTCGGACATGCCCGCCTCCCACGCCTTCGCGTGCACCAGGTAGCCGGCGGGCATCGCACCGGGCCCACCGAGCTCCTGCAACGCCTGCCGGCGGTCCCGCTGGGCAGGTCTCGCGCTGTTGACCATGTAGAGGAAGCCGAGTCCGCCCAGCAGCCCGCAGACCGCCAGCGCCGCCGTGGCCGACCCCGCGCCCTTCATGATCACCAGGAAGAGGACGCTCAGGAGTAGCGCGCCGGCCATCATCTCGGCGGTGCCGTCACGAGCCTCGGAGTCCTCCGAGTTGGTGACCGCGCGAGCGATCACGCCGTCGAAGATCCGGTCGGCCGGCTGCCACCGGTCCTCGCGGACCGG
>Ga0247781_1000061_pt1 | contig 28681 bp, 25 predicted proteins | sample UWRJL184509B5_FD_179922 | JGI IMG/M metagenome (GOLD analysis project Ga0247781, IMG submission 179922) | Plant litter microbial communities from Arlington Agricultural Research Station in Wisconsin, United States - UWRJ-L184-509B-5 | ecosystem: Environmental > Terrestrial > Plant litter >...
TGCCAGTCACGGTGTCGGTTATGGGCGATGCCGCTGTCGACGGCTTTGTCGTAGCGCTCGCGTAGATCGGCGAGCAGTTCGGGGTCCAGGGCGTTCTGCAGGTGTGGTCGGTGCTGCGGGGATCGTCGACGCGGGCTACTGCGTAGATGTCGCCGGCTCTTGCGGTACGCCGCCAGGGACGAGCTTTGGTCAGGGCGATGTCGAAAGCCGGGTCGTCGCGGTCAAGGTCGGCGATGATGAGGTCCTCACCGTCGGCGACGGCATGGTGCAGCACCATGCCATGCGGGCCGATCAGCGACGATGGCATCGACGCCGCGCATTGGGCCGGCAGGGCTGTGCTGATCCAGTACCCGTGGGTGGCGGCGTACCCGCGGGCGATCACCTCGAAGATCGGGTCCTCGGAGAAGGTGGAGAACAGCACCGCGTCGACCTCAAGATCTCCGAGTTCCATCCACAGCTCGGGAAAGTTGACCTCGATGCAGATCAACAGGCCCAGACGCCAGCCGTCGACCTCGACCAAGCAGGCCCTGGCGCCGGGGGTGTAGAAGCCGGTGACCTCGTTGTGTGACAGGTAGCGTTTGTCGTAGCGGTCGACCAGCTCCCCGCGGTCGTTGATCACCCAGAGGCTGTTATGCGGCCGGTGGTCGCCGGTGAGGCGGTGGTTGCCGCCGGCCACCACCCAGATACCGAGTTCGCCGGCCAGGGCCATGGTGTGCTCGAGTTGCTCGGTGACTGGTGTCCAGTCGATGCGCCAGCCTGCGTAGTGGCTCTTGGCCGGGCCGACGTAACCGGTGAGGGCGCCTTCTGGTAACTGGATCAGCCGTGCGCCGGCGTCGGCGGCGTCGCGCATCGCTGCCCGGATCGTGGCACCGTTGCGCTCTGGGTCGGTGGTCACCAGGGTTTGGCCGACAGCGATACGCAGCGGCGCGCTCATCGCGGCGCCGGACCAGGCATCAAATGTTGCTCGTCAAGAAACTGCAGATGGGTGCCGAAGGAGCCGGTCAAGCTGGCCAGCAGGGCCTTTCCCTTGGCCGCGGTTGCCGCTGAGGGCCTGCCGATGACGCCGCTACGCGTGTAGGCGCTCATACCGCCGATCAGGAGCAGGGCCCGCTCGCCGGCGACATGGTCCTGCCCCAACGCCCCGTCACGCAGGACTTCGGGGTACGCCTCGGCGAGGATGGACGCCTCCAGCTCTCCGGCGTGCATGTCGTCGTGCGCGGAGGTTTCCAGGGCGGCGTCACGGCGGGCCGTGTCCCAGTCCGTCCGGGTCGGGAACAACGTCATCGAGCGGGGCGCGGTCGCATTGGCGGCCTGGACCACGTTGTTCAGCACGTAGTTGCCGCCGTGAGCGTTGACGATCGCCAGGCGGTGCACGCCTTGGGTATGCAGTGAGCCGGCCACGTCGGTGACGATGGCGGCCAGCGTCTGGTGGCTGATGCTGACGGTGCCTGGCCATGCTGCGTGTTCGTGGGAGCAGGACATCGTCACGGCCGGCAACAGCAGCACGTTGTACGCGGCGGCGATCCGGTTGGCGATGGCCGTCGCGAGGAGGGTGTCGGTTGCCAGCGGCATGAAGTCGCCGTGTTGCTCGAAGCTGCCGACCGGCAGCACCGCGGTCGTTGGACGGCGCTGCCGTACCTCAGCGGTCGTGGTGCGCGGTGTCAGATCCACCGGTTCATCCTGGCATCTTCATGGCTTCCCTGGTGATCGACGATGGTGTGCTCCGCCGGCATGGTTCAGCGGGGCAGGTCACCAAAGGGAGTCCAGCGGATGCTGGTGTCGCCGTCGCGCACCGAGTTGAGGCGCAACCGGAACTCGGCGGCGATGCCGGGCCCGGACGTCAACAGCGGCACCCCGCCGACGATCATTTTCAATTCGCGAGTCTCCTTCAGCAGCGGCCAGGCCGGGTCGGTGGTGACGTCGTAGCCGTAGCTCGCGGCGAGTTTCGTGTGCTCGCCGGTCCGCCCGAACCGGGACTCGCCGGTCGGGGCCGGTACCAGGTCGACCTGCCAAGGCCCGGCTGCAGTCGCGTCGAAGTCGCACAGCAAGACGCGCCCATTGGGGGCGCGCAGCAGGTTGCCGACGTGTGCGTCGCCGTGCACCAGTGACCGGGGCGCGGTCGCGGCGAACGCTGTCAGGCGCGGTGTGAGCCGGTCGCACCAGGCGAGCAGGTGGTCCCGGTCGGTGTCGTCGAGGGCGTCGGCGTCAGCGATGCGGGCGCGGGCGTCGCCGAGCGGATCCCACGCCGGTAGATCGAACGGTGGCAGGCCCAGGGCGTGGAAGCCGCGCAGGACGGTGCCGAGGTCGTTCGCGTCCGGGCAGGGCAGTGTGGGCGGCACCCAGCACCAGACGGTGGCCAGCAGGTTCCCGTCGGCGATGGGCTGTGTGAAGGCGTCGGCGAGGCGGATCGTCGGCGCGTCAACCGAGGCGAACCAGGCTCCGAGGGCGGCGTTCTTGTAGGTCCGGGCGTGCAGGGTGTGTGAGCGGGTGATCCGCACGACGAGCCCGGCGGCCGGCAACGCGAACACGGCGTTGTTGGTCAGCCGCAGCAGGTGGGCCAGCGGGATGTCGCGGCCCTCGTGGTGCACGCCCGGCAGCTCGTTGGCTGCAGTATCTCTGCCTTGCCGGCCGGACGCCTCGAGGCTACTTCGCTCCGCGGTGTCGCGACTCGATCATTGACAGCCGCCTCTGCACGACATCACCATCCGGTGCCGCCTCGCCGCCGTGATCGCCATCCCGGGGGACCCGCTGCGCCGCTGCGCCGCCGGCCGACAGGTCCGTGCGTGGTCCGCGCGGCCTCGCCTCACGGCCGCTACTCTGCGAACAGAACGCTTTGGCTCATTCACCGTGTTGGGTGAATCTGCGGTCGGCTGGACCCGGACCTCGTGGTGGGAGGCCAGCGGCCATGACGCTGGCAGCCTCCTTCGAAGAGGGTCGACGTGGCCCCGTATGAGTGGGGACAAGCGTTTGGAGATCATCGCGGCGTCCGTTGCGTCGCGTCGCGTGGCATGGCATGGCTTGCTCCCGGCCGGTGTAACGTGCCCTGGGCCGTCGGCAGAGTCGCCGATCGGCACGGCGCGGCTTCTCGGTGGAGCCATACGGGGTGGAGGCCATGGAGCCGGTGAGCGGATACGACCAGGTACGAACAGCAGCGTTGGCGATCGTGCCGGGTGCGGATGCAACGATCACGTTCGTTCATCAGCAGCGCGGCCCTTACGCCGGGCATTGGCTGTTGCCGGGAGGCCAGGTCGAGTTCGGGGAATCGCTTCCGGACGCTGCGCGGCGCGAGACTATGGAGGAGTCCGGGTGCCGGATCGGCGAGGTGACGCTGACCGGCGTGTACGAGATGCGCGGGCACTCCCGCAGCGGCGCTTACCACGTAGTCATGTTCGCGTTTCTCGCTGGTAGTCCCGTGGCTTTGCCGGCACGCACCACCACCGATCAGGGCGTCGGTGAGATCGTCCAGGGTGACCCGGCGGTCGTACGTCCGCATCCGACGGTTATGCGGATCCTCAACGACGCCGGTGTCGCCCGTTTCGATCAGGCGGAGATTGATGCACTGCTGAATCGCGACGGTATCCACATGCTTTGCCTGCCTACGGCAACTCCCACCGTTTTCGTCTAAAGGACCGGTTCAGGCTGGGCCTGCGGGTCTTCTTCCCAGGCAAGGTTGGCTCCGAGTAGCCCGTCTTCCAGGACCGTCACGGTGATGGTCCGGCCAGTTCCACCCGACCGGCTCCGGCCAGCAGCCGGATGCGGAGCCTATTCAGCGGCGGAGTTGCGAGGTACCGCCCTCCTGGTGAGTGTCTTGCCGCCACCGCGTCGCGCGGGCAATGGCCACGCCCCGGGGGAAGCGTCTACGGGCAGAACGCGAACGAGACCCGGTAGCTGGCCAACGACGGGTCTTGACCTCGCTGCCGCAGACGGCGGGCAGGCCTTCGGTCCCGAGCACCTCGCTGGCCTGCCGTATGTCAGGTAGTTGATGGGCGTCTATGGTGAAGGTTGCCCGGTCTGGTTCACCGAGTATCGGCGCACATGCCTACCCTTATCTAGGTTCGGTGGCAGACCCGGACCGCAGGATGGCGCCGCTGCGTGCTGGTCTGGCGCGGGCAGGTAGCGCGGTCAGTGGTAGCGGGTCCAGACCACTGACGTGTCCCCGGTCTGCAGGGACCGGATCCGTCGCGCGAGTTCGTCGGCGACTGCCGGCCGCCCGGTGAGCGCGTCGATCGTGCTGGTCACCGACTGCAGCTCACGGATCCGGGCCAGGGCCGGCCAACCCGACCACCCGGTGACGTCGAATCCGACAGCGTCCGCGAGCCGGTCGTAGGCGATGCGGTCGCGGCCGAACCGGGTGACGCCGTGCGCAGTCGCTGCCCAGTCCCACTCCCGGTGACCGATGCACACGCCGTCCGGATCGCACAGCAGTGCCTCCGGGTCCGGGCCGGGCCGCACGGGGAAGCTGCGCAGCAGCAGGTTGCCGGTGTGGGCGTCGCCGTGGGTCGGCCCCGTCGGAAATTTCCACTTCACCGCCTGCAGGTCTGCTTCGGCGTCGTCGCACCATCGCTCGAGCAGGTCGAGCAGCTCACCTGCGCCTATCTCGAGCGCGGGGCTAGCCCAAGCGTCGAGGTCGGCGTACTCCGCAGCGGGCAGACGGCGGGCGGAGTTGATCCGTCGGCGGAACTTTGCGATCGGATCCCACTGCGGCAGTTCGACGTCGACCGGGCCGAGGTTGTGGATGGCGTCCAGGGGCAGAGCCAGGTCGACCGGCTCCGGGACCACGTCCACGGTGGCGACGTAGCGCCAGACGGTGCCGACCCAGTCCCCGGCGTACACCGGCCCGTCGACGATGTCCGTGGCAACGCGCACCATCGGCACCTGAGCCTGCTCGAACGCCACCGCGACCCGGTGGATGCGCTCGGACAGTGTCGCGGCGTGCGGGCCGTGCGCGAGGCGGATGACGAACGGCCAGACGCGGAAAACCGCGTTCATCGTGTACTTGATCAGCTCGGCGCTGCTTGCGTCGGCGCCGATACGTGCGCACACCTGTTGGAGCGGCTGCTGCAGTCGGCGGACGGCAGTCGCGGTCAGTGCCGTGGTCATGGGCGTGCGTGCAGGTCCCGCAGAAGACGGCCGAATTCGGCGAGGCCCGGGTCGGCGTCGACGTGCGGTGACGCAAGTTGCCACAGGTGATCAAGGCGGTCGAGCACGCGCGCAGACCTCATTCCCGTCCTGGCGAGTTGCGCCGCGGTGACGCTGTACCGGCCGGCGCCGGCGAACTCACCGGCGAGGATACCGGCAGCGCCCGCGGAGATGGTGTCGAAGACCAGCGACCGGCGTTCACGGGCGGGATCGCGTAGGGCGATTGCCTGTTCAGCCTCGTGGAGGGCCTGCTCGGCGTAGTGCCGGTGGTCGGGGTGCTCGGCCAGGGCGGTGTGCACGACCGCGTTGATGCCGTAGGCGTCGGCGCCGGCGAGCGCGAACTGTGCCCATTCGGGAGTGGTTGCCGGGTCGGCCAGGTCGCGTTCGGTGGCGGCGCGGGTGAGGCTGTCACGGGCGAGATCGGCGCGCCCGAGCAGGGCGTTGGCCCAGGCGTGGTTGGCCAGCGAGATCGCTGCGCTGGTGTGACAGCCGCCTTCTTGGGCGGCGGGCTGGCTGAGACCGAACTGTCGCAGAGCCAGTTCTGGTTCGTCCTCGTGCAGGCTGACCCGGCCCAGTCGGTAAAGGGTGTTGGCCAGGAGCTGGTAGTGATCGCAGCCGCGGGCAAGCACGAGGCTCTGGACCAGATGCCGGCGGGCCAGGTCGTGATTGCCGGTGTCGTGGGCGAGCCAGCCGATCAGGTTGTGCAGGGCGGCTAGCACTATTCGCAGCTGCTGCGTGAGGTGATCGTCGGTGCATGGCACCTGCAGCAACTGGGTGGCCCAGTTGGCGTAGCCGAGCGCGGACGGCAGGCAGGCGCCTCCGCCGGTGACCGCGTCCATATGGCGATGCACGGCCGTGGTTTCGGCGACCGCGGTGACGTCGTCGGGGGTCAGCCGGTCGGGCAGCACGACATGGTGTGCCGCTGGCAGCCACTGGGTGACGTCGGCGGGTACAGCGCCGACGGAGATGCTGGCGACCACTCCCAGCAGACCCTGAACGTCGATCGGTTCCGCGGTGACCGGTACGAGATCGGCTCCCGGTTCCCAGGAGGCCGGGGCGGTACCGGCGTCCGGGCTTGTCACGTGGTTGGTGCCGAGTCCCATGTAGTGCCGGGGGATCTGCAGTCCAATACAGATACGCAGGAGTACGTCGTACTCCGTGACCCGGCGGCGGCCTTCTCCGATGGCGCGGGCTCGTGAGGCCTGATGGCCAGTGAGGTCCCCGATCGCCGACCAGCTGAAACTGCGGCCCTTCAGATAGGTGAACAGGGCAGCGATGTCACGAGCGTGAAGGATGCGTCGCAGCTCTTCTTGCTCCCACCATTCCGGCAGCACAGGCTTCTGCATTGATCAACCCCACTCGATGCATATGCCGCTACGGTAGCGCTTTCGTGGCGCCTATGCCCCGATACCGGGTCCGTAGCCGGTCGTGTCCCCCTGATCGGATGTCCCGGTTCCCGCGCGCCCATCGCTATGCACCGGCGGCGCCGGCTCTCCACCGTCAGGGGATACCTGCGGTACCGGGCCCGGTGCCCGGTACCACAGGGCGTAGCGGCGGTAATCCACCCACCGGCAGTGTCAGCGGTGTCCTAAACGGCGACCTGCATGGAAGGGGTGGACCCCGATGACCGCTACGACACTGGCGGCCTTCATTGCCCTGGTCGGTCCGCCTGCGTCCGGCAAGAGGACGGTTGCCGCTGGCCTCTGCTCGCGCCGGCACGGCCAGGTGTTCCAGCTGCGCGAGGTCGCGCGGCGGGGCCGCCGTGACGGCTGGCTCGCGCCGCCGTCGCCCCTTACCGGCCGGGAAGTCGACGGATTGTCACCCGAGTCCGTCGATGCGGTCCTGCACGAAGCGCTGCTGCAGGGCAGGTTCCCGGCCGGTGAGGTTGTCGTGTTCGAGGGCTTCCCTACCACCGCCGATCAGCTGCACAGCCTGCGCCGGCTGGCCGTGCTGCGCGGTGTCCCTCTGATGGTGCTCGAGCTGGGCACTGCAGAAGACGTACTGGTAGGCCGCGCCCTGGCCCGCCGGGTCTGTCCCACCTGCGAACCCGACCCCGACGGCGACCCACGCCAGCCGGCACAGGCCGCACACGACAACCCGAACCGATGCGCCGTGTGCCGACAAATCCTCGTCCTGCGTCGCTGTGACAACCCCACACGGTTCGCCCGGCGGCTGCAGTCCTACTGGCAGGACCGGCCGCAGATCCGGCAGGCAGCATCGTCGTTCGGCATTCCCTGGCGGCCGGTGGACGCATCCGGGCAGTCGTCCGACGTCGTCAACGCGGCGCAGCAGCTCATGCAGGAGTTGCTGCCCCCGGCGGCCGTCGCGATGCCGGGCTGACCAGGCAACTGAACTGAGTCCTGCGGGCCGGCGTCCGCGTCCCCCGTCCACCGGCGCCGACCCGTAGGACTCGTACACCATGCGCAACCCCCTGCGCCGGTCAGACAGGGCCGCGACACCGTGCACATCCGAATGAACGGGAAAGCTCGGGGACGTGCTGCCATCGATTCCAGTCGTACCGTTACTCATTCGGGGACAAACGCGTCGACTCCCGGCGGTCAGCTCGGGCAGGATCGCGGGGTGGACGTCGACAGGTCGGCACGTATGCGCTGGGCTCAGCTTCCTGCTGACGTGCGGACGGGGGTGGAATCGGTGCTGGGGTCACCAGTTCTGTCGGGGCAGTCGCAGGCGGGCGGATTCTCGAACGGCACCGCGGACCGCGTGCGTACCCGTTCCGGGAGCACCGCGTTCGTCAAAGCGATCAGTACGGCGATGAACGCGGGCGCCGCCGATCTCCACCGGCGCGAGGCCAGGATCACGGCGGCGTTACCCCGCGGGGTCCCCACTCCCAGGCTTCTCGGCGTGTACGACGACGGGGACTGGGTTGCCCTCGTCTTGCAGGACATCGAGGGACACCACCCGGCCTTGCCCTGGCGTGATTCCGACCTGCACGCCGCCCTGGACATGCTCACTCGGCTTGCCGAGCTGGTGACGCCCTGCCCCATCTCGGACGCGCCGCCGGCCAGCGAGGTGCTGGCGGAGCCCTTCGCCGGCTGGGACCGCATCGCCGGGTCCCAGCCTGACGATCTTGACCCGTGGGCAGCACAGCACCTGCCGGTGCTGCGCCGCCTCGCCGCCGACGCGCTCGGCGCCGTGCAGGGCGACACGCTGGTGCACTACGACGTCCGCGCAGACAACCTGCTCATCGACGCCACCGGCCAGGTGAGCCTCCTCGATTGGCCGTGGGCCTGTCGAGGGCCGGCGTGGCTGGACACCGTGATGTTGCTGGGCACTGTGCACCTTTACGGCGGGCACGACGTCGAGGCGCTCCTGAGCCGCGGAGTCACCTCGCAGACTGCACCGCACGACGTCACGGCCGTACTGGTCGCACAGGCCGGCTACGCGCTCGACGCCGCCCGGCTCACACCACCGGCCGGGATGAGACAGCTCCGCGCTTTCCAATGCGGCAAGGGTGACGCCCTGTTGCGCTGGGTCCGCCAGCGTTTGCGCGGCTGAACAGCGCCGGCTCTGGCCAGAACGCCGCCGGTACGCGCTACATACCGGTTTCGTCGTTCCCTCGACCCGAGAATCGTGACGGAGGGGTGGCGTCGTGCCGCCCGCCGGAGCACGATAGTCACAAAATACTGACCTATGCGCAGAGACTGGGCGCTTTACCGGGAACCGTTACGACAGCGATCCGCGAGAGAGTAGGCGGGGCCTACGTGACGCCAGCCTCGGACGGTGACCATGCGGAGATCGCGGCGACCGTCACCGGCGCCCGTGGAAGCGTGTTCGTCAAGGCGGCGGTCTCCGAGCTGGGCGTTCGGTCGTTGCGCTATGAACTGCTGGTCGGCCGGACCGTCAGCACGCCGTACTCGCCTGCGGTCGAGTGGGACTTTGAGGCAGACGGTTGGCTGGTAGGGGGCTTCGAGCACGTCGACGGCGCCCGCGCCGACCTGTCCCCGGACAGCCCCGATCTCGGCCTCCTCGACATGGTGTTGCAGGAACTTGCCGAGAGCTGCGCTCCGGGCGACCTGCCGTTGTTCAGGCCGGCGGCCCGGCTCGGGTTCGAGCATCCCGCAATGCTGGGTGACACCCTCGTGCACACCGACCTCAATCCCGCCAACCTGCTCGTGACACCAACCGGTGTCCGGGTCGTCGATTGGGCGATGGCGACCAAGGCCGCCCCGTGGGTTGAGCTGGCCCTGCTCGTTGCCTGGCTGATCGGCAGCGGCCACACCCCGGAACAGGCCGAAGCCTGGCTGGCACGCCACCCGGCATGGGATGCGACCGCGCCGGAGGTCCTTGACGATTTCGCGTCGTCCAACGCCGCGAAATGGTCCCTGAAGGCGCGGCAGAGCACCGCACCGTGGATACATGACCTCGCCGCCTGGACCAGCCGGTGGTCGGCGTACCGGAGCGGAGAATCCGTTTCGTTTTCGGCTGGCGGAAGTAGGCGAGATGACTGACCCCCGTCGCCTTCTGCCGACTGAGGCTGGCGTGGGGCCGGGGTGGCCGTCAGCCGATGTCGGCGACGACCATGCCGGTTGTCATCAGCGGTACCTGCGTCACGATGTCGCCTTGGGGGGAGATGACGCTGGTCGGGCCGTAGGCGATCCGCGCGTCTCCCCGCACGCCGGTGACATCCGCTGACATCAGCCACATGCCCGTCTCGCGGGCCCGGTCGGCTCGCATGCTGTGGTGCAGGTCCTTGCAATGTTCCGCGACCGGACGGCGCAGCATGTTCTGCGCCGCGACCAGCAACAGCTGCGCTCCCTGCGCGGCGACCTGCGCGGCCGGTTCGGGGAACTGGGTGTCGGAGCAGATGTTGATGCCGTACTTGACACCACGCAGCAAAAAGGTCGGGAAGGCGTCGCCGGGGTCGAACACGGTTTCGCCGGGCATCAGCCGGGTCTTGCGGTAGCGGCCGACCAGCCGGCCACCGGTGATGACGGCGGCGGTGTTGAAATACCTGCCCCGCTCGGTTTCGATGACCCCGACGACAACAGTGGGCGTGATGGGCTCGAGTCGCCGCAGCACGGCGGCGAACTCCGGCGAACCAAGGTCCAGAGCATGCCGGCTGACGTGATCCGGGTCCACGAGGTAGCCCTGCAGGAAGCATTCCGGGAACAGCAGCAGATCGACGTTGTGATCGGTGCCCTGCCGGGCGAAGTCCTCGATGCACGACAGGGCCGCTTCCGGGTCGGCGAGGATCTCCGGGGTTTGGCAGGCGCCGACCCGTAGTCCGCCGGTCGGGTTCCGGTCGGTGTCGTCAGCCATAGTTGATGCTCCCGTCGCTCATGTGCTGGATGGTCATTTCCCGCAGTGGCGGGTTGGCGGTGAAGGTGTCGTAGACCGCCCCCAGGGGCGAGTGATCTTCGATGACGGTGTGCCCGTGCGGTCGCGGGAAGTCCGGGATCTGCACGCGCAGGACGTGCAGCGGATGAGCCGGATATTGCTGGACGCGGGTGATCGGCATGGCGTAGCCGCGGGGCAGGTCACGAAGACAGGCGTAGACCGATGCACCGTTGCCGGGCCGGGCCTGTTCGGCGAGCGCGGCGATCCAGCAGGGCTCGTCCACAATCGCGGGCTGCAGGTCGATGACCGCAGCCAACGCCGAGGCCGGCGCGGTGAGGAACACCGGCCAACTCACCGGTGTGCCGGTGAGGAAACGGCGCCGGAACTCGTGACGCTTGGCGCGCGCCCAGATCAGCTCGTAGTATGCGGGTTCCAACGCCATCAACACCCTGGCCGCAGGATGTGTAGTCAACGCGTCCTCCCAGCGGACCGGCGATGGCGCATCTGCCGGGAGCCGGGTCACAGGGACATCCGTAGGTCCCAGCCGGGAAGGTCGGCGCCGTCGGAGGGCACGAGGACGGGCGTGAAGGCGTCGGCGGCCGGGCGGCCTGCGTGCTCCCATCGCTGCAGCCAGGCCCGCAGCGCCTGCAACGAAGGTGAATCCGGGCCGTCGGCGAGGATGGCGCCGTCGGGATCAATGAGAGCGGCTGAGGTGGGTGTGGTGTGCCCGATGCCTCGGGTTTCGCCGCGCAGGGCGGCGACGCTGAGGTGCGGATCGTCGAGGACTGCGGTGTAGGCGTTCCAAGACCGCCAGTCCATAGGGGCCCGCTCGTAGGTTTCGGTGTGCCCGGGGTTCAGGAGCCGGTCCAAGGCGGTGCGAGCGCCGGTGTGCAACCAGTCATCGTCGGCCCGCCAGGCAATAGCGATCCACGACGGGACCGGGTGCGGGATGCACCAGTCCACCCAGCGAGGCGGGACGCTATGCACGTCAGCGACCGCCCCGGACGTGCTCTGCGCGTACCCGCCGAACGTGATGCCCTGAACGTGAGGCTGTCCGTCGGCGAGGACGATGGTGGCGATGACGGTCGCCGACGGCAGCGCCGCGATGGGCAGGCACGCGACTATCCGCCCGCCGGGCGTCAGCTGCTCAACCCACGCCCTGGGCAGCCGGGGCGCCGCGCACCACGCTGCGATGCGGTCGTACGGGGCCTGCGGTGGGTAGCCGGTCATGCCGTCGGCGTGGTGGCAGCGGACTGTGGTCAGGCCACGCTGGTGGTGCAGCAGGTTCGCCCAGCCGACGAGGTGCGGGTCGACGTCGACGCTGACCACCGTCCCGTGGGGGCCGACGAGTTCGGTCAGCAATGCGCTGGAGTATCCCGACCCGGTGCCGATCTCCAGCACCCGCACACCGGCGGGAACGTCAAGGCAGGTCAGCTCCCGGTGGATCCACTCCGGTTCGGAGCGGTGCACGGTCTCACCACGCTCACGATGGTGGGTGTAGTAGTCGACCGGGACGGTGCTGAACAGTTTGTCGCTGTGGGTCATGGGGCTCCTTCAGCTAGGCGAACGGGAGCGGCATGCTCGGTATAGGGGGTCACCTGCCGAGGGGTGAGGTGGGCGGGGTCTGCGGTGGCGGGCGGTAGAACTCGTAGCGTTCCTGGGGCAGTCCGTACTGCTCGAAGCTGCCGACGTGTGTCGCGCCGAGGCGTTCGAGTAAGCGCCGTGACCCGGTGTTGGCGTGCTGGGTCGTGGCGATCACCAGGTCCTCGTCGGTGTGGGTGAAGAACCATCCGAGGATCAGCGATACCGCTTCGGTGGTCAGCCCTTGCCGCCACCAAGGGGGTCGTAGCTGGTAGGAGATTTCCCAGGGGCCTCGTTTGCGGGCCAGGCTTCCGCTGCCGGCTACCACGCCGGTGGCACGGTCGACGATGACGAACTGGCCCCATTGCGGGTCGCTGATCTTTTGTGCGGCTCTGGTTACGGCGGTGGCATGGTCCACGGGGCCGCCGATGTAGCGACGGACCTGCGCATCGGTTGCCATCTCCACGAGTGCGGGTGCATCGCCGGCCGCTGGGGTTCTCACCACCACGCGATCGCCGGTCAGTGCCGTGGGCAGCCATTCCATTAGCGACTCGTCCCTTCTCCGAAGGTGAGCGGCGACTTCGCCAAACCGGGCTGGAGCCTGCGGCGGGTCCGTGTGGTCGCCGATGATGCCGGAAACCGTCCAGGGCGCCTGGCGTCGGGCCGTGCGCGGCGCGGTCATGAGGCAGGCTCCGTATCGCTCAGGGCGCGCAGGAACCGCTGGATGTGTCGCCGGCTCGTCAGCCGGACGAAGTTCACCTGCTCGTCGTACGCGGCGACGAGGCGCAGCACGCGCGGGCGCATCCTGCGCCGGTATCCCAGGATGTAGGTGATGACCGACCAGTTCAGGCGGTCGTAGACGCCGTCATCGTGCTGCCCACCGCGGTAGCGCCACCGCCGCCGGGCGATGCCCCACAGGCACGTCCAGGCGGGCAGGTCGAGGAAGATGACGGTGTCAGCGCGGGCCAGCCGAACCGCGAGCGTGGAGGCGTAGTTGCCGTCGATGATCCACCGTTCGCCCGCGGTGAGGTCACGCTGGCGGCGGGCGAACTCGGCGGCGGGCAGCGGCTGCCACGTGCTGTCGTAGTAGATGGCGTCGAGGTGGGTGATCGGTGCGTTGACGCGCTGGGCGAGCTGGTGGGCGAGAACGGTTTTGCCGGAGCCGCTACACCCGATGATCAAGATGCGTTGCCCGGTGCGGGGTTTCTCGGTCATTGATCGTCCTGTGTCGTATGCCGGGGGTCGTCGTGGGGTGGCGGCGGCGCGCCGGTGAGCAGGGTTTCGCGGTGGGTGTTGATGAATGCGGCGGCTCGGCGGTAGCCGGCGGCGAAGTGGTGCTCGCCGTGTTCGGCATAGTCGGCGTTGCCGGCGTGGACTTGCTGGTCGATGTGTGCGGCCATCGCCAGGAGCCGGATCGCGGCGTAGTCGACCAGCAGTGCGGGGCGCAGGCCGGGGTCGTAGGCGGTGGCGAGGATCCTCAGTCGGCGGCCGCGGTCGGGTTCGGTGTCCCAGCCGAAGCCGGCCAGGTCCTCGGTGGGGTGCAACGGCACCAGTTGGTGGGCGAGGTAGGCCAGGTCGTAGACGCGGTTGGACGGGCCGGCGAAGTCGAAGTCGATGATCCCGGTGACCTGGTCGCCGTTGAACAGCAGATTCCAGGGGGCGAGGTCGCCATGGCCGATGCAGTCGATGTCGGCTGGCACGGTGACCTCCTGCCGGCCCCACACCCCTGGCTGCGGTGGGGTGAACCCTTGGGTGGCGTCGTGCAGTGCGCGGACGGTGCGGGCGGCGGAGCGCAGCGCCTTCTCGGTGCGCACCGCGGCGGGTAGCGGTGGGTGGGCGCTGACCCCGGGCAGGTAGGTGAGGACTTCCCGGGCCCGGTCAGGGGTGAGCCCGAGCGGGCGCGGGGCGAGGTCGAAACCCTGCCGGGAGAGGTGCTCGAGCAGGGCGTGGATGTTGGCGGCGCCAGGCCCTGTGCGCCGGGTGACAGTGTCGCCGTCGCGGATCGGGGCGGCGAACCGGCCGCCGGTCAACATCTCATCGGTCATCAGAGGCTTCCCATCGCATCAGGAACGTTCGGCTCGGTGGGGCGGTGCAGCGCCGTCCAAGGCAGCAGAGCGGCGCTGACCAGTAGCACCACGGCGAGCACGGCGATGGCGGTGCGGATCCCGGCCGTGGCGGCGAGTAGGCCGGCAGCGGCGATGCACACCGGCTGGACGACTTTGCTCGTCATGGCCCAGGCGCCGACGACACGCGACAGGTGCGTGTCGGGGGTAATGGCCATGCGATAGGTGGCGAACGCCGGGTTGAAGATCCCGGCACACAGCAGCAATGTAGGTTCTCATTAGATCTTGCGCCGTCTCACCAGATTCGCCGCCCAAATGTCGTCTGCGACAGATCTGTGGGACAGGTGTCCGGCGTGTCATCGACGGTCTTCGGTCGGACGGTATCACCATCGAGGGGTGGCTACGGCGGTTGCCGGCTCGATGTCCTCCTCCTCAGTCGAGGTGCGATACAAGGGCGCCGACCGTGAGCTGCGGGTGTCGACGCTGGACTGGGTCGACATCGACGAGGTCCTCGCTGGTGTGCCGGTTCGGGAGTTCCGCTGGTTCAAAGGTCGCCAGTTCTACTCGGGCTGGTATTGGTCAGCGACCGGTGAACGCCTGCTGGCCTATGAAAGTCGCCTGGAGCTCGCGCGGATCATGCTGGCCGACTTCGCGCCGGAGATCGTCGGGGTCGCGGCGCAGCCGTTCCAGCTGAGCGGGCGAGATAAGGGCCGGTTACGGCGGCACGTGCCCGATCTACTGCTGGTCGACGCGACCGGGTTGGTGACGGTGGTCGACGTCAAACCCGCCGCCCGGCTGGAGCTGCCGAAGGTGCGTGAGGTGTTCGACTGGACCGGCCGGTTGTGCGCGCTGCGGGGCTGGTCGTTCGAGGTGTGGTCCGGCGCGGACACCCGGCTGTTGACGAATGTGACGTTTCTGGCGGGGTTCCGCAGAGCTTCGGTCGTGCGCGGGGACTTGATCGGCGCGGTTTTGGCGGTCGCGGCGCGGCCGGTGACGGTCGGCGAGGTGGAGCGCGCCTTGGCGGACGAGGCGCCCGCGGAGCTGGTCCGGCCGGTGGTGTGTCACCTGTTGTGGCGTGGCCGGCTGACGACGGACATGTTCCGACCGATCGACCGGGACACAGAACTGGCGGTCGGCAGAGGTGCGACATGAGCGACGGATCGGTGAGCTTGTCGGTCGGTTCCAGGCTGCTTTATGACGGTGATCTGGTGGTGGTCACCGAGTTCGACGGTGCCCAGGTGACGGTTCGGGTCGAGCGAACGAACCGGTTCCGCACGCTCGGCGTCGGCCGGTTGGTCACCGGGTGCAAGACCATCGAAGTGTCCACGGTGGATGACGCCGTGCCGATGATGGTGGGCACGGCGCTGGCGGCGTTGACCGTGTCGCAGCGGGCCGAGGTGAGCGAACGCGCTGGGCATGTGCGGGAGGTGTTGACGGGGTTCCGCGGCGGGCACGCGCACGGCGCCCGTGCGGGTGAGCCGCGGCCCGAGTACGCCGTGGCGGTGCCGGTGAAGCAGCGTTACCGGGCCAAGGCCGACGAGTTGGGCGTCAACCAGCGCACGGTCGAGCGGTGGGTGGCTGGCTACCGGCAGTGCGGTGAGGCGGGCCTGATCGACACCCGACAGGTGCCGGTGCGCGGCTCGCAGGTCGACCCGCGGTGGGACGAGGCGGTCCGGCTGGTGCTGGCGGGTCTGGTGCGGGCGTCGACGCCGTCGCAGTCGGCGGTGCTCGCAGCGGTGGACGCACGGTTGGACAAGTCGGTGCCGCGTCCGTCGCGGGCGACGGCGTATCGGCGGTTGGCGCAGTTGACCAAGGGCAGCAATGCGGTGCAAGGCAGCGCGAAGGGCCGCCGGTCGATCGCGGACCGGCGGCAGGGCGTTTACGGCCGGCTCCGTGCGACCCGCCCTGGGGAGTACTTGATTTTGGACACCCAGGATCTAGACGTGTTCGCGATGGAGGCGGTGACCTGCCGGTGGGTGCCGGTCCAGGTGACCGTCGCGCAATGTCTGTTCACCCGGTGCATCGTCGGGTTGCGGGTCACGCCGGTGTCGACGAAGGCCGTGGATGTTGCCGGGGTGCTCTACGACGCGATCGTTCCGCAGCCCGTCCCGGCCGGCTGGCCCGTGGAGGCGGCGTGGCCTTATCACGGGGTGCCGTCGCAGGTGGTCTTCGATGAGGACGCGCCGATGCGGGGACCGGTCTGCGCGCCGGAGACTCTGGTCGTCGATCACGGCAAGGTGTTCCTGTCGGCGCACGTGATCGGGGTCTGCACGCGGTTAGGGATATCGATACAGCCAGCTCAGCCCGGGAAACCTACGGATAAGCCGACGGTCGAGAGGTTCTTCAAAACGCTACGTGAAGGCCTCATCCAGCACCTGCCGGCCTACAAGGGCCCGGACGTCTACAGCCGGGGCGAGCGGGTGGAGGACGACGCTTTCCTGTTCGTGCACGAGGTGGAAGACGTGATCCGGGAATGGATCGCCTGCGTGTACCACAAGGCACAACATGATGGCCTATGCGTTCCGGAATGGCCGCAGCTGGAGCTGTCACCGGCGCAGATGTTCGCCGTCGGGGTCGGCAAGGCCGGGCTGGTGCGGATCCCGGCCACCCCGGAGCTGGCTTATGACTTTCTGCCGGTCGCGGCGCGCACGATCCAGCACTACGGGGTCGAGGTCAACGGGTTGCGCTACAACGGTCCCGGGCTCGACGGCTACCGCAACACGACCAGCCCCTACGGCGGCACGCTGGCCGGGAAGTGGCCGATCCGGGTCAACCCCGACGACGTGCGGCACGCCTGGTTCTGCGATCCGGCCGACGGACGATGGCACCGGCTGGACTGGGAACACGCCGCCGGGCTGGAGGCGCCGTTCAGCGGGGAGGCCGCCCGGCACGCTCGCCGCCTCGCCGCCTCCGCAGGCGGGCACCCCGACCCGGCCCAGGCCCTGGCCGAGCTGCTCGACCGCTGGCGGCAGGGCGTGGTCAGCGACCGGCGGGAACGGCGCATGGCAGCCCGGCTGGCCGCCAAGTATGCCGCGCTCCCGGCCGGTGCCGAGCCGGCCGCGCCCGCCCCTGCACTCGAGGCGGCGACCGACGCTCGGCCGCACCTGCAGTTGGTGGACGAGATCGCCGGCGACGACGATGACAGCGACGACCTGCCGGTCGACGAGGACGACTTCTACGCTGACGCGTTCGAGGTCGTCGAATGAGCCGGGCCCTCTACAGCCTGTCGCGCAAGGAGGGTTGGCGCCGTTACGTTGACGCCCCGGCCCGGCAGCGCCCCGATCAGTTGACACCCGTGCATCTGGCCGCCCTGGACGGCGGGGCGCGGGAGGACTACGACGAGACCCGCCACGACTGGCACGCCAACTTCGGCATCCTGCGGACCCCGCAGCTGGCCGCGGTCACCGACGACCTGGACCAGATTGTCGCGACCAACCGGCAGGACCCGGACCGGGTCCGCGGCGCGGCCGTCATCGACGCGCTGCCCGGGTTGGGCAAGACCACCATCGCGAACACCTTCGCCCGCGGCTACGACCGCACCCAGATCCGCCGATTCGGGCCGGTCACCGAGGACGGCCACGAACGGCTGCCGGTGTTCCGGGTCGGCCTGACCTCCAAGACCACGCTGCGCACCCTGAACCGGATGATCTGCGAGTTCTACGGCCATCCCGGCACCGACCGCGCGAACGCCGCCCGGCTGGCCAGCTACGCGGTCGACTGCGTACTGGGTTGTGCCACCCTCGTCGGGGTGATCGAGGACGTTCACTTCATCAACCCGGTGCACAAGGACGGCTTGGACGTCTCCAACCATTTGAAGTGGCTGGCGAACGAGCTGCCCGTGACGTTCATCTACACCGGTGTCGGCCTTGCCGAACGCCGGCTGTTCGCCGAAGGCCTGCTCGGCGAGCACGCCGCCCTGGCACAGACCGGCCGCCGGTGGACCCGGCTCGTGCTGCCACCGTTCCACGTCTCGACCGACGAGGGTCGCGGCCATTGGCAGGGCCTGCTGAAGGCCACCGAGCGGCAGCTCGTGCTCGCCCACGCGCAGCCGGGGATGCTCACCGGCCTGGCCGACTACCTGTTCGCCCGCAGCAGCGGGCACATCGGCTCGTTCATCACGCTGATCACCCGCGGCTGCTACAAGGCGATCCGGACCGGCACCGAGCGGTTGACCCGGGACCTGCTCGACACGGTCCGCATCGACGAAGCGTCCGAGCAGGCCCGCGCCCAGCTCGCCGCGGGGTTCGCCGCCGGCACCCTCACCACCAGCCTCGCCAGGCCGGCCGGCACCGAACGCGCCAGGTCCGGCACGGGCAGCAGGGCGGCGAGCGGGTCGTGACCGGCTCGGATGGCGCGCGGAGCCTGCCGCTGCGCGTGCCGATCGCCGATGGGGAGGCGCTCGACAGCTGGCTGGAACGCCTCGGCCGCCGTTACGACATGCCGGTACGGCAACTACTGCCCGTCTTCGGCGTCGGGCCGCGAGCGGTGCCAGGCAGTCTCGGCCTGCTCCACTTCCCGGCCGCGGTCCTGCGCCGCATCGAGGAACAGGGAGCGCTTGCATCCGGCCGGCTGGACCAGGCGGTGCTTCCCGACCTGCCGCGCCGCTGGCTGCCTGTCATCGGCTCCCGGTTCTGTCCGCTCTGCCTGACCGACGCCGCTGCATGGCCGGTGGCCTGGCGGCTGCACTGGACGTTCTCCTGTCTGGTCCACCGCACGGTCCTGGCCACACGCTGCCCCAGTTGCCGGCAACCGGTCCGGCGTCAACCGGGCGCCCTCGTGCTGCCGCCCGGCGTCTGCACCAACCGGGTCGCCGGCCGGATCTGCCGCACTGACCTGAGTACTACCTCCTGCTGGGAACTGCCCGAGCGCGACCCGCGGCTGCACGCCCAGCAGTGGATCAACCAGCAGCTCACCGACGGCACCGATCGGCCCACGGCGGGCGCGATGGCGAACCTGACCGACCTGGACGCGCTCGCCGGGTGGATCCGCCACCGCGCCCACCCGGCCGACTTCACCGGACACGACGGTGCCACCGCCACAGCGTTCGCCGACTACCTGACACGCCGGCACAGCCTGCCCGGCAAACCCGCGGCCAGCAGGCTCACCGACCCGATCCTGCTGGCCGCGGTCGCCGTCCGCGCCGTCGACCTGCTCACCGCCAATACCCCGGGCGAGATCGTCGACCGGCTGAAGCCGTTGCTGCGCCTGAAAAGCCGCGACCACGACGCCCAGGGCCACCCGCAGCGGATGCCGACCGGCGCGTACTGGATCCGCACCCTGACCCAGGCCCGGCAGGCGACTTTCCTGGGCGCACTCGATCCTTTGCTGGTCCCGTTGGACCGGCTGCGTTACCGCACCTGCACCACCCGGCCGAGCATCCCGAGCCGCAGCACCGGGCCGGCCCGCAACCGCTGGCTGCCGCAACTGCTCTGGCCGGACTGGACCGTCCGGCTCACCCCGCCGGCCGCCCGGTCCGCCGACATCCTGCGCGAGGTCGCGGTCTGCTGGCTGCTGACCGTCGGCCGGTCGCTGCCGGAATCCCGCGCCCTCACCGCCACCCTGCGCCAACGCTGGCATGCCCGAGCCCACCCGCTACTGGCAGCCCTTCCACCTCACGGGCAGACCGCGATCATCCAGGCGATCTGCCGGATCGCCGAGCACCTCGACCAGCACGGCGCCCCGATCGACTACCAACGCCGCCGCGACCTCATCCGAGCCGATGAGGTGCTCGGCTGGGAACGCTGGCAGCAACTGTCCTTGGACGCGATGGGCCACCCCGGGTACCACCGCCGGCACCTGCACGCCCGCCGCTACCTGCACCAGCTACTCACCGGCGCCGACCTCGACCAGCCCCACGGCGACCTGACCTTCCGCCAACCGGCCGACCGGTCCGGCTACCTGGCGTTCGCCGACCAGCTCACCACCGGTCTGCGCACCGCCCTGCACCAGCACGGCGCCGCCCACCTGCAACAGCTCGGGATCGGCGAACCCGTGACCTGGTCCCCGCCGGCATCGCTCGCCGCCGGACTCGACTTGCCCGGCCGCGACCCCGCCGACCTCGACCCCGCCGCGGTCCGCCGCCTGGTCATCGACGACCAGGTGCCCAGCAGCGTCGCCGCCGGGCAACTCGGCGTCTCGCTCGAGCACGTCCGCTACGCCCTGCACACGATGGTCGACCGGCCTTCCCGCGACTGGCACGCCAACGGCGCACCCCGCTCCTTCCACGAACGCCAACGCGCCGCCCGGCTGCTCACCCCAGACTTTTTCCAACAGGAGTACGTCAACGCCGGGAAACGCATGGACCAACTGAGCGCCGAGACCGGTTTCCACCGCAAACTGCTCGCCGAGTACGCGAAATCCGCCGGGATCCAGCTGGCCACAGCCCGGCAGCCATACCTGATCGACCCCGGCTGGCTCGCCGAGCAATACCTCGCCAAACGGCGCTCGTTCGCAGCCATCGCCGCCGAACTCGGCGTCACCGACATGACCGTCGCCAAAGCCGCTCACGCCGCCGGCATCACCGCCCGCGCACCCGGCATCACCAGCCACCCCGACCTGCTCACCCAGCTCGGCGACGACTACCCGAATGACCTACGCGCTGCTGTCAACGGCCAACTGCACGGCTGGCAACGCCTGCGTCGGTTCCGGCAGGTCATGCAACACCGAAGCATCAACACCGCCACCAGCCACATCGGAGCCGACCTCAGCACCCTCGTCTCCCAGATCGGGCGGCTGGAACACGACATCGGCACCACCCTGATCAACCGCGCCACCGCCACCACGCCGATGACCGCCACAACTCGCGGCGCCAAACTCCTGGAAACCCTTGCCCAGCCGCACATCGACGCCCTCGTCGAGCGCTACGGCCAGCCACCCCAGCGTCCGACCACGCCGCGTCCACGCAAGCCCGCCGACCCCTCACGCGGCCGACGTTAGCTACCCGCCGAAAACACGGCCCGGCCCGACGACCTCCATCGCGCGCTCGCCCGCCGGGCAGGCCCCGAACGGCTCCGCCGCTTCGCCGTCGCCATGACCTACCCCGTCCTCGGGGAAGCAGCCCACGCCCTTGGCGTCAGCGCCTCCACGCTCATCGACCAACTCCGACGCCTCGAACGTGACGTCGGAGCCCAGCTCTTCCACCGAGCGAACCCCGCCAGCAAGCCGCAACAGCCCACCCAACGCGGCACCGAACTCCTGACCGCCTACGCACAGTCCGACCTCCACCGTCCCGACCCCGCGTCCACGCCACAACCGCCCCCAACGGAGTTGCCCGAACCGCTGCTGCGCGCCGTCCAAGGACAAACCAGCGGCTGGACCCGGCTCGAACGATTCGCCGTCACGATGGCCCACCCCACCAACGACGCCGCCGCGCGCACCATCGGCGTCACCCGGGCCACCCTCACGGCGCAACTACACCGCCTCGAAACCGACGTCGGCCAGCAGCTTTACCACCGCGCCACCGCCGAGGGAAAGCCCCAACGCCCGACCCCACCGGGAACCGAGCTCCTGGACCTATTCGCCCAGCCGGATATCCAGGCGCTACGCGCCGCCCGTGCCCGACTACCGCGCCGACCCACCGACCACCGGACCACCCAACGGTGAAGCAGCGGCACAGGGCGGCCGACCAGACGCAGGCCCGCGACGGCCATCCCCGACCCGCCGCGGCGGCAGCCCACCCGATCCCGGAAGTTGGCGGGTGCACAGAGATCCTTACCGCAGCAACTACAGTTCGGCAGCATGGGGCGCATCAAGGGGCACTACGAGTGGGACGACGACGACCTCACCCCGGGACAGAAGAAGGAAGGCGGCCTCCACCAGAACCTCTTCGACAACGAGGGCAACCTCAAGGGCAGCGCTCGGTTCATCCCCGACGACGCAAGCGAGCCCGAGCCTCTTGTCGTCACTGAGACGGTCTACGTCCGCGTCGAACGGCGCCGCCGAACTCGGGAAGAGGAAGAACTCGCGCAGGAAATCGCTGACCTGGTCTCCCACTTGATCGACCGTGGGATCGCCAAAGCCAAGCCCTTCGCCGAGCAGTGGTGGCGGGAAACGGCTCGTCCAGCCATCGACGCCCAGCGGGCCAAGATGCTTGAGCGTCGCTCTCGGCGCAGGGCGCGGAAGAAGGCCCCTGCTATGGAGGGGGCCGTTGTCGAGCTGTCTCAGGAACTGACTGAGGCGTCGGAAAAAGACCGCCCCAACATGTCGAGTGCAGAGGCGCAGGCCCGCTATCTAGCGGCCCTCGCTGCTCGTGCGTACAGCGACGAGCAGATGAGGCTCGTGACTAGCGCCAACATCGTCGACGGCGAAGGCCTTGCGGAGTTGGAACGCTCGCTGGCAGAACTCCCGTCCGATCAGGTCAAGAGCTTGCTCGAGGCGATGGCCACCAACCCCTCCATGCTGGGCGAGGACACCCTGGCAGAACTGGCAAGCATCCTTGGGCGACGAGACCGCTCGGGATCTGACAAGTTGCGTCAACTTCGCTGAGGTTGATCAGAGCATCCTTCTCCAGTGGTCCGGCCGGCGGTTCTGGCGTGGTTTCGCTCGATCTTGGCTAACAGCGACTATCCGATCAGCGTCGTGTGCCTGTTCGCGTTTGTTCACTTTCGGGTTAATCGAACGTCTCGCCTCTTGGCTTGTGGCGCCAGGATCGGACACGTCGCTGAGGTTCAGCACATCGCGGCCAGCGAGAGGGACCAGCACCATTGAACTTAGTCTAGAGTCGCGACAGCGAATTGCCGCCTTTGCCCATGATCAAATTACCGTCGCTGCAGTACGAGGCAGGCCAGCAGCAACACGCAGCTGCCGATTTCCAGTAGGCCGGCCCGTTTCGGGGACCAGCCGCGGCCCGGCAGCAGCGCGGCGCGGGCCAACAGCCATCCGAACAGAACGGCGGTCCAGGGACTTATCCAGGCTGCGGCGGCGACGATGATCGCGTGGTATCCGACCGACCAGCGCCAATAGATCGGGTTGCCGCGTTCGCGGATCATGGTCTTGACGTAGAGCACGGTGCCGCCGAAGTAGGCCAGGCACAGCAGGAACGTGCCGAGCGCTGCGGCGAGTGGGGCGCCGGCGACGGTGGCCACGATGAGGACCATGAGGCAGCTCTGCACGATGGAGGCGACATCGTTGAGCAGGGCACGTTCCCGTCGCCGCCAGGCGTACCAGGCGTTAGTGGCTGACAACGCGGCGTAGGCGGGTGCATACCACAGCACCGCTGGACAGGACACGACGACAACGGCGGCAACAGGCGCGGCCAGTGCTACGTACAGCGTGATCTGTTGCCGGTAGCGGCCCGGCCGGCGGGATTTGACCGCCTGGAACAGGTAGTAGGACAGCAGGTACCCGGCAATCCAGGCGCCGGCCAGCGGCAGGTCGGGCCACCGGTAGCCGGCGGTGAGCAGCCCGGCCAGGTAGGGCACGGCGAGCATCGCCCAGGCGCCGTGCTGCGGGGGCAGGAACGCGCGCCGCCGCCCGGCGATACCCGGCCGGTGGGCTGGGCCGGGCCGCTCTTGGTCTCGGTGTGGTTCATGTCGGCCTTCATCGTCACTTCGTGATTTGAATGGTGCCGCGGGCTCCGAGCGTGGCGTCGGCGAGGGCGTGGGTGAGGAACGAGTAGCTGCCGGGCTGGGTGAAGCGGGCCTCCACGAATCCGCCGCTGGCCGGGGCGAGGTTGAGGATCTGGGCGCCGCCGGGATCGCCGGACCGCAGTTGATAGCGGCCTTCTGCGTAGACGGTGTCGAACGGGGCGCCGACGATGTGGAAGGCGCAGGCCCGGTTGGGTCCGGCGTCGAGGACCCAGATCCGCACGCGCTGCCCGGCACGGGAGGTCAGTGGCCGGAACGCGTACTGCGAGACGTAGCCGTTGAACACCATCGCGTCGGGCTGGTCGGCGGCCATTTTGGCCGCGTCGCCGGGCTGTCCCTGTGCGCCGAGGTAGAACTCCGACTGCACGAGAACGTATTCGTGGTCGACCGGTGCCAGGTCGGGCGGGTCGACGATGAGGGCGCCGTACATGCCGTTGCCGACGTGGTACAGCATCGGCATGGCCGAGCAGTGGTACATCCAGATCCCGGCCTTGGTGGCGGTGAACCGGTAGGTGATGCTCTGGCCGGGTTCGACGGTGCCCATGGCGGTATCGGGGGCGAGGGCTTCGGCGTGGAAGTCGATGCCGTGCTCGACGGTGGTGTCGTTGATCAGCGTGACCTCGAACAGGTCGCCGATCCGGCCCCGCAGTACCGGACCGGGTGCGGTGCCGTTGAAGGTCCACAGCTGCTGCGTGACGCCGGCGGCCACCTCCCGCTGCACCTGCTGCGCGTGCAGCGTGATCCGATGCACGTGTTCGGCCGCCACCGGCGGCAGGGTGGCGTCGCGACCGGTGAACCCGGGGCCGGGGTCGGCCATCGCGTCGACCCGGGCGGTGCCGGCCGGCGGGGTCATGCCGGGCATGGCCGCCATCGGATCGGTGGCGGGCCCCTCGGTGGCGGAGTCGGTGGTGATGGTCAGAGTCATCCCGGACTGGCGGTGGGCAGGCTGGCTGCACCAAGCCTGCACGGTGGCGCCGATGACACCGGCGTCCAGGCGGGCGGTGCCGCCCCTGCCGAGCAGTGGGGTGCGCGGTCCGGTGGCCAGGACCAGGTCGTGGCGGCTGCTGTCGGTGTTGGTCAGCTGGATGACCAGCCGGTCGCCGATCGGCACGGTGACCCGGTCGGGGTGGTAGCGCATCCCGGTCGCGGTGACCTCGACGGTGGTGGTGTGCCCGGTTGCCGGGACCGCCGTATAAGGGGTGCCCGAGCCTGCGTCGGCGGCGCGTTGCCCGATCACGCCGACCAGCACGGCGAGGAGCACGAGCGCGACCCCCGCGGCGATCCCCCCGAGTGGCCGGCCGGTGGGAGCCGCCGTTGGCGGTGCCGGGCGGATGGTGTCGGGCGTGGCCGGTGTGGACATGGGGCTACCTCGTTCGGGACAGCAGGATGCGCACCGCCGGGATCAGGAACTGGATCAGCGCGGCGAGCAGCAGCAGGGCGGTGGTGATGTGCGCGAAGGTCGGGACGGGCAGCAGGTACACGGCCAGGGCGAGGTTGGTCATGGTGACCCGTTGCGGCCAGTGCGCGTCCATGCGAGCGGTGCGGTCGCGGACCGGTGCGGGGCCGCCACCGAGCACCATGGGCAGCAGATAAGACAGCGCGCCGAGCAGGACCTGCGCGGCGAAGCCGCCGCCCAGCGCCGGCAGGACGGTCCCGAACCGGTCAGCCGCGGCGGCGGCGTCGGGCGCGCCGAGCACCGTGACGGTGTCCCAGGTCAGGGCGACCAGCAGCCAGCCGGTGCCAGCGGCGATGGACCAGGCGGCGAACGAGGACGGTGGGCGCTGCCGAGCGGTCGCGATGCCCGGGAACACCACGAGTAGTGCGGCTACGGCGAGCAGGCCCATTCCGGTCGCGGCGATCACCGGCCACCAGGCGAGGGCGCCGACACCCAGCAGGATGAGCCCGGCCGCGGACACCGGCAATGCCCGGGTCGCTGCCTGGGCGGCGCCGGATGCCATACGGGTACGCAGCACGGTCGGCCACAGGGTGAGCAGGGTACCCAGCACGGTGAGGGTGACGAAGCCGAGCAGGTTGACGTGCGCGTGGAACAGCAGGAGCCGGGGCCGCTGGTCGTCGTCGACGAGCAGCATCCACGCCCCCGCCGGGATGCCGGTCAGCAGCGCCACACCGGCGGCCAGGTAGTAGTGCACGGTGACCGCGAACCGGGCGGGCAGTGCCCGTCGAAGCCGTCCGGCAAGGACCAGCAGATGGGCGGCGACGGCGGTGAACACCCCGGCGGCTCCGGCCACACCGAGCCACGCCGGTCCCACACTGCCGCCGGCCAGCACGCCGAGTACCCCGGCGTTGAGCAGCGCGAGCCGGGCAATCTCGGCGCGCCGGTCGACCGGGGCGGGGCACCGCAGGATCGCGGTAGCGAAGTGTGCCGTCCACAGCAGGATGGCGTTGGTGACAGCGCCGAGCAGCAGCAGATGGATCATCAGCCACCGGCTCTGCGGCACGACCGGGTGGGCGACCCCGACCGCCACGATCGTGGCGAGATAGGTCAGCGGAATGAGCCCGGTCCGGCGATGCCAGCCGGCCCGGCCCCACCGTCTTGGTTCGATGCGCACGCTCACCGGCCCGCCGCCGGTTGGGCCGGTGCGGTGCCGGACCGGGCTGTCCGGGCCGTGCGGCGGGCGCGTACGGCGAGGGTGGCGGCGCAGGCGATGAACACGACGACGGCGACCTCGTTGCCGACGCCGGCCCATCGCCAGACGGTGGTCAGCCCGGCCCAGTCGCCCAGGCCGACCCGGACGAGCAAGCAAACGTGCAGCAGGGCCAGCGGTGCGTAGAGGACCGGATGGTACGGCAGTGGGCGGCGCAGCACGGCCGGCAGTATCACGGGTGCGTGCACGAAGATCATCGATATGGTGAAGCCGAGGAACACCGCGTGCAGGACCGCGTCGTAGCGTGGGCCGTCTGCTGTCTCGCCGGTGCCAGCCCAGAGCAGTCCGGCCAAGGCCAGCCAGCCGTAGCCTGCCAGCAGCCCGAGTGCGATGTAGCGGGGCAGGCCCTGCCCGCGCACGGTGTGGCGGGCGACGTCGAAGACGGCCAGCCAGGCCACCACGGCGAGGACGGCCAGCCCCCATACTCGGGTGCCGGCACCGGGCCACAACATGCTGGCCGCGGCCCCGGCCAGGATGCCGGAGCAGGCGGCGAGGAACCATCCCTCGGCCCGGTCGGCCGATCCGGGGCTGAAGAAGGCCACGTGGGCCAGTTCGAGGCGTTCCCCCGGCGATGGTAAGCACGACGAACCCGGCCAGCCAGGTCACGGTGTCCGCGATCGGGAACCCTGCCAGCCACAGCAGCGTCGCCGCGTACCAGCAGAACGCCCCGGCCGCCTGGGCGAGCAGCGCCACCGTTGCCTGCCGGCGCCACAGCGCGGCGTACACCCCCAGCAACACCACCGCGGCGGCGGACAGCAGTAGCCGGCCGGCGAACGCCGGCCCACCGGCAAGCAGCACGATCGCGCCGAGGCCGGAGCAAGCGGGCGCGGCCAGCGCCCACCGGGAGCCGAGCGCGACGGCGCGTTCCAGAGCGACGAGGGTGCCGACGAACCCGAACACCATCACCGGCCCATGCACCTGCCCGACGCCGGTTGCGGTGTCGGACAGCGGCGCGTCGAGCAGCACCAGTGCGGCGTACAGGCCGCCGATGAGGGCCAGCCCGCCGGCCGCAAGCAGCGGCAACCGCGCCGCTACCGTAATGCCTGACCGGCCAGTCACGGGTGCGTCCGCCCACCGCCGGGGGCTTCGATGGCCGCCGCGGGCATCGAGGCCGGGTGGGTCCGGACCCGGACCACGCAGACTCCCGGTGCGGCGAACGGTTCCAGGTCGGTGTCGGCGGCCGAGGCGCCCAGCGCGCCCAGCGCGCCGCCGATGACCCCCAGGTGCACTCCGCACACCACATCGGGGTTCGCGAGGGCGAGGTCCAGGAACGGGCAGGACCGAAGGTGCACGACCGCCGCACCCGGGTCGGACCGGTCGACGATCTGGGGGGTGAACCCGAGAGAGTCCAGGACCTGCATCAGGCCGTCGACCGGCGCGGTCCGGACGGCGGTCTCGCGCAGGGGGGCGACCAGCGACCGGCCCCAGTCCCGTCCCGCCCGTACGCCGGCGGCCTGCGGGTCGTCGGCGTCGCGGGCGAGGTGCCCGATCAGCGCGGCGGCCAGTTCCCGGTACGGCCGGGCCGCACCCTGGTCGTTCTCCCCGGGACGCTCGACGGCCTGGTAGCGCCATGCCGGCCGGCCCGGCGAGCCGTCACTGCGGCGCTGCCGGTCCAGCAGACCCGACTTCGCCAGCTGGTCCAGATGTGCCCGCACCGTGCTGGGATGCAGCCCGGTCGCCTCGATGACCTGTGCCGCGGTCACGCCGCTTTCGGCGCGGCGCACCACGTCCAACATCCGGACCCGGCTGGCCGCCGACAACGCCCGATGCCGGGCGGTGTCGGGTACGTCACTGGGTCCGGCGGCCTCTATCGCGTCCATAGAAACAAGGTTATAACGGTGAAGGCCAGCAAAACTAGTGGAGGGGCATCATGTCACAACCAGCGCCGGACCGAGCCGTCAACCGCAGCGACAGCGCCGCGGACGAGGCCGCCGCCCAAGCCGTCGTACGGCATCACGCACAGCTCGCCGCCGGCGTCCGCCAGCGCGTCGAGACACTGCTGCACCTGGTCGACAGCGTGTACCTGCTCCGCGCGGAGGACGCCCGCCGGCACCTGCTGGCCTACCTGCACGGCGAGGTACTCCCACACGCCGCGGCCGAAGAAGCTGCGCTCTACCCGTCAGCCGCGGCCATCCCCGCCGGGACCCTGCTCGTCAAGGGCATGATCGCCGAGCACGCCGCGTTGACCGCGCTGGCCGCCGAGCTGGCGGACACCGGCTCGCTGGTGCGGGCGGCTGCCGCCGCCCGGGCGCTGGAGGCAATGTTCGCGACCCACCTGGCCAAAGAGAACGATCTGGTGCTGCCGCTGCTGATCGCGAACCCGGGCGTCTCCCTCGCTGAAGTCCTGGCC
>Ga0247781_1000062_pt1 | contig 28672 bp, 24 predicted proteins | sample UWRJL184509B5_FD_179922 | JGI IMG/M metagenome (GOLD analysis project Ga0247781, IMG submission 179922) | Plant litter microbial communities from Arlington Agricultural Research Station in Wisconsin, United States - UWRJ-L184-509B-5 | ecosystem: Environmental > Terrestrial > Plant litter >...
CAAACGCTCGAACTCCAAATACCAAGCCCGCGGACCCAACATAGACCGGCACAGCTACAAAGCCACCATCGCCATCGATATCATCACAAACCCTTGCTAACCACTCATCCGCCTTAACCGAGCGGCGTTGGCACTAGTAGAGCTCATCTCGGCAACGGCCAGCCGGGACCAGCCGGGACAGCTACTGCGCCGCCGAGTGCAGCGATCTGACCACTGTTCACCATGTACAGTCGCCTAACTCTCCGGCATACTCAGCGCACCCAAAGTTAGATGGGGGAACGTGTGACCGCTGACCATCCAGTACAGACTTCCCCTTCCCCCGAGGATGCAGGCGCGGACACCTCGGACAAGTTCGAGTGGCAGGCGGCCGTGGCGGCTGCAGATGGGTTAGCTCTGGCGGCGAGCTACATCCAAAAAAGAAGACCTGGAATCGAGCCGGATAATTCGTCCGTTATTTGTGAACATCACGAAGACTATGTCGTCCTGTCGCACGGCGTCAGTGAACTCGTCTCAGTCAAGCATCGAGACCTTGCGCCTGGCTCATGGACCTGGGCGACGCTCGCGGACGACGGAGGCCTTGCGCATTTATTCAACCGCTGGAAAGAACTAGGTGAGTCCTGTCGCACGCGACTGGTGACGAACGCCGCTTTGGGGTATGGAGAGCCTGTCGACCTAGGCAGGTTGTGTCTAAGCCTGCGTGACTCATCAGCGGATCCTATACCGGAACTAAAGCGTGAAGCCCTGATAAAGTCATTCGGTGTCGAGATGATCCACCATGGAAAGATTTCGGGGATTCCGTCCGAGTGGAGGGTGGATGAAAAAACACCCAAAAAACAAATCAGACCACCTGGGGAATTGCTACGGCAAGTTGAAAGGTTTCTCACAACTCTGACGTTCGATGAGGGGCGACCCCATCGAGATCATATCGCTGACGCATCACCGGCGATGTACGTGGAACCACTCTTAGAGCTGCTTAAAGTTCCCGTGTCTGCGATGAGAGCGTGCTGGTTGGCAGTTCTGAGCGTTTTCGACCGCCGGATGAAGGCGAGAGGCAAATTCCCAATGGGCGAACTTGCCCGCCTCATCGCACTGCATCAAGGCGAAAATCGTTCTCAAGCGTTAGCTCGCTCCCTAAAGCCCCGCACCATCACGGTGACCGACATACTGATCGCCATCGAGATGGCTGCGATGAACCCAGGGGCGTACGAGGACGCACACCTCTCGGCGACCCCGTTAACTCGCTTGTCGCTGAAGCTGGAAGACGGAGGTTTGACAGCAACTACTGTCAGTGCGGCGGAAGCCTTAGCGGACCATTGGCGCCGGACGCGTCACCAGCACGTAGCTGATGTGCCTGGCATCGCCGCTGAGTTTGCTGTGGCGGAGCTAGAACTCCTTCAGCTGGCCAGCGACGCCGCAGAGGCAGTCTCGTCGGAGAACAAATACGGGCCTCTTATGTGGAAAGAGCTACGACGCACGGTCGGCGCAGACGCGGTGGGTGGCCTTCCAGTGAAAGCGAGCGCAGGACTCGCCATGGGAGGTGTCTGTGACTTAGTCAGTCAATGCCGCATCTGGTTTGGACCACGATTCGACGTTTTAGCCAGGCAGGCTGAACTCAGGCAACAGCTAGAAAGTGTGCGAGTAGCGTCATGACGAATGAGCTACTTGCAGCGAAGACTGCAGCCATAAATGAGGACCTCGCCTATCATCAAGCTCGCGTTGTTCTCTTAATCTCATCGGTAATGACGAAGAAAGGCGCTGGCAAGAAGCTTGATGGGTTAACGAAGTTGGCCAAACTCGATTTCCTAGTGCGATACCCGATTCTGGCACAACGCGTCGTGCCGGCACTGAGTAGTGACGGCCGACTCCGGCCCAGTGAAGACGACGCTCGTGAGAGCGAGGCACCGATGATTCGGTATAAGTACGGCCCGTGGGACGATCGATACTATCCAGTAATTGGAGCACTGGTAGGGCGTGGGCTCGCGACCTACCAGAAGGGTAGGGCTGGAAGTATTGCGTTGAGGCTTACAGCGGCTGGGCAGCGGCTGGCCGCTGAGCTTCGGGCTAGCGATTCATGGCGAGATATCGCTCAACGGTGTGACGCGGTAGCAGATCAGGTCGGCGACTGGACCGGCAATCGACTTAAAGAAGCGATCTACGAGCGCCTGCCAGAGGTGCTAGATCGTCCGCACCGTGAGGTGATTCGGCGATGAGTGCTAGGCTCAGGATCGATGCAGTTCAGCTTAGAACGTCCGAAGGTCCAGTCCGATACGAGTTCAGAGGGCCGCTGACTGTCCTTTCTGGCCCGGTGGGAACCGGCAAGAGCACCCTCTTCGAACTGATCAAGCATGCGATCGGCGGACAGGCGCTATTTACCCCGGTTGTAGGTAGGTACGTGGACAGCGTAGAGGTCGATCTTACTGTTGGTCGCGAGCGACTTAGACTAACCAGACCCACTAAGGGCGACGGTGTCGACAGCGTATCAGTCGTCGACCTGGTGTCCAGTGAGGACATGGGTTTGTATTCCGCGGTTGTCACTGGCCCTGCCGACCAATCCGTCCGGAGCATCAGTGACCTGCTGCTTTCATCTTTAGAAATCCCAACTGATCTTCGTGCGATCGCAGCCTCCAGGAAAAGCACTAAAACGCCGCCCCGAATTTCATTTAATGACATTTGGTCTTACGTGTATGTGGACCAACCGGAGATTGACCGCAGCATTGTTAGTCACACCGAGAGTTATCGAGAACCTAAACGTAAGACCGTCTTTGAGTACTTGTTCAGAATTACTGACGCTGAGATGATCCGACTGAGAGCTAGTTTGCAAGAGGCAGACATCGCCTTGGCTAAAGCGGAGATCAACGAGGGTTACATACTCCAGTTTCTCCGTGAGGTTGGTACTGAAGGAAATGACGCCGCCCTAGCTGAGCAGCGCGACGTTCAGCGCGAACTTGAGGATCACAAAAGTACGCTGGAACGACTTCGGGAAGAAGCTGATCCTGGCGATTCTCGGACGGACGTAATGCGTGACCTTCTCGCTGGAGTGCAAGATCGAGTCGACGCTGCACGGCACACACTAGCCGAGCTCCAACGTTCCCAAGATGATCGACTGAATCTTGCTGCTTCTATACGGCAGGATGTCGCGCGCCTGAAACGCGCGCGCGATGCCGTCGGGCGCTTGGCGCCAATCGAGTTCAATACCTGTCCGCGATGCACGCAATCCTTGAGCGGAAGAGAAACTCCAGAGGGCGCGTGCCGACTGTGTCTTCAGGACGACACAGTCGAGCCTTCCCTAGGAGGAGCGGAATCATACGAGCTGAAGCAGCTTGACTCACAGCAATCCGAAGTTCAGGAACTGATCTCTGCTGGAGAAAGGCAAATTGCTGCTGTCCAAGGTCAGCTTGATGAAAGTAGTCGCCATGCTGCGGAGCTGGCTTACGAAGTAAATGTAAGAACATATGAGCTTGTTAGCCCGCGATTACAAGCTTTCGTGGACGCGAGCAGTGCGGTAGGAAAGTGCGAGGAAAAGCTCAGGTCGATAGAGGAAACCCTGCGCATATGGGATCGCGCAAATGACATCACAAACGAGACCTTAAGACTTAGGCGCGAGCAGCATCAACTGGAGCTTGGGATCCTGGAGCATGAGAATGAGCTGAATCCGCGCAAAGAGATTTTGGAGACGCTTAGCGAGGCATTCCAAGAAGTTGTCGATCGTTTAGGAGTTCCGGGAGTTCAAGAAGCTGCTATAGATCCGAAGTCGTATCTACCGCTAGGCGACGGTAAGAGATTCGACCGTATCTCAACTGGCGGTATTCGAACGGCACTCGTCGTTGCTTACTGGACCACACTGCTAGCGACTGGGTTAAGGTACCGCGAGACTTTTATGCCGTCCTTGCTTTTGTTGGACAGCCCTCGTAAATCGATTGGTGCAGGTGAGGCGCTTGCCGCGAACTTGTACCAGCAGCTAGATACTCTTGCTGAAATCTATCGTCGAGACATGCAGATAATCGTCGCGGACAACTCTCTCCCCGCAGAGTATTCGCGTCGATGGCAGGAAATCTACTTTGACTATGACAATCCGGTCGTGCGCACAATCCCGCACCCCGGGCCGGCGGGCGTGGTCACAGTAGATCAGTTGGCGAAGAGATCGAGGTCTGCAGAAGTTGAATGATGCCTTCTCGTTTAGTTTGTGGCTTCGCCTGCTAAACACGCGCAGCATCCGCGATGATGATCCAGGATTGGAGTCGCTTGATGCTGACACAAGCAAACTCCGAAATTTGGACGATTAGGTCCGGCGAATTCCGCAAGCGGGCAATCCTATTGGTGAGCACAGCAACGTCATATGCGTGTTCACCGCTCATGCCGCGAGGGTCGATGTACATCCATTCCCGGGCGCCGCTTGAAATGATGTTGCCGCTAGAGGCATCGCCGTGACACAGCCCCGGGACATGGTCACGGGCAAGGTCAGTCAGAAGCGCCAAGGCATGTCTTCGTAAGTTGGAAGATGCAACGGTGGTGCCAGGGCGTAGATCCGTGAGGAAATCATTCAGAAGTCGGTCGCGCAGCCAATCTATAATTGTTGGCATGTCGGGTAAAGGAGGTGGCTGGTTCTGGATTGCTGCGAGCGGTGCGAACAGTCTTTGTGGATCAACAGTCTCCGGATCAACTTGGCTGAGCGGGGTTCCAGGGAACACTCGGTCAAGCACCGTCCAAGTTCCGTAGTTGTTCGTGTTGACCTCATGCACCCTAGGCGCGGCACCTAACTTGGCTAGCGCAGCCGCGACAGCGGCTTGGGCTTGCCCACGGGGATCCGGGCTACTCCGGAAAACAAGTGGGCCGTCCGAGGTATCGACAGCAACCACGAGTCCGTAGCGAGCCGGCAGAACGCTTCGAGGAGTGGCCCGGTGGCGCTCGCAAAGAGTTCGGAACTCCCCCTCGACCCGGCTAGCCCAACCATCGGCAACGGATGGCCAGCAGCGGCGCACATTGGCGAGCACGGTCTCCGGCACCGCGAACTGGTCAGTCATCGCGTCGGGTTTGCTGCCGCGTGGCGCAGGCTGGCTGCAAGGGCCTGCATAGTCTCAATCACGACATCGGCTCCCGCGTTGGTCAGTCGATCGCGCTTACCCGGCTTGTTGGCGTAGCCGATGGTGCGAACGCCTGCGGCTTGGCCCGCAACGACATCACTCACCGAATCGCCGATGAACGTTGCCTGCTCTGACTGACCTTGGACTGCCGCCACGGCACGGTCGAGGAGGTACGGGTTCGGCTTAAGCAGCCGCGGGTCCATACCGTCGAAGCGCGCCACCACCACGCTGACGTAGCGGAACAGGTTGTAGCGCCGGAGATAGGCGTCGATCGCCTCAGTGGCGTTATTGCTGACGATCGCGGTTCGATAGCCGGCGGCCTGGGCGGCGCGCAGTACGTCCTCGGCGCCGCGCGTTGGCGTCGCGGTCCTAATCGCGGTGACTTCCGCATCTCTACATGCGGCAGCTACCTCGCGTGTCAGCTCGTCGTCTCCGAGCGAAGCGACTTCAACCAACATCCGCAGCGGATCAGCGTGATGCTCGTCCAGGCTCGACGGAAGCTCTCCGCCGAAATGCGACCGAATCACTGCACGGAGCTCGTTGGCGACCGTGGCGGCCGGATAGCCGGCGAACACCGCGCAGACTGGGCCATCGAAGTCGACCAGGAGGCAGCGGGCTGCGCCGACCAACTCAGTGAGGTTCATGGCGCGTACTCGTGCGCGATGGTCTCCCACACGCTGTCGAACCAGGCGCGGGACTGCTGCACAAACTGGTCACCGGCATCGCCGTCGTCGCCGCTGGTCGCGTAGTGGAATAGGGGAACATCCTTGCCCAGCACGTCAAAGATCGGGACAGGCTGCTTGTCGACTGAGACGGTGTTGCGGACGACCGGGTAGAAGCCGAAGAACACCTCGTCGCGGTTGACGATGTACAGCTTGGACAGGACCGTCGTGCCGTACGCGCGGATCTCGGTAGTGGCGTTGCGGACCAGGCCGAGCGTGCCCAGCTCCCCCACCGACTCGACGATTGCCTCTGTATGCCGGCGAGCTATCCGGGCGGCACGCTCACGGACGGCGGGATCGTCTCCGGCTGGCTCTGCTCGAGACGGCACAACCGACGGTTGCGTCAGGTCGGGCAACAGAATCCGGATCGCGATCGACTCCGGCGTGAGCCGGCCAGCGCGAATCTTGTCTAGCGGCTCCTGGATGGCGCCGTGCAGTGTCTCGCTGGAGAAGCCGGCGAAGTCGATGCTGATGTGGGCCTGTTCGAAGGCTGCCTCGATATGCGGGCGTAGCCCAACGGGCCGATCAGTCTGGGCGCGAACGAACGCCCCACTTCCCTGCCTGCTGACGATCAGCCGGTCATCTCGCAGGATGCGCAGCGCAGACTTGATGGTCTCGCGCGCGACGCCGTAGCGCTCGGCGAGATCAGTCTGGGAAGGCAGACGCTCACCAGGGGCGAAGCGTCGGGTCAGGATCGCCGCGCGCAGCACGTTGGCGATCTGCTGGGAGGCCGGGCGTGCGTCGTCCGGCTCCAAGTCGTCGAGGTCGCGGGCTTCCACGTTCACTCCAGGAGCGTAAAGCCTGGCTAGCCAGGTTAGGAAATATCTCGCCCGTCTGCTTGCGTTGGCGGACCGCAAAGCCTTACGGTCAATATGGCTAGCCAAGCTAGCCATATCTGTTCTGCAAGACGTTACTCGCTTCCCAGCAGGGCGATCTTGTCTACGCGGGACAGTAGGCGCCGGAGCGACGGTGCGGTCAACGCGCCCCTTCGCGAACCGCCCGCTCCGGCGCCGCCCAAGCCACCGGGTGGAGGTCTGTGATGTGTGAACTGCTCGACACCACACCACCGGCATCCGAGAACCGGCCCACTCCCCCGCGCGCCCGAGCGTGACCGGAATGCGGATCGACCCGACAACCTCGAAGTACGCGACGATCGCGAACACCCTCCAGGCGCGGATCGACAACGGCGCCTACCCACTCGGCTCTCTGCTGCCCAGCGAGGCACAGTTGGTGCGCGAGTTCGTCGCGTCCCGCTCAACCGTCGTACGGGCTCTGGAGTACCTGCGGCAGCTCGGCTACATCGAAGGCGTCCAGGGCAAGGGGCGCACTGTTCTCGGCACTCCGCGACCGCGGCCTTCGAGTCCGCCGGCCAGGATTCTGGATGCTCTGCACGCCGCAGAGATCGGAATTCGCTCGGTGGTCGGAGCAGGCCGCGCTCCAGCGTCACCCAGGATCGCGGCGGCCTTGGCGATCCGAATCGGTGAGCCTGTTATCGCCCGCCAACGAGTCATGTCGGCAAGCGGCGCGAGTCAATCCGCGCTGTCGACCGTTTTTCTGCCTGCCGTTGCTGCCTCTGGAACTGACTTCGTCAGTGACGCGCCGCTCCGTGAGGGCGCGCTGGACCACCTGGAGCGAAGGCGGCAACTCGTCGCCAGCGACGTGATCGAGCGCCTTACTGCCAGGGCGGCGTCGCCTCGCGAGTCAGCGCTACTCACTCTGGATCACCGGGCCGTGGTGCTGGCGAGCCTCATGGTCGTCCGGACAAGAGCTAGTCACCCGGTTCTGGTGATCGACCAGGTCATCCCGGCTCTGCCGCCAGGCATCGAAGAACTCTTCGCCCTTCATTGATTTCAGACTCTGAATCAGTATGGCTAGCCAAGCTGTCCAACTGCTACCGTCTGTCCAACTTGGCTAGTTAAGTAGTCAAGCTTGGACGAGGGAGTAGACATTGATTCCGAACTCGATCAAGGTTCCGGTTTCCTGGGACTACGTTGCTCCGCAAGGTGCGCTCTGCCTGGGTGTTGAGCCAGCCACCGACTTCGACAAGCGGGGACAGGGCGACGACCAGCTCCGCGACAAGGAGACCGGCGAACGCATTTGGCTGGTCCGCGTGCTCGACCTGGACCCGGAGGCCGGCAAGTTCGGCGGGTCGAAGGAGTTCAAGGTCAAGGTTGTCGCTGCCCAGCAGCCGGTTCCGCCTGCGTCGGCGGTGCCGGGCTATCCGCCGATGGTGGAGTTCATCGACGTCACGCTGACGCCGTACGTGGACTCGCAGCGGTGCAAGGGGACGGGCAACAAGTGCCGCGCGCGCCAGGCCTGGTCGGTGCGTGCCGGCGGCATGACCACACCGCAGGCAGCCGGGCGCGCGAAAGCCGCCTGATCTTTGTCGCGTCCGGGAGCGGGGCCAACAACCGCCAAGAAGTTCTCCCCGCCCCGGGCGCTCAACCACCACCCATCCCACAGGAGGAGAGGGGCTGTGATGCCCAAGGTAGTCGACGCTGCCCGCGTCACGACACGAGTCAACACCGTATGGCGTACCTGTAGCGGCTGCGATCAGCTCAAGCCGCTTCGGCGTGGAGTGAAGCGGTGTGCGACCTGCACACAAGTGCTTGAGCGACATGCGCTGAACGGCTGGGAGCACGCGCAGCGATATGCCGCGCTGATCGGCCGGATCGAGGCTTGGACACTGCTGATCCCGGACGTGAGCGATGCCGAACGCCTCGACCACATCCGCCAGGCCCTTGCCACCTTCGACCAGGTCGTCCCGGCCGAGGCGGTGGGTTAGGTGCCGCTGATCAACATTATTCGGGGCGAGACCATCCCGGTCGCACCGCTCAACGTACGGACCCCGGTCGTCAAGCTCCCGATTTGGCTGGTCGTCCTCTGGGAGATCATCAAGGCCTTGGCCTGGGTGGTCATGACCTACGTCCGGCATTGGTACGCCTCGTTGCCGCTAACCGGCCTGACCTGGCTCTACCTCCAGCACGGCTGGCAGGCCCTCGCCTTGCTGGTCGGCGGGGTCACTGCCGCCGCGACTGGCTGGGCGTTCGCGCACCGACCGTCGTGGCTGCGATTCGGCTGGTGGCCAATCCTCGCGAGATTCCGCAAGCTCGTCTACCGGCGGCGGTGGATGGCGGCGATGGTGACCGCCAAGCTGTCGATCTCCTACGACAAGCGCACGATCATTCCGGAGATCGTGCCGGTCCGGTGCCGAGCCGGCCGCGACGAGGTCACGATCCGGATGGTGACCGGGCAGATCCCGGACGACTTCGCCAAGGCGTCGGAACGCCTGGCGCACACGTTCGGTGTCCGGCAGGCCAAGGCCATGCCGGGTCCCACCTACGCGACCGTGACCGTGATCCTGATGCGCGGCGACAGTCTCCACGACATCATCGGTCCGCTGCCGGTCCCATACCTGCCCGACTTCACCGCCCTCCCGATCGGCGCCCAGGAAGACGGCGACCTCTACCGCTTGCGGCTCTTCGGAACCCAGGTGCTGATCGTCGGGGCGACCGGCTCCGGCAAGGGCTCCGTCATCTGGTCGATCGTCCGCGCTCTCGCCGGTGGCGTACTGACCGGCGTGGTCGAGCTGTGGGGCCTCGATCCCAAAGGCGGCATGGAACTCGGAATCGGCCGGCCGATGTTCGCCCGGTTCGCGTCGCGGGACTTCGCCGAGATGGCGGCACTGATCGAGCAGGCGGCAGCCAAAGCTCAGGAACGGGCGGCACGGCTTGCCGGGCAAACTCGCCAGCACGAGCCGACTCCGGAAGAGCCGCTGATCGTCCTGGTCATCGATGAGCTGGCGAACCTGACCGCCTACCTCACGGAGCGGCAGCTCAAGGACCGAATCAAGGCTGCGCTCGGCATCGTCCTCACTCAGGGCAGAGCGGTCGGAGTGCACGTCGTCGCCGCGATCCAAGACCCGCGCAAAGAGGTTCTGCCCGCACGGGGACTGTTCCCGACCCGTATCGGGCTGCGGCTCTCCGAGCCGGCAGAGGTCGACATGGTTCTCGGTGACGGCATGCGCGACCGCGGTGCCCTCTGCGACCGCATCCCCCAGACGCAACCAGGCGTCGGCTACGTCGTCCTCGAAGGCGACCCGACACCGATGCGGGTCAGGCTGACCTACTGCGACGACGACGCGGTGCGCGAGATGGCCTACCTGTACGGCGAACCAGCCGGAGGTGCGGCGTGAAGCAGAACGCTGACCGAATCGAAGGCTTGACGTTGGCCGCCATCCTCACCACCGTCGCGGTGGCGGCCGGATGGGCGTCGTTCACCCATGTCCACGACTGGACGATGCGTCATGTCCCGACCGGCACCCCGGATGCCTTCGGCTGGGTGAATGCCGTCATCTCCGAACTCGTCCCCGTGGCTGCCTTGCTCACCATCAGGCAACGTCGCCGTACGGGCACCCCGATCGGCTATCCACTCGTCCTCCTCATCGCTGCGGGCGCCCTTTCCCTGTCCGCACAGCTCGCCGTCGCTCAGCCCAGTCCGTCTGGGTGGCTGTTGTCGGCGGTTCCGGCGTTGGCCTTCATGGCCTTGGTCAAGCTCGTCTTCACCAGCACGGCGCCCATCGAGGAGCCGGAAGCGGCGGCAGTAGCGAAGGCACCGCCGGTGTCGGTTCGCCCCAACGGTGTCCCGGTGATCGGGCAGGTGACCCGATGAAGATCCGCATCAAGGGGACCACCGCCGAATGCGCCGCCGCCCTGACCGCCCTACGCCTGTCCAGCCTGGTCGACGTCCATGAGCCGCCGGATCTCCACCTCGATCTCGGCGGCCCTGCCTGGATCCGGCTCGATCTCGAAGTCCAGCTTCCCGACCGCACCGCACGGGAGACCAACCAGTGACGATCCCGACCCTGACCGCCCCGGCCGAGACGACGACGCCTCGGCCGGGCTCCCGGGCCGCCCGGTTCGCCCAACCACGCGCCGTCGACGCCCTTAAGGATCTCGCTATCGACCACGGCGTCTGCGTACGCCCCATCGCGCTGCGCCGCACAGACCTGGCCACCGGCAAGACCGAACTCGTCGACCTGCCCTGCGGTGCCACCCTCGAAGCCAAGTGCCCACCCTGCGCCAAGCGGGCGCGGAGGCTGCGGCAAGTCCAGATCCGCGAAGGTTGGCACCGCGCCGATGAACCGCATCCCGGCCCCTCGCCGGCCACCGCTCGGCAACGGGACCTAGTCGCCGCACGGGCACACCTCGAATTCGAGCGGGCCGCCCTTCAGCTCGCCGCGATGGACCCGGACGACCGGGTGATCGAGCTGGATCGGATTGACGCCGCCATCGAGGCGGTCGAGCAGGAGATCGCCGCCGAAGGCTTGCGCGGCAGCGTCGCCCCCGGCCATGCCAGCGACGACCAGGGCGACGACGACGCGCCCCGTCGTGTCCGATCGACGAAGCGCCGGCCGGACGTACCCGACCTGCCTCGCCAGAAGGTCGACCCGCGCACCGTCGGCCGTACCTACACCGGCAACGACGGCTCCGAACACCGGCCGTCGATGTGGCTCACTCTCACGCTGGACAGCTACGGCCCGGTGCATTCCGTCCACCAGGGACGGCCATGCTCCTGCCGTCGGCGGCACACCGAGGACGATCCGCTGCTCGGCACACCGGTCGACCCGGCCCGCTACGACTACCGACGCGCGGCCTGGGACGCCGTCCACTTCCCCCGTCTGCTCGACCGCTACTGGCAGAACCTTCGCCGTGCCGTCGGCTGGAACGTCCAGTACGCCGGTTGTGTCGAGCCGCAGAAGAGACTCGCTCCGCACGCGCACTTCGCAATTAGGGGGACCGTCCCCCGCTCGATGCTGGAGCTCGTCGCTGCCGCCACGTACCACCAGGTTTGGTGGCCGAGAACCGATCAACTCCGCTACCCGCTCGACCGTCCGCCGACCTGGGACGCCCGGTCGGAGATGTGGGTGGAGCCGGACACCAAGCGCCCGCTTCTGACCTGGGCTGAAGCCTTGGACGAGATCGATGACGATCCGGACGCTGAACCAGCGCATCTCGCCCGCTTCGGAGCCCAGGTCAAGGCCAAGGGCGTCGACTCGGGTTCCGGCGACGTCGACCGCACCATCGGCTACATCACCAAGTACATCACCAAATCCGCGGCGGACTGCCATCAGGCCACCAGCGACCCGCAACGCGGCCACCTCGACCGGCTCTGGCACGAACTTCGCATCACCCCGTGCTCCGAGCGATGCGCGAACTGGTTGCTCTACGGCGTCCAGCCGAAGAAGGCGCACGGTCGACTCCGCCCCGGCCACTGCAAGGGACGCGTTCACCAACGGACCACCCTCGGCATCGGCGGCCGGCGTGTCCTCGTCTCCCGCGACTGGTCCGGCAAGACCCTCGCCGACCACCGTGCCGATGCCCACGCCTGGGTCAAAGCCCTACTCGGCACCGTCGACCAGCCGGAAGCCGACCTCGAACCGGAGAAGCAGATCGTCTGGGAGTTGGCGCGGTACGACGACCCCGATCTACCGCCGCTCGAGCATCGCCTTCTCCGCGCAGTTTCCGAGCGCATCCGCAGACGCTCCGAACTAGCCACCGCGAGACAACGTGCCGCCGCAGGAGAGGAGATCCACCAATGAGAAGCGGAAACGTTCGGCAACTCCCCCTCGCTCCCCGACTGTGGTCCGTCGGCGACGTCTCGGACTTCCTCGGCATCCCGGTCGGCACCCTCTACCAATGGCGCCACCGTGGCCAAGGACCGCGCGCCCGCAAGGTGGGCCGGCACCTGCGCTACGACCCTGCCGATGTCCAGTCCTGGCTCGAAGAGGCGGCCTGACGATGAGCGTGACGAGACGACCCAACGGCAAGTGGCGTGCCCGCTATCGCGACGCGGGGGGCAAGGAGCACTCCAGGCACTTTGACCGCAAGGCCGACGGCGAACGCTGGCTCAACTCCGTCAAGAACAGCATCGCGCGCGGCGAGTGGATCGATCCCGCCCTGGCGAAGGTCACCACCGGCGACTGGGCGGCGCGCTGGATCGTCAACCAGGTACAGCTCAAGCCCTCAACTCTGTTCCGCTATGAGTCACTCCTCAGGAACCAGATCCTCCCGGTCTGGGAACGCGTCCCGCTCTCGGCAGTCACCCACACCGACGTAGGCGAGTGGATCCGCCGCATGTCCGAAGCCGGCCTCGCCCCTTCAACCGTTCGGCAAGCACATCGCGTCTTCTCTCTGGTCCTAGCCGAAGCAGTCCGCGACGGCCGCCTACCCCGCAATGTGGCCACCGGCGTCCGGCTCCCTCGCGTCGGCAAGGCAGAGAAGATCTTTCTGACGCACGCCCAGGTGGCCGACCTCGCCGGCGCGGCCGAACCGCACGGCCTGATCGTCCGGGTGCTCGCCTACACCGGCCTTCGGTGGGGCGAACTGGCCGCGCTGCGGGTCAAGCGCATCGACCTGACCCGTAGGCGCTTGCTGATCGCCGAGTCGATGAGCGAAATCAACGGCAAGGCCGTCTTCGGCACGCCGAAGACCCACCAGCGCCGGTCAGTTCCGGTTCCCCGCTTCCTCGTCGACCCGCTCAAGGAGCGGATTTCCGGCCGGGATCGCGACGCCCTCGTATTCACTTCGCCGGAGGGCGGGGTGCTGCGGAACAACAACTTCCGACGCCGCGTCTTCGACAGAGCGTCACTAGAAGCGGGTCTCGCCGGCATCACGCCACACGAACTGCGGCACACCGCGGCAAGCTTGGCGGTCGCCGAGGGCGCCAACGTCAAGGCAGTTCAGCGGATGCTCGGCCATGCCTCCGCCGCGATGACGCTGGACGTCTACGCGGACCGTCTGGATCAGGCCGCGACGCAAGCTGGTGCGGACTATTTGCGGACTGATCGCGTCGCACCGGCCTTCGACGCGGTCCGGCCGCCCGCAAAGAAGCAGGCCAGCTAACGTGGGGCGGGCGGGACTCGAACCCGCGACCGAGGGATTATGAGTCCCCTGCTCTAACCCACTGAGCTACCGCCCCTTACCGGCGGCGATCCTAACCCGTACCGCGCACCAACGACCAGCGATCTCCTTCGTCCACGAAGCATATGGCCGAAGGTTCAGGCGTGCACTCGGGCTCCCAGCCAGGAAAGCACAGCCCCGGCCGTACGCCAGCCGCCCGCCATCGCGCCCTGCAAGGAGGGGCTGTCGCGGTGGTCGCCGGCCACGAACAAGCCTTCGCCCAGGTCGACCGGTTTGCGCAGGGCGAGTTGCGGGACTCGGGCGGCGGGCAGGGCCTCAGGGATGTTGATCACCTCTAGCAGGTCCCAGTCGTCCGTGGGCACGCCGTAGAGGCGGGACAGTTCGACACGGATGACGGTCTCTGAGGCCGAGGACGGGGCCGAGACGCCGACCACGGATGCTGCGATCAGGGACTTTCCCGAGGGGGCGTACTCGGGGGCGGCGTTGCTCACCACGACCGTGTTGGCGATGATCTCGCGGCGGTCGCCGTCCAGGAGCAGGGTGGGCTCGTCCAGGGGGGCGTGGTCGGCGCCGAAATAGAACGTGGTCAGGCCGTGCATGTCGGGCTTGGGGAGTTGTGGCAGCAGCGCGGACGCTGAAGACGGATCGGTCGCGACGATCACTGCTCGGCAGCGGATCTCGCCGCCCTCGGTGACGACTACGCCGGGGTCGACGGAGAGTGTGCTGGCGCCGATCAGCAGCTGGGGATACGGCAGCGGGCCGGCGATCGCGGCGGGCAGGGTCTGCATCCCGGCGGCGGGGACGCCGATGCGGCCGCGTGCGAAGGACCGCAGCACCATCGCGAAGACATGGCTCGATGTCTCCAGGGAGCGGTCCGCGAAGACGCCGGAGAAGAACGGGCGCAGCACCTCTTCGATCATGCGGTGGGACAGGCCGGCTTTGCGCAGCATCTCCTGCGTCGTCGTCTCGCGGGCCTCGAGCAGCCGCGCCGCGGGCAGGGTCGCGCAGCGGGTGGCCAGAGCCGCGAACTTGAGGCGGTCACTCAGTGTGCCGACGCCGGAGGTCAGGGACTGGGCCGCGGCCAACGGCTCACGGACCGGGTTTTCGAGGCGGTGCAGGTCGGCGCCCCGACGCACGAGCACGCCGGAGGTGAAATAGCGCATGTCGAGCGCGTTGACGTCGACCAACGCGGGCAGCCGTGGATAGGCCGTGTTCAGCACCTGGAAGCCCCGGTCGAAATGCCACCCGTCGATCACGTCGGTGGCGACGCGCCCACCGATCCGGTCGGACCCCTCCACCAGGAGCCACTCGACACCGGCGCGATCCAGCCTGCGGGCAGCGGAAAGTCCGGCGAGACCGCCGCCGACGATGACGACGTCCACCTCTACGGGTTGCGTCACGTGCACCTCACAAGGGGACGAACCAGGCAGGCCTCAGCCTAACGGCGCCGAGTGGTTGCGGCAGGCGTTTCGGTGACGCTCCGCGGGCCGTACGCAATCCGGCAGCGACAGCCTTACCCGGCTCGGCCGCCGGCAATCCCGTACGCGCTCGCGTCACCACGGCGAAGCCGTCAACTGATATCGGCTAGATGACCTTCTCACCGCAAATGACCTACGAGCACTTAGGTTGCTGGCGTGAATGGAACTCACGTCCGGCTGCTCGGTCCGGTGGACGCCGTCGTCGAGGGCACCGTGCGGGCGATCTCCGGCGGGCGTCGCAAGGCGGTGCTGGCCGTCCTCGCGCTTCATCCGGGCCGGCCGGTGAGCACCGACCGGCTGGTTGAGTACGCCTGGGGTGACCGGGCCCCGTCGACGGCCGCGCAAACGGTGCGCAACCACGTGGCGTATCTGCGGGAAGTGCTCGGGTCACGGGCCGCGATCGTTGCCCGCGACGGGGGCTACGCGCTTGATCTGCCGCTCGGCGGAGGCGCGGGCACGGCGAACACCGACGTCGGCCGCGCCGAGTCGCTGATCGTCCTCGGTGAGCAGGCCGCTGACCCGGCAGAGGGCGTACGGCTGCTGCGCTCTTCCCTGGCTCTGTGGCGCGGGCCGTCCCTCGTCGATGTGGCCGACGGTGACTGGCTGCGGCAGCACGCAGACCGACTGGACGAGTGGCGGTTGCGGACCGTGCAGACGCTCGTCGACCTGCGGCTGGCCCTGGGCGAGCACGCCGGGGTGGTTCCGGAGTTGGAACGGCTGACCGGCCTGCATCCGTACCGGGAGAACTTGCACCGGCAGTTGATGCTTGCTCTCTACCGGGCCGGTCGGCAGGCCGAGGCACTCTCCGCCTACCAGCGGCTCCGCCGCGCGATGAACGACGAGTTGGGCCTCGATCCGAGCCCGGACCTGCGCGAGTTGGAGGCCGCGATCCTGCGTCAGGACAGCGGTCTGCGGGCGCCTTCGGACCGGCCCGCTCAGTTGCCGCCCGCGGCCCGGCTCTTCGCGGGCCGTGCGGCCGAACTCGAACGGCTGGACGAGATCCGGACCGATGACCACAGGGCCGTCGTGATCGTCGCGGGCACGGCCGGCGTCGGCAAGACGACGCTCGCTCTCCGCTGGGCACATGCCGCGGCGGCCGGGTTCCCGGACGGGCAGATCTATCTCAACCTGCGTGGATTCGACGCGGATGACGCGGTGGTCGGCCCGGCGGAGGGGATTCGCGGACTGCTGGAGGCGCTCCGAGTGCCGATGTCCGAGCTCCCCGTCGAATTCGAGGCGCAGGCCGCCCGCTACCGAGCCGTGCTGGCCGGCCGGCGCACACTGATCGTGCTCGACAACGCTCGCGACGAGGACCAGGTGCGGCCGCTGCTGGCGGGCGGCCCCGGCTCGCTGGTCCTGGTCACCAGCCGCAACCGCCTGATCGGGCTGATCGCGACCGAAGGCGCCTACTCGCTGAACCTCGACCTGCTGACCGCCGCCGAGTCCCGGTTGATGCTGGAGCAGCGGCTCGGCGTCGCCCGGGTGGCCGGTGAGCCCCGCGCGGTCGAGGAGATCATCGGCCGCTGCGCCGGTTTGCCGCTGGCGCTGGCGGTGGCCGCTGCGCGAGGTGCCTCCTACACCTCGTTGCCGCTGGCCGAGGTGGCTCGGCAGCTGCGCGGCGAGCTGAAGTCCTTCGAGGGCGGTGACCGCGCCACCGACGTCCGGGTGGTGCTCTCCTGGTCGTACCGAACACTGCGCCCGGCGGCTGCGCGAGTCTTCCGCCTGGTCGGGTGGGCTCCGGGACCGGACATCTCGGTGACGGCGGTGGCGCATCTCGCCGATCGTCCGGTCGAGGAGACGCGGTCGCTGCTCGCCGAACTGACCCGCGTGCATCTGATGACCGAGAGCGTGCCGGGCCGCTACTCGTTTCATGACCTGCTGCGAGCGTATGCCCGGGAACTGAGCCGGGACGAGGACGGCGAGTCCGTCGGCCGGTTGCTCGACCACTACTTGCGCACCGCCCACGCCGCGGCGCTGCTGCTCTATCCGAGGTGGGACCGGCTCGATCTCGGACCGGCCGGCGCGGAGCCCCTCGACGATGCGGCGGCTTGGTTCGCCGCTGAGCAGCCGACGCTGCTGGCCGCGGTCGAGTGGGCCGCGGCGAACGGCTGGGACGCGTACGCCTGGCAGCTGGCCTGGGTGTCCACGACGTATCTGCTGCGCCGGGGCAACTGGGACGAGCTGACCGCCCTGCAACGCACCGCCCTGGCCGCCGCCGAGCGCCTCGGCGATCACGTCGGGCAGGGACATTGCCGCCGGGCGATGGCCATGTGCTGCGAGCGGTGGGGGCGCCTCGACGAGGCCGCCGCGCATTATCGGGCCGCGCTCGTGGCCTATGCCGAGGTGGGCCAGGCGGCGGGCCAGGCCAGCGCGCACTCGGGCCTGGCCGAGGTGATCGACAAGCAGGGCCGCCCGGCCGACGCGCTCCCGCACGCGGAGCAGGGCTTGGAGCTCTTTCGGATCGCGGGCGACCATGCTGGGCAGGCGCACGCGCTCAACGCCGTCGGCTGGTGCCACACCCGGCTCGGCGACCACGCGCGGGCCGTCGACTGCTGCTCCCGGGCGCTGACCCTGCTCGAGGAGGTGGGCGACCGGGACGGGCAGGCCAGCACCTGGGACAGCCTCGGTGAGGCCCACCGGGGACTGGGCGAGTATGCCCGAGCCATCGACTGTTATGAGCGTGCCGTCGAAATGTGCCGACAGCTCGGCGACCGTTACTACGAGGCGGACTCGCTGAACAGCCTGGGCGACACGCACCAGGAGGCGGGCCGGTCGGTCGATGCGCAGAAAGCCTGGCAGCAGTCGCTGGACATCCTGATCGACCTGGACCATCCGGACGCCGGTGACCTGTGGAGCAAGCTTCAGCTCTGATTCCACTCCCGTTCCACCCGGCCCCGGCCATCCTCGCGGGATGAGAATCAGGCGTTGGAGAGCGGGCGTACGCGGGGTGGGGGCGGCAGCGATGGTGGTGGCGTTGCTGGCCGTCGCCGCGCCGGCTCGGGCGGTGGACGATCAGGAGGAACCTCCGGACAAGGGTCCGGTCGTCGACTGCATGGACAAGGCGACGGCGACCCTGCGACCCTCGGCCTCCTCGGTGGTACCGGGCACGCCGGTGGTGCTGACCTGGACGACGAGGGCGACCTGCAATCTGAAATTGACGATCCAAGGGCCCGGCTTCTACGGGTCTCCCCTCGCCGACAACGGATCCCGTACGGTCTGGCCCGGCACCTCTGCCTCCTGGATCTTGTCCCTCAGCTCGGACGCCTCCGGCACGGAGGTGAAGGCCACCGCGGCGGTCAGGGTGGAGCTGCCGCCGGGGTCGAACACGGTCAGCATCACCCGCTCGGACCAGAACCTGCTGTTCGTCCAGATGGTGCAGCGGCCGAACATGATCGTGCGGGTAGCGGGCGACGTCGAGCTCGACCTCACCTGGTGGGACAGCATCCCGATCGCGCCGGGAGTGCAGATCATCGGCGACCGGTCGGTGCACCCGCGCGGTCCGCGGCTCTTCATCACGGACGATCCGCGGTACCTGTTCATCATCGGGCGCGAGGCCCCGGAGTCCTTCTCCGACAACGTACGGATCAGCGGCCTGCGTTTCGACGGTGGCCGGATGGACCCGTGGGCCAATCTCGGCCCCGACGACGTCGACGCGATCGCCGTCTTCTCCAGCGTCAACGTGGAGATCGACCACAACGAGTTCTATGGGTTCAAGGGCACTGCGGTGCTCGTGCACGACCTGGCGAATCGCCTCAGCCTGGAGAACGCCGACTCGGTCTGGATCCACGACAACTGGATGCATGACAATCAGCACCCGACCACCGACGAGTATTTGCCGCCCTTCGATGACGGGCACGGCGGCGGGTACGGCGTCAACTCGTCCGAGGGCGCCTACGCGCTGATCGAGCGGAACGTGTTCGACAGGAATCGGCACGCGATCGCGTCCGACGGCAAGTGGGGCAGCGGATACCTGGCCTACCGCAACCTGTCGATGGGCATGGGCATCGACAGCCGGAAGTTCGTCATCCGCTACAACCACGCCTTCGACGTGCACGCGCGGGGCAACTGCGGCAGCTACCACTACAACTGCGGGCCGGCCGGTGAGTACTACCAGATCGGGTACAACACGTTCACCGACCCGGAGTCCGACGACATTCGCCTGCGCGGCACCCCGCGGATGGGCTTGGACGTGCAGAACAACGTGTATTACAAGGGGCCGGGCGCGGTGGTCGACAATGAGGGCGCCATCACCGACCGGGGCGGCCAGGTGTTCGGCTCGCGGGCGTTCCAGGACCGCAGCAAGCTGTGCGACTTCGACGGCGACGGTGGGATGGACGAGTTCGTCGCGACCGGGACGACCTGGTGGTTCCGATCCAGCCGGCTGGGCCGCTACGTCTACCTCTACCAGTCGCCCAAGAAGACCGCCGAGGTGCAGGTCGGCGACGTGGACGGCGACGGCTGGTGCGACGTGCGGGACGGCCCGGCGCTGAAGTACCTCAACCAGGGTTATGCCGCCGAATACGGTCTGTCACTGCAGAACCAGGTGCCCGAGTACGGGACCACGATCGGGGCTCAGCGCCAGAGTGATGGCAAGATGCTGCTGGTCCAGGCGAACGGCTCGGCGATCGGCACCCGGGTGGAGAACCAGGCGGGCACCCCGTCGTGGGAGGGCCTCACCCCGTTCCCCGGCGCCGCCGCCCGGATGGCCACCGCCCGCCGGCAGCACGACGGACGCATCACGGTCTTCGCCGTCACCGCGTCGGACGACATCATCATCAACACGCAGACGGCCGCCGGGTCGTCGACCTGGGGCGGCTGGGTGCAGCTGGAGGGCAAGGCCCGGGCGCTGGCCGTCGCGCTCAATTACGACAACCGGCTGATCCTCTTCCACGTCGACGCGGCCGGGGTGCTCAGCCAGCGCAAACAGCACGGCGTGGACTCGCCGTGGTGGGACCCGCCCACGGTCCTCGACGGTTCCGGGACCATACGCCAGATCGCCGCCGACGTGAACCGCGACCAAGTGATGGAACTGTTCGCGCTCACCTCGACCGGCGCCGTCCAGCACCGCGTACAGGGCTTGCTGGGCGCCTTCAACGGCTGGATGCCGATGGACGGGAAGCTCAGCACCCTGGCGATGTCGCACAACGCCGACGGCCGGCTGGAGATCTTCGGCACCAACACCGAGGGAAACCTGTGGCACCGGTGGCAGAACAAGCCGGACACCCTCACCGACTGGTCGAACTGGTCGAAGCAGGAGGGCCGGTTCCACCACGTGACGGCGGAGAGCCGGTCGGACGGTGCGATCGAACTGTTCGCCACCGACCAGAGCGGCCAGGTCTTCCACCGGTGGCAGACACTCCCCGGCAACTGGTCCGGGTGGGTCCGGTTGGAACGCTCACTGCGTACCGACGGCCGGACCCCGATGCCCAGCGTGCTCGGCAAGACCGTGGCCGAGACGAACGCCCTGCTCGGCCCGGTCGGCTTCACCACCGACGTCGTGAACTACACGGACATCTACTCCTGCGCCGAGCCGGGGAAGGTGACCGCGCAGTATCCCGCACCGGGCCTGCCAGTCCTGCTGGCTGGTGCCCCGCCCGCCACCCACGTCGCGGTTCGGGTCATCAACGGCACCAGCTTCCCGTGCACCAACGATCCACCGCCGGGAACCAACGGCGGCTGAGGGGGGCGCTCACCCCCGCCCTGACCGGGCGGGGGTGAGCGCAGGACACTAGTCGATCGTCACGCCGCGTACCTTGCCGGCCAGGTCGGCGGTCACGACCTGGCCGGCTGCCAGCACGGGCGTGGCGAAGCTGTAGCCGGTGCCGAGCCGGACCAATTGGTCCAACCGGCCGGTGGACAGGTCCAGCGCCCCGAGCTGGCTGTTGACGCCGAGCACCCAGGCGGTTTCACCGTCGACGGCGGCCCCGGAGTTGAAGACCGGGAAGCCGAGTTGGGTCTGCCATTTCGCGACGCCGGTGAACGCGTCGACGAGTTGGGTGGCGCCGCGCTCCTGGATCAGCAGCACGGCGGGTGAGCCGCCGACCGACACCAACCGGGGACCCGCGTACATCGACGATCCGGCGACCGACCAGCGGACGGCACCGGTCGCGGGGTCGAGACCCCACGTGGCGGAAACCGAGGAGACCACGACCGGTCCCCCCGGCACCAGCACCGTACGGTCGTCCCACGCGCCGTAGAGCAGCGCGGTGTTCGGGTCGGTCGTGGCGCGGGTGGTGAAGCTCCACAGCGGCACCCCGGTCCGGGCGTCGTACGCGTGGACCCGGGCGTCGCCGGTCCCGACGTAGACCCGTGTTCCGTCGCACGCCGGGCGCCCGGCCGTGAATCCGCCGAGCGGGGCGCGCCAGCGCTCGCGGCCGGTGCGGGAGTCGAGCGCGAGCAGTGTCATACCGGCCGCGACCAGAACGACGTCCGTGCCGTCGATCCGGGTGGGCAACGGGGTCGAGAGGACCGGCTCGGTGGTACGGACGCGCCAACGGCGCCGGCCGGTTTCCGCGTCGAGCGCGGTCACGCTGTGGTCGGCTCCCGGTACGACGACCGTCGAACCGTCCGGTGTCACGACCGGTTCCCGGTAGACCGCGCCGGTGCGGACCGTCCAGCGCCTCTTCGCCCGCCCGTGGCGTACCGACAGCGCGGTGACCTCACCCGCCGTCGAACCGGCCACGACCAGGTCGCCGGACGAGCCGAGCGCCCCCTGGATCGGGCCGTCCAGTCCGATCTCCCAGGCCACCCGGGGCCCGGCGCCGGAGCGTCGAACCGTACGGACGGTGTCCCACCAAGCGCCGTCGGCGTCGACCGCACGCAGTCGCACCTGGTGCTCCCCCGGCGGCAGCGCCGAGGCGTCGAGCGAGGCCTGCCAGCGGTGTCCCGTGCGGGCCAGTTCGGTGTACGGGGTGGCGATGCTTCCGCTGAATCCGGTCTCCGGGAGCACCTGGGCGCGCACGGCCACCGGAGTGGTCCGGCCGAACACCGCCGCGACAGCGAACCCCGTACCCGCTTCGGTGACTTTGACCTGGGCCGGCTCGACCGGTGCGCCGGGCCCTGGTCCGGCCAGCGGAACGGTGGTGACCGCCGTGGTGCGCGTTTCGCCGCCGGCCAGCAGGTCGACCCGGGTGATCTCGAGCCGTGGCGGGCCGGCCGCGTCGTGCGTCCGCTCGGCCCAGTAATAGTGCGGCGCGTCCTTGACCGCCTTGAGGGTCACCTCGACCAGGCCGTTCATCGGCCGGACGGCCTCGGCGTGCACGTGCCCGGCGAAGATCGCTCGTACGTCGTACCGCTCGACGAGTTCCAGGAACCGGTCCTGGTCGTCGGCGAAGAACCAGGTGTCGCCGACGGGGTGGTGCTGGAACACGACGATCGGGGTGCCCCGGCGAACCCGCCGGAGGTCGCGCTCCAACCAGTCCAGCAGCGCCGTGCCGAAGTGCCCCGGTTCTTGCAGCAGGATCGTCGGGTCGAGCGCGACGACGTGGACTCCGGCGGCATCGAACGACTGCGGGCTCGTGCCGAAGGCGCGGTGGTAGTTCTCTCCGGCCGCCGAGTCCCAGCGCACTTCGTGGTTGCCGGGGGTGTATCGGATGCGGTCCGCGAGTCCGGCCGGAACGGTCGACTGGTAGAGGGCGATCTGCTCGGGTGTTCCCGAATCGGTGATGTCCCCGCAGTGCAGGACGGCAGCCGGGTCACGCTCGGCGATGGCCTGGAAGACCGCCCGCATGGTGTCGGTGCGGGCGGGCGAGGCCGGGTTGAGGTGCGTGTCGGAGATCAGGGCGAAGGCCGACGGCTGGCCGGCACCGGCTCCTCCCGATGTGGCGGCAGCCTCGCGCGGGCCGGCCTCAGCCGCGTTCACCAGCGCCTGCGGCGCGGCCAAGGCCCCGAGCGTGACGCCGGCCGTGCCGAGCAGCCCGCGCCGGCTGAGGGTCCGATTGGTGCTGTGTTCAGAGCGCACGTTGATCCTTACCTGAGTCGCTGACATCCAGCCGACGCAGATGTCGATCATGGAAACTAGCGATCCAGGGCGAACCGACGGCAACACCAAGTTGATCGAGCGATGTCAGCCCCATGTGCCGGCGATGGCGGCCGGGCCCCGGGGCGCTGCCAACGTCTTACGGTTCGTCTTACTCTCGCCGCATGGCTGACACCGCTTACTCTCGCCGCATGGCTGACACCGTCACGATAGGCACCGATGCGGACACCGAGCACGCACCGGACGTACTGACCCGCGACGGCACAAACCGTTCAGAGGCAATCCGACGGGCCGTCCTGGATCGAATTCGGGCAAACCGTTCAAGTGGCGCGATACCCCTCGATCCAGCCGACTAAGCGATCGTAGCGGCGCGGCGTGCCGCATGCCCAAAAGCTGTGCGGCCTGGTGTCGACCAACTCTTCGGCGGGCGTAGACGCCCCGTACTTGCTACCGATCCATGCCGCCCGCTATCCACCTGGCGTAGATGAATCGGTCGGCGTCGAGATCACGACGAGTCTTCACCGTGTGAGACGGCCCGGCGGCGCATCCGCCTCCACCGCGGCACCAGCCGAAACCATCACAGCCGCAAACCAACACCATCACGACCGCCCGACCACACACCCACTGTCCGAGTTACACACAGTCACCCACGGGACTTGGGACTACTTACGTCCTGTCCTGTCTTGGGCCAGGCCACGGAGGCCCGCAGGGGCGTCGGTCCCAGGCGCGCACCGACCGGGCGGTTCACCCAGGGACGCATTGCCATGTCTTACGCGACGTCTTACACTTGGCGCATGGCTGACACCGTCACGATACGCACCGATACGGACACCGAGCACGCACTGGACGTACTGACTCGCGACGGCACCAATCGTTCAGAGGCAATCCGACAGGCCCTCCTGGAGGCAGCGGTACGCCGGGAGCGCCTTGCCGAAATGAAACGCGCCTTCCTCCGCCAGCCCATGGCGGCGCAGGACGGCACCAACCTTGCCGACGACATCGCGCGGGAGCGCGAAGGTCAAATCCAGTGATCTACCTGGATTCAGCAGCTGCGGTCAAGCTCGTCCATGCAGAAGCCGACTCAGCTGCTCTGCGTGACTACCTTGACGAACACTCCACGATCGAGTGGGTTAGCTCGAGCCTGGTAGAGATCGAGACCTACCGAGCGTTGGTGCGGGCCACCGGGCCTGCCGACATGCCCGCGGTGATTAATCAATTCCACGCGCTACTCGATCTCATCGTCCGCGTCGAGATCGACTCCGGGATTCGCATCCTCGCTCAGACCGTCACCCCACCTACAGTGCGCAGCCTCGACGCCATCCACCTGGCCACCGGACTACGCCTGCGGGATCAGCAGCGACTGACCTCGTTTGTGACCTACGACAAACGGCTCGCCGAGGCGGCTTCAACAGCCGGCCTCGCCGTAGACATGCCCACCGGCTAAAGAACCCGGGCAACGCCGAAAGCACCGAACGGTGTGTCACCCCTTGGGGTCACACCGATGTACTGCCTCGAGCGCTGACCGGCGCGAGGACGACCTCCGGCCGACTCATCGCTAGTAGGATGACGTTGCGGGACCATCGCAGTAGCCCGTCCTCAAGGTCGCCAAGCCGCACTTCGATCACGCGAGCGTCGGCAACGTGCATACCCCGGTAGTGAGTAGTAGTTCGCGCAGGAGGCGGTCGCGGTCTGGGCCGAGGTCGTAAGGGGCGGCCGCGTTGTTCCATGCGGTGGCTACAACGGTCAGACGTACCTCCGGATCGGTCATCCATGCAGCACCGCAAGCCTGCAGTAGGCTGCCGACATGCTGGCGAATGTCGGAGCGTAGCCAGAGAGCGGCTGCCGCACCCTCAGTGCCGCGTGAGAGAAGATCAGGTTCGATTGCCTTACGGAAGCGGTCCAGCGAGTTGCGCCCGTCGAGCAAATGGTCGACGAATCGGTCGTAGAGAGCTGCTCGACTGGATGGCAATGCACGGTCATTTTCCGACTCGTACACCAGTGCGGCGATGGTGGCCAGTAGCGGAACGCGAGCCACTGGACCAAGTCGGGCGCCTGCGACCCGGGCCAAGAAGCGGCTGGCGGTCCGGTCCGCATGCCGGCGGTCGTCAGGAAAACGCGCTGCGAACCAGCGGTGGGCGAACTGGTCGAGCTCACGACGGTCAAAGGGACGCAGGTCGTAGATGCCAACAGCGGTCCCGCGCAACTCGGCAAGCTCAGTCTCATTCAAAGGACGGCAGGTGAGCACAAATCGGTACGGACCCGGGTGAGCGAGCATCCCCTTGATTTTCCATAGAACCTCGGATCGGTCCCGGGCGGCGACGATCTCGTCCAGCCCGTCGACCAGCACTCGCCACAAGCCGTCGCCCGTAAGCTGACGTTCGAAGACTTCCGCCGACAAATTCACGGCGAGATCGCGGCGCACTGCTCGGGCAAGCGCGTCAGGGAGGCGCCGACCGACCAGGTCTGAGGCGGGCACAATCACCGCGATATCTCCTCGACCTCGTCTATTGCGAGCGCGGCGGGCAAGATCCGCCGCGATGGTCGCGAGGAAAGTCGATTTACCTGCACCGGCGTCGCCCAGGAGCACTGCGTGATGATGTGCCGTGAGAATCTGAGCAGCTTGCACAGTCCGAGGCTTCTCCCCCTCGGCCGGATTGTCGAGCGTCGCTCGTGACCGCACGTACAGATCGCTCAGCGCCGGCACATGTTCGCCGAAGAAGCGGTACCGGTGCCGGCCCGCGTCGGCGAGTTGCGCGGCCAGTAGAGCCCCGAGCCGAGGGTCCAACCCCCGGCGCCGGCGAAGTCGAGCGCCGGCCCGGACTGCGACCCAAAGACCGACAAGGCCAGCGACAGCGCCCACAATGGACGCGATCTTGTCGCCGGTGTCGAGAAGTGAACCGAATTCGGCCATCAGACGCGATCCTAGTAGCGGACGCCTCAGTAAGTCCGCACGCTTAGAGGCGGTTGCACGCAAGCGACGACGCAATCAGCTCTTGCCAGAGCAGCCAACTCCTGCAGTCGTCTCGGCAGTCACCATCACTACGTCACGTCCGCGTCAAATACTCGTTTGGTGGGGCTATTAGGCATGAGTCGCCGAACCCCAGCGACCGGGTCGAGGCGGTCGACCCCGACAGTGGTGGCACCGACTGCGCGCACGAACGTCGGATCCACGATCCATGGCGCTGGCCGTAGGTGCGATCCGAACACCGGCGAGGCCGAGTCTCGTGCTGAGCCAAGCGGCCGCCGGAGTGCCGCTCCAAGAAGGCAGCGGCCAACATGCCACGGCCATGAGGTTCTCCCGCATCCGACTGTGTCCTGCGCGCAGAGCGTGCGAGGTGCGGCATTTGTCGACAAGAACCAATTATCGGCGAAAACCGGGGTTGGTACGGCCAAGGGACCACCGAAGTGGCCCCTGACCTGTATAAACGCTCCCCCGATTGGACTCGAACCAATAACCTGCCGGTTAACAGCCGGCTGCTCTGCCAATTGAGCTACAGGGGATCATCCAGCACCCTGGCCGTTCTCGGTGCCGGAGAACAGAGTACATGACTGGGCGGGTCGGGCGCGAAGGGGTTACCCGGCTCGCCGTCGCCGGTGGGAATCGCGGGCGGCAGGAGTACGAAAGCGGCAGCATGGGTATGCACGGCAACATCGACGCTCGCGCGTCACTAACGGAAGGAGCCGCCATCATGCGCGGAAAGCTGATGTTCATCACCGGTCTCGCGGCGGGCTTCGTCCTGGGCAGCCGCGCCGGCCGGGAGAAGTACGAAGAGATCCGGTCCAGTGCCAAGAAGGTGTGGGAGCACCCGTCGGTCCAGGAGGCCGCCGGTGTCGCTCAGGCGCAGGCGAACAAGCTTTACAGCGAGAGCAAGGACAAGCTCCAGTCGTCGAAGCTCGGCGAGAAACTGCACGTCACCTCGGAGACGGGCAGCAGCACCGACGCGACCCTGACGGAGCCGCTGGCCTCGTCGACCTCGTCGACCTCGGTAACCTCGCCGACCTCGCCGAACAGCAAGCCCACCGGTAGCACCCTCTGAGATAGCCGCGAGAACTCTGAGGCCGCCCCCGATGGTGAGGGCGGCCTCAGCCGTTCCTGGAGGTCAACCGTTCCTGGAGGTCAACCGTTCCTGGAGGTCAACCGTTCAGGCGTCAGGACGAGGACGAGAACGCGGCGTCGAAGGCGGCCGTGGGCGCGTCGAAGGCCAGGCGCCGGACGAACTGCAGGGCCTCAGGTGCGCCGAGGAGGCGGTCCATGCCTGCGTCCTCCCATTCGATCGAGATGGGGCCGTCGTAGCCGATCGCGTTCAGAGCCCGGAAGCAGTCCTCCCACGGCACGTCGCCGTGGCCGGTGGAGACGAAGTCCCAGCCGCGCCGCAGGTCGGCCCAGGGCAGGTGGGAGCTGAGGCGGCCGCGCCGTCCGTCGCCGGTGCGGACCTTGGCGTCCTTGCAGTCGACGTGGTAGATGCGGTCCTTGAACTCGAGGATGAAGTTGACCGGGTCGAGGTCCTGCCAGACGAAGTGCGACGGGTCCCAGTTGAGCCCGAACGCCGGCCGGTTGCCGATCGCCTCGAGCGCGCGGCGGGTGGTCCAGTAGTCGTACGCGATCTCGCTGGGGTGGACCTCGTGGGCGAACCGCACGCCGACCTCGTCGAAGACGTCGAGGATCGGGTTCCACCGGTCGGCGAAGTCCTGGTAGCCGCGCTCGATCATGGCCGGGGGCACCGGCGGGAACATGGCGACGACGTGCCAGATCGAGGAGCCGGTGAAGCCGACGACCGTCTTCACTCCCAGTCGCGCGGCCGCCCGTGCGGTGTCCTTCATCCGTTCGGCGGCCCGGGTCCGTACGCCCTCGGGGTCGCCGTCGCCCCAGATGTCGGCGGGCAGGATGTCCTGGTGGCGCTCGTCGATGGGGTGGTCGCAGACGGCCTGCCCGACCAGGTGGTTGCTGATCGCGTAGACCTTGAGGTTGTACTTGGCGAGTTGCTCGCGCTTGCGGTCGATGTAGTCGGGTTCGGCGAGCGCCCGGTCGACCTCGAAGTGGTCACCCCAGCAGGCGATCTCAAGCCCGTCGTAACCCCACTCGGAGGCGAGCCGGCAGACCTCTTCGAAGGGCAGGTCGGCCCATTGGCCGGTGAAGAGCGTGATGGGTCGCGCCATGACGATTTCTCCCTCAGAAAAAGAGCAGCAGAGGTGGGCGGCGAGGGAAGGCCGCCCGGCGACACGACCGTGCGCGGACGTCACGACCGGCGGGGTTTGCGCCTCCCACGACCCGGTCCGCCCGTCACGGCGATGCCAAGACCGACTCTAGACGGATCGGCGAGCGGCGCAAGGGTGTGCCTCATCGCGCGGGACAGGGCTCGTTCTCCGGCGCGAGGCCGAGGGCGGCGAGCTCGGCCAAGAGGTACGCCACGTCGCCCGCGATCTGCTCGACGGAGGTCTCGGTCGCCCGGCCGACGAGCGTCAGGTTCTCGGTGAGCGGGCCGTTCTGGCC
>Ga0247781_1000063_pt1 | contig 28614 bp, 33 predicted proteins | sample UWRJL184509B5_FD_179922 | JGI IMG/M metagenome (GOLD analysis project Ga0247781, IMG submission 179922) | Plant litter microbial communities from Arlington Agricultural Research Station in Wisconsin, United States - UWRJ-L184-509B-5 | ecosystem: Environmental > Terrestrial > Plant litter >...
CCGACACCCGCCGCGGGCTCGGCGCGGGCTGGGTCGCGGCCATGCGCCGGTTGCCGCCCGGCCCACCGATCGACCTCGGCCCGCACCACTACGCGGTGTCCGCCCTGCTCGACCGCCTCCGTTCGCTGCGGTCCAGCGATCTGACCCGGCTCACCGCCTCGTCCGAGGATGCCCGCCGCAACGCGGGGGGCTGGTCCCCGGCGGTGCATTCGGCGTCCTGGGCGGCTTATCTGTCGGATCGGGTCCGCACAGCCGCAGCGGCGCAGATGCTGTTGGTGCAGGCCGTCGACTCGGCCGCCATACCGCTGGCCGACCGGGCCGGCGGTGTCTGGAACATGCTCAGCGGCGCGGTGCAGGCGCTGGTGGTGCGGGATCTTCTCGATACGTCGACCGCTCACCGGCTGCTCACCCCGGTGGTCGCTGCTCTCGGTCCCGCGTGGCTCGGATGAAGGAGGTGGCCAGGTGATTTCGGTTCTCGTCGTCGACGACTCCGTGGTTGTCCGCCGTTTGATCGTCGACGCCCTCAGCGGCGCCGAGAACATCGACGTCGTCGGCACCGCGTCGAACGGGCTGCTCGCTCAGGCCAAGATCGATCAGCTGAAGCCCGATGTGATCACGATGGACATCGAGATGCCGCAGATGGACGGGATCACCGCGGTGCGCGAGCTGCGCAAGCGGCACAAGCACATCCCCGTGATCATGTTCAGCACGCTGTCGGCGTCGGGGGCCAGCGCCACGCTGGAGGCACTCTCGGCCGGGGCGACCGACTACGTCACTAAGCCGAGCAACGTCGGCTCCGTCGACGAGTCGATCCGGGCGGTCCGCGAACAGCTCGTCCCCAAGATCCACGCGCTGGCCGGAAAGCGCCGCCCGGGTGCGGCACCGGCCGCACCACCGTCGCGTCCGGGCGTCCCGTCCGCTCCGGGTCATCCCGCCGCGACCCGACCGGGCGCCGCCCCGCCGCGATCCGGTGCGCCGCCCAGCGGAGCAGGCCGGCCTGGTACCACGCCGGCGGCTCCGCGGAAGACCGCACCCAACAGCCGGATCGACATCCTGGCGATCGGCTCCTCGACCGGGGGCCCCGACGCGCTCACCAGGGTGCTCACCGGCATCCCGACGGACATCCCGGTGCCCATCGTCATCACCCAGCACATGCCGCCCGTCTTCACCAAGATGTTCGCCGAGCGGCTCGACCGCAGCACGCCGCTGCGGGTGGTCGAGGCCGGTGACGGGATGGAGCTGTCACCCGGCTGGGCGTACGTCGCACCGGGCGACCATCACCTTGTTCTGCACCGCCGCGGGACGGCCACTGTCACCCAGCTCAGCAGCGCGCCCCCGGAAAACTCCTGCCGCCCGGCCGTGGACGTCATGTTCCGGTCCGTCGCGGCGGTCTTCGGCGCCTCGGCCTATGCGGCGGTGCTGACCGGAATGGGATACGACGGACGGGGTGGTGCGAAGGTGTTGAGGGACGCGGGTGCCGAGATATTGGCACAGGACGAGGCCACCTCGGTGGTCTGGGGCATGCCGGGCGCCGTCGTCGGGGCCGGGTTGGCGGACGAGATCCTGCCACTCGACCGGATAGCCGCCCACCTGGTCGGCCGGGTCCGGTCCGGACGGTCGGCGGCGGTGGTGCGATGAGCCTCTCTCAGACGGAGTTCTCCTTCGTCGCGCAACTCGTGCGGCGGGAGGCCTCGATCGTGCTCGCCCCCGGCAAGGAATACCTGGTGGAGGCGCGGCTCATCCCGGTCGCCCGCGCGGTCGGCGCGGCGAACGTGAACGAGTTCCTGGCCGACCTGCAGCGCCGTCCGGACCCGGCCAACCAGCGCCGGGTCATCGACGCGCTGACCACCAACGAGACGTCGTGGTTCCGTGACCGGGAGCCGTTCGCGGCCCTCTCCGACGTCGTCCTGCCCGAACTGGTCAAGTCGCGTTCGACGCTGCGCAAGGTGCGGGTCTGGTCCGCGGCGAGCTCCAGCGGTCAGGAGGCGTACAGCCTGGCCATCACCATGCAGGAAAAGCTCCCGCCGGGCTGGAGTTACGACATCATGGGCACCGACATCTCGACCGTGATGGTCAAGCGGGCCGAGACCGCCGAGTACACCCAGGTCGAGGTGAACCGGGGCCTGCCCGCCGCCCAGCTCGTGCAGTACTTCGAGCGAGCCGGCGCGCACTGGCGGATCACCCCGGGGCTGCGCCGCAACGTGTCGTTCCGGCTGATGAACCTCACCACGCCGCTGCCCGCGATGCAGCCCTTCGACGTGATCTTCCTACGCAACGTCCTGATCTATTTCGACGTGGCGACCAAGCGGACCGTCCTGCGGAACGTGGCGAAGCTGCTGCGCCCCGACGGCTGGCTCTTCCTGGGCGCGGCCGAGACCACCATCGGTATCGACGACAGCTACGAACGGGTGGCGGCCGGCCGTACCTCTGCCTATCGAGTCCGTACCGGGGCGCCCGCGGGCGCCGTGAGAAAGGGATGACGCCGATGCGCGCCATGGTGATCGACGATTCCCGCGCGATGCGCATGATCCTCAAGCGCATCATCAGCAAGCTGAATTTCGAGGTCGTGGAGGCGGGCGACGGGCAAGAAGCGCTCGACCTGGTGAAGTCGATGGCCGAGGTGCCGGAACTGGCCCTGATCGACTGGAACATGCCGAACATGAACGGGCTCGAGTTCGTCACGCACGTGCGGGCCGATCCGCGCCTGCGCGAGATGACGCTGGTCATGGTCACCACCGAGAGCGAACAGGGCCAGATCGTCCGGGCACTTGCCGCAGGCGCGCACGAATACGTGATCAAGCCCTTCACTGAGGGCGCCATGATCGAAAAGCTGGCCCTGCTGGGCCTCGTCCCGACTGGAGCGGATTCATGAGCGTCGAAGTCGAGGTTAATGAGAACGACCTCGCCGAGATGGTAGAGCAGGTGTGGGAGTCGTACCTGGATCCCGAGGGCCTGAGCCCCCTGCTCCTGACATACGACGAGAATCAGTCTTCCGAGGTGCACTCCTCCGTCTCCATCAGTGGTTCCTGGACCGGGCACATTGTCTACGCGTCATCGTTCCCGGCGGCCCGTCGCGCCGCCGCCGCCTTCATGGCCGCGGAGCCGGACGAGGTGAGCGAGGAAGATCTCGCCGACGTACTGGGCGAACTCGCCAACATCGTCGGCGGGAACGTCAAGGCGATGCTGCCGGACGGCGCGTACCTCTCGCTGCCGCAGGTGGTATTCGCCCCCGAGGCGACGGCGCGCTATCCCAACGCCCATCGGGTCAGTGGGGTCTATGGACTCTGGGACGGCGAGCCGGTGTCGATTTCCATGTGGCAAATCCGTGGTGACAACAACAAGGAGGGCGCGGAATGAAGATTCTCATCGCTGATGACAGCCGGGTGATGCGGCAGATAGTGGTCCGTACCCTGCGCCAGGCCGGTTTCGGTGACCACGTCCTGATCGAGGCGGCCAACGGCCGCGAGGCACTGGAAAAGACCAAGGCGGAGGACCCCGACCTGGTGCTCTCGGACTGGAACATGCCCGAGATGAACGGCATCGAATGCCTGCGGCAGCTCCGTGCCGCGGGCAACGACGTCAAGTTCGGCTTCGTGACGTCGGAGAGCACGCCGGAGATGAAGGAGCAGGCGGAAACGGCCGGCGCCCTGTTTTTCATCGTCAAGCCGTTCTCGGCTGAGCGATTCGACGAGGTCCTCGCTCCGATTTTGGGATGATTACGACATGTCCGACGTATCGGTTCTTCCTGGCATCCTGGCCGTTCGCAACCTCTTCGAGGATCTGCTCGGTCGGGAGGTGACCGTCAGTCCTGGTGAACCTCTCAGCGCAAGTGAGATCCCCACCGCGACGGTCGCGATTTTCACCGACCCCGCACAGAAGGTCTTCGCAGTCCTCGGCATGGGGTTGTCCCTGGCAGCCAACGCCGGCGCCGCGCTCGGCCTGCTCCCAGCCGGTGCTGCGGAGGACAGCATCGACGACAAACAGCTCTACCCGAACCTCGCCGAGAACGTCGGCGAGTTGTGCAACGTGCTGACCAGCCTGCTCAACCGGGAGGGCAGCCCGCATATCAAGCTCCACCAGGTGGTCTATCCCGGCGAACCGCTAGCCGGTGATGCTCGGGCCCACTTGCTGGCGCTCGGCCGGCGGGTCGACCTGCTCGTCGAGGTCAACCGTTATGGCAAGGGAAAGTTCAGCATCTCGCTTGCGCCCTGATCGACGGGGCATGCACGTCGATGTAGGTCGGGATGGGGCTGCGGCCGCACGGTACGCAGGAGCGGGTCCGCCGAGGAAGCGGGCCCGCTCCTTTCCGTCGCTAAGCCATCTGTCGATCGGGTCGAAGGAGACTACGAGACTGCTGACCGACGGGAGTAAGTCATGACCTTGCCGACTTCCGGAGTTTCCGGTGCCAATCCCCTGGCGGCCGCCGCCGGTGCGGGGGCGGAGAAGAGCAAGTCCGTTGCTGACCGTGACACGTTCCTCAAGCTGCTGGTGGCCCAGCTGAAGTACCAGGACCCCAGCAAACCGGCCGATTCCACCCAGTTCCTGGCCCAGACCGCCCAGTTCACCCAGGTCGAGAAGCTTGAAGGCATCGCCGACATGCTCAAGGGCCAGCAGTTGATCACTGCCAGCTCGCTGGTCGGCAAGACCGTGGAGTACCTGGATCCCTCGGGCGCGAAGGCCACCGGCGTCATCTCGGCGGCCAAGCTCAATGGCGACAGCGAACCGATGCTCCGGATCGGCAGCACGGAAGTGCTGCTGTCCAAGGTCACCGAAGTCCAGGAAGCGAAGCCGTAATCCGCAAGCGCTGTATTCCTCAACCGTTAGGAACCATTCATGCTGCGTTCCCTGTACTCCGGCATCAGTGGCCTGCACGCCCACCAGCAGATGATGGACGTCACCGGCAACAACATCGCCAACGTCAACACCGTCGGCTTCAAGGCGAGCTCAGTCCAGTTCCAGGACACTCTCAGCCAGATGACCGCCGCAGCCGGCGCTCCCCAGAACGGCGGAGCCGGCACGAACCCGGCCCAGGTCGGCCTGGGTACGCGCAACGCCGGCATCACCTCGAACTTCAGCCAGGGATCGGCGCAGACGACCGGCAAGGCCGGCGACATGATGATCCAGGGCGACGGCTTCTTCATCAGCCGCCGCGGGAACGAGGAGCTGTACAGCCGGGCCGGCTCGTTCTTCTTCGACGCCAACGGCACGCTCGCGACGGCGACCGGCGAGCCCGTGCAAGGCTGGACCGCTGACGCGAACGGTGACGTGAACGCGGCCGCGAACCCGGGCGACATCAAGATGCCCCTGGGCAAGAGCCTCGCGCCGACGGTGACCAGCACCCTGGAGATGAAGGGCAATCTGACCTACGACCTGCCCGAGGGCGTCACCGACGTCACCACGGTCCCGCCCATCGAGATCCCGTTCAAGGCGTTCGACAAGTTCGGCAACCCGTTGAACCTGTCCGCCCACTTCACCCGGGACACCGATCCCAGCACGGGAGATCCGCAGACCTACACCGTGACCTTGACGAAGTCGGGTCAGACCACGCCGGTCATCGCGGCCGGCGCCAAGATGAGCTTCACCGGCGGCAAGCCGACCACAACCGATCCGCTGGTCTTCACCGGTGTTAACGGCGGCAGCGGCCTCGACCCCAACCTGGGCGTGGACATCACCGTCGACATCAAAGATCTGACCATGTTCCACGGCCTGTCCGAGGCGCGGGTCTCCGACTCGAACGGCAGCACGGCCGGCACGCTGGCGTCCCTGACGTACACCGTGTCGGACACCGGGCAGATCATCGGCGCGTTCAGCAACGGCCAGAAGCGGGTGCTCGGCCAAGTAGCCCTGGCCACCTTCAAGAACGTCAACGGTCTGGAGAAGGTCGGCGACTCCCAGTGGCGCTCCACGGTCAACTCCGGGCTGGCTCAGGTCGGTACGGCGACCAGCGCCGGCCTCGGCCAGGTGATCAGCGGAGCTCTCGAGATGTCGAACGTCGACCTGGCCCAGGAGTTCACCAACCTGATCATCGCCCAGCGCGGCTTCCAGGCGAACTCCCGCGTCATCACGACCTCCGATGAGCTGCTCCAGGAGCTCGTCAGCATGAAACGCTAGTCGTTTTCGGTAGCCCGGCGGCGGCCGGGACGGGCGCATCCGCGTCCCGTCCCGGCCGCCGCCTGTTGAGCGAGATCTGCACCCGGACAGCCACCGGTTGGATCTCATCGGCACCCGGGATCGGGCCGAAACACATATCGAGGGCCACGGACGGCCCGCCCGCCCGGAACCACACGATGACCAAGAACGGATGTCAGTGATCCTCGTAACCCGAATCAACGGTGCCGTGTTCGCACTGAACCCGGACCTGATCGAGCGCGCGGACTGCACGCCCGACACGGTCATCACCCTGGTGGACGGCACCAAGTACGTCATTACCGAGTCCGTGCCCGAGTTCATCGATTCAGTGCGCCACTACCGCGCTTCGTTGATCGCGCAAGCGAGTCGCCTCGAGGCCGAGCCCACCAACACCCACTCCTCCGCCACGTCGTCCGGGGACGACCACGACGCTAAGGTGCTCCCGCTGCACCGGAATGGACGCTGATGGACATCTCAACCATCGTCGGTGTGGTCGTCGGCCTCGCCATCGTCTTCACTGTTCAGATCCTCGAGGGCGGCTCGCCGGCCTCCATCATCCTGATCCCCTCGATGCTGCTGGTGTTCGGCGGCGCGTTCATGGCCGGCATGGCCGGCGGCGTGCTGAAGGACGCGACCGGTGCCGGCAAGACGCTCCAGAAGGCGTTTCTTGCCAAGGTGGTGCCGCCCACCATGCTGGTCAACGAGGTCGTCAAGCTGGCCGAGCGGGCCCGCCGCGAGGGCCTGCTGGCCCTCGAGGACGCGGTCAAGACCGTGGAGCACCCATTCCTCAAGCGTGGCCTGCAACTGGCGATCGACGGCACCGACCCGGACGAGTTGCACGACATCCTGCACGCCGAGATCGCTGCCAAGAAGAAGGCCGACAAGGCCGGCGCCAAGCTCTTCGAGAACATGGGCGGATACGCCCCGACGATCGGCATCATCGGTACGGTCATGGGCCTGGTGCACGTGCTCGAGAACCTGAACAAGCCGGAGTCGCTCGGCCACTCGATCTCCGCCGCGTTCGTCGCGACCCTCTGGGGCGTACTCAGCGCCAACCTCGTCTGGCTGCCCATCGCGTCACGTCTCAACCGGCTCAGCGCCGTCGAGGCCGATGAGATGGAGCTGGTCGTCGACGGTGTCCTCGCGATCCAGTCCGGCTCGAACCCGCGTCTGGTCGCCCAGAAGCTGCGCAGCCTCCTTCCGCCGGAAGAGGCCAAGAAGGCCGAAGCGGCGTCCACCAAGAAGGCGGCGTAACCGATGAGCAGTGGCGGCGGTAAGCGCAAACAGCGCCACGAGGAGCACGAGGAGCACGTCAATCACGAGCGCTGGCTCGTGTCGTACGCCGACATGCTCACCCTGCTGTTCGTTCTCTTTGTGGTCCTGTACTCCATGAGTGACGTCAACATGAAGAAGTTCGCCGAGCTGGCGAGCGGTCTGTCGTCCGGGTTCGGCGCGCAGAGCGCGGCGTTCCAGGGCCAGGCCGCGCCGCTGGAGGGCGCCGGCAACAGCGCCGAGATCGTGCGGATCGACCCGGGCGCCAACCCGGGTGACGGTAAGGCCGGCTCGTCGAGTCTGAATGCGAAGCAGCAGGAAGCGGTCAAGGCCGCGATGGCCGCCGAGAGCCGGAAGGAGGCTTCGAAAGACGCCGCGGCCGCGGCGAAGGAGGCCGAGAAGCTCAAGAAGGTCGAGAACAAGATCGCCGACGCCCTGGCCGGGCAGAAGTTGCTCGGCTCGGTCAAGTTCATGATCGACCGGCGCGGCCTCGTGGTCACCGTCGTGACCAACGAGGTGGTCTTCGCCGGCAACCGGGCCGACCTGCAGCCGGGGGGCCAGAAGATCCTGGACGCGATCGCCCCGACGCTGGCCAAGCTGCCGAACAACGTCGAGGTCGACGGCAACACCAACCAGCTCAAGGCCAAGACGTCGTTCTACCCGAGCGGCTGGGAACTCTCCGCGGCGCGGGCGTCGACCACGGTGCGCTACCTGACCGGCCACGGCCTCGCCAAGGGCCGGATGAGCGCCGTCGGGTACTCCGACACCAAGCCGCTGATCAACCCGGCCGACCCTCGGTCGATCACCATGAACCGCCGCGTGGACATCGTCGTTCTCACCACGCTGACGCCCAACCAGGCGGCGCTGCTGCCGGCCGCGGCCGGTTCGGACAACAAGTTGCACCAAGGCCAGACCACGGTCGAAACCAAGGCCGCTCAACCGGCCGGAACTACTACCGATACCAATACCGAGCAGGGAACCAACAGCAATACCCCGACGCACGGCTGAGAGGAGCTTTCGATGAGCAAGGACGAGACGACCACCACCGCGGCCGACGCCCCGAAGAAGTCCAAGAAGAAGTTGATGATCATCGTGGCGGCCGCAGTCGTGCTGCTGGGTGGCGGTGGCGGCGGCGCGTTCTTCATGCTGAAGGGCGACAGCGCCGAGGCCGCGCCCGTGAAGGGCACCGTAGTCGCTCTCGCCGAGGCGATGACGATCAACCTGGCCGACGGCCACTACCTCAAGCTCGGGTTCTCGCTCCAGCAGACCGCGGACGCGGCCGAGGACGTGGACACCAGCGAGGCGCGCGAGCTGGCGATCGACGAGTACACCGGCAAGACCATCGCCGAGCTCTCGAGCGAGAAGAGTCGCGGGGAGATCAAGACCGACCTGACCGCCAAGGTCGTGAAGGCCTACACCGAGGACGGTGTCGCGATGGTGATGGACGTCTACTACACGTCCTTCGTCACCCAGTAATCGAACAGCAGGACGACCGCGGCGGGGCGGGTTCACTTCGGTGAACCTGCCCCGCCGTCGGTAACCGGATGAAAACGTCCCTCCCGCTCAGCCGCTCCGGAAACGAGCCGATGGGGACAGCGTGACCAACGCCGCACGGACCCCGGGCCGGATGTCGCGCCGCGGACATGGCGGAGGGCCGGCGCCGTACGACTTCCGCAAGCCGATCAAGCTCTCCCGGGACCACATCCGCACCCTGCAGATCGCCTTCGAGGCGTACGCGCGAAGCTGCGGGACCCTCCTCACGACGAGGCTTCGATCGGTCAGCAACGTCACGCTCGCCGCGATCGAGCAGCTCAACTACGACGAGTACGTCGCGTCCCTGAACAACCCCACGGTGATCGCCGTGGTGCTCCTCGACCCACTACCCGGCTCGGCCCTGATGGAGATCTCCTCCTCGGCCGCGATGACTGCGATTGATCACATGCTCGGCGGCCCCGGCGGCCCCCAGCCCGAGCGACCGCTGACCGAGGTCGAGATGCCCCTGCTGCGCGGGCTGCTCGAGCGAATGCTCGGTGAGCTCCGGTACGGCTTCGAGACGCTGGTCGACCTGCACCCGAAGCTCAAGGAGATCGAGTACAACGCGCAGTTCCTCCGCGCCCACCAGCCGGGCGACGCCTGCGTGGTCGCCTCGTTCGACCTGAAGATCGGTGCCGAGGAGACGCAGACCAGCATCTGCCTGCCGTTCAACATGATCCTCCCGGTGCTGTCGAAGACCGACGCGGTGGTGCTCAGCGACGCTGAGCGAACCGCCAAGGCCATTGCCCAGCGCAACCTCACGGCTGGACTTTCGTTGGCTCCGCTCGACGTCGCGGTCCGATTCCAGCCCATTCGCATGCGGACCGATGACATCGTGGACCTGAGGCCAGGCGATGTCGTCCCGCTCGGTCACCCGACCAGTCAGCCGCTCGAGGTGACTGTCAACGAGACCGTTTTCGCCCATGCGGTTCCCGGCAATCAGGGCGCTCGGCTCGCCTGCCTCGTCGTGCCCGCCCCCAAGGAGTCAACGCCCAAGGAGTCTGGTCGCCCATGACCGCGCCCACTATCACCGCGCCGCAGCTGGCGCTTGCCCGTAATGCGGCCGAAGCCGCGCTGGGCGTCCTGCCCACCAGCCGCCCCCTGGCTGTTGGCGATCCGGTCGCCGCGACCTCGGACGCCCTGACCGAGGGACAGGCGGTCACCGCCCGGTTCAGCGGCGCGGCCTCCGGCGAGGTGGTCGTGGTGGTCGGGCAGGACCTGGCGGACGCCCTCAAGGAGAGCCCGCTCGGCGAGCTCGACCTGACCGCCGCTGTGCGGCCGGCGCTGGAGGCCGCGGCCCGGGTCTTCGGCCCGGTCGTGCTCGACCCGGGCGTCGTCATGGAGCCGCAAGTGGCGCTCAGCGCGCTGGCCGCCAAGGATGACGCGGTCGCGGTGCCGCTGGTCGAGGGCAATGCGGTTCGAGCCGTACTCGCCCTGGCCCTGAGCCCGTGGCCCAGCGACGGACCCGATCCGGGTGGCAACGTCGCTCGCCGGGACACGGGAGGGGCGCCGACGGCGCGGCCGCGCGGTGGCCTGGACATGCTCCACGACGTCGAGATGGAGGTCTCGGCCGAGCTCGGTCGCACCAGGATGAGCGTGCGGGAACTGCTCTCGCTCACCCCGGGCGCGATCGTCGAGCTGGACCGGGCCGCGGGCAGCCCGGCCGATCTGCTCGTCAACGGCCGGCTGATCGCCCGCGGCGAGGTCGTCGTGGTCGACGAGAACTTCGGCATCCGGGTCACCGAGATCGTTGCCCCCGGCGCCGAGCGGGAGTAACGGCCTTGTTCGAGCTCGTCCTGAGGATCGGCTTCTCGCTCCTCATCATCCTCGGGATGATGTGGGGTCTGGCGAGGCTCGTGCGCCGCCCGCTGACCGGGCGCGGACACGGACCGCTGGTCGTACTCGATCGGCAGCAGCTCTCCCGGGGCGCGGCGGTGACCGTGGTCAAGGTGGCCGACCGGGCGATGATCCTCGGGGTCACCGACCAGCAGGTGAGCCTGTTGGGCGAGACCGAGATCGAGTTCTTCGAGCACCACCCGGTCGAGCACCGCGATCACGTGGACCTGGACGAGGACCTGCCGGGCGGACCGGCCGACCTGCCCAGCCGGCATCCCGCGGCGCACCAGCCCGGTCGGCTCGAGGGGTCGCTGCTCTCCCCCCGCACCTGGCGTTCGGCGATGGATTTTCTCCGCGATCGGACCAGTCACCGATGATCAAGCGCGCGCTCTATCTGCTGCTGACGAGCCTCGGCTTCGCGCTCGTGCTACTGCCGGGACCGGCAGCGGCCGATCCGGGCCGCGCGCCCACGGCACCGGAGCGCGCGCCCGCGACCGTCGTCGTCGGCCTGCCCGAGCGGGCGCCGGTACCCTCGCCGCCGGCCCGGCCGACCCGCCCCAACATCAACGTCAACATCAACGGCACCAACCCGGACGGCAGCCGACCGGCCACGTCGCTGATCATCATGCTCGGCTTGACCGTCCTGTCGATCGCGCCGGCGGTGCTGCTGCTCTGCTCGTGCTTCACGAAGATCTTCATGGTTCTCGGCATCACCCGCAACGCGCTCGGTCTGACCAGCATGCCTCCCAACCAGGTGCTCGCCGGGCTGGCCCTCTTCATCAGCCTCTTCATCATGGGGCCGACCATCTCCGCCATGAACGAGCAGGGTGTGCAGCCCTACCTCAAGGGGGTCAAGACCCAGTCGCAAGCCTTCGACGACGGGGTCAAGCCGTTGCGCGACTTCATGTGGAAGACCACGCGCGACGACGAGGTCGAACTGATGATCAAGCTCTCCGGGGAGGAGCGGCCCCGGAACCGCGACGACGTCGCGCTCACCACGCTGATCCCGGCCTTCGTCCTGTCCGAGCTGCGTGCCGCGTTCATCATCGGGTTCGTCATCTTCATCCCGTTCCTGCTCATCGACATGGTGGTCTCGGCGTCCCTGATGTCGCTGGGCATGATGATGCTGCCACCGGTCACTGTTGCTTTACCTTTCAAGCTTCTACTCTTCGTGCTGGTCAACGGCTGGGGGTTGATCCTGACGGCGCTGGTGGCGTCGTACCGATGAACTTCAGCCTGCCGACCGCGGAGCTGATCGCCCTCATGCTCGGCGCGGCCCGGACCGGGGCGTGGATGATGGTCTGCCCGCCCTTCAACTCGCGGCTGATCCCCGGCCAGGTCAAGGCGCTGCTCTCGGTCGGCCTGACCTTGCCGCTCGCGCCGTACCTACGCGGCACGCTGCCGTCGCTGCAGACCGCGGACATCATCTTCAGCGTTCTGATCCAGGTATTCGTCGGCGCCGGGCTGGGCTTCGTCACCGCGCTGCTGTTCGCCGCACTCCAGGCCGCGGGCGACCTGATCGATCTGTTCGGCGGCTTCACCCTGGCGATGGGGTACGACCCGCTGTCGCAGAACCAGAGCTCGATCTTCGGCCGGTTCTACAACCTGGTGGCGGTCACCCTGCTCTTCGCCACCGACGGCCATCAACTCGTCCTGCGCGGCTTCCTCCAGTCGTTCAAGACCGTGCCGCTGGACTGGTCCTTCTCGCCGAACACGTTCAGCGAGCTGATCATCAAGGGGCTCGGCGAGATGTTCGTCGCCGCGATCCAGATCGCCGGCCCGCTGATCGCCGTCCTGTTCCTCACCGACGTGGCGTTCGGCCTGCTCAACAGGGTCGCCCCCGCGCTCAACGCGTTCCAGCTGGGCTTCCCGGCCAAGATCTTCATGGTTCTGCTCATCTCCGGCATCGCGATCACCGCCCTGCCCGGCGTGGTCCACTCGCTGGTGGAGCGCGCGGTCGCCGCGGTCCTCCGGCTCACCGGCGGCGGCTAGGGGGAGGGGGTGCGATGCCGGGCGAGAAGACAGAACAACCGACACCCCAGAAACTCAAGAAGGCGAAGCGCGAAGGCCAGATCGGCCGGAGCCAGGACATCGGCGCCTGGTTCGGCATGCTGGCCGCGAGCGTCATGCTGCCGCGGACGCTGGCGTCGGCGATGGAGCACGCCGAGACGCTGATGGGGCAGGTACCCGACGTCATCGCCGATCCGCAACCGGCGCTGGCGTTCGCCATGCTCAAGCAGGCCGGTCTGGGCGCGGTCTGGGCGGTGCTACCGCTCTCCATGACGATGATGGTCGTCGGCATCGCGGCGGCCGGCGCGCAGGGTGGCATCCGGGTCGCCACCAAGCTGTTCATGCCGAAGTTCAGCCGGCTGAATCCGTGGCCCGGCCTCAAGCGCATGCTCGGCCCGCAGGCCCTCTGGGAGGGCGTGAAGGCACTGGTCAAGACCTTTGTGCTGGGCGGTGTCCTCTACAGCACCACCAAGGGCGTCTTCCCGGCGTTGATGACCGCCGGGCAGTTGCCGTTGACGGCGCTGCTCGGCACGGTCGTCGACGCCGCCCTCAACCTGATCCGGGCCGCGTCGGTCGCGGGCATCGCGATGGCCGCGGCCGACTACTTCGTCGTGCGCCGCCGCACCAACAAGCAGTTACGGATGACGAAGGAAGAGGTCAAGCAGGAGTACAAGAACTCCGAGGGGGACCCGCTGATCAAGGCGCAGATCCGGGCCCGGCAGATGGCGATGGCGCGCAACCGGCAGATGGCCGACGTCCCCACGGCAGACGTGATCATGGTGAACCCCACCCACGTGGCCGTGGCGCTGCGCTACGAGCCGCAGAAGGGGGCACCCCGGGTGGTGGCCAAGGGGCAGGGGCCGCTCGCCACCAAGATCCGTGAGCTGGCCGCCGAGCACCGGGTGCCGATGGTCGAGGACAAGCCGCTGGCCCGAACGCTGTACAGCAGCGTCGAGGTGGGGCACGAGATCCCCGCGGAGTTCTTCGGCACGGTAGCCAAGGTGCTGGCGTTCGTCATGAGTCTGAAGGCAAAGGGTTCGGCGGCAGGCCTGCACCGCAACCCCACCTCCGCCTCAGAAGCCGCATAACTGAAAAGTTGGGAGATTTCCTCACATAGCTCCCTTGAACGAGGGAAGATCGCCTTGTGATTGAGCACTCCCTGCTCAGTGATGGCGACGGACCGCCGAACAGAAGGACGCCAGGACGGCGACGACCGCGCAGGGCTGGCTCCACCGTCCACTCCTGGAAGGTGCCGTGAAGAAGCGCAACGTCAGCAAACTCGCCGTCCCCCTCGGGGTCATCGGCATCATCCTCATGATGGTCGTGCCGATGCCGACCTTCCTGCTGGACACGCTGATCGCGTTCAACATCACCGGCGCCCTGCTGATCCTGCTGACCAGCATGTTCGTCCAGAAACCGCTCGACTTCTCGGTCTTCCCGGCGCTGCTGCTGGTCGCCACCCTGTTCCGGCTGGCGCTCAACATCAGCGCGACCCGGCTGGTGCTGCGCGACGGCGACGCCGGCAAGGTCATCCACGCCTTCGGCAGCTTCGTGGTCGGTGGCAACCTGGTCATCGGTCTGGTGATCTTTCTGATCCTGGTCATCGTCCAGATGATCGTGGTGACCAAGGGCGCCGAGCGGGTCGCCGAGGTTGGCGCCCGCTTCACGCTCGACGCGATGCCCGGCAAGCAGATGGCGATCGACGCCGACCTCAACGCCGGCCTGATCGACGAGGATCAGGCCAAGAAACGCCGCGCCGAGGTGGGTGCGGAGGCCGAGTTCTACGGCGCGATGGACGGTGGCTCCAAGTTCGTCAAGGGCGACGCCATCGCCGCCGTCATCATCACCCTGGTCAACCTGGTCGGCGGGTTCGCCATCGGGGTGGCCCAGCAGGGCATGGCCCCCGGCGACGCGATGAACCACTACAGCTTGCTGAGCATCGGCGACGGCCTGGTCTCCCAGATTCCGGCGTTGCTCCTCTCGGTCGCCACCGGTCTGATCGTGACCCGCTCGGCGACCTCGGGCGACATGGGTACGACCGTCACCGCTCAGCTCAGCCAGAACAAGCTCGTGCTGCGCATCGCCGGGGGGGCCGCGCTCGCCCTCTGCGTCATCCCCGGCCTGCCCAAGGTGCCCTTTCTGCTGGTCGGCGTGGCCTTCCTGGTGGCCGCCCAGCGGGTCGTGGAACCGCAGCCGGACGACGAGGCAGCCGCGGCCGCAGCCGCCGCGGAAGTGGTCGACATGCCGCCCGCCGACTCGCCCGAGCAGCTCCTCGGCGAGATGCGGGTCGACCCGCTGGAACTCGCGCTCTCGCCCGACCTGGTCGACCTGGTCGACGCCAGTAGCGGCGATCTGCTCGACCGGGTCCGTGCCCTGCGCCGCAAGATGGCGATGGAGCTCGGCGTGATCATGCCGCCGGTGCGCACCCGGGACGACCTCGACCTGCCACTCTCCTCGTACGCGATCCGCATCTCGGGGGTCGACGCCGGGACCGGCGAAGCGCCGCCCGGCACGGTGCTGGCGATCGGTGACGGGCTGCAGGGTCTGCCCGGCCGGGCCGGTGTCGAGCCGGTCTTCGGCCTCCCCGGCAAGTGGGTGCCGGCCGAGCTGCACTATCAGGCTGAGCTCTCCGGCGCGACCGTCGTCGACCGGGCCAGCGTGATCATCACGCACCTCGCCGAGGTGGTCAGAAGCAACGCCAGCCGCCTGCTCGGTCGCGAGGATGTGCGCGCGTTGACCGAGATGGTCAAGCGTACTCACCCGGTCGTGGTCGAGGAGCTGACCCCGGCCGTACTCAGCCTCGGCCAGATTCAGAAGGTCCTCCAGGCGCTGCTCGATGAGGGCGTGCCGGTCCGGGACCTGGTGCGCATCTTCGAGGCGCTCTCCCTGCGAGCGAAGGCCACCGTCGACCACGACAGTCTGGTCGAGTCGGCCCGTGCGGCTCTGGGTCCCGCCATCGCGGCCCAGTACGCGACCGCCGGCCGGCTCACGGTGATCACGCTCGACCCCATGCTCGAGCAGCAACTGCTCGAATCTCTGCGGCCCAGTGAGACGGGCGCCTTCATGGCGATCGACGGCACGCGTGCCGAGACGATCGTCAGCGAGGCGGCCCGGCTCGCCGAGACCGCGGAACAGCAGGGCCTGGCCCCAGTGCTGGCCTGCTCGCCACAGCTACGACTGCCCCTGATGCGGCTTCTGCGCGCTGGGTCGCGCCGGGTCCAGGTGCTGTCGTACGGCGAAATTTCTGGTTCCACAGCACAGATCGAGACGATTGGGGTGGTGAACGGTGCCTACGCGGGTGCTGCTTGAGGGACCGGCCATCGAGCCACTGCTGGCTCAGGTACGCGATGAGTACGGCTCCCGAGTCCGGATCATCTCGGCGGACAAGGTTCGCAGTGGCGGGGTCGGTGGTTTCTTCGCAAAACAGCATTACGAGCTTTCCGTCGAGGTGCCGGATCCGAACGAGGACAGGAGCGACATGGCACAGCGCACAAAAACGGCCGATAACGGTCAGCACAGCCTGGAACGACTCCTGGAGCGGGCCGAGTCGCAGGACCGGTTGGAGGAACCGGCCCGGGGCGCGGCACGCTCGTTCGGTACGGCCTCGCCGCGGTCGGTGACGCCGGCGTCGTTCGGCAGCTCGCGGCCGGCCGAGGAGACACCGAAGCCGTCGCCCGAGAACAACTTCGGTGCCGACGAGGGACGCACTGCGGCCCTCGGGGACACCGGGGCGGCCTTCGCCGAGCTGATGGCCGGTCTGGACGCGGGCAACGACGGTGATCGGTTCACGTCGCGTCCCAAACCCGCGCCGCGGGAGGACACCCCGACGGTACGGCCGTTCCGCCCGGCCGCCGTGAGCGAGTCGGCGGTCAACCAGGTTCTCCGTACGCCGACGCCGACGCCGACGCCGACGCCGCAGTCGCCCGCGCCTGCGCAGGTGGCCGCGCCGTCGCTGGGAGCACCTCCGCCGATCGCCGCGCAGACCTCGTCTCCGCCGGTCAATGCGCCTGTCTCGCCCGCTCATAGCCTCGCCGAGCGGATCGGTGGGCTGGCCGCGAGCGCGGTCGAGGTCGACCCACCGCCCCCGCCGACGCCCGAACCGATCGTCGAGCCGGGGCCGCCGGCCGCCGAGACGTACGGGTTCCGGCCGGCCGGCCCGATCTCGGAGATCTCGGCCCCGTCGGCACCGGTTCCGCCGGTCGCACAGCCGGTGGCCGACTCCGACCCGGTGATCCGCAACCTGATGTCGGTGGGCATGCCCGAGCCGATGGCAAGCCAGATCACCGGTGGGGACACGTACGCCGGGGTGCTGAGCGCGCTCGCCGCGCGCCCCGCCGCACCGGGCATCCCGGATGGTCCTGGCGAGATCCTGGTGCTCGCCGGCGATCTGAACCTGGGCGTCGAGATCGGCCGCCAGATCCTCGAACAGATCGGGGTGTCGGAGAACCACCTCCTGCTGGCCGCTCATTCGACGGCCGGCACCGGGCTGCACTCGTCGCGGCTGATCTCCACGCCGGAGGGGGCCGAGCAGCGCGCCGAGAAGCTGCACACCGCCGAGGACCCTTGGCTCGTCGTGCTCGAGGCGCCGGTCGGCGGCAGCGACCCACTGTGGATCAACGAGATGTGTGACGCGATCGGGGCGACGGCGCTCTGGGCGGTCGTCGACGCCACCCGCAAGACCGTCGACACGGCCCGCCACCTGCGCACGCTCGGCGACGTCGAGTCGCTGGTGGTGCACGGCGTCGAACTCACCACCGACCCGGCGTCGGTGCTCGGACTGGACCTGCCGATCTATTCGCTGGACGGCAAACCGGCCACTCCGCACGCCTGGGCCGCCATGCTCTGCGCGCGGATCGCCGCCGACATCCTCCCGGTCGCCGCTGCTCCACGACGTGTCACCCGCTCGGTGCGGCCGTGATCCGTCCGTCGGTCCTGCTGTTCGCGTTCCTGATGAGCGCGCCGGCGTTGTACCGCTACGTTCTCAACCAGGTCGACACCACCGAGGTGCTGATCCGGTTCGTGATCGCGGTGCCGATCGCGGCCCTGCTGCTGGCAGGTTTGCGGTTCGTCACTGCGGGTTACGGCCGGTCGGAGGGGAAGCCGGAAGGCATCCCGGTGACACCGACCCCGTTGGACGTGCACAAGGCGTGAGGCCGGTCGGACAAGCAGGTGGGGGTGGCCGCTCGACGCGGCCACCCCCACCTGCTTGTCACGCCGCTAAGCCTGAATATCCAGCCGGGTGCCGGGGGCGGCCCGGCGAATCGTCGGTGCGGTCATCCCGGCCGGTTCCTCGTCGGCGTTCCGCCGGCCGCCGCCCGGGAAGCCGTTTGCCCCGAACTGCTGCCGTGCCTGTTCCTGCTGCGCGTTGCCCTGTCGCAGGTCGAGTGAGGTGTTCCGGAAGCCGGCGTCGTTCAGCTCGCGTCGCAGGTCGTCGAGCGCGTTGCGCAACGCATCGTTGCCCGCGTCGGTGCTGCCGCTGAGCTGCACGATGATGTCGCCGTTGCGGATCTCGGCCACCACCTGCACCGGGCCGAGGTCGGCCGGGTGCAGGTGCACCGTCAGCCGGTGCACGCCGTCGGCATCCAGCTTCAGCGGCACGATGCGCATCGCCAGCTGGGCGGCGGGCGGCGAGAACGGCTCGGCCGCCGCGGGCGGCGGTGGGGTGCCGGCGGCGGGTGCGGCCGGGGCGGTCGCCTGCGGTCCCGTGGCCCCGGCGAGGCCGGCCTGGCCGAGCGCCCCCGGGTTTATAGCGCCGTCCGGCGCCATTCCTGGTGCGGCGGCGGGGTTGATCGGGCCGGCGGTCACGGGCGCAGCCTGGTCGGGCTGAGCGCTCGGCGGAGCCGCGGTGGGGGCGACGGTGGGGGCGACGGTGGGGACGACGGCGGGCGCGACGGCGGGGGTCGGCGCAGGTGTGGTACCCGTCGCGGCCGCAGCAATCGCTCCGAGGTCGGCCGTCATGGGCGTGCGGCCCGTCGGCTGGGGCCCGGCGATGACCGGGGTGCCCGTAGCCGCCGGGGAAGTAGCCGTAGCGGTCGCCTCGGCGGTCGCAGCGGGTCCGGCCGGGACGGTGGGGTCGGTGCTGACCGTCTTTTGGTTCGGCGTGGTGCCGCCCGGACCGGCGGTCTCGGCGCTCTGAGCGAGTTGTGCGGCCAGTTCGGGCGAGACGGGAGGGTGGGGGGCGGTGGCACCCTGCGGCGTCGACCCGGGCGCGGCCTGGACATTGGTGGGATCGGGGCCGGGTACGAAACCGGCGGGAACGGGTGGTCCCGCCACGGGTGCGACTGCTTGATCATTGGTCGGCGGAGTAGTAGCCGCGGTGGCGGCGGGTACGTTCGCGGTGCGCTGGGCGACGGTGGCCTGGGCCGCTCCGACAAGAGCGGCGCCGGCCTCCGCGATCGCCTGGGCATTCGTCGTCTGGGCCGGGCCGGCGGTTGTTTCCGTCGATGGAGTGCACGGGGAAGCGGCGTCGGTGCGGTCCGCTTCGGGACGTCCCTGGGCCTGATCGTCGGCGGCGGGGTCGGCGTGGCGGCGATCGGTGTCGGCCCGGCCCGCGGCGTCACGGGCCCGGCCCGCGGCGTCGCGCTGGGCGGCGTGGCGGCTGTCCGTGCGGTCCACTGCGCTCGGGTCGGCGCCTGTCCGGCGCTGGCGGGCACGATCCGTCGCGGCGGCGCGATCGTCGTCGTCGGCGAAGCGGTCGGTGGCCGCATCCCGCTGGAGGGCGCTGCGCCCGGCCGCATCTCGCCCGGCTGCGACCCGGCGCTCGGCGATGTCCGAGGCACGCTGCTCAGCGGTGCGCCGGTCGCTCGCCTTCGTCTTGTCGTCCCGGCCCGGCCGGTCGAGTTCGGCCGAGAGCGCGGAGCCGAACTCCTCCCCGCCCTTGCCCCGTTTGTCGCCGGGACGGCGGCCGACGTCGGTCACCGACGTGGGGTCGGCCCCGTTGACGGAATTCGGCCTGTTCATGCGTGTCTCCTGCTCAGGTTGGAGCGGTCCCGGCTCAGCCGCCGAGCGCGGCGAGAGCCTTCTGAACCTTCGGGACGTACGCCTGGGTCTCCGAGTACGGCGGGATGCCGCCATACCTGTGCACCGCGCCTCCGCCCGCGTTGTAGGCAGCCAGGGCCAACGGCAGCGACTTGAATTCGCGCAGGTTGCGGGCGAGCAGTTTGGCACCGCCGTTGATCGCCTGCTCCGGGTCGAACGAGTCGTGCACGCCGAGTCCTTTGGCGGTCGCGGGCATAAGCTGCATGAGCCCCTGCGCACCGGCCTTGCTGACCGCCTTCGGGTCGTACCCGGACTCGATCTTGGCTACCGCGGCGAGCAGCTTCGACGAGACGCCATAACGGGTGCCCGCCTTGACGAAGAGGTCTCCGTAGGGCACGCCGGAGAGGGAGCTATCGCCCTGGAGGCTGACGGGGCGAACGGCCCCGGCGGCGTTCGGCCCGGCCACGGCGGAGAAGTCGGCGACGACCCGGCGGATGTGCGTCGGCTTCTCGTACACGCTCTCGATCTTGACGTGATCGCCGGGCTTGGGGGCCGCGATCATCTTGTTGTCACCGAGGTAGATGGCGACGTGGTCGACGGGGGAGTCGAAGGCGAGGATGTCACCCGGCTTGGCCTGCGCCAGGTTGGCCACCGGCTCGCCGGCCTTGGCCTGCTCGTGGGCGAGGCGGGGCAGCTTGATGCCGAGGTCGCCGTAGGCCCGCTGGACCAGCGCCGAGCAGTCCAGGCCACGATCCGGGTCGGTGCTGCCGAAGACGTACGGGATGCCGAGGTACTTCTTGGCCGCGTCGACCACGTTCTGGCCGGTCGCCTGGCGGTTCAGGTGCATTGTCCCGGTCCGGCCGGTGGCGTTCGCCAGCGCCGAGGCGAAGGTCGTGTCGGCCCCCCTGGTGGTGACCGTGCCGGTCGCGCCCGGCGCCGGGTTGACGGGCGTCAGGCCGAGCTGTCCTTGGAGCTCATGGATGCGGTTGAGCACCCCGGCGAGACCGATCATTCGGTGGCTCCGCGGGCGGCGTCGCGCGCCTTGCTGGTCGTCGCGAGCTCGTCCAGGTTGGCCTGGTCCGTGCGCAGGTCGTTGGCGCGCACCATCTCGGCGTGCCGCTCGGCCATCAGCTCGACCGCGCGGTGGCGCTTGGCGGCGTCGGCGAGGACGGCCAGGCGCTCGCGCTCGAGCTCCTCGGCGTCCTTGACTATCCGCTGGGCGCTCATCAGCGCGCCGGCCAGCGACTGGCGGGCGACGAGAGAGGCGACCATGGCGCGGGCGGTGCCCTCGGACGGGGCCTGGGAGCCGACCAGGTCGAGGTGGCGGCGGCGGACCAGTTGCTGGGCGTCGCGGATCTCGGCACGTGACTGGCTCACGGCGCCGCGGGCGGCGTCCTCCTGGGCCTTGCGGGCGCGAAGTACGGGAGAGAGTCGAAAAAACCGGTTCAAGGTGATGCCTCCTGGCCGGCCGGCGGACGGTCGTTCACCCTTCCCGGTCGGCCCGCGGGCGGATTCGCTGAGCGCTTGCACCCGAGCTGCAACTGTGCCAATGGCACCGGTCACCGGGCGAATCGCGGTGCGGGGGTGGGGTGCGGCTCAGGAGGCGTTGATCAGCGCGCGCAGCTGGGCCCAGGCCACTTCCGCGGGGACGCGCTCATCCAGGCCCTGGCGGAGGAAGGCAGTGATGTGGGGCCAGATGGCGGTGGCGCGGTCGGCTTCCGGGTTGGTACCGGAGACGTACGCTCCGATCTCGACCAGCTCGCGAACCTCGCGGTGGGCGGCCATCAGGCGGCGCAGCTCGGTGGCGTCGGAGCGTTGCTCTGCCGTGGTGATCCGGTTCGCGACCCGGGAGATCGAGTCGAGGGCCTGGACACTCGGGAAGTGTCCGGCGGTGGCGAGCTTGCGGTCGAGGACGATGTGGCCGTCGAGGATCGAGCGAGCCGCGTCGGCGATCGGCTCGTTGTGGTCGTCCCCCTCGACCAGCACGGTGTAGAGGCCGGTGATGCTGCCCCGCGCGCCCGGACCGGCCCGCTCCAGCAGCGAGGCGAGCATCGCGAAGACCGATGGCGGATATCCGCGGGTCGCCGGCGGCTCGCCCACCGACAAACCGACCTCACGCTGCGCCATCGCCGCACGGGTCACGCTGTCCATCAACAGCAGCACGTCGGCGCCCTCGTCGCGGTAGTACTCGGCGATGCGGGTCGCGACCGCGCCCGCACGCAGGCGCACCAACGGCGGGTTGTCCGAGGTCGCGACCACGACGATGGACCTGGCCAGCCCTTCCTCGCCCAGATCGTGCTCGATGAACTCGCGTACCTCTCGGCCGCGCTCGCCGACCAGGGCGACCACGTTCAGTTCGGCCGAGGTGCCCCGGGTGATCATGCTCAGCAGGGTCGACTTGCCGACGCCGGAGCCGGCGAAGATGCCCATGCGTTGCCCCCGCCCGCACGGCACGAGCGTGTCCAGAACTCGTACGCCCAGCGGCATCGGCGCGTCGACGAGCTGGCGCTCCATCGCCGAGGGGGGCGTCCCGTCGATGCTGACCAACTGGCCCTTCAACGGTGGGCCGCCGTCCATCGGGCGCCCGAGGCCGTCCAGGATGCGGCCCTGCAGGTCGGGGCCGACCGCGACGCGTAGCGGCCCGCCCGTGCTGACCACGGAGGTGCCCGCCCGGAGCCCGGCGATCGGTCCGAGCGGCAGGCAGGAGAGCTTGTCGTTCTCGAGCGCGGCCACCTCGGCGAAGATCGCGTCGGGGCCCTCGCCCATCCGCACGAGGTCGCCGACCCGCGCGTCGATCCCGCTGACGGTTACCCGCAGGCCGACCGCGCCGACCACCTTGCCACGGGTGAGCGGCCGGGCCGCCTCGAGCGCCGCCGAAATGCGCTGCCGGAACACATCCGTCATGGCGTTTTCTCCGTCCCCGAACCTAAAGCCGCAGCGCCTCCCGGGCGCGGGCCACGGCGGCCGCGATGGTGGCGTCCACCGTCGTCATGTCGGTCTCCGCGACGGCGTCGCCCGGGCGCAGCTCGTCGGCCGGGCGCAGGCGCACCCGGCGCCCCTCGTACTCGAACTCGGACTCGCCGGCTTCGCCGATCAGGGTCTGGAAGTCGTCCGGATGCAGGCTGACCACCAGGGATCCGGCCTCGGGGGTGGCTGCCATCGCCCGGCGCAGCGCGCCCACGGAGCGGCCCTGCGGGTCCTCCAGGCTGCGCCCGACGATCGCCTCGGCCAGTTCGAAGGCGTGCGCGAGCAGTATTTCCTGCAGCTCGGTGAAGGTCGGCATCAGCTGGTTCTCGTGCTCGGTGACGGCCCGGCCGAGCGCGTTCACCGCCTGCGCCAGCGCGGTTGCCCGTCGCTGGTCGTGCGCCTGCTCGGTGGCGATCGCCCGGGACGCCGCGTGCTGCGCTGCCTGGGCGGCCTCGCGCTGGCCCTGCGCCCAGCCCTCGGCGTACCCGGCGGTGCGGGCCTGCTGCTTGGCGCGGTCGAGCGAATCGCCGTCGGTCGGGAACCCGGTGCGCAGGTCGGTGGCGAACCGCGCGGCGGCCGCGGAATCGGCCACTGTGCCACGCAGCACCGGACTGCCGCTCTCAGGCGATGAGCTCATCGGCCTCGCCGCCGCGCTGGACCTCGATCTGCCCGGACTCCTCGAGCGCACGGATCACCGAGACGATCTTGGCCTGAGCCTCTTCCACCATCTTGATCTTCACTGGGCCGAGCAGATCGATCTCCTCGAGCAGGTTGTCGCGGCCGCGCTCGGAGAGGTTCTTGGTGACCTTGTCGCTCACGGTCGCGGGCACGCCCTTGAGGGCGGTCGCGAGGTCGGCCGGCTCGACCTGGCGCAGCACGAGCTGCACCGCACGGTCTTCGAGATGGACAATATCCTCGAACATGAACATTCGGCGCCGGATCTCCTCGGCCAGCTCCGGGCTGCGGGCGTCCAAGGCCTCCAGGATGAGCCGCTCGGTGGTCCGGTCGGCCCGGTTGATGATCTCGACGAGCGGCTGCAGACCGCCGACCGTGGAGAGCTCGTCCGGCTGGAGGACGGTCGAGAGCTTGCGCTGCAACGCCTGCTCCACCTGGCGGATCACCTCGGGGGAGGTGCGGTCCATGACCGCGATGCGGTGCGCGACCTCGGTCTGCACCTCGATCGGCAGGCCGGCCAGGATCGACGAGGCGAGCGCCGAGGGGATGTGCGCGAGCACCAGCGCGATCGTCTGCGGGTGCTCGTGCTGCACATAGGAGAGGAGCTGCCGCGGGTCGGCGTGGCTGAGGAAGTTGAACGGGATGTCGTTCATCGAGGCTTCGAGGCGGCCCAGGATCAGCGCGGCGCGTTCCTTGCCGAGCGACGCCTCGAGGAGCTCCCGGGCGTACTCCATGCCGCCGGATCCCGCGTACCGGGTGGTGGCCATCGCGTAGAACTCGTCCATCACGTCGTCGACCTGAGTCGGTTCCAGCTTGCCGAGCCGGGCGATCTCGGCCGAGACCATCTCGACTTCTTTCTCCGACATCTGCGACAGGATATGGGCGGACTGCTCCTTGCCGAACTGGACGAGCATGATGGCGGCCTTGCGTACGCCCGTCATCGACATGGTGGTGAGCGCTGGTGTGGTCAACGCGTACTCCCTCAGACCGTCAACAAAAAGTCAACCCGAAACGGCGGTAGCGGCGGCCGGCGCGAGCCGGCCGCCGCGACAAGGGTCAGCGCGTCACATCGGCGGCCAGCCAGCCGCGCAGGAGCACCGCCATCTCGTCAGGTTGATCCTTGACCATCTGGTCGATCTCGCGCTGGCGTTCCTCGCGAGCCTGCACGTTCGTGTTGTCCATGGCCATCCCGGCCCCCAGCATCTGCGCGGGGATCGCCTGGTTGAGCTGGGCGAGGCTCTGCGCATCGAGGGCGGCCTGCATGTCCTCGAGGTGCTTGCGCTCCACGGGGCTCAGGCTCCGGCGCTTTTTGGTCTTCCGGCTGAACCGCCAGGCCAGGAACGCCAGGATCAGGACGAGCGCGCCGAGCGCGCCGGTCTTGATCAGCGACATTTGTTTGGCTTGCTGGGCCGCCGCCGAGGAGGCGCTCAGGGCCTGTTGGGCGGCCTGGGCGGCGCTCTGGTCGAACGGCATCGCCGAGACCGCGATGGTGTCGCCGCGCGCGCTGCTGATGCCGGCTGCCGCGCTGACGAGTTGCTGCACCTGCGTCGGATTGACGCTGCCGGCGACCGTGCTGTCGAGCAGTACGGCGACGTTCAGCTTCTTGATGCCGCCCGGCGCGGTCTTCCGGGTTTCGTTCATCTCGTTGAGAGCGTTCTGCCGGGCGTTGCTGCTGTTCTCGTACTGCCCGGGACCGCTGCTGGAGTTTCCGGCAGCGCAGCCGGGGCCGGCGATGTTGTCCGGGCCGAGCACGCCGCCGGCGCAGTTGGCCGAGTTGTTGTAGGCCTCCCGGTTGTTGCTCTCCGAGAGCGCGGGCACCGACGGGTCGGCGTTGTACGTCCGGCTCTGCTGCTGAGTCTGATCGAAATCCAGCTCGGCCGTCGTCGTGACGACCGCGTGGCCGGGACCGACGACGCTCTCGACGATCTTCTGGAGTGAGCTGTTCATCCGATTCTGGAAGGCGACGGTCTGCGCTTCGGTGCCGCCGCCCCCACCTGAACCGATGGCCGCACCCCCACCGGTGGAGAGAATCCGGCCGTCGGCGCCGGCCACCGTGATCTCCGTGGGGTCGAGGCCCTCGACGCTCGACGCCACCAGGTGCACGATCGCCTGCACCTGGTCGGCGCTGAGCGGCTGGGTGGAGGCGGAGGCGACCAGGACCGACGCGGTCGGCTTGTCCTGTTCGTCGGCGAAGACGTCCTTCTTGGGGATCACGAGGTGCACCGTGGCCGCCTCGACACCGTCGATCGACTTGATCGTGTTGGAGAGTTCGCCCTCGAGCGCGCGCTGATAGTTCGTCTGCTGCATGAAGTCGCTGGTGGTGATCCCCTGCTGATCCAGCAGTGCGTAGCCGGTGCCGGCGTCGCCCGGGAGGCCCTCGCCGCTCAGCGAGAGGCGCAGATCGTTCACCTGATCCTGCGGCACGAGAACGGTCTGGCCGTCGTTGGCCAGCTCGTAGTTCGTCCCGGCCTTCTTCAGCGACTCGACGATCGCGCTGGCATCCTTGGCCGAGAGGTTGTTGAACAGGATCGAGTAGGAGGGTTTCGACGCCCACGTGGCGAAGAAATACCCGCCGATGAGAAGGGCGACCACCGCCGCGATCGTGACGGCCTTCTGTCCCGATGTGAAGGACCGGAACGTGTCCGTGACGCGCCGGACCGGAGCGGGGAGGCGGTCAGTCATGTCAGGCCTGCATCCTCATGATTTCCTGGAAAGCTTCCACGGCCTTGTTGCGAACGGCGAGCGTCAGCTGCAGGCCGAGTTGGGCTTCGTTGGCGGCCATCGTGTATTGCGCGGGGTCCTGGAGCGTGCCTTGGGCGACCTGGACGGCGAGGGCGTCGGCCTTGCCCTGCGAGGCCGAGACGCTCTCGAGGCCTCGTGACAACATGCTGGCGAAGCTCTCGTGCTCGCCCTGCACGGCCGTGACCTTCTCGGTGCCGCCCAGGGCGTCCGTCTTGCCGATGCCGCTGACCACGTCGAGCCCGGAGACCGGGGAGAAGCCGCCGATGGCGCTGATCGGGGAGGTCATCGCCTACCTCACTTCCCGAGGTTGATCGCCGCGTTGTAGGAGTCCTTCGCACGGTCCACGACCGCGAGGTTGGCCTGGTAGGCGCGCTGGGCCATCATCATCTGGGCCATCTGCGAACCCAGGTCGATGTCCGGCTTGCGCACGTAGCCCTGGCCGTCGGCAAGCGGGTTGTCCGGCTCATGCACCAGCACACCCTCGGCGCTGCCGAACGCCACGCCGCCGACCTGCGCGCCGTTACCGTCCTGCGCTTCCTGCGCCAGGATGTAGCGGGCCTGGAACGCGTTCTCCGAGGTCCGGCTGACGTTGTCCATGTTGGCGATGTTGTCGGAGACGGCGTCCAGCCACTTGCGGTATACGGTCACGCCGGTGCCGGCGACGCCGATCGCGTTGAAAGTGCTCATCGTCAGGCTCCCTTGATCGCGTCGCGCATCATCGAGTACTTGGTGTCCAGCGCCCGCAGCGTCAGCTGGTAGCGCATGGTCGTGTCGATGTGGGAGAGCGTCTCCTCGTCGAGGTTGACGTTGCTGCCGTTCAGCCGGGTCGGCTCGAGGGAGTTTCGGGCCTGCGGGGCGACTCCCAACGGCGACATGCCCTTGGCGACGGCGCCACGAAGTGCCTCCTCGAACTCGACCTTACGGGCCCGGTACCCGGGGGTCTCGATGTTCGCGATGTTGTTGGCGATGGCGGTCTGCCGAGCCGCGAGGCCGGCGACCGCGACCCGCAGGGAAGACGATGAGACGTCGTCGAACACAGCAGCTCCTGGTGTCAGGGTCCAAGGTGCCGATCCGTGGCTTTTCCGTGAGCGATCCGTCGCTCGTACCATGTATGTCGGCCTGTGCGCCGATCCGCTGAGGGTCAGACGGTTGCCGGCGGGTTGCACTCAGAACGTCCCGGCACCCGGCCACCAGGACCGGGACGTCGGGTGGTCCGTTACCTGGCCCTATCGACTACCTGGCCCTATCGACTACCTGGCCCTATCTACTACATGGCCCTATCGACGTAGACGGGCCGTTTGATGGCCTCGCCGGTCTCGATGCGGGCCGTCATCGTCATCTGCCGGCGGTTGGCGGTGAGCCGGCGCGCGATCTCCTCGGCCGCCTTGAGCTGGCGGGTGAGAATCTCGTCGGCGCGCGGCTTGAGCTCCAGCGGCAGCGCGCCGAGTTCGGTGGGCGACTTCCAGATGTCGGCCGGCGGGGTCTCGGCGTGCCGGTGCTCGTCGTCGAGCATCGCCTCGATCGTCTCCACGTCCAACTCCAGTTCGTCCAGCGCTTCGCCCCAGGCGCTCCGCCAGCCACCGCCGTTCACCACGCTTCTCCGCTCGTCAGCCGGCGACCGCCGCGGCGGCCGCCTCTCGCCAGGCGTCCCGCAGCGGCTCAATGAGTTCGCGGCAGGCCGCCAGCCGTCCGGCGTCCCGGCCGATATTCGCCCCGATCAGCTCCGTGAGCAGGAAGCCGTAGAGGGCGGCCAGGCCCGGGGCGCCCGACCAGGACTCGAGGTCCAGGCTGACCCGCAGCTCGATGACGATCTCCTGTGCGTGGGTCACCTTCTCGTGGGCGACCTCTCGTTCGCCGGCCCGCAGGGCCTGCTCGGCCTGCATCAGGTCGACGACCAGGCGGTCGTAGAGCATCGTCAGCAGCTTGGCGGGCGACGCGGTGCTGACGGAGTCCTGCAAATAGCGGTTGCGAAGGTTCGGTGCGTTCATCGGTCTCCTCGGTCAAGGCCCGGCGACGGCTGGTCGGGGCGGTGGATCAGAGGCCGGAAAGTTGACCGGACAGCCAAGTCGACTGGTTCTTCAGCTTGCCCAGCGAAGTCTCGAGGTTGGCGTACTGCTTCTGGAGCGCGGTCCGCTTGCCGGCCAGCCGGACGTCCCAGTTGCTGATCTGCACGTTGAGGCCGTCGATCTCGTTGTTCCGTCCCGTGATCACCGAGGTGACGTTGCGGGACTGGTCGCCGGCGTACTTCTCCACCTGGTCGGCGAACTCGATGCCGGCCGCCTGGATCTGCGTGGGGTTCTCGTTGTAGGAAGCGGCGAACTTCGAGGAGTCGAACGACAGCCGGCCGGTCTTGTCCAGCTGCACACCGAGCTTCGACAGCGAGATGGAGATCTTCGCCAGGTTGGTCTTGGTGGCCGGGTCGGTCGGCTGGGTCTCGTCGTAGGCCGGATTCGGGTACGTCAGTCCGAGGCT